>Ga0181525_10000234_pt1 | contig 51338 bp, 45 predicted proteins | sample PEATcosm2014_Bin_48_FD_121100 | JGI IMG/M metagenome (GOLD analysis project Ga0181525, IMG submission 121100) | Peatland microbial communities from MTU Mesocosm Facility, Houghton, MI, USA - PEATcosm2014_Bin06_10_metaG | ecosystem: Environmental > Terrestrial > Soil > Wetlands > Peat | place... | reverse complement strand
CCGAACACAAGAACCCTAAAACAACCAACCTTTACCGATGAGGTGCTCCCTACCGCCTCTTCCCCGGCATCCTGCCTCGGTGACACCCCAAGGCGCAAATGCAAGAATCGATTCTCCGCTCCAATACCTTCGGGTGGGCTGCTGCTCATCGTGTACATAGCGGCTGGGGTGCTGGGGGCGTATCAGCATTTCCCGTGGCATCCGCAAGCCGGGGCGATGCTCGCACTTCGGAACATCGTCGTCGGAGCACTCCCAAGGTCGGGCGGACCGATCCGTGCCCGTGCGGCTCCGGGAAGGAGTACAACCGTTGCTGCGGCGGGGCGACTGTGAATTGAGGGGTTGCTGGATTCCCGAACCGCGCCGATCCCGGAGTGCGGTAGTATGTCGCGAGAATCGAAGACAAACAAAAAAGGAATCGCCGTGACTAACTATCTCCCCTTGACTCTCATTTTCGCAGGACTGCTGATCGCTGCCTTCGCCGCTCCTTCATCTCCATCGAACGGCCTGCTGCTCGTCGCTAATAAGGGTGAGCAGACTCTCGGTCTGATTGATCCAACTGCTGGACGTCAGATTGCCGCCGTCGCCGAGGGAGGCGTGACCGGACATGAGGTCGCCGCATCTGCCGATGGCAAACGGGCGTTCGTGCCGATCTATGGCAACTCTGGGGTCGGCATGCCCGGCACGGACGGAAGCACACTGGCGGTGATCGACCTCAGTGAACGCAAGGTGATCCGCACCATCGACTTCGGGCGCGGCGTCCGTCCTCATTGCGCCGTCTTCGGACCGAAGGACGGTCTGCTCTATGTGACTACGGAGCTAGACAAATCTGTAACCATCATTGACCCGCAAACCCTGAATATTGTCGGGAGCGTTCCCACCGGGCAAGCCGAATCCCACATGCTGGCGATCAGTTCCAATGGGCGCTATGGTTACACCGCCAACGTGGGTCCGGGAACGGTATCGGTGCTCGATCTTGTAGCGCGAAAGACCGTCACAGTGATCCCCGTTGCTAGACACGTGCAGCGCGTCTCGATCACGCCCGACAACCGCTGGGTGTTTACCTCGGATGACGAAAGACCCCGGCTGGCGGTAATCGATACCACAACGAATAAGGTTGATCGCTGGATTGCACTGCCTGCCACAGGATATGGTACGGCCTCCACGTCGGACGGAGAATGGCTGCTGGTGGCGTTGCCGAACGCGAACGCCGTGGCGGTCGTCAATGTCAGGACGTTGCAGGTCGTCAAGACGATCAGTGTGCCCCCGGCTCCCCAAGAGGTGGTGGTCCGACCGGACGGTCAATTCGCCTATGTGTCCTGCGACCAGAGCCATCAGGTGGCGGCAATTCAGATCAACAACTGGGCTGTGAGGCTGATCGACGCCGGGCGCGGGGCAGATGGTCTGGCGTGGGCTAAGTGACTGCGTGATTTCGTCTGTATCAGGGTCTGTACATGCGTCGTAGAAAGTCCAATCCCCATCCAGTGATGTCGGGGGAAGTGCTGGGATGCCGGTGAAAAGCTTCTCCCAGAAAGAACCGCTGACCGACGCCGAGTTTGACCTCGGAGACTTCCCCAAGGGTTGCAAGGGTGACAGGGCGATGAACGTCACGCGAACTCGAGCAGCCGTCGAGCGGAGATAATGGAGGTCATCCCGATGATGAAGAAGGATGAGATCGCCTACTTGCTTCTGTGCCTCACTCTGGGCGCGAACATTTTGCTCCACGGGTTTTCCCGGCTGACCGGTGACCACGCTGCCTTTGCCGCTTACATGGACAAATCGGTCACAGCAGCCTTCAGCGCCCGCGATTGCACCCGGTCTTGTTTTCGGCTGCCGCGTATTTATGAGTATGTCGGCAGTTCCGGCAGCCCTGTTAAGTTGTTGATAATATTAAAGAGAAGTCGATTGACCCGGTAGAGGTCGCTGGTTCGAGTCCAGTCGTGCCTGCCATTTATCTCTATTTTCTACGCCGATTTTCTACCCCTGATGACTCACCGGTCTCCCGGCAATTCCGAAGCCCCCCAGTGCGCCCAGCACCCTCTCTTCAGCCGACGCCTGACCTGGGACGAGTGCGTCCAACAGTTGCCAGATACCAGGTGACGGAATAGAGCCGTGGCGGCTTGAGGGTTGGGTCCGCTCAGTTTGGTCAGTTCAGGCAAGGGTTCGGTTGGGAGCCAAAAGAAAGGGCCCTCCGACGACAGGCCGGAGGACCCAAAGAGGGACAATGCGCGAACCGTATAATTCCGTTTGAGACAAAAATTAAAGTGCAGTTAATTTTCGTGACTGCGTTCGCGCCTGATTTTTAGCCGCCAGGCACCGAGCGGACTCGATGCCTGGCGGATTCGATTTCCGAGGCAGTGGATCCCACTCCCTCGAGGGTAGTCAGCCTAACCTATTCGCTCCCGTCGCAGTAGCAACGGCCTCTACCGCTGCCATCCAGTTGGATCGCATAGCATTCAGATTGCAGTCGGGAAACTTCGGCGGCGCTGAGCGTAGCATCTTGCGAAGCCGTCTCAGTGATCGCGTAGCTGACGTTCTGGATGTGAGTCGTCCAGGAGCGCAGCCCGGCCGTCGGAGTGAGGCTGGATGGGTAATATGGGCAAGAGCCTCCCTTTACTGCGGTGGAGACGACTTTGATCACGCCAGTGCTCAAAGTGACTCCAGTCAGAGGGTTGTCCGTCAGGTCAGAGTTCACCGAAAGGGTATCCAGTGCATCTGGGCTCAGATAGCAGCTGCAGCACTCGGACAACTCTTGGTATGTGTCAAACACGTAAATAGCAGCGCAGAGGCTGCCACCTGCCGTGCCGGGATTGATTATGCGGAACGTCCCATCGGGGGCGCCAGCGGTATTTGCATTGGAGAAATAATCAACTTTCAGAGTGTCAGGTCCCGGGGTGGTGGCTGCCACCGCGTACCCAGCACAAAGTGCCAGAGCCAATGTACAGGCTACGAGCATTGTGGTTCGACGCATTATTGTCCTCCTTGGATTTACGCCACCAAGCTGGGGAGGGTTGGCTCGGTTTACTTAGGCGCATCGCTGAGGAAAATTCTAAATCCAAGCGCAAGTCCCCAAATGGACTAACCCGATATTGCTAGCTCGCTGTAACCCACGCCCAGAGCCGATTTCAGGCTCAAGTGTGCACATTCTTGCACCCCCTTTTGACGCTAACAGTCAGGGGCGGAGGCGTAGTTCACACATTGCGACTGACTGTTTCCCACGTACCAAAACGCTGACATGTCAGTCTGACCGGCGAAGTCGCTGAACCAGAAAGTCCAGTCGAAACCGGAGCTGAATTCCAGGAGTTGACTGAATCCAAACTGATCGGCCCAATCGTTGGGGTTGCAGGTCGTGCCGCTATACAGGATCGCGTTAAAGGGATACGTGCCCGAATTGGCAACTGAAACCGTGACCCCCTGATAGCGCTTGCCGTTCTGCTTGATCCAACATCCCTGGAACGACGCCCCGGGTCCTGTAGAGGAGGGCACGGTCAGGTTCAGCTTCGCGGTGCGGGCAGTGGGGCCCTGGTCGGCTTTGACCTTCATCGAATAGTTTCCCGGCGCCGCACCGGTTGAAACGGCGATACTTGCCAGCGCACTTCCGGCTCCCGGCGCAGGAATCACCGGAGGAGTAAGGGTAACCGAAACTCCGGCAGGCACATTCGAGATGGAGAGATCCAGGGCATGATCGTAGCCGCTCGCGATCGTGGTTGTAATGCTGGTCGATCCCGATTGCCCGGGAGCCACCGTGACCGTGGAGGGATTTACTGCGACGGCAAACGGAAACTTAGTGGCGGTGATGACACTTAGTGAGGTCCCAGCAATGCTTTCTTTATAGAGCGCGGTGATGGCGACCCTGGTGTCGGCTCCGACGGGTGATGTCGCAACTGCGACGGTCGCACCAATCTGACCTGGCAAAATTCTAAGGACCGAAGGAAGTGCGACGACGTTCGGGTCGGAGCTGCTCAGTTGAACGTCCATGCCGTCTTCAGGAGCGGGCTGGGTCAGGTTCACCGTGATTTCAGTGGAAGTACCTCCCACAATTTGGGCTTGGCTAAGGGCTACTTTGGCCATCGCAACATGGCTCGATGCCGCGCCGCTGACGGCGCGATGGGGAACATTGACGCTGGCAGAAAAGTTTCCCGAGCGCACCGGCTTCGGAACCGAGCCACAGCCCGCCAGCAACAAGAGGGCGCCGGTTACGACGCTCCAAGATATAGCCTTCTCCTGGCAGACGACCAACATGTAAGGACCTCCTCGGTGAAAGTGAGAGCGAGACTAGCTCCCCATCCTCCCACGGTCCGGAGCCCGTTTGCTGACTCGGAAGGGCATGCAGGTCGGGTCATTGCCAAGGGTTAGCGGCGCTTCAGAGCTTCCAGTTCATCCAACGTGCGTGGCCAGTCCGAGCCCAGCAGCCGGGACAAACTGCGATCCGCAAGCACCTTCCCGCCGGTCTGGCAGCGAGCGCAATAGTTGGTTTCTTTGTCCGCGTAACGAATGCGCAAAATCTTGTCGCCACAACGAGGGCAGGCCTCGCCGTAACGCCCGTGCACAGCCATTCCCTCGCGGAATGCGGTCACTTTTTCGGGAAAGCGATCTCCCGTTTCGCTTCTTAGGCGGTGTGTCCAGTGCTCCAGCGTTTGCCGGCTTGCTGCGAATAGACGCACCCATTCTTCCGGCCTTAATTTTTGTGTGAGCGCAATCGGGGACAACCGCGCCGCATGCAGTATCTCGTCCGAATAAGCGTTGCCCACACCGCTCAGCAGGCGTGGATCGGTCAGTGCCCTCTTAAGCGTGTGGTTTTGTTTCGCGAGCGTGTCGCGAAAAGAGTCGAAGTCGCTGGTCAGGATTTCGATTCCTCCCTGATCCACAGAACGCAAGCCAGCTTCGCCGCTGAGGATATGTAAGGATGCGCGCCGCTTAGAACCGGCCTCGGTGAGCACCAGAGAACCGCGCGGAAAGTCAAACGCCGCGAGACTCTGGCGGCGCACCAGTTTGGCGTCCGGGGGTCGCCAGTGGAGGCGACCGGCTATCATCAGATGAAGCACCAGCCACAAGTCATTATCCACTCCGATGGCGATGCGCTTGCCGATTCGTCTCAGTTTGCGCACCACTCTGCCCTCAACATCGGCAATCGGCGGTTCCACAGTTCGCAGCAAAAAGACGCTCGCCAATCGCACCCGCAAGAGAGGATGTCCTACAATTCGCGGTTCGAGGGCATCGAGGTACGCGACGATATCAGGCAGCTCGGGCATTCTCATCAGAATGCACGTCACGCCCCCGTTTTCGCAACCGGCTGCAATCCGGCCCTCGGCCGGGCCGATCAAAGTCCGATCGGTCTCCATAAGCAAGCGCCGCGAGACTCTTCGGCCTGCGCTACGGTGGCGGGGAAGAAACTCAGGATGCCGCCGCAATTCGCATCGCCGTGAGTGGTTTGTGATGGCGGGTCGCCGCGCTACCTGGATTCTCTTTGAATTCTGGCGCCGGCGAGGCACTCTAGTCCCCCCGGCGGTCTATCGCAGAGGCACACTCATGTTGAGATTGCGGGCGATAAACGCCCAAGCGTCGGCCGTCTCGTCGATCCGCTTCGAGATTGGCTTGCCGGCGCCATGGCCGGCCTTGGTCTCGATGCGAATCAGCACGGGAGCAGGAGCGGCCTGATCCGCCTGCATCGCAGCCGCGAACTTGAAGCTGTGTCCAGGCACCACGCGGTCATCATGGTCCGAGGTGGCAATCAGCGTGGCGGGATACTTCGTTCCGGGTCTCAAGTTGTGCAGCGGGGAGTATGCGTAAAGGGTTTTGAACTCGCCGGGATCGTCGGAGGAGCCGAAGTCCGAAGTCCAGGCCCAGCCGATGGTGAACTTCTGGAAGCGCAGCATATCCATGACGCCGACTTCCGGAAATGCAGCTCCATAAAGATCGGGACGCTGAGTCAGGCATGCGCCCACCAGCAGTCCACCATTGCTGCCACCGTGAATGGCCAGCTTTGGGGTTGAAGTGTACTTGTTATCGATCAGCCATTCCGCCGCGGCGATGAAATCGTCAAACACATTCTGCTTCTTCGCTCTCACACCCGCCTGGTGCCACTCCTCGCCGTATTCGCCACCGCCGCGCAAGCTGGGCTGCGCATAGATGCCGCCCATTTCCAGCCACACCAGGTTGGGCACCGAGAAAAAAGGCGTCAGCGAGATATCGAACCCGCCATAGGCATAAAGCATCGTGGGATTCTGACCGTCCAGCTTCAGCCCCTTCCTATACGTCAGAAACATGGGGATGCGCGTTCCGTCCTTACTCTTGTAAAACACCTGATTGGTTTCGTACTGCGTCGGATCGAAATCCACCTTGGGCCGGCGGAATAAAGAACTCTCGCCGACTCGCGGATCGTAACGATAGATCGTCGGCGGCGAGATAAAGCTGGTAAAAGCGTAAAAAGTTTCTTTGTCCTTACGCTTGCCACCAAAACCTTCCGCCGTTCCAATCCCCGGCAAGTCGACACTGCGCAAGAACTTTCCCGTCAAGTCGTATACGCGGACTTCCGTACGCGCATCTTTCAAGTATCCCAGCAGGAATAAATCGTCCACGACGTTGCTGAATTCAAGCTTGTCCGCGCCTTGAGGAATAACAGTTTTCCAGTTAGCCCGCTCCGGATGCCGCGTATCGATTGCGATCAAACGGCCGCGCGGGGCGTCGAAATCAGTCTGCACCCAGAAGACGGGGCCGTCATTGTCGAGGAAGTTGTACTGCGCATCAAAGTCATCCAGCAGCTTGACGACTCGAGAATCGGGATTGGTTAGATCCTTGTAATAGAGTCGATTCTTGGGCGCTGTGCCCTCTTCTACCGTGATGATCAGATAGCGCCCATCATCGGAGACTTCTCCACCGAATAACATTTTTTTATTGTCAGGCCGCTCGTAGATCAGCTTGTCCTCCGATTGCGACGTGCCCAGCCGGTGGTAATAAAGCTTCTGAAAGTAATTCGCGTCGCGCATCATGGTGTCCTGCTTGGGCTCATCGTAACGACTGTAGAAAAAGCCCTTGCCATCCTTCGTCCAGGAAGCGCCGCTGAACTTTACCCACTTGATCTGATCTGCCAGATCCTTGGCCGTGTCCACATCGCGCACGTGCCACTCCATCCAATCCGATCCCGAAGTCGCAGTGCCGTATGCCAGTAGCTTGCCGTCTTCCGATACTGCCGTTCCGGCTAACGCGATCGTGCCATCGGGGGAAAGTGTGTTCGGATCCAGCAGCGTCCGCGGCTGGGCGTTGAGCGAATCCGCCACCAGGAGCACGTTCTGATTCTGGAGGCCGTTATTGCGCTCGTAGAAGTATCGCCCGCCATGCTGCGAGGGCACGCTGAAGCGCTCGTAATTCCAAAGCTTCAAAAGACGCTCCCGGATGGCCTGCCTGTAAGGAAGCTGATCGAGGTAACTAAATGTGAGCTTATTCTCTTCGGCGACCCAAGCCTGGGTATCGGCCGAGTCTGTATCCTCCAGCCAGCGGTAGGGATCGGCGACCTTGACTCCGTGGTAGTCGTCGACCTGATTGACTGTCTTTGCTTTGGGGTAGACCAAGGGTGATTCCTGAGTCTGGGCGACCACGGCCGAGTACACGGAACCAGCGAAGACTGAGAACGTAAGGACCGCAAATATCCCTCTGCGAAGCAGTTTCATCAGAAGCTTCCTCACTTATCGGAGTCTGGAAGAGCCTTATTCCGTCTGACCGCCAGTGCGAAGTACACACTTGAGCAATGAGCTGCCCGAATTTCTGTTTGAGATCTTGCCGTTAGATAGGCTTCCCGCGGAAGAAGTAAACCAGTTCGATGATCAGAATGATCACCACCATCAGTTCGAGGACGAAGGCGCGGCTCTGGTTGAATTCGTCCACCATGAAGCGGTAAAGCTCTTCGGCGGTCTGCAATTTCTGCTGGACAAGGTCTTTGTAATCGGGCACCCCGACTTTCAAGGCGGCCAGCTTATAAAGGCGGGCAGAAAACATGTCACTGAGGAATTTGATGGCGTTGTCGGCACGCTCGGTCAGTTCGCTCACGTCGAGCAGCACGGTGTGGAGCTTTGAGGCGGCGCGCGCCGTACGCCAGCGCGACCACAGGCCGCGGCCTCCGCGCTCCAGAAAGTCGTAGACCTTTTCCAATTCTCGGCTAAGCAGATCGTCGTAGTGGCGGAACTCGAGTAACTGCGAGTTGGCGTACTGCAACAGTTGGATCGCGGTCTCCGCGCCCGAAGGGCTGTCATAGATGAAGGCAGCGTTCCAACCGATCACGGCCAGATCGTTCGGATAGTACGAAATTCTCGATTGTAAAATCTCCTGCCGTTCGCCGTCGGAAAGGGGCTGGGTTTCGCCGCGCACAACCTGGGCAATGCAGCCACCTTGAGAGGCCAGCAGATCGGTCGCCGACGGTGAGCCCGCGAGCTCGCGAAGATGGAAGATGAAATAGTCTTCCTGTAACCACTCGTTTCGGTAAGGCTTGACCAGCGCAGGAGCAGCTCGCTCCAGCTTCTGCCGGACGATCCGCGTAGCCAAGCTCTCAAAGTTCGTGTCCCAAACCCAGCGGCTTGAAAGCTGAACCAGGTTGTCCCAGTCGCCGGCAAAGGGCAACTCGAAGACTACGCTGACCACGCCGTAGTCGAAGTACTTGATGTCGCCCTGCAGCCGCTCGCCGCTTTCGAGAATGAGTGGTTCGAGGACTTCTTCCACCGGAGGACGCTGGTAGCGCACATACCCCGGCGCCAGATGCTTGAAGCTGGCATCGGCGGTCCGCGCGCCGAGGATTTCGCGCAGCTCATCGAGGCGAATCTCTTCGCAAACGTCGAATTGAATCAACACCAGGACCGAGCCGGACAACGGCGAGTCCGCCGGCTTGGCCGCCACCAAAGTCGGCAGGGCCTCGGCGGGGACTTTACCCACTGCGGGAGCGCTAATCGTAACTTCGCGATCCATAACTTCAGCCCTGAACTCTGGATTCGTGACCACGCTACCAGTTACTTCCGGAACCAGGACTTCACGATCTAGGACTTCAGGATCCATAACTCACTTCGGACCTAAATACGGCTCCCCGGGGATTGAACTGCGCCGGCTGGAAGAACCGCCGAGGCTTCTATTGTCCCAGAAGATGGACAATCTGGCGAGGGGCGACCGTCAGAATGAAGCTATCAATTGTGATTAACTCATTCAGAATCATTGCTTTCTGGATAATTCCCATAATAAAACTCCGCCCGCCGCCAGCGCCGCCAAGCCCACCCCGGCTAGCGCCATGGACTGAAACACTGCTGCGTCGTGCCGGCAAACGGCGGCAGACTCGGGATAGGGGCGAGGTTCCGGCCCGCCGGGCCGGTCGCCGCGGGCTAAAGCCATCTGCAGCACCTCGGCCAAGTGGAGGGCATGCCGCATTGACCCATGGGCGATTTGTTCGCTGCAGCTGAAGCCATCGGCAATGATCAGCCAGTCGGCCGGGGCCTGGCGCACAGCGGGCAGAAGTTGGAGTTCGCCGATGGCGAGAGACACCTCATATTTCTTGTCATCAAAGCCGAAGGCGCCGGCCATGCCGCAGCAGCCCGGAGCCGGACTTTGGAAGTCGACTCCCAGCCGGCGCAGCACCGCCTCTTCAGCGGTCATCTTCATTAAGGTCTTGTGATGGCAGTGGCCGTGCAGAATCGCCTTACGATCAAGCTGCGCCAGCGGGAAGTCTTTCGCCCTGCACTCCAGGAACTCACTGAGCAGAAAAGTCTGGTGCGACAAAACCTGCGCCCGCTCATCGTGGGGAAACAGGCCGACCAGCTCGTCGCGGAACACCGCAACGCAGCTGGGTTCGAGGCCGACGATGGGAATACCCGCTTCAATCTCAGGCGAGAGTTCGTCGAGGATTTGCAGCAGAAGTGCCTGCGCGCGGTCGAGCATCCCGTGATCGTAGAGCGCGCGGCCGCAGCAGAGGTTCGCGCGCGGAACGATGACCCGGAAGCCCGCTGCTTCCAGAACCTCGACCGCGGCCTTCGCTATGTTTGGCCGAAAATAGTTATTAAATGTATCCGGCCAGAGGAGCACCGGCGGATCCTCCCAGTTGGGCGCGCCAGCTTTCCGCCGGCGGTAGAACCAGGTTTTGAAGCTCTCCGGGGCGAAGGCGGGAATAGCGCGCCCCCTTGGGATTCCCGCTACCAGCTTCGAAACCTCTCGCAGCAACGGCATCTGCGTCGCCAGATTCACGAAACCAGGCACCTGCGATGCTACGCGCGCCCACAGATCGATATGGCCAAAAGCATATGCGCTGCGCGGGCGCATCCGGCCTTCGTAGTAATGAGATAGAAACTCGGCCTTATAGGTGGCAACGTCGACGCCCACCGGGCACTCGCTCTTGCATCCCTTGCAGGCGAGGCAGAGATCGAGTGACCGCCTCACTTCCTCGCTGCGCCAGCCATCGCCAATTACTCCGCCCTGGGTCATCTCCCACAGCAAGTGCGCGCGGCCTCGAGTCGACTGTTCTTCTTCGCGCGTGACCTGGTAGCTGGGGCACATCAGGCCACCTTCCTCGCGACGGCATTTCCCCACCCCCACGCAGCGAAGAGTCGCCTCAGCCAGGCTGCCATGATCGGCGGCGAACTTAAAATTGGTCTTCGGTTTCCACGGAGAGTACTCGGCGCCCAGGCGGAGATTTTGGTCGAGCCTGTAAGGCTCGATCAACTTGCCGGGATTCATCTTCCATTGCGGATCCCACGCCGACTTGAATTCCCGGAAAGCCTGAATCAATTGTGGGCCGAACATTTTTGGAAGCAACTCGCCGCGCGCTTGCCCATCTCCGTGCTCGCCCGAGATCGAACCACCATAGCCCACAACCAGATCGGCAGCCTCTTCGATGAATTGCCGAAACTTCGCGATGCCCTCTTTCGACTGAAGATCGAAGTTGATGCGGGTATGCACGCAGCCGTGGCCAAAGTGGCCATATAGCGATCCTTTATAGCCATAGGCGGCCATCATGATGCGCAAATCGCGAAGATAGCCTCCCAGCTTTTCAGGCGCCACCGCGGCATCTTCCCAGCCTTCCCAGCTGGGAGCTTCGCCGGCCACATGAGAAGTGGCGCCCAGAGCCGATTCGCGAACTTCCCACACTCGCTGGACTTGCCGCTTGTCGGTGAAGAGTTGCATGGCAGGAGGGTTGGTACCGCGGCCGAGCGTGCGCGTCAGGCTGCGCGCCTGCGATTCCGCTTCCCGCGCGGTCGAAGCTCCAAACTCCACCATCAGCCAGCCACCGCCTTCCGGCAGCAGCGCCAGCCCTTCGGAGTTAATTCCTTTGAGCCGGGTGTAGCCAACCAGAAGGTCGTCGAAGCCTTCCAGTCCAATGGGCCCGTGCGTCATGATCTCAGGAACGTGGTCCGCGCACTGATAAATATCGGGATAAGCGAGAACCAGCAGCACACGTTCGGGAGGGCTCTCCACCAGGCGGCACGTCGCTTCGAGAGTCGTGACACAAGTGCCTTCCGACCCGACGAGTGCGCGCGCGAGGTGGAATCCACTCTCGGGTAAAAGATGGTTCAGGTTATAGCCGGAGACTCGCCGGGGGATCTTCGGGAACCTTTGGCGGACGAGATCGCCGTAGGTCGAAGCGATGGTCCGTAGTTTTCCATAGATATCGGCGCGCCTCCCGCCCTGGTGCGCGATGCGTTCAAGTTCCGCATCCGATGTCGCGCCAACCTTCATGCGCTCGCCCTCGTAGGTGAGGATTTCGAGCTCCTCGATGTTGTCGTCGGTCTTACCGGCCATCACCGAATGAACCCCGCAGGAGTTGTTGCCGATCATGCCTCCAAGGGTGCAGCGATCGTGCGTGGCGGGGTCGGGCGCAAAGGTAAGATGGTGCTTCTCCGCCGAGCTACGAAGATGGTCAAGAACCACTCCAGGCTGGACGCGGGCGATGCGCCGGGCGGGATCGATTTCCAGAATCTTCGCCATGTATTTGGAGAAATCGAGAACGACCGCGACATTGCAGCACTGGCCGGCAAGCGATGTGCCGCCGCCGCGGCAAAGCAGCGGCGCACCAAACTCGCGGCACAGCGCCACCGTCGCCAGAACGTCATCCTGGGTGCGAGGCAGCACCACTCCGATGGGAACCTGACGATAATTAGAACCGTCCGTGGCGTAGAGGGCGCGGCTGCCGCCATCGAAGCGCACCTCCCCGCTTATCTGCGCCCGCAGCGCCTCGGCGAGGCCGGCAGCGTCAACGTGGCTGGCCTTTGCGCCTGCGGCGAGTTGCACAAGTCTGTCTGCCATGCGAATGATTGTCATCCCGAGCGCAGCGAGGGATCTTGGTTGATGCTCCGCCACGTATGCCGCACGAAAACCATCCAGCGTCAATTCGACGGCGAGTTCCCACCGGACTCATGGGTCACGTTGGTGATTTGAATCTTCGTCTTACCGCCCCGAGCTTCGATATTGATGGTGATCACGCTTTTGCGATCGTTGGAGAGGATGGTGCAACGGCCGGCGTCAGAGCTGGTAACCACGGCGTGGGGAAACTTTGCTTTGTAAAAACTGGCGACGCTATCCACGGAATCCGTGCTCTCGGAGTCGAGCGATGCGGTATGAATTCCTCCGATAGTTGCGGACTGCGCGCCACTTTTCGACACTTCTGCTCCGGGATAAAGATCGACTCCCAGGGCGCGAGCCGCCTCCTCTGGATCTCTTGTGGTTTGGACAGAACCAAAGGGAGTCTCAACCGTCACGTTATTGCCGTCCTGGCGAACATGGGCGTGCCGGGCGAACCGCCACGCGAAAAACCCAAGAGAAGCCACGCCGAGAATTCCCGCGAGAACAATCACGCCAACCACGATCAATATGGCCTTGAGCGCGCCGCCTCCCTGAGCCGGAACTGGAGGACTGGAAGCCGCTGGCATGGTGGAACCGGCCGCGGCAGAAGGTACAGTGCCCGGAGTTGGAGAAGAAGCAAGTATCGGAGCGCCGCATTTACTACAGAAGCGGGTACCGGCAGAAATGCTGGCGCCGCAAGAATTGCAGAAGGCCATAAGTAACCTCATGCGAATCGTATGTCGGCGCGAGTATATCGCAGATTGAAAACGAAGCGGAGTGCGATTGTCCCTAGCTCCACAGCCGGGTAGCATAGTCGGACATCGTCAGCCCCAGCAGCAGGAGTAAGAAAAAGACCGCTGCAATCACGACCAGCTTGGTCAGCTTTTCGCTGGCCTGCCAGACGTGCATGAAGAAAAGCGCGACCAGCGTGGCTTTGATCGTGGCAATGCCCAGGGCGACAGCAGCATTGAAGCGCCCCAGTTCGATAAATGCGGCTTTGTAAGTGACGAATGTTCCCACCAGCAGGGCGGCCCAGATACCGAAATACATCTTCAGCGGCGACGATTTTGCAGACGCGGACGTGGACGAATGTTCCGACATGAAAACCTCACGGATGACGATCGATCAGGTACAGCAGCGGAAACAGGTAGATCCAGACAATATCGACGAAGTGCCAGTACAGGCCGCCGATTTCGACAGGCGTGTGCCATTCGGGCGTAAAACGTCCCTTCCAGGCCATGATGAGCAGCCAGAGAAAAATGCCTAAGCCGATGATCATGTGCAGCGCATGCAGGCCGGTCATAACGAAGTAGAGTGAGAAAAATATCTGCGCGTGACGCGGATTCGCGAACTGCCCGGGATGTCCGGGGATGGGCACATTCTCAAAACGAAAAGAAGCTCCCGGAACGTGATGCTCTTCGAACTTGTCTTTGTACTCGACACCTTTGATTCCGAGGAATGCGAGACCGAGAATCATGGTGATGCCAAGCATGGCGATCAGCAGCGTTCGACGCGCCGTCTGTGCGGCCCAGACGGCAAGGACGACCGTCAAACTACTGCAAATGAGCACGGCGGTATTCGTAGCCCCGAGGGTCGCGTCAATCGATTTACTGGCCGCGGCAAAATCCCCGAAGTACCAGCGACGGTACACCAGGTAGGCGCAGAACAAGCCGCCGAAAAACATCACCTCCGTAGCCAGGAACACCCACATTCCCAGGCTCGCCGCATCGCGCTGCTGCTGCGCCTCGGCGAAGTGGTGCAAGAGTTCCGGATGATGCTCTTCTTCGCGGTGCAGTCCGACCATGGTGCTATCGGGCAACGGGGACCTCCTGGCGGTGCTGCGGCGCGTCCAACTCCTCGTAGTTATAGGCTTCCCAAGTTACCACCGGTTCTTCGTCAAAATTGAATGTCGGGGGCGGCGAAGCGGTCTTCCATTCCAGGCCGGCTGCGTTCCACGGATTGTCCGTCGCTGGTTTGCCATAGCGCATCGACCACAGAAAGTAGATCATGGGCAGCAAGTAACCCACTCCCAAGACGGTCGCGCCCGCGGTCGATAGCACGTTCAACACCTGGAACTCCGGCATATGACTGTAGTCGTAGTAACGCCGCGGCATCCCCATATAGCCGAGCAGGAACTGCGGGAAGAATGTCAGGTTGAAGCCGATGAAAACGATCAGGGCCGCCAGTCGCGCCCAGCCCTCGGGATAAAGGCGGCCCGAAATCTTGGGCCACCAGAAGTGCATGCCTCCGAGATAACCCATCAACGCTCCGCCCACCATGATGTAGTGAAAATGAGCAATCACGAAGTAGGTGTCGGTGACGTGTACGTCGATGCCCAGCGCGGATAAGAACAGCCCGGTGAGTCCTCCAACGGTGAACAGCCCGAGGAAGCCGAAAGCATAAAGCATGGGCGCATCGTAATGAATGGAGCCCTTGTACAAGGTCGCAGTCCAGTTGAACACCTTGATGGCGGAGGGCAACGCCACCGCATAACTCAAAAAGGAAAACACCAGAGCCGAGTAGACCGAAATGCCGGCCACAAACATGTGGTGGGCCCAGACCAGAAATCCGAAGACTGCGATGGCGATAGACGAAAAAGCGACGAAGCTGTAGCCGAAGATGCGCTTGCGCGAGAAGCAGGCGATGATCTCAGTAACCACACCCATCGACGGCAGAATCATGATGTAGACGGCAGGATGCGAGTAGAACCAGAAAAGATGTTGAAATAGAATCGGATCGCCGCCGAGCTTGGGATCGAAGATGCCGAGATGCAAAGCCCGTTCCGCGGCAACCAGCACGATGGTGACCGCCACCACGGGCGTGCCCAAAAGCTGAATGATGCTGGTCGCGTAGTGCGCCCAAATGAACAGAGGCAGGCGCGACCATGTCATCCCCGGCGCTCGCATGCGGTGGATGGTGACCACAAAGTTTAGACCGGTGAGGATGGAAGAAAATCCCGCAACGAAGATCGCGAGTCCAGCTTCGATAATTTTCGTGTTGGTAAAGTTGGTGCTGAACGGGGCATAGAACGTCCACCCGGTATCGACGCCTCCCGTCAGCATGCAATGCAGCATCATCATTCCGCCGATGATGTAGAGATACCAGCTCAGCAGGTTGATGCGGGGGAAGGCCAGATCCTTGGCGCCGATCATCAGGGGCACAAGAAAATTCCCCAGCACGGCGGGAATCGAGGGAATCAGAAAGAAGAACACCATGACCATGCCGTGCATGGTGAAAAGTTTGTTGTAGGTGTCAGCCTGCACCAGGTCACCGGCCGGAGTGAGCAATTCGAGGCGAATGAGAAGCGCGAAGAATCCTCCGATGAAGAAAAAGAACGTAATCGAGAGAAGATAGAGTAATGCGATGCGTTTGTGGTCGGTGGTGAGCAACCAGGACCACACTCCATACTTCGTGTTCAAATAGTTTTCGCGTTCAACAACTTGAGGTGTTGCGATCGGCATACTCATTGCACTTGATTCCCATTCAGCTGGCCGTCGGGTCGAATTTTCGTTTGCAGATTGGCCTGCGCATCTGCTCGGTCCTGATCTCCGCGAGCACCGGTGTTCGCGCCGTTCTTATCGCTTTCACCGGCCGGCTTCACTGCGGAAAGCGATTTGATATAGGCGACCAACGCGTTGACCTGTTCTTCGCTGACCAATCCCTGGAACGTCGGCATGATGGGCTGGAATCCCTTCATCCGCTTCGCTCCGGGGTCGAGAATGCACTCGCGGACATAATTCTCGTCGGCGGTTACGGTTCGTCCGTCTTCCAGTTGCACCGGCTTGCCGAAAACTCCCTGAAGATTCGGGCCGCGTCCCTGCACGTCCGAGCGATGGCAGGTGGAGCAGCCCAGTTCAGCGAAAATTTTCTCCCCCGACGCCGAAAGCGGACCACTCGATCCGCCGCTCATCCATGCTTCATACTGAGCCGGCTCCAGCACCACGATGGAACCGACCATGCCGGAATGCTGGGTGCCGCAATATTCCGCGCAGAATAAATGGTAGACGCCGGGCTTGGTCGCGCGGAACCATTCCACCGTGTAGCGGCCGGGCAGCACATCCTGCTTGATGCGGAACGCGGGAATATAGAAGCTGTGGATCACATCCTGCGAAGTCATGATCAGCTTCACGTCGCGGCCCACCGGAACGTGAAGCTCGTTGATCTCGCGCTGGCCTTCAGCGTGTTCCACCTTCCACATCCACTGTTTCGCTACGACATAGACCTCAGTTGCGTCAGCGGGCGGAGTGCGCTCTTTGAAATACACGACCGCTCCCCAGGCGAAAATTACCATAAAAACAAGGAAGGGGATCGTGCTCCACGTGATTTCCAGAGCGGTTGAACCTTCGATCTGCTCGGCTTGGACGCCCGGCCGGTGACGGAAGCGGGCGGCAAAGAAGATCAGCAGCACGAAAACCAGCGTGGCCATCATCCCGGTGACGATGAGTAGAAAAATATAGAGCGCGTCCACATGGCCCGCCAACGTGGAGGCTCGCTCCGGCCATAAAGGAAAATTATTGAGCATACCGTGTCTTCGTCTTCGTTGCCGTCTTTCTGGTCACCGAGAGATCCAGCCGCCACAGGATGAAAAGAAAAGTCCCAAGCATCAGAATTGTCGCCGCCGCGGCCAGCCGCAAAATGTTGGCCACCATGGCGCCATACTTTCCGGTTTCAGGATCGTAGTGGTAGCAATAGAGCAGCACCGCATCCACGGCATTGCCGATCCTGCCCTGCGAAGCCTCCACCAGCCCCATGCGCAAATCCTTCGGCGGAAAATCCACTCCGTAAAAGTAGCGGGAGATGCGGCCTTGCGGCGTGAGCACCATGATGGCGGTGGCATGCGCGTACTGATTGCTCTTCGCATCGTACTGATATTGGAAGCCCACTGCCTTGGTGAGCCGGTTGATCGACTCTTGCTGCCCCGTCAGGAAATGCCAGCCGGCAGCCGCATTAGCCCGCCCGTAACGCTTGCAATAGTCGGCTTTCTTGACCGCGGCCATCTCTGGCGTCTCGCGCGGATCGAAGCTCACCGTGATTACGTCGAATTCATTGCCTAGGTCGAACTTGACCAGACGCATGGCACTGGCCAGGCCCGCCAGGGCTTCGCCACAGAGCATGGTGCAGTTGTAATAGACCAGGTTGAGGATCAGCGGCTTGCGGCCGAGGTAATCTCCCATCTTCACGTTCCTGCCGGCCTCGTCGTGGAAAATGAGGTCAGGCGGCACCTGTGCGTCAAGATGTTGCTCGATGCCGACATTTTCCAATCGCGGCGGCCGCGTGCTCGCCGGCGGCGACATTATGCCGTTATTCATCTGCCCCGGCGCGTGCGGGGTGAGCAGCGAGACTACCAGCAGGAGGCACGCCGCCGAAACCAGATTGCTCTTACCATTCCTTTCACAGCTCACTTCTTTTCACCCGTGTCCATCGTTTGCTTCTTCCCCGAGTCGGCCGAGCCCGGGGGACGCACCGGCAGTCCCCGCTGCACGAGCAAATCCATGGCACGTTCGATCGGAATGCGCACCGTGCCTGACTCTTTGTCGACCCAGCCATAACTGTAGAGCGTTTTCTCTTCGCTCATCCGGATTCCATTCAACTGGCCGCGTTCATCTTCCTCCAGCCTAGGGCTGGGAAAAGCAGTTTGTGGATATCCCGGGGCAACGTGGCGTGTATCCGCGGGAACATTGGTGACCAGCGGGCTCACCGCCGGTTGAGAAGACTTCTCACGGTGATCGAGAAATTCGTACAGCCCACGCAGACCGAAGAGGCACAGAATCGTGACGATTCCCAGGGTGAGCAGGATGTAAAGAATTCCTCCCGGCAAAAGGTCCTGATGCTCGTAGCTTCCGTGGCTCGGCGGTGTCCCGGGTTTGATCTCGTCAGTCATTTTCGAAATTCTTTTGTCAACTCGTTCGTTTACTTTCTTCGCGTGTCCTCAAGCATGCTGCTGATGTGCCGGTTGCAAAACCTCGTGAGCGTCCTGGTCGTAGGCCGGCAAAAGCGGCAGGGCGGCCAGATTGCGGAAAAAATACCAGAGCCAGATTCCGCCGATCGCGATGGGCACAACCACATCGGCTACGGTCACCGACAAAGTTGTCGAAAAATTCGGCTCGATGATCCAGAACAGGTCGAGATAGCGAATCAACAGCATCCAGGCCGCGAGCCAAACCAGCTTTCGAATGTCACGCTTGAAGGGGCGCGAGAGCAGTATTGCAAAGGGAAGGGCAAAACCGAACAGCACGAGAGTCAGCCCGATCCCGCTCCAGCCGCCATGCAGCCGCCGCATATAAAACGTAATCTCCGAAGGCAGGTTACCGGCCCAGATGATGAGCCACTGCGAAAAGTTGAAGTAAGCCCAGACCATGGTGAAGGCCAGCATCCACTTGCCGTGGTCGTGAACGAAATCGGGCGTCAGCATCTCCGACATCGGTTTGTAATCGAAAAGGATGCGCTCCACAACCACCGCGAAGCACATGGCGGAGAGCACTTCCCCGATCAGGATGACCAACCCAAAAATGGTCGAGATCCAGCTGGGATCGAGCGACATTACCCAATCGATTGCCGCGAAAGTTATGGTGAAGCCGTAAAGGATAAGCCCCGGCCCGGCGACCGCCTTAAATCGCCCCGAATTGTCCGGAGCGCCGACGTGGTCGGTTTGCTTGGACCACTTCGACAGCAGGTAGGAAAGCACATTCCAGATCGCAAAATAAAATATTGCGCGAACCACAAAACCGTTCACCGTCAGGTAAGTCTCAGTGATCTGCTTGAGGTGTTCGCGCAGATGCTGGTCTTGAATATTGCTGAGCGGCTGCGCCCAGATGTAGAGGCGGTGTATTCCCAAGAAGACGGGAAGGAAAAGTACGGCCAGCAGCGGCAGCGTGCGCATCGCGGCGCCGAGAATGCGGCGGATCACCGTGCCCCAGCCCCCGCCGGTCAGATGGCGGATCATCAGAATCGCCATCGAGCCCAGCGCCAAGCCCAGCCAGCACATGAAGCCGAGCAGGTAAGCGCGAAAGAACTCATCTGGACGAATGAAAGCGAGCCCGCCTGCGACAACGGCGAACACAATACCTACGACGAGCGAGCGCTGAGAGATTTTTCTCACCACCTCGGGCGCAGTCAAGTCGAGATGTGGGGTGGCCGCGGCGCTCATTTCCGTTCCTCCGCTGATTGCAATGCCGGGGCCATCACCGGTAGCGTTGCCCCCGAACCAGGATCGCCGCGAAAACTCGGCGCCTCAGAGGGCACGACCTGTCCCGCAGGAACGTCTGCGGTGGTGGCGTTTTGACTGAGTTGCAACGCCCGGATGTAAGCCACGATGTTCCAGCGGTCCCGCGGCGGAATCTGCGCAGCATAATCCGGCATAATTCCGAAGCCGTTGCTGATCACGTCGTAAAAGTAACCGAGCGGCGCTTTTCGCAGCCGCTCGATGTGATACGACGGCGGCTTGCGCGGGAATCCGCGCGACGGAATGAATCCATTGCCGTCACCGACTCGGGAGTGGCAGGGAGCGCAATAAATGTTGTAGCGCTCGCGTCCGCGCTCCAGAACTTCTCTCGTGACAGGGAACGGCATGTAGTCGCCCGGGCTGCTGCCCGTTTTGCCGGAGTAAAAATAAGTGTCTTCGCGCAACTGCCCGCGAGCCACCGTGCCCTCTACGGGCGGCCGCTCGGAGCGCCGGTCGGCAAAAAAATCGCTGCGCGAAAGTGGATTCAAGCGCGGCTGCACGTGCATGTCGATGCGGCAACCGGAGAGCATCACGGTCGTTGCCCCCAGTACTGCCATCGAAATCTCGCGGAAGCGCGGCATCCTAGCTCGGCACCTCCGAAATCGAGCGCGGCTCGAGCCCCTGCAGAAAATCGAACGTGCCCGCCGGATCGAACTTCGGATCGGAAGAAAACACGATCAGGAAGAAACGGTCTTTTGAAGCCAGCGCAAAGCGTGGAACGTTGAATACAGGATGATAAGGCATGGGCAAGCCGTTCAGCGCAAGCATGCCGAACACTGCGGAAATGCCGGCAAACAGAATCGTCATCTCGAACGTGATCACGATGAACGCCGGCCAGGAGTGAGGGGGCTTGCCGCCGATGTTCAGCGGATAATCGACCGCTGACATCCAGTACTGCATCAGATAACCTGTGCAGCCGCCGATGATGCCGCCGATCAACACCACCAGGGGAACCTCATCGTGATGGAAGCCAATTTCTTCAGCCAGCCCTTCGATGGGAAACGGGCTGTAAGCGTCGATTTTCTTGTATCCCGCCTGATGCGTCCGACGAGCCGCTTCCACCAAAGCCGTCGCCGAATCGAACTCGGCCATCATGCCATACATGCGCTCGCGCTTCATTCGCCCTTCACCTCCGCCTCTGGAAGAAGGGTTCGCATCTCAAAGATCGAGATCATGGGTAGCAGGCGCACGAACAGGAAAATAGCCGCTAGGAACATGCCAATCGTTCCGATATAGGTCATCCAATCCCAGCGCGTGGGGTAGTACATTCCCCAGGACGAAGTCAGAAAGTCACGGTGCAGACTGACCACGACGATGATGAAACGCTCCAGCCACATACCAACCAGAATCACGCCGGAAACCAAAAACAGGGCGACCGGGCTGCTGCGGAGCTTTCGTATCCAGAGCACCTGCGGAATAAAAATATTGCAGATGAGCAGCGACCAGTACGGGATAGCGTAAGGTCCGTGCAGCCGGTTCCACAGCGTGAAGGCATCGTAGCGGTCGCCGCTGTACCAGCCCATGAATGCCTCGATGCCGTAACCATAGGCAACGATCAATCCTGTCGCGAGCATGACCTTGGCCGCGTTCTGCAAATGGAGTTCTGTTATGAAATCTTCGAGGCCGTAAATCTTGCGGATCGGAATCGCGAGCATGAGCACCATGGCAAATCCGGAGTAGATCGCTCCCGCAACAAAGTAAGGCGGGAAAATCGTCGTGTGCCAGCCCGGGACAATGCCGACAGCGAAGTCAAAACTCACCACGGTGTGAACCGAAAGCACCAGCGGCGTGGCCAGCCCGGCCAGCAGCAGATACGCCGTCTCATAGCGGTGCCAGTGTCGCGCCGATCCGCGCCAGCCCATCGAGAGCATGCCATAGGCGATTCTGGCGATGGGGTGCGTGGCCCGATCGCGGAGAGTCGCCATGTCGGGGATGAGGCCGATGAACCAGAACAACGCCGAAATTGTGGCGTAGGTGGAGACGGCGAAAACGTCCCAAATCAGCGGGCTGCGGAATTGCGGCCACACGCCCATCGTGCTGGGATAAGGAAACAACCAATACGCCAGCCACGGGCGCCCGACGTGAATCGCCGGGAAAATTCCGGCGCAGGCCACGGCGAACAGCGTCATCGCCTCCGCGAAGCGGTTGATGGAATTGCGCCACGACTGTCGCAACAGGAGAAGTATGGCGGAGATCAGCGTGCCAGCGTGACCGATGCCGATCCACCAGACGAAGTTAACGATGGCAAAGCCCCACCCGACCGGAATGGTTACGCCCCAAATCCCGACGCCTTTCAGAAACAGGTAACCGATGGCATAGAGCAGCATCATCGTCAGCATGAAGGCGACGCCGAAGCCCATGAACCATCCGTTCGAGGCGGGACGGGTCAGCACAATCGCGCTGATCTTCTCCGTGACCGTGCCGAAGGTATATCCCGGCTCAATCACCGGAGCCTGCGCGTCCACCGTCGTTTTGTATTGCTCATCCATGCTTTAGGTTTCTATGCTCTAAGTTTCTATCTCGCCCCTGCGCCAACCCCATCGGCCTTGTCGTCCTGAGCGGAGCCGCTCCTCCGGCGGAGCGAAGGATCTCATTCTCCACAGCTCTATCCCCGCTCCAGCTCCGGATTCGGATTCCGCACTTCCGCCAAATAGGTCGTCCGCGGGCGAGTATTCAGTTCGCCCAGCAAACTGTAATTCCGCGACTGCGCCTTCAATTTCGAAACTCTGCTGTTCGGATCATTAATATTTCCAAAAATAATCGCACCCGCCGGACAGGACTGCTGGCAGGCGGTTTGCAATTCATCTCCGACCTTGACCGCCTTGCCCTCGCTCACGGTTGCGGTCTCGGCATCGATGCGGCGCTCGTTGATGCGCTGCACGCAGTAGGTGCACTTCTCCATCACGCCGCGGCTGCGCACGCTGACGTCGGGATTGCGCATCATCTTGTACTGCGGAGTCTCCCAGTCCTGGAAGAGGAGAAAGTTGAACCGCCGCACTTTATAAGGACAGTTGTTCGAGCAATAGCGCGTGCCGACGCAGCGGTTGTAGACCATGTCGTTCAGCCCTTCGCTCGAGTGGTTGGTCGCGCCCACGGGGCAGACCACTTCGCAAGGCGCGTTCTCGCACTGCATGCAGGGCACGGGCTGGAAGAAAGCCTTGGGATTGTCGCGATCGCCCTGGTAGTAGGCGTCGACGCGAATCCAGTGCATGTGCCGGCCGATGACGGTCTGCTCCTTGCCGACCACCGCGATGTTGTTCTCCGACTGGCAGGCGAGCATGCAGTTGTTGCAGCCCACGCAGGAATTCAGATCGATCGCCATGCCCCACGCATAGTCTTCTTCTTTGTAGGGATAGGGTTTGTAAAGCGTGAGTCCGGGCGCCGGCTCTTCTTCTTTGGCGAAGGCGGGTTCTTTGCGATATTCCTCAAGCGTAGTCTCGCGGACCAGCGGACGATGGCCGCCATCGGGCGTGTCCATGCTCTGGTAGCCCTGTGTGGACGCCAGCTTGTAAGTCTCTCCGGTCTTGCGGATTTGCAGACCGGTGGCGATCCACGGCGCTGCCGTTGTGCGCAGCGCGTAAGCGTCGAACCCCTGCGCGGTTCCCACGCGGCCGGCGCGTTTGCGGCCGTAGCCTAACGTCACCGTGACCGAGTTGTCGGGATGGCCGGCTTGAATCCACACGGGGCCGGTGACTTTCTTGCCATTCAATTCGAGTTCGACAACATCGTCGACCTTGAACTGCAACCGCTCCGCCATCTTGGGACCGATGAGCACGGCGTTGTCCCAGGTGAGCTTCGTCATCGGCTTGGGCAATTCCTGCAGCCAGCCGTTGTTGGAGAATCGTCCATCGTAGATGGTGGGATCGCGACGGATGTTGAGCTCGATGGAGTTGGCAGCCCCATCCGTCGAAGGCGGCGTGGAATTTGCCGCCTTCGCCGTCACGGATTTCGGCGCAAAGGCCGTGCCTTCAATCCAGCCATCGTGCAACGACTTGCGCCAGAATAGCTCGAAGTCTGCACCCGCATGCTGCTTCTGCCAGTGCGAGCGCACAAGATCGTAACCCGTAGCCTCGGACAGGCCGGAGAGCAACGCGACGAACTCAAGAGCACTTTTTCCCGAGTAAAGAGGAGCAATGAGCGGCTGAATAATGCTGACAGTTCCGTCGTAGGCAAGGGCGTCGCCCCAAGCTTCAAGTTCGTGCGCCTGATTGACGTGCCAATGGCAGAGTTCGGCGGTTTCGTTCTGATGAAGTCCGAGGTGCACTCGCAGAGGAACTGTGCCATTTTTCAGGACATCGGCGAAGTTCAGATCAGCGGGCGTGTCGTAGGCGGGATTACCACCGAGGATAACGAGCAAATCAACTTTGCCGGCGTTGATATCGCCGGCCAGTTCTTTGATCGATTCGGTTTGATTGATGGGATTGGCATCGACGGGATCGGTGTAGAACACGGTTTTGCCGATGTTGCCGCTGGCCTCATTGATCCTGTGCACGATCGCATGGACCGCGGGCGGCAGATGGTCGCCCGCGACTACAACGGACGATCCGAGGTCGCGGCTCAGCGCAGTCAGAAACCGTTCTTCGTCAGCACCCAGCACGGCGGGATTGCCAGAGAACCTGTGCACTGAACCCGCCATCGCGAGGACAAAGTTCTCGATCCGACTCTCCCGCAGCGGCAGCCGATGATCCGCCTTCGCTCCCGTCGTCGTCGGCGTGCTCTCGACCACGTACAGCCGGTTCATCTTGCCATCGGGATTACGGCGCTTGGCGAAATCGCGGATGTAGCGGACGTTTCCCGGGAAACCCGCATACAGGAAGTCGGCGTCGAGCGAGACGATTACGTCGGCCTTTTCAAAGTCATAGCGCGTCTCGACCGGCTGGCCAAAGGCCAGCTTCGAGCCTTCGAGCACGTTGTCGCGATTGACCGGCTCGTACACATGCCACTTGGCCTGCGGATAAATCTTCAGAAAGTTGCGCAGCTGGTCGGCGAGCGTGGGCGAAGAAATGGTCGGCGTGAGAATCCGAATGCCCGCACCCTGCAACGCCTTCTGCGCGCTCAGCGGGCCGCGAATCGCTCCCACGAAAGATTGCCACGACCGCTGGTCGCCCAACGACACCACGCTCTGCGAGCGGTCGGGATCGTACAGTCCGAGGATCGATGCCTGCGCGAAAATGTCGGTCCCGCCGAGCGACGCGGGATGCCGTTCGTTGCCTTCGATCTTTGTCGGACGTCCGAGGTGGCTCTCGACCAGCAGCGGGCTGGCGTATCCTCCGAGGGTTATCGACGTGGCGTAGAACTGGGGCCGACCTGGAACCACGTCCTCAGGCTGACGCACATAGGGAACGATCGGTTCGAGCGGCAGGCGCACGCACCCCGTCATTCCGGCCAGCGCCATGGACGCGCCCATCACTCTCAGAAAACCGCGCCGCGAAACCGAATCGACCCACGCCGCCGCGCCCTTGGGGAACTCGCGATGCAGCGCCTCCTGGAAAGCTGGACTGCCCGCCAGCTCTTCCAGGCTGCGCCAGTATTCCGGCCCGACCTTTTCGTTCGCTTCGTTGATTTGCGCGCGGAGCGAATCCAAGTCCAGTTTGCCCTTTTGGCCGGGGCAGACATCCTCTCGTTTCGCGATTTTGTTTTGCTGGTCCATTCTTTCGCCCCTTCGGGGCTTCTTCTTGGTCTTGCTCTTTACCCACGGCTTGCGTCGTGGGCTGCACTCTTTTTCCGCTTCGCGGCTGCCTTCGCAGCCAAAGTTATCGATGGCACGTATTGCAACTCGTGATATCCCCGACACTGCGCACGCCATACTGCTTCGCCAGAGCCGCGCCCAGTTCCATCTGATCCGTGAAACTCCGCCCATCCACCACCACCGGGTTCGCGCTCGTAGGTGGCTGGTAGCGCATGTTAAACACCTGACCCCGGGGCCGAAGATTTTTCTCCGGCGCGCGATGGCAACCCAAACACCACTCCATCTGTAACGATTCCTGCTGATACATCAGCGGCATTTGGTCAACCGGGCCATGACACGTGTTGCAACCCACCCCTTTATGGATATGAATGCTGTGATTGAAATAAACGAAGTCCGGCAGTTGATTTACGCGCGTCCATTGCAACGACTGCCCCGAGCGGTAGCTAGCCCGCACCGGCTCGAGCAGCTCTGCGTTGGTCCAGATCTGCGAATGACAGTTCATGCAAGTCTTGGTCGGAGGAATGCCGGCGAAGCTCGAGTTTTCCACCGACGTATGGCAATAACGGCAATCGATTCCCAACCCGGCTACGTGATGCTGGTGGCTGAAAGGTACGGGCTGCGGCTTGCGCACGCCGGCGTAGGTGATGTAGGGCGAGCGCTGCACTTCCATTGCCATCCAGCCGAGAGCGGCAACTACGAATACCGCGCCAAAAATTGTGGCTCGGGAGAGGGTGTTGGTGCTGCGATGAAAAATTTGCGGCATGCTTACGCACGAGCTTTAGAAACCGCGAATCGATTGAGCAGCTCCCGAACTCAGGTAGCTCAATTGTTAAGACGCAAAGAAACACCCACAGATTTTCTTGCGTCACTTAGGAGAACTCGAAATTATAATTATTTCGTGTGCAGTTGTCGCGTCTTTTGCCGCTAGAGCGAGAAAAGATTCCCAGAACGAAAAACCACGCCGTCTTTTGAACCCCCACTACGCTTAAAGCCCGAGTTTCCTGAGACTCTATGTTTGGCGTCGCTATCTGAGGTTCATCACCAGCAGCTTAGGCTCGGTCATTTCTTCAATAGCGTAACGCACGCCTTCGCGGCCAACTCCGGAATCTTTCACCCCGCCGTAAGGCATCTGGTCGATACGGAACGAAGGGATATCGCCCGCAATCAAGGCGCCCACCTCGAGTTCGTCATAAGCCAGAAACAGCAGCTTCACATCGCGGGTAAACAATCCTGCCTGCAAGCCGTAGTTTGACTTATTGACCCGCCGCAGTGCTTCCTCAAAGCTTGCATAGGGCTCGACGGTCACCACCGGGCCGAAAATTTCCTGGCAATTCACCTTCATTTCCGGTTTAGTGCCGGTCAAGATCGTGGGATCGACAATTGAACCCCGCCGGCTGCCGCCGCACAGCAGTCGAGCGCCGGAATGAACCGCCTCCTCCACCCAGTTGGTGACGCGGATGGCGTCGCTCTCGCGGATCAGCGGACCAAGATCGGTCGTCTCATCCATGGGATCACCGGATCTAAGTTTCTTGACGCCTTCAACCAGCAGATCGGTGAATCTTCCGTAAACCGACGCTTCCACCAGAATGCGCTGCACTGAAATGCAGGTCTGACCGGCGTAGCCGAAGGCGCCAGCCGTGCAGCGCTCAGCGGCATATTCCAGGTCGGCGTCGCTGTGCACGATGGCACCCGCGTTGCCACCCAGTTCCAGAGCAACTTTTTTCTTGCCGGCACGACGCTTAATATCCCAACCTACGGGCACGCTCCCGGTAAAACTGATCAGCTTGATGCGCTCGTCGGTGACCAAAAGCCCGGCGTCTTCATTCGACAGCGGCAGCACATTGAGCCCGCCATCGGGCCAGCCTGCCTGCTGAATGCACTCCGCCAGCAGTAGCGCGCACAGCGGAGTTTGCGGCGCGGGTTTCAGCACCATCGAGCATCCGGCCGCAATCGCCGGCGCAACTTTGTGTGCGACCAGGTTCAGCGGAAAATTAAACGGCGTGATCCCCGCGATTGGACCCAGCGGAAAGCGCTTAACAATGCCCCAGCGTCCCGCTGTAAATTCCTGCCAGTCGAGGGGAAGGTACTCGCCGTAGATGCGAGTTGTCTCTTCTGCGGCGACGTTAAAGATAAAGACCGCGCGGTCCACTTCAATGCGCGCCAGCTTGATCGGTTTGCCGGCTTCCTGGGCCAGGGTTCGCGAAAACTCGTCGCGGCGCTCGGCAATCGCCTGCGCCACACGCCGCAACACCCGCTGCCGCTCGAAGGCCGGCAGCCGCCGGGTAGTTCCGAACGCCTTGACCGCGGCGGCGATGGCCGCCTCCGCATGCTCGCGCCTGGCCTGCACCACTCGAGCCACAACGCTGCCGTCAAATGGCGCCCGCACTTCGACGATGTCCCCGTCTTCCATCCAGCGGCCGTCGACAAAAAAACCGTAGGTTGCGACTGGAGCGATCGTCATTCCCGCCATTTTTTCCCCTCCTTGGTGCGACAGCGCTTTTGATTATAGGCGCACTCTGTTGGTTGCTTTTTTCCAGGAGACGAACCGTCCCGGGAGCAGGCCCCGACCCATTCCGGCTAGCCTGCTTCCTTGCCTGGTTTCTGTCCCTGGTGGACGATCATTTTCTTAACCTTCGCTGCCATACAATGAAGCCGCAGATGCCCGCCTTGGAAAGCATCGTTGACCTCGCCCCGCGACTGCGGCGCAAGGAAATTTCTCCCGCCGACTTGACTCGCGCTTGTCTGAAGCGCATCGAGAATCTCGACTCCAGCCTGAACACCTTCATCACGGTTACTGCCGAGTCAGCGCTCGACGCGGCACGCGCTGCCGAAATCGAAATTGGACGTGGCGAGTGGCGCGGCCCCTTGCACGGCATTCCGGTTGCGCTGAAAGACCTGATCGACACTGCGGGCACGCGCACCACCGCGGCCAGCGCTCTTTATCAGAACCGCGTCCCGGCCGAAGACGCTGAAATCGTTTGCCGGCTGCGGCGGGCAGGCGCGATCATTCTGGGCAAGAATAATCTGCATGAGTTCGCCTACGGCGGCAGTTCGCTGGTCAGCGTTTTTGGCGACGTCCACAATCCGTGGAATCCGGCGCACATCGCCGGAGGCTCCTCCGGAGGTTCAGCCGCCGCCGTCGCGGCCGGTCTTTGCTACGCCGCCATCGGCACCGACACCGCTGGCTCCATCCGCGAACCGGCCGCGTTGTGTGGTTGCGTCGGGCTCAAGCCCACTTACGGGAGGATTTCCACGCGCGGCGTGATTCCGCTTGCCTGGTCGCTCGACCACCTTGGGCCGATGGCTGCAACCGTCGCTGACGCGGCTGCCGTGTTGCAAGCCATCGCGGGCTACGATCCGCTGGACGCAAACAGCGCGGAGGTTCCTGTATCGGATTATCTTTCTGGGCTGCAAGACGGTGCGCACTCCCTTCGCGTCGGCATTCCGCGGGCACATTTCTATGTTGACCTCGACGATGAGGTTGGTGCAGCGGTGGAGAAGGCACTTGCCGTGATCAATGGTTTGGTCGCAGAGACTCGCGAACTGCAGATCGAGATCCCTACCGACCGGGTTGTGCAAAATGCCGAATCCTATGCCGTTCACGCCGAAAATATCGCACGGACGCCGGACCTGTATCAGGCGGAGACGCGGCGGCGCATCCGCAACGGTGAGGACATTTCAACAGCGGAATATATTCAGCGGAGACGCGACCTCGATCAGGCCCGCCGCAGCATTCAGGGCATCTTTGCCGATGTGGATCTCCTGGTCACGCCCACGACGCCGGTTCCAGCGCCCGCCATCGCCGACGTGAAGAAGGATCCTGAGATGCTGCGTCCCGCCGAACTCACGCTGCTGCGCAATACGCGGCCCTTCAATGTCTGGGGACTGCCGGCAATCTCGGTTCCTTGCGGCTTTACGAAAACGGGCCTGCCGGTCGGCTTGCAGATCGCCGGCCCGCACTGGCGGGAAGATCTGGTGCTGAGACTCGCTCACGCTTACGAACAGGCGACGGAGTGGCACAGGCGGCCTTCTACGAACTCTTAAAAGGGGATGAGTTTGACGTTATCCGCAAGGTGAGAGATGTGATGGCAGCGCGCGCCGCTACTGTCGGAGCAATTGAACGGGATCCGCCGGGCACTCGTTATTTTCAGATCCGCGACCCTGAAGGGAATGAGATCGAAATCGTCCAGGAGCCATAGACGTTGGGAAGAAACCGTCGAGCTTCGTTCGAACGGACAGCCGAGGGCGGCTGTCCCCACACGAGCATCTTCGGAGGCCGGTGGTCTTTTCCTTCAATCCAATCCACGCCTTCAATCGATTGTCCTGACATCTTCCGGCAGCATCAGCACCAACGAGCAGTTGCCCGTGGCTGTCGAGCAGGAAAGAACTCCGCGGCGCAGAATCTTGACCGGCGTGTCGTCCGGGAGGGTGAGGTGGTAATCGGCGGTGCGCAGAGCTTCGCTGAAGATTTTGAGTTTCTCTTCGCCGCTGATGAACTTCACACCTTCGACCGTAGTCGCGGACCCCGCCCCGCGACTGAGCAGAAGGAAAAACTCCGCGCTGCCGGGCTCCTTCGCGACCTTGCCCAGCTCAATGGTGCGTGTTTGTTTCAGTTCATCTTCATACTTCGCCACCGCGGCGTCTGCCTTGGCATTCCCGCCAGCGAGTGAAGCCAGTCTCTCATGCGTCTCGGGAATGGGCCGCAACCCGCTGAGGGCGAGCGCGTAGGTACGCGAAGCTAAATCCTTCTTTCCCTGCTTCTCGTAAATCTGTCCGAGATGGTCGCCGACCTCACCGTGCTGGCCCAAACCCCAGGCCGCGGAAACATATTTTTCGGCCTGGTCGAGATTTCCTCGGCTGAAATAAACCCAGCCCAGCGTGTCCCAGTAGGCGACCAGAGAAGGCACCAGCGGCAGATCCTGCGGCGTCAGCCGGTCGAGTGACAAATTGCGCAACGCCGTCGCCGTCGCCGAGACCGCCGACTCCGCATACTGCTGCGCGCGATCCAGATGCGCTTTCTTCAGCGAAAGCTGATACGCGATGTTGTTCCAAACCAGCGGGGTCGCCGAAAGTTCCACCGCCTGATCAAACGCAGCCAGCGCCTTGTCATCCTGCCCGAGGTTCAGGTAAGCATCTCCGAGACTCACCTGCAACTCGGGATTGCCGGGGGTCAACGATGCGGCCTTCTCCAGTTCAGGCGCGGCCTCGGCGTACTTGTGCCATTCGGAATACATTGCTCCCAGGTTCGCGTGCGCGAACTTGTCGAGCGGGCTGATCTCAATCTGCTTGTGGAAGGCGGTTACCGCATCCTCGTACTTGCGCTCCTGCCAGTAGGCTCGCCCCAGCGCGTTATAGGCAAACTCGTCGTAAGGATTGATCTCGATCTGCTGGTTGAGCGCGCCAATCGCGAGGTCATTCTGCCGAGTGCCGAGGTAAGCCTCCGCCAGCAGATACCAGACATACTTGTTTTTCGCATCCACCTCGGTGGCGCGCTTGAGAACCTGAATTGCCAGCGGAAGATTGCCGTTGGCAAAGGCCGCCCGACCGCTCTCCACCAGGTCGTCGGCCTTCATGTCTTGGGGCGCCGTGGGTGCGCCCGCCACCGTGTTCTCGACCGACAGAAACTGTCCCAGGTCCGAGACGACCGCGCGCCGAAAGGCTTCGTAGTCGGCAGCCCGCCGTGCGGGAATCTCGTCCTGGACCACCACCAGTGTGCGCCCAGCTTCGAGCGTGTTGCCTGCCAGTTTGTAAGTAGCCTGGTAGTCCGCATAGTCGCGCTTCAGGGAAAACGGCAGCGGGGCATGGGCTGTGTACTTCGCGGGCAGTTCAAGCTTGATCTTGTAGACATACTGTGCCTTCGGCCCAAGCTTCAGAGTGTCGGCGTCGGGATCGTCGTCGCCCTCACCCAGGAAAGGCAGATTGAACTGGCACAGCGGCAGCAGCAAGTCGGACTTCTTCTTCGACCAATCCAGAAAGTTCGGCCGCGCAACGTCATAGGACAAAGTGAAGGCCTCGCGGGTCGCGGCCGGATCGCTGATCTTCACATTCGTCACCTCGCCCGCCCCGGCGTTGACGTTCTCCACCACGCGTTGCCATTGCGATTCGGGAAAGCGGCGGAAGATCGACCGCAGCATCAGCTCTTCATCGCCGCGAAATGTGTAACGGACATGCGCTTCCAGTTTCCCGATCTCGTTGATCTTCCCCTCGACGTCTGAGACTTCGCTGTCCGGCATAGGCGTATCGGCGGGCGTCTCCTCCAGATGCGGCGTGCCCGAGGCGGGAACCACGAGCGCTTGCTTTTTGCGCAGCGTGTAGGCCAGCAAGCGGAACGGAGCCACTTCGCTGGTCGTATCCATCCAGACTTCTTCGCGGGGATTCGTCATGGGCAGCATGGTGATGACGTGGTCAAACTGCGCCGGCGATGGCACATCAAGGTCCAGCTTGCGGCTCGAATTGATCAGCACGGATGAGGCATGCATGCCCTCGGCTTCCAGCAGCGAGGCCAGCAGCGTGTGCTTATCCTTGCAGTCGCCATACTGGTTGTGCAGAACGTCGCCGGCGGCGTGGGGCTGATAACGGCCCGCGCCGAGCGACAAACTGACGTAGCGAAAATTCTTCGCCACAAAATCGTAGAGCGCCTGCACCTTGTCCAAATCGTTGTTCAGCCCTTGCGTCAACTCCGCGGCTTTAGCGCGGACTTCCGGCGTGGGCACGCGCCGATCTTTTTCCAGTCCCGCATACCACTGCCCGATCTGCTCCCAGCTCACGAACGTGGTCAACTGCACGTCGGGCCGATCGTCACTCTTCTTTTTGTCTTTGATCTTGTCTTTGTCCTTGTTAGCGTCTTCGCGCGCGAGATGAGAACTCGCCCAGTGGTAAAGCGTCCGTCCGTTTTCTTGGGAGATCGTCGGATCCATTCCCGGCTTGTTCTTCAACTTCAACGGACGACCCGAGGGAACATCGACATCGAGTTCTTCGTCGAGATTGATGTTGGTCTTGTCGAAATCGTAGTCCGCCCAAAACTGTCCCGCCGCCAGTGCCGTGTGGATCACGGTAACCACGTCGTATTCCAGCACTTCGCCCGGTCGCAGCCCAGGCACGGTAATGTGCTTCTGGCGGTAGTCGGTGTAGACCGGCGCTTCGCTTTGTATCGGCGCGCTTAAATCCTGCACCGCATCGTCTCCCGCCTTTACCACAGTCCCGTCGGCCTTGATTACGCGGACATAAGGAATATCTACCCGTTCGTTGGCGGAGTTGTATCCCACGAGAATCTGTCCCCACTGCTGAACTCCAGCTTCACTTTGCACGCGAATCCGGGCCACGGTCTCCTTGCGCCCTGTGCCATCGCTCTCGAAACGATCGCGAGAAACGTATCGCTCGATGACGAACGCCTCCTGGGAATAATTGACCGCGGGCGCTACCGGCTTGGAGCCTGCGGTTGAGGACTCTCCGGATTGTGCGAGGCTAATGAAGGGTGTGCCTAAGGCGCAGGCAAGCAGCAGTGAATGAAAAGAAGCGCGCATATCGTTCATTGTAAGGCTCGTGATCGCGGCCGCGATGCCGTATCCCGATCGGGTAACCAAGGATGGGGTATCGGTTGCGAATAGCCGGCTATCTTGGCGGGAAAGAGGACTCCGAGGGTGCGGTCCTGCGGTCGAAGGGTTAACGATGCCTCAGCTAAGGCAGGAGCCGGGACCTGCGATGAAGCTAACGGGCCCGCTTGCGGCTCGCTCGCCGGGTCCTCGGGTTGCTCTTCGGCTTGGGCTTTGTCCGACTCTGGCCCTTGAGATTGAGCGCCACGGCGGCGCGGATGAGATCCTTCAAGGCCGCCTCATCGATCTTGTCGCCTTCGTGGATGTCGATGGCGCGCCTGACGTTCCCCTCAAGGCTGGAGTTGAATAGACCTGCAGGGTCGTTCAACGCGGCTCCCTTGGCAAATGTCATCTTGACGACGTTCTTGTGCGTCTCTCCCGTGCAGACGATGCCGCCGTGGGAAAAGACGGGAGTCCCGGGCGACGTCGCCTTGACCCACTTCCGCTCTTCGACGATCTCCGGGTCTGCCTCGTGTATGATTCCCCGCACTCTCGCGAGCGTCTTCCCGCGCCAGTCCCCAAGTTCCTTGATCTTGTGGTCGATGAAGGCAGAAGCAGATTCCATCGGGACGGCTCCTTTCATGTACAGATCCAACTCTCGCACCTAATTTAGCTGCGCTCAGCCTAACCTGCAACCTCGCCATTCCATCCGCAGCGGACTATGGCTGCTTCGAAATGTCGGCCAACTCCCGCCGCGAGGCGGTGAAACTTGGAGCTGAACTTTGCACGTATTATGCGGGTGGGGCGAGCGGCCCACCTTTAAGGTGATGCTTGCCTGCACCCACCTGTCGCCGATGCCAGCAAGATCAAAGCCTGAGCCACCCTGCCTGTATAGTGGCTTCAATACTGGAGGAGACGATGCGTCACCGAATCCTGCACCCGATGTGCCTCGTAACGTGCGTCGTAGTCCTTATGATCGCCGCCGATGCGAAGCAAAGCCATTGGGCCACACCCGACGACAAAGCCGCAAAGTTCATGATCGACATGGAGCGCAAGTGGGCCGAAGGTGTTTGCACGAATAATGGAGTTGTCGCTGAGTTGTTGGCCGACGATTTCCAGGGCACCAGCACTCGCGGCGAGCGCTACGACAAGTCGGATGAGCTACGCGATGAAAAAAGCCCGCACTCGGCGCACGGCTGTGCACTCGACGATGCTAGGGTGCGCTTCTTCGGCGAAGACGTGGCAATCATTTACGGCAGCGAGCACGCCATCGGCAAAGACAAAACGAATCCAGAGGCGAAGCAGTGCCAGGTCTGGACCGACACCTGGTTGAAGCGCGATGGTAAGTGGCAGATCGCTGCCGCGCAGGACAACAAGGTGGATTGCAAGTAGCCAGAGAGTGCTCCATTCGGAAGCAGGCCGGCTGCCATCGCCCAACGTTCATCACCGAGGAGTAGACTCGTCCGGCGGTTATCGGTCGAGATGACTTCAAAGGAGGTGCGATGAAATACGTGATCAGCTGGAACGAACGCCCGCAAGGGTCGCCGGCGGAGTATGAGACTGCGCAGAAACGAATCCTGGAGGTGTTTGCTTAGTGGAAGGCGCCAGAGAATTTCAAGATCGAGTTCTTCGTGGTGCGGTTAGGCGATTGGAGCGGGGCATCTGCTGGTGGACTGCGACGATCCGCTGACGGTTCACAAGTTCTGCTCGATGCTCCCCGCGTTTGCCATGGAGGCGCGCCCGGTGGTTCCCGTCATGGACGCCGTCCGGGCCGAACTCGAAGTCATGGACTGGCGCGACAAAATATCGGCAAAGTGACATCCGGCAAGACCTTGCGCCTTTCTAAGTGGTGCGGTTCGGTACCTGGGCGCGCCTGCCTTCACACCCAGTGAAGACGCGGCCCACTCAAGCCCGCTTTTGGATTGAGTGGGCATATTTCCACGCATCACCGATTTAGTCCGGCTCGCTTATATTTATAGTCCGTTGGAAGAAATTCCAAAGCAGGCCGCTAAAGACGAGGTGAATCCAGCGAAAAGTCAAACGCTCCATGAAGTTGTCTTTTGCTTTCGTGGTCAGTCCAACCCCCCAACGACCCGCTCCAGGCTGCCGATGAACTTCTGCCATCCGTAGCTCGCGCCCTTGTAGTTGGCATCTTCTTCCGACCGGAAACCCGATTGCTCCATGCGGACACGCGTGCCGCCCTTGATCGGCGTCAACGTCCAGGCGACGACGCTCTTGAAACCCATCGAACCCCAGCTATAACAGAGCCGTGAATTCGGTTCGACCACCAGCACTTCACCGTCGATGACTCCGTTCCAATTGGGCACAGGGGTGGCGCGGAAGTTGAACCGGTGGCCCACAACCGGCTGGAAATCATTCTTCAGCAGCCACTCCTCGATCAGGGCGCCTTGCGTGAGCGCGCGCCAGATTTTTTCCGGGGGATGCGGCATTTCCCGTTCCACGACGAGGGAACGTGTGGTGGGGTTGGTCATTGATCCATCCTTTTCAATAGGGATTCGAGGCGGTCAAACCGTTCGCGCCAGAAAGCACCATAGACGCTCATCCAGTCGACCAGGGGTGCCAGCGCTTGCGGCTGGGCAGAGTAGTGGGTCTCGCGTCCCTCGCGCCGGTGGTGTATCAGTCGCGCACGCTTTAAAACGCCCAAGTGCTTGGATACTGCCGGTTGCGAAACCCCAGCGCGATCGGTCAGGGCGTGCACGGTCTGCTCCCCATCGCGGGCCATGTGCTCGAAGATCGCCCTGCGGGTCGGATCGGCGAGGGCCCTGAAAACATCGTCCGCTACGGGTTGCACGCAGAGCCCTCCTCAATCATGTGGTGTGTTACCAATCCAGGTGTGTTATCTGAATGAGATTTCCGCACGTATCGTCAAGGACCGCGATGGTCGAACCCGTAGTCTTGGTTGGCTCCTTGGTGAACGTCACGCCGTGATGCTTTAGTCTTTCGTACTCCTTTTGGACGTCCGCGACGAAGAAATTAGCCGCGGGTATCCCTTGCCGAAAAATCTCTTGTTGATACGTCTTCGCGGCCGGGTTGTAGGCGTTGTTGGGCTCTAAAACCAATTGCGTGCCTTCTGGTTCTTCGGGGGAGACCACGGTGAGCCATTTAAACTTCCCCGCCGGGAATTCCAGTTTCTTTACGAAGCCCAGAACTTCTGTGTAGAACTTCAGGGCCTTATCCTGATCGCCGACGAAGACGCCCGTGAGTTTGATTTGCATGGTTTATCCTCCCTGCCCTGCGTTGTGAGGTTTTGCTATGGTTCGTGACTCATAGCGCTGCCGGCGGGCTAGGCGCTGCTCGACGGGTCGGGTCGGAGAGGCCTGGAAGAGATTGTCCGCTGCAGCTTGCACATCCAAACCATAACTATCCGGTTATGGGTTTGTCAAGCCCAAACGCGGAGACGCGGAATAATTACTCTGTCAAAATTGCGATTAGAATCACATTTCTCCCCTCCCCGGCTCCAAAATCGTAGTAAACTCTCCCGCAGATATTCCTGCCCGGCCACGTTGCTGGACAGGCGTGACGCATAATGTAGTTGCGCCACGATCCTTCCGTTCGGAGGTTTTTGCATGGAAGATCGGGCCCCTGTCGTCTCTCCTTCAGTTCCTCAGCCGTCTCAGTCTTTACCCGGCAAAAATCGCGAAGGCCGCGGAGCTTGGGTTCTGACCGCCTACGGCATCTCTGGGCTTGCGCTTTTTGGCGTCCTCGCTTACTTCTTCTCGGACTTTATCGCGCACTAGTTTGCGCCCGCAGTGTCGAGCAGGCGTGCGCGTCTGCGGAGCGGGGTGATGGTGTATCTGAAGCCTTTACCCTTTCTGAAGACCGCCATCCCGCTCGACCAGCGCCCCTTTCAACGTGTTACAATTGGCGACTTTAGAAGCTTCCGTTTCCCGAGGCGCCATTTCCCCACACCGCTGCATGAATCGCAGTATCGAGCGCACTGCCCAGAAAGAGGCGCCGCAATAATCCGTGGCCAAGCATCCCACGTCCGTCGCTGTCCCCGTCACCTACGCCGACGCCGGCGTTGATATCGACCGCGCCAACCGCACCAAACAGCGCATCAAGTATCTGGCGCACAAGACGTTCACGCGCGGGGTGCTCAGCGAAATAGGCGGCTTTGGCGGCCTCTTCGTCATCGACAAAGCCAAGTACCTGGACCCGGTCCTCGTCTCCAGCGTCGATGGCGTAGGAACGAAGCTGAAGATTGCCTTCGAGATGGGGTTGCACTCCACCATTGGCGCAGACCTGGTCAACCATTGCGTCAATGACATTGCGGTGCAGGGCGCAGCGCCGCTGTTTTTTATGGATTATCTCGCCACCGGGAAGCTCGAACCCCAGATCGCCGAGAAAGTGGTCGAAGGCATCGCCGACGCCTGCAAACACAATGGCTGCGCCCTGATCGGTGGCGAGACGGCGGAGATGCCCGGCTTTTACCCCGACGGCGAGTACGATCTGGCGGGTTTTATTGTGGGCGTGGTCGAACGGGACCGCATCATTACCGGCAAGGACGTGCAGATCGGAGACGTTGTCCTCGGCATGCCTTCCAATGGCCTGCACACCAACGGATATTCGCTGGCGCGAAAACTGCTCTTCGAAGTGGCCCGCTACTCGCCCGATACCTACGTTAACGAGATCAAGAATAAAGTCGGCAATGAGTTGATGCGTACCCACAAGAGTTACTGGCCGGCGCTGAAAAAACTGGTGGATGCCCAATGCGTCTCGGCGCTGGCGCACGTCACCGGGGGCGGAATTACTGAGAATCTGCCGCGGGTTCTACCCCGCGGCACCGCCGCGATCATCGAGCTCGGCTCCTGGCCTGTCTTGCCGCTGTTCGAGCACTTGCAGCAGTTGGGCAATGTTCCACAAGACGAAATGCTGCGTACTTTCAACATGGGCCTGGGAATGCTGCTGGTCGTCCCCTCTGCAAAATTCAAGAAGGCTCAGACAGTGCTGGAGAGGGCTGGCGAAAAGGCTTTCACCATCGGCCGCATCGTCAAAGGCGAGCGCAAAGTGATATACAACTGACCGGCAGCCAATTCGAGCCGACACCTCCTGCATGCACAACCTCGGCATCCTGCTCTCCGGACGCGGCTCAAACTTCGTCGCCATCGCCGACAACATCGACGCCGGCCGGATTCCCGGGGCGCGCATCGCCGTGGTCATTTCCAACAAGCCCGAAGCCCCCGGCATCGCCATTGCACGCCAGCGTGGCCTGAATACTTCAGTGATTGCCTTGAAGGGCAAACCGCGCGAGGAACATGACCGCGAAGTCGTCGGCGCACTCCATCAACACAAGGTAAATCTGGTCTGCCTGGCGGGATACATGCGCCTGCTCTCGCCCTGGTTCGTCCAGCAGTTTCCCCGCAGGATTCTCAACATCCATCCCTCGCTGCTCCCGGCCTTTCCCGGACTCGAAGCCCACGAACAGGCCATCGCCTACGGGGTAAAGGTCTCGGGATGCACCGTGCACTTAGTTGATGAAGAACTCGATCACGGCGCCATTATCGTGCAGAAACCCGTTCTCGTTCTTGACACTGACGACGAGCGCACCCTCGCAGCTCGCATCCTCGAGCAAGAGCACGTCGCCTATACGGAAGCGATCAACATTGTGCTGAAAGGGGAGTTCGAAATTGTCGGGCGCAGGCTGAAGAGGTCGGATCGAATGTAGGAGCAGAATCCAGAACCCTCGTCTCGACAGTCAAAAACAGGGGCGAGCCCTCTCCCCTTGGAGCAAATCGCTCCGCCCCTACACTTCTCGCACCAACCTTAGATTGATGTGGCTAGTGGCTCACGCTATGCTCCGGGCGTTGCGTGTCTATGACGGCAGATACATTGCTATACGAGCGAGGTCACATTGTTGAGTAGGTTTACCGCGAAGCTAACGAATTCCGGCAGCTCACTTCATTCGACTTTTCCTGCGATCGTCTTCGACATTCTCACAATCGACAGGGTCTCGCCGTTTACCAAAGGGACCCCCCGATCCTCGACCGTTTGATAGCCCCTAGCCTTGTAAAAAGCCACGCCGCTTAGGGTCGCTCCCATCTCAAGACGTGTGAAGCCCGCGTCGCGCGCCGCGTCTTCACACGCTGCGAGGATGGCGCTGCCAACTCCTCTCCGTGCCCAGGTGGGATCGACAAAGAACGCGCGAATTTTGGCCGCATCCCGGGCTGGATCTAGCAGTGAATCTTCCCGCCCGGCATATTGATCGCCTCCGTACAGTGTTTTGCGTTTACTCCATCCGCCGCATCCAGTGATCACCGGGAGAGTCTCGAGCGGCGCCTCGACTTCCGCTACTAGGTAGGTTCCATCGGCAATCAGCTGACTGTCCACTCCATAAATGCTTTTAAGCGCGCCTTCAATCTGCGCCGGAGAATAATCTTCGGCTTGCAAGCCTCGCACCGACGCTTCAATCAGTTCGCGCAGCCTGGGCACGTCCTCCGGCGCGGCTTTTCGGATTCGAAGGTTCATCGGACTGATACGGCTTCGTGATGCGGCGACCTGGATCGGCGAGCAGGTCTGGCGCGGCCTTCGCAATTTTACTTGTGCGATTTTACTTGAACGTCCGCATAGCTTCACCGTATTGCTTCACTCAGGGGATGGTCAGAAGGAAAAGGCTCGTGCAGATCGCAATTGCCGGACCAGATCCTCAACCCGCGCAACGAGGGCGGGCAGTGCATCGATGGCCACCGGTGAGAGCGCTTCACTGTGATCAAGCACTTTCCGGTTAAGGTCACAGAGAAGGCGCGCGAGTTCGCGCCATAGAGCTGGTGGGCAAGCGTGACGATAGCTTTAGGCGAGAGCCGATGAGAGAAACAACTCTCGGCCACGGGCCGAACGATATCTTCGAAGAGCACAACTTTGCTTTTGCTGCGCACCTCCTCGCAGCGGACTTGCCCCGGCCCGAGATTGGTGTTTTCGCCGGAGGCATCGGCATTCACAAAAATCACAGCCTCGTAGTGGCCGACAGTTTCCGCGAGTTCAGGGGTAAGTTGATGCAGGCGGAGCAGCTCAACCTCCGCCGGGGAGAACGTGCGCTCCAGTTCGTCAGAGGCGTGCCAGGCAATGCCATCGTCCCCGCAGCAGAAGATTTCCATAAGCGACGATCAGAACTCGGGACATCTTTCTTTTTTCCGTCTTTCTTTATCCTCGTCACTTTCTTCGCTCATGCCAGGTCAGGCGCGGCTTACGGCGTCCAGTAACTGGCCGTCGGGGCTCAGCAACTGAATACAAAGCCCCATCTGGCGCGGCGCGTGAGTCGAACAACTCAGACATGGATCGTAGCAGCGAATCACTGCCTACACCCGGTTTAGCATGCCCGGAGTCAGGCGCTTGCCGTGAACGAAATGTTTGGCCACCTGCAGCACGCTGCGGTTCATGGCCAGGTTGTTCTGTCCGGTCGCGATGATCAGGTTCACCCAGCGGATCAGGCCCTGCTCGCTGCACTACACGCCTTGACCCTCGTTTAAGGAAGCCGGTTATCCGAACTGTCACTCACCTCTTGCCGAGAAAGTTAAGGTTGCGTAACCTTAGGAACGATTGAGAGGACAGAATTCTAGAGACCTCAGAGTTACCTCGACCGGCCATTCCTTCCGGCGGGCACAGGTATCGCAAAGTTGCGGCCTACACTTTAGCAGTTACAGGATTCTTGAATTGATCATGCCAAGGGCATTGCTGCTCGTATTGTTTATCGTTTTCACGCTTGAGTGTTTTTCACAAACCCTCAGTAGTGATCCTTTATCTCAGGACACATCCTCTCAGACCGCAACGCCGGATTGCTCCGATCCGTTAACGGCGGGAAGCGCCCAATGCTCGGGCGGAGCACAGCCTCCAAGAGTCAGTGGAGCTTCCGCCGGTGGGAATTCATCCCCGACAAGCACTCCGACGTTGTCCAACCAAGGAGGTTTCAATACAGATCAGTTCGCCCCCACCAAGCCGCCGCTCAATCCCTCGCAAATTTGGCGCCCGCAGGGTCCGCCCCGGCCGGAGACGGAGTTCGAGCAAATGGTAGCCGACTCGGTTGGCCGGCCTCTACCACTCTACGGCCAGTCGTTATTTGTTCAGGCTCCGAGCACGTTTTCGCCAGTCGACTGGATGCAGGTGCCGAGCGACTACATCATCGGTCCGGGGGACGAACTGCAAATCAAGATTTGGGGACAAGTCCAGGCCAGTTTGCGGGCATTCGTGGATCGTTCTGGGCAAATTTATATTCCTCAGGTCGGACAAGTGCCCGTGGCCGGCGTTCATTACGCCGACCTGGAACAGCACTTGAAAACCGAAATTTCGAAAATATTCAAGAACTTCAATGTCACCGCAAACATTGGCCGACTACGTTCCATCCAGGTCATCGTAGTAGGTGATGCCCGCTACCCTGGGACCTATACCATTAGTTCGCTCAGCACTCTGGTGAATGCCATCTTTGCTTCTGGCGGTCCGACTCCGCAGGGATCCTTGCGACACATTCAAGTACGGCGCGATGGAGCCACGATTACAGATTTCGATTTCTATGATCTGTTGATCAAAGGGGATAAGACCAAAGATGTCCGGCTGCAGCCGGGGGACGTTTTATTCATTCCTCACGTTGGCCCGCTGGTCGCGGTATCCGGTTCAGTGAACTCGCCCGCTATCTACGAGATGAAAGACAGCTCGACACTGAACGACCTTATCGAAATCGCCGGTGATCTGAGCACGGTAGCTGACACAAAAAGGATTACGGTCGATCGCTTTGTGGATCACCAGGCGCGTAAGACTCTGGAGTTTCCCTACGACGAGCAATCGCGCGCTCTGCCGCTGCAGGATGGCGACATTGTCCGCGTGTTTTCCATCGTTCCCCGTTTCGAAGATACCGTAACCTTACGCGGGCACGTGGCGAATCCCGGCCGTTATCCGTGGAAGCCCGGAATGCGCGTCCGCGATCTTATCCCTGACACACAGGCTTTGCTGACTCGCCGCTATTGGCGCAACCGCGCCGCCATCGTCAATGGCCGCGCCACCGAGTATCCAATTCCCGCGCCGCAGACGCCGACTGCTCGTTCCATTCCAAGCCAACCGCAGCCTAACGGTACAGCCCCAAATGCGGCAGCACCGAATAATGGGACAGCGCCAAACGGCGCGGCAACGCCTCCGGTCACCGACGAAACTGGGAACGTTATTCCACCTGAAAACTTGCCTGAGGCGATGGGATCGACAAATCTAGCGGATTCCATCAACCCTCAGAACCAACAAAACCCGACGCCCGCGGGACAATCCGGAACCATATCTAGCACCATTAGCCAACAATCGCCGATGTCGGGAGTTGTTCCCCCCAGTAACACCAGAGACATTGCCGAAGATGTGCGGCGCTACGCTCCCGAAATCAATTGGGACTATGCCATCATCCAGCGGGTCAATCCCGTCGACCTTTCCTCGAAACTTCTTTGGATGAGTCCGCGAAAGGCGATCCTTGAACACGATGAGGCGAGCAACATGGAATTGCAGCCGGGCGATATCGTTACGATCTTCTCTCAGCGAGATGTCAGCGTACCGCAGACGGAACGCTCCCAGTATGTGATCGTCGAGGGCGAGGTGGTGCGGCCGGGTGTGTATAAACTCGAAAACAACGAGACGCTGCGCTCGATTTTGCAGCGCGCCGGCGGGCTCACCCCCAACGCCTACGTTTACGGTTCACAATTCACCCGGGAGTCATCAAGAATAGATCAACAAAAGAGTCTGGACGAACTGGCCAACACCATGGAGGTACAAATCCGGCAGACGGCGGTGGCGGTGGCGGCCTCCAGCAATCCCGGAGATTTACCGCAGATGCTGGCGGCGCAGCAGGCGATCATTACACAGCTTCGCAGTGCCCGCGCCAGCGGGCGGGTTGCGCTCCCCGTAAAGCCGAAGGATAAAACCATCACCGATTTTCCAGATATGGTGATGGAAGACGATGACCGCCTGTCAATTCCCCACGTGCCTTCGACCGTCTCCGTAGTAGGAGATGTGTACAATCCCGGGTCGTTCATTTTCGAGCCGCGTAATACCGCGGGAGCCTATCTCGAAATTGCCGGCAAGGGGAAACCCCAATCGGACCTGCACCACGCTTTTGTGTTGCGCGCCAACGGCGTCGTCGTCGCTGCCAACAATGTCAACGGTGTTTTCACCGGGAAAAAATTCAATCACCTCCGCTTGTACCCGGGCGATCAAATCATCGTACCCTACAAGCTTCCGACGGGCGCTTTCGTCCGCGGACTGCGCGACTGGACGCAGATTACTTCACAACTGGCTTTGACCGGAGCGGCCCTCGCGATACTTCTGCCATGATCTTTGCCGATCAGCGATGGATCGGAGACCACGGTATCGGTCGTTTTGCCCGGCACGTGCTTGCTGGACTCGATTATCGTCCCATTCCTTTGAATGGGCATCCCGCCGCTCCCTTGGACGCGTGGCGGCTGGCGCGCGCGCTGGGCGAACTCACTCGCAGCGATCTTTTCTTTTCGCCGGGCTACAACTCGCCGCTCTTCAGTGCCGCGCCTTTTGTATTCACTATCCATGATCTTAGCCACGTTTTTTGCCCGGAAAATACCAGTCCACTCATTCAGCTGTATTACGCAACGGTGCTGAAGCGAGCTTGCCAGCGCGCCGCCAGAATCCTGACCGTCTCGGAATTCACCCGGACACAGATCGTTGAGTGGTCTGGGGCGCCGCCGGAGAAGGTCTTCAATGTCGGCTGCGGAGTCGACTCCGCGTATAACCCACAAGGTGATTCGTATGGACTTCCATTTCCCTATCTTCTATGCGTCAGCAACCGCAAGCGGCATAAGAACGAATTTCGAGTTGTGGAGGCCTTTGCCGGATCCGGGCTTGCGGGCGACAGGCACTTGGTGTTCACCGGCAAGTCTACGGCCGCCCTTGCAGGGTTCATTGAACGGCACCACGTGACCCTGAATGTGCACTTCGTAGGCCTTGTCCCGGAAGCAAACTTGCCTTCGCTCTATCGCAGCGCCGAGGCGCTGGTATTTCCTTCATTGTATGAAGGCTTTGGTCTCCCGTTGCTGGAAGCGATGGCTTGCGGAACTCCTGTGGTGACAGCAAATGTCACGGCTATGCCGGAGACTGCCGGAGATGCGGCCGTGCTGGTTGACCCAACTTCCGTGGAGCAGATCGCCGACGCGATAAGACAAATCGCGAGTGACACCTCACTCCGCGGGCGACTTCGGGAAAAAGGGCTGACCCGGGCCGCTCAATTTTCGTGGGCCAGGACGGCTGCCAGGGTGCACCGATTGCTAGTTGCGGATGAAACTCAGCCTCTGGCCTGACGCAAGAGCGAATACTGAGGGAGGAAGAACATTTCCGTGGTCCTATTCGATTATTGTCGGTCGAAAGTGGGGCCGGTCCAGCCTCGGTTAGAACTCCGGACAAGTGGCGACCCTAAGGTCGAAATTGTACGCCGGCATGTTCAATTTGCCCCAATTTGCCCCCAAAGCACTTGACAGGAAATCGCTTATGGGAGAAAAAGGTCTAACGCAAGTTTTGTTTAAGGGTTTTCGTGTCGTACTGGAGAGGCTCGCATGTTGATGTCGCAAAGGGCTGTCTGCTTGTCTGTCGGTACTCTATTAATCCTTGCAGCGCTAGGATGTGGGTCAGGGAACTATACTCCGCCTCTCACGGCGATTGCCCCCACGACCAACCCGCTGGTGGCACAGTACAGCATTCGACATTTCCACCCGGGATTGACCGCGTGGGTTGAATTTGGCCTGGACACCACCTACGGCCGCCAGACTTCTGTTCTGACGGATTCAGCGGCTGTTCCAGGTGGCCAGCAGCTCAATATCCTGGTAGCCGGGATGTTGCCGAAGAAGACCTACCATATGCGGGCACACGCCGATTGGGGCACGGGCTCTTGGGTTGATCAGGACCAGACCTTTACCACAGGAGCGATACCGACCTCCGCACTGCTACCGCAATTCGCCACCTCTCGGCCAACTCCAACTGCTGTGACCCCCTCGGCGGGAGGCGTCGAGTTGCTCAGCTTGGTGTCGAGCCTCCCGGGGTATTTGAACGCTGTGGTTACCGATCTTCAAGGCAACGTCATCTGGTACTGTCCAGGTGCTTCCACTCCAGTCAAGCAATTGCTGAATGGCCATTACGTGCTTAACAGCGGGGCGGATTGGAAAGAAGTTGACTTAGCCTGCAACACGATTCGCGATGTCACGACCACGGAGCTGGATCAATCGCTGCAGGTCGCCGGTTATTCGTTCGGCCCCCTCGTTGCCTTCCACCATGACATGCTTGTTCTCCCCAACGGACACTGGATTATCCTCGCGAACGTGTACAAGGAATTCAACAATCTGGTCGGATATCCCGGAACCACGAACGTCCTAGGAGATGTCTTGATGGACATTGATCCCAATGGAAACGTGGTCTGGGCCTGGTCGGCCTTCGACCACCTGGATGTCAACCGGCATCTCCAGGGATTGCCGGATTGGACCCACAGCAATGCGCTGGTCTACACAGACGATGGAAACCTGCTGCTCTCGATTCGCCACCAAAGTTGGATTATAAAGATCGACTACGCTAACGGCACGGGCGCTGGGGACATCGTGTGGAAATTGGGAGACGAAGGCGACTTTACTCTCTTGGGAGGCGAAACGAACGATTGGTTCTATGCCGAACACTATCCGAACGTTTTGAGCACCAGCGGTTCGCAGAGCACTTTAGCAATCTTTGACAATGGCAACCTCCGAATCGATTCCAATGGAGTTGCCTGCGGGTCCGCCCCGTCAGCGCCAGCTTGCTACAGCCGGGCCACCATGTTCCAGATCGACGAGAATACAAGGCTTGCAACCCTGCTCTGGCAATATCTTCCCGGGTACTACTCGAATTGGGGCGGGAGCATCGACACTCTGGGCAACGGGGACGTCGAATTTAACATGAGTAATCCCTTCAACGAGGCTGCATCGGAAATCTTGGAGGTGACCCACACCGACAGTCCGCAGATAGTCTGGCAAATGACCATTAACGGTGTAGCCTCGTACCGGGGCTATCGCATACCAAGCCTGTACCCGGGGGTGACTTGGCAGCAGTGACATACCCCCGCTGCTGTCTTCACTACCAAAACGCTGGCGCACGCCGCCATCGGGATCGTTTGTAGCTACGCGCTCTACAGTTTCCGATCAGTGGCCGCGGCAGCAGCACCTGCAACCCGCTCGATAATCCGTCTCGAATTGCCATCAGAAGATCTAGTTTTTCCCGTCTGCTCTCGGACCTCGAGGCTCAACTGAGGGTAATGGGGCTGTTTGAATTTGTTTTGACAGGGTGCCGCTTAGCCGCCAAGAAAATGCGTTCAATCGGCCCACTACTCAAACCAAGGGCTCTCTTGGCTTTGTGCGGTCGGGGTTATACACTCGATATTCGCTGATCGGGACAATATGCTCAGAGATGACAGTGATGCTTCTTGGGAAAAATGGGGGAAACAGAATCCGTATTTTGGTGTGTTGACCGATAACAAGTTCCGCAGCCAGAACATCACCGAAGAATCAAAGTCTGAACTTCTTGAGACCGGAAGAGTTCACGTTCAGAGGATTCTGTCGATGGCCGCCAGCCAGTTTGGAGAGTTCGGTCGCAGGTCAGCGCTCGATTTTGGTTGCGGCGTCGGAAGGCTGGTTATTCCATTGGCAAGGCACTTTGAACATGTCACAGCCGTAGACGTCTCATTGGGGATGCTCGAGACGGCAAAGCAAAACTGCTCTGAACGTGGCATTCGCAACGTCGACCTTGTGCAGTCGGATGACACATTGTCGCAGGTTGCACGCCGCTTCGATTTCATACACTCCTACCTTGTTTTCCAGCACATCCCGGTTCCGCGCGGCGAAAAGATTATCGCTCAGCTACTTAGGCGACTGAATGACGAAGGAGTCTTAGCGCTACATTTTCCATTTGCGTGCAGGGAGCCCCTCCTTCGCAAGCTTGCGCATTCTCTTCGTCGGAATTTCTCGCCGTTTTCGATATTGGCGAATATCCTGCGTGCGAAGCGTTGGAACGAGCCGTTTATTCAGATGAATTGTTACGATGTAAACGGTGTCCTGACTTTGATTTCCGCGTCTGGCATCAAAGACGTCTTCTTGGAGGTGGTAGATGCAGGAGGTTTCATCTCAGCATTTGTGTTTGCCAAGAAGCCGAAACGCCCTTTCGGAAAAATTCAGGGGAAACACCTGTGGGCTGCAGATCTTAATCCCGACGACCCAGAACCCAGCGAGTAAGCAACAAACTCGCCCTGGCACAGACCCCGGGGCGTCCTGATGGAGCGTTATAATTCGCCGTTGAGGCTAATTCTGGAGGGCGGCATGAGCAGCACCACAAAGGTGAAGCCTTTGTTCGGCAGCACGGGTGGATCTCATCCGCTGGCTAGGTTCACCGACCAGCGCGAAACCTACGGTCCCCACGTTGTCGAGCAACTCGTTCGCGACCTCACCGACCTCCGGGTTGTGGTCGACTTGGGTGCGGGACCGGGTAGAGATCTCGAGATTGTTAGGCGACGCCATCCGCACGCGAAGCTGATTGCAGTGGAGGCCGGAACGGAATACTCGCACAGTCTGGCGGGAAAGGCTGACGAGATTCACCTTGCCAATATTGAGCGCGATGACTTACCGCTTGCAAATGGTCAGGCGGACCTAATCATCGCAAATCAGGTCCTTGAGCACACGAAGGAAATTTTTTGGATATTCCATGAGGTATCACGTTCGCTTAAGATAGGCGGGCATTTCCTGTTTGGAGTTCCTAACATCTGCTCACTACACAATCGATTCTTGCTACTTATCGGCAAACAGCCCACACAGCATAAAGTTTGCTCAGCCCATGTGCGGCCGTTTTCAAAAGGCGACACGTTGGCCTTTTTGAATGCCTGCTTCCCTGGGGGCTACGAACTCGCAGAGTTCCGCGGGGCCCAGTTCTACCCCTTTCCCGCGAGATTGTCGCGATTGCTGGCCAGTGCTTTCCCGACATTTGCATTTACGATCTTCTTCATGATCCGGGAGGTAGCGGAGTACCACAGCGAATTTGCCACTTACCCTGCGCGGGCTCAGCTGGAAACCAATTTTTGGACGGGCCAAGTCCCAACAAGTTCTCAATACTGGGCACCAGCCCAACTAGGCAACCGAGAATTGATCTCTTCGTCCATCTCTACGGAACGAAAAAAGTAGCCGCTCGAGTGTGGATCTTTTGGGAACGCGGCCAACCCGGTCGTCGCGATTGGCAACGATATCGGCAATCATGGATAGACCCATTGTGAAAGAAGCCCGACGGGCTAACAAGAATTATCTGTTCTGGCTGGGCGTTGTGCTCTGCACTCTCTACCAGTCGTACCGGTATCCTCTGAAGATCGGTGACACGGGAACCAGCCCAACATACTCAGGTACGCCGCTCATGTTGCAAGCGGGCAAGTATATTCTAGGCCTTCCGTTGATTGCGATATCGGTTGTTCGATGGCTCAGCAAGTCCGAACGCCTGCCCCGCTGGTCGATCGCGATAGGTACGCTGTTCCTCTCTAGCTTTTCGCTGCTGAAGATACTCGATGGGTACGATTCGCAATATCTCGGCCTTTCTTTTTGGATGATCTTCTCATTGATCTTGGTTCTGAGTGCCGACTCCGTTAGCGTCTCGACGATAGACAAATATTTTCTTATTCTTCTAGTGTGTGCATTTGGGAGCACTGTCCTTCAGATTTTCTTATTTTTGGCTTTTGGAAGACTCCCAGCACTCGCCTTTGAAGGGTCTTATCTCGTCCGTTTTGGGGGATTTCTGGACGATCCAAACGGATTTGCAGCGATATGGTTCTTATTGATGGGTTGGTCCTACAAGCGGTTCGAAGGACGAACTCGCGTCCTCATATTGGCCGGCATAGTTGTATCGCTACTTTTGACTCAATCGTGGACGGCGATCGCCTTCTTCTTGGCGATGCTATTTTTCTGTGTCCTAGTTTACGCCGCAAAACGTCCACTCTATGCAGTGTTGGCGATCTGTGTGCTTCCGTTCTTCGTGGTTTTTCTTGTGCGGGCGATTTCATGGCTACAAGAAAGCTTTTTGGGGGAAATGCTTGAAGCAAAGCAAAGCAGTATTGAAGAACACACCTTCCCATGGACCTTGTGGGCCTCGAAGTGGACCGACTGGGTGCTACTCGGCGGCTGGAGGTACAATACTTATGAATCGTGGTGGCCTGCTGCGATGGTCAACTTCGGTGTTCTGTGGTTTGGCGCATACTTGGTTCTCATAACTGCACTGTTGTTCTACATGCAGCGCGCGTCGGCGAAAGCTAGGCCCGATGCTAGGCCGGTTTACGCAGGCCTCCTGCTTTTTGGGTGTTACTTTGCATTTGGCTCTCTAAATTTGCCTTTTCCGCTCATATTTCCGATAAATGCTTTGTTTTTTCTGTTCTTCTTCCTCGTAGCCTTTAGAAAGATCGAGGCTGCAGATCACGCAACCGTCCCTACCATAGACAGGAATTGGCACAGGCTCGAAGCGAAGGCCACCTCTGAATGAAGAGGATTCTGACCGCCATATCTAGGCTGTTTGAAGCGAATTCCCCTGCGATTGCGTTGTTGCTAATTGCCGGTCGCTCCTGGAACAGGATGACAAGCTCCGTCATGGCCCTGTCGCTTAAGGCCCCTGGCTTGCATCTTGGGCCGGGCTGCCGGGTAATCGGCGGACGACACATCTCAATTGGCAGGAACTTTTATGCGGAACGAAATCTCTGGTTGGAAGCGGTTACTTCGTTTCAGTCGCAGCGCTTCCTTCCGAATATAGTTATTGGCGACCACGTTTTTTTTTCCGACGGAGTGCATATCTCATCGATAACGAGCATCGCAATTGGCTCTCATTCTCTTTTCGGCAGCAGGATCTATATCTCTGACCACAATCACGGGGTCTACAAGGGAGAGGCCCAAAGCAGCCCTAAGGAAGCGCCTGAACATCGTTTGTTAGGCGGCGGTGGGCCGGTTGTCATCGGCGAAAATGTATGGATCGGCGACAATTCAGTTATCATCGGTCCTGCGACGATTGGCCGCGGCGCGATTGTGGGCGCAAATTCCGTAGTTCATGGCGTGGTGCCTTCGAATACAATCGTTGCCGGAGCGCCGGCAAAAGCCATCAAGACTTTTAATCCCAAGACAAGCTCATGGGATAGAGTGTGACCCCAACTCGCAAACTTTTTTCCGTCTGCATTCCCGCCTACAACCGGTCGAATCATCTCACTGCACTTTTAGACTCGATTCTTGCCCAGGAATTCTCTGACCTCGAGATCGTCATCTGCGAAGATTTATCCCGTGAGCGCGAGCAAATTGCGGCGATTGTTCATGAGTACCAGTCACGCTACCCGAACGTGTTGCGTTACTTTGAGAACGACGCAAACCTCGGTTATGACGCCAACATCCGCAACCTGGTGCAAAAAGCGTCTGGCGAATTTTGCTTTTTCATGGGTAATGACGACATTATGTGCCCAGGTGCGCTGCAGAACGTTGCCAGCATAGTCCGCCGCTATCCAAACGTTGGCCTCGTGCTGAAGAGCTATGGTTGGTTTGACGAAACACCCGAGAAAGTGAATCAGGAGATCCGATGGTTTAAGGAGGAAAAGGAGTTTGCACCGGGCATCCCCGCCATTCGTTTTGCCTTTCGGCGTTCCGGTGTTCTTGCCGGGTATATCGTTCACCGAGATAGCGCGAATCAAGCCGCAACCGAGAAGTTTGACGGCACTTTGTACTACCAAATGCATCTTACAGCGAGCGTCCTGATTAACAAGACGGTGGTTTGCACCCCCCAAGTCCTCATACTTTGCCGGGGAAACGAGCAACCGGAGTTCGGAAACAGCGCTAAAGAAAAGGGAAGATATGTTCCTGGAAGCTACACTCCACAGGCTCGTCTTAATATGATCAGCGGAGCGCTATCGGTGGTTCGAGACTTAAAGGAGACGAAAGGTATCGATGTAGTGGAAGATGTTATCCACGATTACGCGAATTATTTCTATCCTTATATCAAGGACCAGCTAACTCTGCCACTCCGGGACTACTACCAGCTGTATCGCGCGTACGGCCGGATGGGCTTTGCTCGATACCCGCTTTACCATTTGTATTTCCTTTTGGGCTACCTACTGGGTGAAAAACGATTTGATGCTTTAACGGCCTTTATCCGAGGGCGACTCGGGCGCAGTCCCCGATTTGGTAACGTGCACTGACTCAGCACTTCTCTTCGCAGCCGCCGGATATCCCTGCAAGTGTTGCGATTGTTCGCTGCGATCAGAGGAGTTAGATACTTTCGCTTGACCGATCGGAGCCATTGCCCGGAATCCGCCAGCAAAGCATGGGGTATCCCACGGCCTTGTCAAGTCGATTGAGAACACGAATTAAGAAAACCCACAACGCGGCCAGAGGAGCAGGCATCACGATCACCGGATAGGCGAAGAGCCAATACCTGATGTTGTCCTTAAAAAGCGGGGTCAGTACTTCTTGAGGGTTGACTTCATCAGCGAATGCGCTTGCGCTCTTCTTGTATTCAAGCAGCATCATAGGCCAGAATCGTTGGACCGTTCCATTCATCACGATGCGGCCTAAATTGG
>Ga0181525_10000230_pt1 | contig 51779 bp, 44 predicted proteins | sample PEATcosm2014_Bin_48_FD_121100 | JGI IMG/M metagenome (GOLD analysis project Ga0181525, IMG submission 121100) | Peatland microbial communities from MTU Mesocosm Facility, Houghton, MI, USA - PEATcosm2014_Bin06_10_metaG | ecosystem: Environmental > Terrestrial > Soil > Wetlands > Peat | place... | reverse complement strand
CTCGCGGCTCTGGCAGCAGGCACAGTTCGCATCGTTTCCCGCGCCCGGTCCGGTATCCCGGACTGGTGATCGAGGGTTTGCCTGCCCCTTCCCACGCGAACTCCCTTCTTCTATTGGGGCAACGCCCGAGAGCTCCTCATGCACTGGAGTTCAAGGGCCGATACAGTCGCCGCAGGACCTTGGAATCCGGTCCGGCAGCGCGTCAGAAGGGACGCGAGCAGTCTTGAGCACAGCTGAAGTCCAAACCGAGTCCACCTCCTCCTGGAAGCAGGAGATAAGCCTGCGCATTGCTGCACACAAGAGCCGGAGAGGCTGCGCCGCCGCACAAACGGCGGTACCCACGCCGGTTGCGAACGCTGCCAGCAGCCGCGCCGCCGAAGCAGCCGCCCGCGTGGCTGCGCGCTATGCCAAAGCTCCCAGCTACAGCCAGATGCTGTCGGTAGACGCTTTCGCCGCGACAAACGCCGGCGAGGTTGCGTCCGCGCCGAACTCCGACGGGTTTGCCGCCGTCACGGGCCCGCGCTTTTGGGAAGCCGAAGCGCCGCCGACAGCGGCTTCTGCGCGAAGCTCCGATCCGGATTGGGAGCCGGCTCTCCCCCCGCTCCACTCTGCCGCGCCTTCATCGCTTGAGGATTGGGAGAGCGAGTGCGCCCACAATCGCTGGGAGCCGGATCTTCGCTTGCGCCCGGTGGAAGCGCTTCCAGCCCAGTTTCCAGCGTCTGTTTCAACACTGGAGGCGTCCGCAATTGAAATTCCAGAGGCAGACACCGCGCCACACCCGGTAGATGAGCGCGCAGCTTCAGCTCTCGACAGTCTGGAGAAAGGCAGGTGGGAGTGGCCGGAGTTGGCCAGAGACTTCCCAAACAGTGAGGAGATCAAGCCGGTCGAGCCTGATTTGCCCATTCCAGCCAACCTCATCGAGTTTCCGCGCGAATTGGTCGCCACCCGCAGGATGCGTCCCCGTCGGGCCGAGGGGCCATTCGCGGTGTCCAAGCCGGAGGCACAGTTGAGTATCTTCGAGGTGGATCCCAGAGCTGTCTCTACCTGTCCTGAGCACACCGGCGCAGCGGCTCTGGCAGCCTGGCCGCAGACTGCCTGGGCGGAGATCGAACTGGAGCCTCAAGTCCGTGAAGAAACAGAGCCGCAAGAGACGCCGGCCGCGCTGCCGGAGCTGCAACTGGCGCCCATGGGCAGGCGGATGGTTGCGGCCCTCGCCGATGGCGCGCTCATCGCAGGCATAGTCCTCGGCCCGGCCTTGGCAGCCGCGGGCAGGCTCGGTCATTCGTACCCGGCAAAGATACTGGGGATCGGTGCGGCCGTGGCATTGATAGTCGCAGGGATGCTTTACTTTGCGCTCTCACTCTTGCTTGCCGGGGCTACCGCGGGGATGAAGCTGGCGGGCATATCGCTGTGCACCTTCGATGGCCAGATCCCTACCCGGGCGCAGTTGCGCAGCCGGCTGGGCGCGCTGCTGCTCTCTCTGGTTCCGGTGGGGCTGGGCATTGCCTGGTCGCTCTTTGACGACGACCACCTGAGCTGGCACGACCGGCTATCGAGGACCTATCTGCGCGAGAATTGAGATGATCAAAGAACCCGGCCCAGACAACTCATCGAAGATGCTCTGACCAACGAGAAAGGCCGCGTTTCTGCCCTCCCCTTCTTCCGCAGTATGAATCGAAACGAAGTTACCAGGAGCTCGAGACCAGTCTAGAGGATTTTCGGATTTACTGTAGACTTCCGTGCCCCATCCATTCCGCGTTTTTCTGCGGAATGGGTGGGAAATCTACAAAATTTCGGTCTACACAATTCCCAAAAATGCTCTAGACGCCTTTCTCTTGCGAAAGATTGCGAATGCCAGGCCCAGAAGGCCCGTGCCCAGCAACAGCAGCGAAGAGGGCTCCGGCGTTGCATTGAAATTGGCCTCGAAGTCGACTCCCGCGCCATGGAGGCCGGTCTGCGCGTCGATGATGGTCAGGGTGTTTGTTCCAGCAAGCAAGGAGAGATTGGGGAAGAAAACTGTATCCACAGCTGTACAGTTGGGCATCCCATCCGCGCAATGGCCGTCACTGCCGACGATGCCAAATTGCACCAGGATCGACTGTTCGGGCGTCCCCTCATCGAGGATGACCTCAGCCGTGTCGTCTGCCATCACGCTGACGCTTCCATCGTAATGCCCGCCAACGGCGCTGAAAACCGTCTGGTAGTAGTAGAAGCCGTTTGCGTCGCATTGGCTTCCAGAGCAACCGGTGCCGGCTGCGGGTGCGTTGGAGACCCAGCTTGTTCCGGCGATCGCGGTGGACCAGCTCCCGGCGGCAATGGCGTACGCGGTATTTGAAGTGCTCTTGCTGAAGGGGGTAGTTGGGGCCGACAAAGGCAAACTCAGCGCGCTATATCCGAGGTACTCCAACCCGCCGTCTGCATGGCTGCCGGATGCGCCAGCGCCGCTGCTGAGGGTGATTGTGTCTGCATTTGCTCCCAATAAACACACGAGCAATAAGGCGGTTAAGAGTTCGACCTTCAGGATTACCTTCATCTTCTCTCCTTGCACTTCCCTTGCAGGCATCTTGCGGCCTCCGCGCCTGACGCGAGACCTTGCGCCGGCCCATCGGTTGACTTCGGGCTAAGTCAGGCGGACCAGCCCACATTCGTTGAGTCTGTTATGGGTTGCTTCCGATGCTCCCGGACCGTGACGATTAACGATTATGCAGATGGCCTGCCAAAAAGGAATATGCAAGATAAGAGCTTTCAAATCCCGGCGAGTGGAATCCGGGAAAGAAGGGCGGCAGCCACGTCCCCAGCCATCGAGGCCGATCTCTGGGAACGAGGATCCAAGAAGCGGCTGCCGCCAAATCAAAGCCAGTCTAGGTGTGCAGAGGGCGCAAGGACGGCCGGGTGGCCATCTGGCCCTGGCCTGTGAATCTTCCCCAGTCCTGGTGGTCGCTCTCCAGGCGGAACTGGCGGATCATGCCATCCAGATCGCTGGCCAGCGAGGCCAGGTTCTTGAGGGCTTCGACGGCCTCCTCGGCGCCCTGCGCATTCTCGACCGACAGTTGGGAGATCTGGCCTGCGGACTCTGAGATCTCGCCGGAGGCCGAGGTCTGCTCGGTGGCGGCGGTTGCGATCAGGTGAATCTGGTGCTCCACCTGTTTGGAGGATTCAATGATTGCCTCCAGGCTCTGCCGTGCGTGCGAGGTCTCTCCCATGCCGGTTTCGACGGCCGCGCGGCTCTCCTGCATCACCTGAAGTGTCTCGCGCGTCTCTTCCTGGATGCTGCGGATGGTGCCGGCGATCTCTTCTGTCGCGCTCTTGGTGCGCTCGGCGAGACGGCGAACCTCACCCGCAACGACAGCGAATCCGCGGCCATGCTCCCCGGCGCGCGCAGCCTCGATGGCGGCGTTCAATGCCAGCAGGTTGGTCTGCTCGCTGATCTCCTGAATGACGTTGACCACCTTGCCGATCTCCTCTGAGCGATGGGCCAGCGAGGTCATCTTGCTTGAGACCGTACTAGTGGCCTGGGCGATCTTCTCCATGGTCGAGGCGGCAGCCTGCATCACCGTTCCGCCCTGTTCGGCGGTCTCGGCCGAGACGCGGCTGGCAGCGGCCGCATTCTCTGCGTTATGGCTGATCTCGCCGATCGTCGCGGTCATCTCCTGGGCCGCCGCGGCGATCTGGTTGGTCTTGCTGGATTGCGTGTTGGCGTTGCCTGCGCTTTGCACGGCGCGGGCGCTGATTTCGGTGGTGGCGGCTGAGAGAGTTTCCGCACCCTCTGCGACTGACACCAGAACGTTGCGGACCGAGCTCACGCTGGCATTAAACGCCTCTCCCAGGCGGCCGATCTCGTCGGTTCCGGTCATCTGAATGTATGCCGACAGATCCTTGGCCGCCAAAGCCTCCAGCGCGCTCATGACGAGGACCAATCGCGGCGCGATCTCCCGCGTCAGCAGCGAGCCGATCAGCGCGCAGAGCAGAACAATCAACACAGTCGCGCCGACACTGATCCAGAGAGCGCGGTCGCTGTCGAGGGCTACGGCGGCGGCCTGTTCCTCTCCTAGTTTCGCGTGAACCATGAACCCGCCGTCGGCCGCAACCAGAGCTTGATCGAGAGCTGACATCAGGGCGTCGGAGGAGAGCAAGTCCAGTGCATCGCCCGATTTTCCCCCGGCGAGCAGCGCTGCGCCGCGATCGCTAATATCCTGATAGGTCTTGACCGAGGATAAAAATGCCTTGTAATGGTCCTGCTCCTCGGGAATGATCAGCGGCTCGATTGCCCTCAACGCTTCCTGATACAGGGCGATCGCTCTTTGGCGCTTGGCTTGGTGTGCGGCGGTGCAGCCTGGCGTCGTGCATAGCATCAACTCCAGATCTTCTCGCCTTTCCTCATTGACGCCGTTGCGAATGTTGCCGATGTGGATCAGGGATGGAAGATGCTCTCCACTCACAATCGCGCTCCGGCCGGCGATGCCCTGAAAGGTGAAGAACGTGTAGGCGCCCAGCACGATACAGAGACCGCAGACAAGGCCGAAAGCGGCGATGAACTTCCGGGAGACAGGGAGATTGCGCACCCATTGCATGGCGGGAGCCCTTTCTGATTCTGAAGCGACACAAAGGGTTCATCGGCGGAATACGGGCTGACTTGAATGCGGGGAACAATCGCGAAGGAGATAGCGTGCGATCGGGACGGCGGCGTGGCTACGAAGGCTTTTGGGGAGGAGGCAGATCGGGTTCGCGGTCTCCCATCCTTTCCGCGATCAGATTGCGGAAAGGATGGGGCACTCAGACTTTAATTGGCAGGTCAAGGGGATACGACGAAACCGGTTCTCGCCGATGCCCCACCCTTGCCGCGTCTTTGTTTTTTGCGGCGAGGATGGGACGCTTCCTACGGCACAAACAAACCAAGCCGCACATGCCACTTGGTGCGCTGGCCGGGCTTCAGCGTTACCATGCCGGTGTCGGTCGAGCCCCACTCTTTGCCAAAGGGGTCGCCAAGGTTGTACTGGTGCTCGATGGCTACAAAATTCTGGGTTGGCGGCGCGTAGACCTGGATCGCCTTGATCTCCGGCGAGAGGCCCTCGATGCTGACACCATAGTGCGCGACCGGGTCCATCACACGCACGGTGACCTCTTTTTTGTCCCAGTGCAGACTGCTCCAGTTGTCGTCAAAGAAGAGATCCCCGAGCGGCGCTCCGCCGACCGAGCGCATGTCGAACTTGGTGCCCTCGACGGGCACGAGCTTGCCAGTGGGGAAGACATTGTCGTAGTTGTCCACCTCGGCCACCTTGTCGGCGGGAATGCTAAGCCGGGTCTGGGCGCGATTGCCAAAGGGCAGGTTGAAGTAAGGGTGCCAGGCGATGGCGATCGGCTCATCTTCGTTGCCCACGTTTTGTGCCTCGATGATCGCCTCCAGAGTCTCGGCGGTCAGCCGGATTCTGATGACCAGTTGCGTCTTCGAGGGCCAGTGGCCGCCAAAGTCGCCGGCATGGATAACGCCAGCGAGCTCCTGGCCACCGGGAATCTTCTCGATGCTTACATCGTCGGTTTTGGCCTTGAGGATGAGCCCGTGCATGGCATGGCGCTCGGCCGTAGGCAGGTGTCCGATGTTATTCGCCGGCAGGGTGATGGCGTGGCCCTGCCACTCCGTCGTCAGCGTCTTGCCGTCGGCCGAGAGCTTGCCGCGAATCCGGTTGGGGTAGGGAACCAGGAAGGCCGAGCCGAGCCGGTAGCCGAGGTTGCCAAAGTCGTCATCCTTTTCGTCGAGCATCTGCTTGGCGCCGGCCAGATCGGGACCGGCCAGCACGTTCACGCTGCCCTTGCCGGGGAAATTGGCGGTAATCTGCAGGATCTCCATGCCGCGGCCGGGCGCGACAGTGACCGAGGTGAATTCGGGCTTGGTGGTGCTGACAGCGGCGCGCGTGAGGGTGACGACCTTCTGGCCGCCAATCTCCACAGCGAGGTTGGAGCCCTCCGGCATCGTGTAGTGGTGGACTTGATCATCGATGATGGGTGCAGCCTTCGGGTCCTTGCTTGGAGGAACGGTTTGGGCGTGGCCCATCAGGGCAAAGGAGCCGGCCAGCAGAACCGGCATGGCGATGGGAAGCATGGAAAGAAAGTGCATCAGAATCTTCATCTCGAACCATCCCTGTAAGTGAGATTGAAATCTCCGGAAGTCGCCGGTCAAGTGCGCGGATTTCCCGGCCTCTGAAAGCGTTTTCCGGTTGCCTTGCCATTCTACGTCAAGGGGCCAGTAGTTGTGCGCTGCAGAAGGCAGATGGCAGTGTGCCGCGTCCACCGCCATTGCCCCGCTCTTCCAGCCTGTGATAAAACGGGGTGCAATGAGCCCTCCCTCGGCGCTAATCGTTCTCGTTGCCTTCGCATTGGCTCCCCCGGCGTTTGCCCTGCACCTGGAGCCGGTGAGAAACGACTACAACTTCCCGCGTCCCGTCGTCGATATCGAGGACGCCGACAAAGGGGTCGTCGCCCAGCTCTTCGTCATGCCCGGCGAGACCATGAAGCTGGATGAGAAAGAAAATCCAGCCGCCGGAGCAGGTTTTTATCAGGCGATCCCAGGCGAAGTGTACTACGTCGTGATCCCGCCTCGTCTTCCGCTGCCCCGCTATGCGTCGAATCTATGCCCCTGCGTGCTCGAGGTCGACAAGATCGGATGGAATCACGAAGGCGCGCTGACGACCATCACTGGCTTCCGTCCTTTTCTCATCACGGCGGCGGGCGTAAAGATCCCCATCACCTCCGACGTTGCGAAGCCCAAGATGGACAAAAGCAAGCTGTACTTCAGGCTCAAGGACCATCAATGGGGCGACTACTGGGTGCTAACACGCTACGGTCAGGTTGTTGAGGTTGGAGGCCCCTGGGGGCCCTGGGAGCTCTTTGTCTTCATCGTTACAGGCATCCTCCCCATTGTTCTCGCTTGCGCGCTGATCTACGGGGTAGCCGGCGGGATCGTCTACTATCGCGCGGATATTCACCCCGACAAGTCTTTCATTCAACTGATGCAACTGAGCTTCAAGCATCCGCCCTTCTTCAAAAAACTGGCCGGGGCGCCGGAACCGAGCGAATAGAAATTCCGCAGCCACGCGATCGTCATTGTGGTCCAGGGCAATTGCAGCAATGCTCCAGATTTCGCGGGATTGTTCTTAATTGGCGATCGCGAGGATCTCTTGCAGCTCTTCCTCCCGGAGGGAGGGTAAGAGAATAGCCCAGGGCAAGCATCGCGCAGCCCTGGGACTTGGATTGCACCACGAACTCCCGTCCCGTAGGGCCGGAACGAAATCCCCACTTCCGCCTTCGGCCATTCAGGCAATTGCCTTGAATTGTGGCCTGTGTCACATTTTGGCATCGGGTGCGGGGGTGTAAACTTCCGTTCATTGTTTTCGAGCCACAACTATGCCTGTTGAAGAAGACCTTCTCACCCTCAGCCACACACGCGGACCAAACCGCCCGTTGCTCGATTTGACCGTCGGAGCCCTGCTCGACCGCACCGCCAGCCGCTTCCCCGACCGTCTCGCCGTCGCCTCCCGCCATCAAAACATGCGCCTCACCTGGGCGGAACTCAGCGCCGCCGCGGACAATGTAGCGCGCGGCCTCTGGTCGCTCGGCATCCGCAAAGGCGACCGCGTCGGCCTCTGGTCCACCAGTTGCGTCGAGTGGATCATGATGCACATGGGCTGCGCCCGCGCCGGGGTGGCCTTGGTTAACGTCAACCCCGCCTATCGCTCGCACGAACTCCAGTTCACTCTCAAGCGTTCGCGCATGAAAGCCCTCTTTCTCTGGCACAAAGACAAGCACGCCGACTACGAGGAGATCCTCGGCCGCGCCTGCCACGGCCTCGACCTTGAGTTGCAGCACACCATCTACTTCGACACGCCGGAGTGGCCGGCGCTGCTCGACGCCGAGGGTCGCCTGCCGGATTATGTTGACCCGCAGGACATCGCCGACATCCAGTACACCAGCGGGACAACAGGGCTTCCGAAGGGCGTCCTTCTGACCCATCACAACATTGTCAACAACGGGCAGTTCCTGGCGCAGGGATTCCATTACACCGAGCAGGACAAGATCGTTGTCCCCGTGCCGCTCTTCCACTGCTATGGCTGCGTCATCGGTACCATGACGGCTGTCAACTCTGGCGCGGCGCTCATTCTGCCCAACTGGACCTACGACGCCCGCGCCACGCTACTGGCCATCCATGACGAGCGAGCAACGTCGGTCTACGGCGTGCCGGCGATGTACGTCGCCGAGTTTGCGCTGCCTGATTTTTCGAGCTTCGACCTGACCAGCCTGCGCACCGGCATGATGAGCGGCGCGCCCTGCCCGGTCGAGCTGATGAAGCGCGTCCTCACCGAGATGCACATTGGCGAACTGGTCATCGCTTACGGCCAGACCGAAACCTCGCCCGTCACCACCATGTCCGACGCCGCCGATCCCATTGAGATTCGCGTCAAGACCGTCGGTCGCGCCATGCCGCAGACCGATCTCAAGATCGTCTCCAGCGTGGCCGGTCAGACAGTGCCTATTGGCGAACAGGGCGAGATTTGTATCCGCGGTTATGCACTGATGAAGGGCTACGACGGCGACCCAGAGGCCACAGCGCAGATCATTCAATCGGATGGTTGGCTGCATACCGGCGACCTGGGCATCATGCGCGCCGACGGCTGCATCCACCTCACCGGCCGGTCAAAAGATGTGATTATTCGCGGCGGAGAAAACATCTATCCCCGCGAGGTCGAAGAGTTCCTCTATACCCATCCCAAGGTTGGCGAAGCGCAGGTAGTCGGCATTCCCAACGCGCGTCTGGGAGAGATCGTCGCTGCATGGGTACGCCTCAAGCCTGGCGTCGAAGCCACAGAAGAGGAGATCAAGCAATTCTGCGAAGGCCAGATCGCCTACTACAAGATCCCCGCGCATGTCCGCTTCGTAACCGAGTTCCCAGCCACGCTCTCAGGCAAGATCCAAAAATACAAGATCCGCGACTTCGAGATAGAAGCCCGCGGCCTCCAGGATGTAGCCCGGACAGCAACGGCGTAGGCGTGTTAAGCGGCATGATGATGTTCGTAGTTCCCAAGACTCAAGTGCAATAGCATTTTCACCTGGGCAGAAAGGAATTCATGCTAGCTGCGGAGTTTCTGAAGACAATCTACCTAGGTGACCGCGCGTGCAAGTCCATCACGATTGATGGATTGGGTAAACGGATTGTCATCCAAGTTGACGAGATTTCAAGGGTACGAAGTGCCTCGGGACGGTGGGAGTATTACAACGAGGAAAATATTGTTGACGGTCTGATGGTCTTCACTGATGCCCGATCCATTAAGTTCGACCCAGTCGGGCCAATTCCGAACGACTATATCAATGAACTATAAGCCGAAGCGATCGAGGACGACTATTACCGATTTAGTTTGTCTATTTGTTCAGTAGACGACTCAGCCAAATCAAAGGAAGTCGTATTGGCTATTGAAGCCAAGCAAATGCACTTGGAGAACCCCGCAACGCCGGGTGTGTTGATTGAGAATTGACCCCTTTACCCCGTGCCCCATCCTTGCGACTTCCTTCTGTCGCAAGGGTGAGAGACCACGAACCCCAATAAACAATTCCCAACAGAGACTCAAGCCGCGCGGACACGTTCGACAGCCAGCCGGAGGCCCATGGCTTTGAGAATTGCGGAGAGGCTGCGCAGTTCCGGATTGCCCTCTTCGGATAATGTGCGATAGAGCTGGGTGGGATTGAGGTTGGCCTTTTCCGCTATGCTTTGCAGGCCGCCAAAGGCCTTGGCCATCTGGCGCAGCGCGATGAGCAGTTCGCCCTGTTCGCCATCTTCAAGGATGCCATTCAGCAACTCCACCGCATAGGCGGGATTCTGCTTGAACTCCTCTGCCATTGCTTCATCGTGATTTCTATCTCTCATTGCTCCGCCCTCCCCTGCCAGTCAAGCCAGTACGCGCAGGCGCGGTCAATATCCGCATCCTGCGTTCGTTTGTCGCCTCCGCAGAGCAGCAGGATCACCTGCGCACCAGCGATGGCGTAGTAGACCCGATAGCCCGGCCCGACGTCGATTCGCAGTTCTCAGACTCCGTCGCGGCAAAACTTGTGATCGCCAAAGCTGCCCAATTCCATCCTGTTGACTCTGCGATCGACAGCAATTTTCGCTTTCGAGTCGCGAAGTTGACGACGCCATTCCATAAAGAGGTCTTTGTCACTCTTTGCGAGGTAATGACGAATCTCGTACATGACTGAAGTATCGTTTATAAACGAATCTATGTCAAGCGTGTATCCTAGCTTCTAGTCACGATAAGTGCCGGGTACCCCATGTCTGACCCTCTGCAAATCTGGGTACCGAGTTCCCCATATTTCGAAGAGTCGAGACCAGTGAAACCAGGGTGTGGAACACTGGAGGCGTTTTGCTGATCGAGATTTGGGAGCGCCTGCGCGGCTACGACAAGTGGATTCAGACTGAAGCGACGATCAAGTCGTCGAATCTGGCAGAGGTCAAGATCGGAACCGTTCGTAGTAGTATATGGAACGTTCGCGATCGAGAATCAGTCAACGAATGGCAGTCGACCTCTTTCCTCGCATGGTTTGACAACTCTGGCACGTCGCATCAAGCCGAATGTACCGTCGCTGAGGATTCTCCACTGTATCAATTGTATGACGGACAAACCGTGACAATCCGTTTCAATACGGCCAGCGCTGACCAATTCTACTTGCGCGGCGTCGCTGCGTCCAAGGCTCATACTTGGCTGAAAAGGCTGACAACTTCCTTATCGATCCCATCAAACTCTGGTTCCAATTGCCGGAGCCATAAAACCCAACTGCCTTCACAGCCCCAACTCAGCAGCCCGCCTCTTCATTGCCTCCAGGCAAAACGCGATATGCGTGTCGAGCTCCACACCCAACTCCGCCGCGCCGAGGGTCACCTCTTCGCGATTCACGCCGCGCGCAAAGGCCTTGTCCTTCATCTTCTTTCTGATGCTCTTCACTTCAACATCCGCGATGGCCTTGCTCGGCTTGACCAAGGCACAGGCGGTGAGAAAGCCGGCCAGCTCGTCGCAGGCGAAGAGCGATTTGGCTAGATGCGTGACGCGCGGCACGCCGGAGTATTGCGCGTGTCCCAGAATGGCGGTGCGCAGCTCTTCAGGCCAGCCCAGCCGCTCCAACTCGCGCACGCCGACAAAGGGATGCGCCTCGGCCGTCGGGTGGCGTTCATAGTCGAAGTCGTGCAGCAGGGCAGTGGTCGAGTAGAGCTCAACCAGCGCTGCACGGCCTTCGCCTGTCAGTCCGCGCCGATCTGCCTCGGCCTCGCCCATGGCCGCGACGCAGGCCTCGACGGCCAGCGCGTGCTTGCGCAGGCTTTCGCTCCGCGTCCACTCGGTGAGTAACTTCCAGGCCTCTACACGTCCGTAACCACGTCCTTGGTCCGGATCGCCTTTGGATGCATCGCTGGAGGTGCATGCGCTCATCTTTCCAACTGCCTCCTTGTTGCGCTATTTGGTTCGTGATTCTTTCGGTTTCTCGGGTCCTTGTCTGGGAATAATAGGGGATCTTTCGGAAGCATCCAAGTTTTCACTTGACAATTATGGTTCACATACACGAAGGTAACATACAACGTGGTGCTTCGAAGCACCGCGGAGGCCCTGCTCTGGCGCTCCGCACACCACTTATGGCAACTACTCTGGTTAGCGTGGACACACGCGAAGTTGTACGCTGCACGTACGCCGACTGCAAGCTCACTCAGTTCAGGCCGGTCAACTCCTTGTGCAGACGGTGCCGCAGGCCTCTTGACATTGAAGAGTCTCACAAGCCTGGGCCAATCCCGCTTGACCAACCGCTTGTCGATCCTTCCACCGAAGCCGGGTTGAAGGTGGCAGCACAGGTCAAGGAGATCCGCCGGGCACGCCATCTCAGCCAGCGCCAGCTTGCAGGGCGCATGCAGGTACCACGCACCTACATTTCAAAAATCGAGAATGGCAAGGCCATCCCTACCCTGGGTTCTCTGGAGCGAGTCGCGGCGGCGTTGGGCGTCGATGTGCGCCAACTGGTGCGCGATGCCCGCAGCCTGCGCGACGAGGAGGTGGCATCGATTTTGGCCGATCCGTTCCTGGCCGAGATCGCATCGGTGCTGCCTTATCTGGAGCCGCTGCATCGTTCGCTGCTCTTTGGCGCGGCGCGCGACATCGCTACCGGACGGCGTCGCAGCGCATAAGCGAGCGAGCGCCGATTCGTTTCCGGTTTTGAATCGGGCCGACCCTGCACTCCGCGCGGCGAACCTCTCGCGACTCTGCGCCTTCGGGCGAGGTCAGGGAAGGTTGGCGGCGAAGGTGCGCTTGTGCTACGGTCGATGATGCAATGCCTCGGTTTCCGGCGCCAGCAACAATTGCCCGCCGGGGCTGAGGCTAAACTCTAGAGGCGGAATTTGTATTCAGCTTCCACGCTACGCATCGATGAGCTGACGACGGAAGAGCGCGCGGTCTATGCCACGCTGAAGACCGGATGTCTGCCCGAGCATGTTGCCATCATCATGGACGGCAACGGCCGCTGGGCCGGCCATCGCTCGCTCAAGCGCTTTCTTGGCCACCAGCAGGGAGCCAATAGCGTGCAACTGGTCACAGAGACCGCTTCGCGCATCGGCTTGCCATGGCTCACCCTCTACGCATTCTCTCTCGAGAACAATCTGCGCCGCCCCCGCGCCGAGGTCAATTTCCTCATGCGCCTGCTCAAGAGCTATCTCGAGAGCAACCTACAGCGCATGATGGATAACAATGTCCGCATGAGGTACATCGGGCGCACCCATGAACTGCCCGCCGAGGTCCAGGAGAAGATGCTGTGGGCCGAGGAGGCCACCGCGCGCAACACAGGCACCACCCTCACTCTTGCTTTGAACTACGGTGGCCGCTCGGAACTGGTCGACGCTTTCCGCTCCCTGTCCGCCGAGATGAAGCACAAGCACCTCAGCCCGGAGCGCATCACCGAGCAGGACATCAACCGTCATCTTTACACGGCGCACATGCCGGACCCCGACCTGCTGATCCGCACCTCAGGCGAGATGCGCCTCTCGAACTACCTGCTTTGGCAGATCGCCTACACCGAGATCTATGTTACCGAACGGCTCTGGCCCGACTTCCGGGGCATTCATCTGCTCGAAGCCATCGCCGATTTTCAGAGCCGCGAACGCCGTTACGGCGGTTTGAGCGACAACGTCGGCGAAGTGGAAGAGGACCCGGACCGGATCAAGATCGTGGCGAGTTGATTACTTCGGTTCTCTTCTAAACAGCTTTTGATAGACGAATTCACTCCATTGCTGATACCTTCTGTCGTGGAGTAGCGGAAGCAGGGGGATTTTCCTTCGTGAGCACACTATCTAGAACTGAATCGGCGGTGGTTGAACAAGCACCCAAACTTGACAAGTCCACAGTGAATACAAAGCGGTTGGCCCAGCGATCGAGCTTCTGGCTCAAGGAAGCCATGGCCCAGCGCGGCGGCTCTGAGGCCTTTCTGCGCTGGTTAAGCTCGGAGGCGGCAAAGCACGCCTGAGGACCCTTCCCCAAGAGCGTGACATTCCCTCGATCTACCAAAAACCGGGGTTTGCAGGCGGCCTGCCGACCAAACCCGCCCCGGCAGTGTATCCTCACCCTTGGCATGAAACGAATCGGTACCGCTCTTATTCTGATTCCACTGGCCCTTGTCCTGGTCTTTCTAGGTCCGAGGTTGCAGTGGCTTTTCACATTGGCAGTAGCGTTGATTGCATCGCTGGCCGCGTGGGAATTCATGAGTTTGGCTGAGAAAGCCGGAGCCAGCCCTCCGCGCATTGCCGTGCTGGCCGCCATTCTGGCGCTCTTTGCGGGTAACTTCATGTGGCCCGACCAGACCGCGGCCATCCTCGGCATGTTGAGCCTGGGGTTGCTGATTTATTGCACATTTACCCGGCCGGCCGAGCAGATGATGGCCGACGTCTCGGCCTCTGTTTTCTGTCTGCTCTACCTCGGATTTACTCTGATCTCATTGCCCGCTTTGCGCGAGCAGACCAATGGCCCTTCGCTGGTGGCCTTCCTGCTGTGCGCGGTTTGGGCCGGAGACATCGCCGCCCTCTATATCGGCCGCGCGTGGGGACGGCACAAGATGGCGCCCAGCTTGAGTCCCAACAAGACCTGGGAGGGAGCGCTGGGCTCGCTGGCCGGCAGCCTGCTAGCCACCGGTAGCTTGCTGGGGCTGGCACATCTGCTGGCCGTCCAGTGGGACTCCGCCGTACTCTCTTATCCCGAGGATCTCTGGTATTGGCTGGGGCTGGCTGTGGTGGTCAATGCCGGCGCGCAGGTGGGCGATCTGGCCGAGTCCGCGCTCAAGCGCTCGGTCGGCGTCAAAGACTCCGGCTCCCTTCTGCCAGGCCATGGCGGGGTTCTGGACCGCATCGACGCCCTGCTTGTCGCCGCTCCGGTGCTCTGGTATGCGCTGGTGATTCATCAGTGGTTTTGAGAGACAGGGAATAGGGAACAGGGAATAGGGAACAGGGAATAGGGATCAGGGAATAGGGATCAGGAAGTGCGAGTTGGACGCATAGTAAAACAAGGGAGTGCTTCATGCCGCAAACTTCGATTCTTGTTGGGCACGGAGAACGAGTCACCCGCCCCTACCGTTGCAGACTGCGATAGAAAGCAGAAAGCGGCTCTTAGTCAATCTAATTTGAAACCTGGGCAGTCTCTGACACTGGAGAGATTCGCGATGCATCCTCCGGCGAAGTCTCCCGAGCGATAATTACAATACAAGGAAAACCAAAACATTGAAGCGACTCGCCATACTCGGTTCCACCGGCTCCATCGGCCAAAGCACCCTCTCCATCGTCGAGCAGTTTCCCGAGCGCTACTCGGTCGCCGCGCTGGCCGCGGGGCGCAACCTCGACGAAGCCTTTGCGCAAGCCGTCCGCTGGCGGCCTCAAATCGTCTCCATGGCAACCGAAGAGCTGGCCAGCCAACTCTCAGTGCGCTTCAAATCCGCCGGCGTCACTGGAATTGAAGCCGTCCATGGCACTGAAGGCACTGTCGCGTGCTCGACATTGCCCGAGGCGGACTTCGTCGTCTCGGCCATCGTCGGCGTGGCCGGTCTCGAAGCGACGCACGCGGCCATCCTTGCCGGCAAACCCATCGGCCTGGCCAACAAGGAGTGCATGGTCGCCGCTGGCGAAATCCTCACTCGCGCGGCCCGCGAGCGCAACGTCCCCATCCTGCCCATCGACAGCGAACACAACGCCGTCCATCAGTGCCTGCGCGTCGGAGCGCATAACGAAGTCAAGACCATCTGGCTGACGGCCTCTGGCGGGCCCTTCCGCAGACTGCCGCTCGAAGACTTCGCCAACATCACTCCTGAGCAGGCGCTCAAGCACCCCACCTGGGTGATGGGCCGGCGGATCACCATCGACTCGGCGACAATGTTGAATAAGGGCCTCGAAGTCATCGAGGCCTGCCGTCTCTTCGACGTCACGGCATCTCAGGTGCGCGTCACGGTCCACCCGCAGTCCACGGTTCATTCGATGGTGGAGTACATCGACGGCTCGATCCTGGCGCAGATCTCCGTCACCGACATGCGGTTGCCCATCCTCTACGCGCTGGCCTGGCCCGAGCGGCCCGCCTCCACGCTCACCTTCGATCTGGCCGCACTCAGCCATCTGGACTTCGAACAGCCGGATCTGGAGCGCTTTCCCTGCCTGCGCCTGGCCTTTGAAGCGGCGGAGAAGGGCGGCGCCCATTGCATCGCTCTCAACGCCGCCGACGAAGTCGCCGTCGAGGCATTCCTGGCAAGGCGCATTCCTTTCATGGGAATCCCGCGTACAATTGAAAAAGTGCTCGCATCCACGCCGGAGACGCACCCGGCCACCATCGCCGAGGTGCTTGCCGCGGATCGCGAGGCGCGTCAAACCGCTCAGGGGCTGTTGTCATAATCGCGGCGGCAAGGCTGTGAATCCGGGATCCCCGCGGATAGGGCTTGGTCCGTAGGGTGTGGAACAACAGGGCGCTTTATCGAGGGAAGAACCGCAAATCTATGCATGAGTTTCTAGTCGCTGTCGCTGCCTTCATCGTCCTGATCGCTATCATGGTCGTGGTCCACGAGTTCGGCCACTTTGCCGTGGCCAAGCTCTTCAAGGTCCGCGTCGAGGCGTTTTCACTGGGCTTTGGCCCGCGGCTCTTCGGCTACGTTTACGGCGACACCGACTACAAGGTCTCATTGCTGCCCTTTGGCGGCTATGTCAAGATGGCTGGCGAGAACTTCGCCGAGATAAGCGACGCGGCCTCCGGCACCGCTACAGTAGCGCCCGTCGATGACCCAGGCGCCCTCACCTCCCATCCCCGCTGGCAGCAAATGCTCATCGGCGTAGCCGGTCCGGTTGCCAACTTCGTTTTGGCCTTTGTGCTGATGGTCTTCTATTTCAACTTCATCAACGAGGTCCCGTCAATCCAGCCCATCGTTGTTGAATGGGTCGCAGAAGGCTCGTTAGCCGCCCAAGCTGGCATCGTTCCCGGCGACATCGTCCGCCACCTCGGAACCGTTGACAATCCCTCTTGGGAACAGATTCGTAGAGCCGTCGTCCAGAGCTCCGGCCAATCCCTGCCGATCACAGTTGAGCGTGGGGGCAAGAGCTTCTCGCTTGACCTGTTGCTTCCCAATAAGAACAATGGCAGGCAATCAGACCCGACCCAGACTGGCCTTTTTCTCCAACTTGCGCAGAGCCCGATCAAAGTGGATTCGGTAACCTCCGATTCGCCCGCCGCTCGGGCCGGCTTGCGGGGGGGAGATGAGATCCTCGCCGTTGACGGCCACGCCTTTCACACCTTGGACCCCTTTGTCCCCTATCTACAGGCGGGACATGGCAAGCCGGTCACCCTCACGGTCAGTCGCAACGGCCAGACAATTGCGCCTCTCGTAGTCATCCCGTCCAATCAGAACGCCGATTCGGCTTGGCGTCTGGGCTTCGCCTACACTCCCCCATCCGACATTCCCTCGCACCATGAACCCCTGTCGTTTTCTGAGGCTGTAACTGAGTCGAAGGACTACTGTCTGGAGAGCTCCACGCTCATCCTCGATGTCCTCGGCCGGATTCTCACCCACAAAATCTCGGCATCGCAGATCTCCGGTCCGGTGGGAATCGCGCGCGTGGCTGGTCAAGCAGCAGAGACGAAGTACTGGGGTCCCAAGTTTGAACTAGGAGCAGCTATCAGTCTCAATCTGGGCATCCTCAACCTGATGCCCTTTCCGATTCTCGACGGTGGCATGATTCTTTTCCTCCTGATTGAAGGCGCCATCCGCCGCGAAATCAACATGATCGTGAAGGAACGGATCTATCAGGCCGCCTTCGTGATGCTGATGGCGTTCTTCGTCTTTGTCATCTTCAACGATGTGACCAAGCTACCCATCTTCACTCACATGAAGCCGTGACCACGCTTGTGCCCTGGAATCGAACCACCAACCTCGCCGCGTCTTTGTTTTTTGAGATTAAGGTGGGAAACCTCGACGCATAACTCCGATCCTTTGTTGATCCGACCCGACAAAACCCGAAGAAACCCGAGGAAATGTGGATAAAATAGCGTTCCACGTGGAAAACCGGGGACGAAATTGAAGCATTATCAGACACTGAGAGCAAGTTAAATGGCCGTCACAACCGAAGTTCGAGTACGCTACGCCGAAACCGACCAGATGGGCATCGTCTACTACGCCAACTACCTGGTCTGGTTTGAAATTGGCCGCGTGGAACTGCTCCGCGCGCTGGGCTTCTCCTACAGCCTCCTGGAGCGCGAGCACCAGTGCATCCTGCCGGTGATCGAGGCGCGCTGCCGCTACCGCTCACCGGCCCGCTACGACGACCGGATCCTCATCGAGACCAGCCCCGCCATGCTCAAGGGCTCGGTCCTCAAATTCGCCTATCGCATCCTCCGCAAAGCTCCGGAAGGGGAAGAGTCCACCCTCCTGGCTGAGGGAGAGACTGTTCATGTCGTCTGCGACGACCAGCTCAACAAAAAGGCTCTGCCGGAGAACTACGCCGCCGCTCTTCGCGTGATGATGAGCGGCGAATAAACTGAGTCGGCAGCGGCCAGCAGGTTCCTGGGTGTTTCAAAAACAGCCCTGAGGCTTCTGGCAACAGTCCTTCAGGGGCTAAAGCCCGAGTTTTTTTGGAGTTTATTCCGCACGACTGAAGTCGTGCCCTGACACAATGCCGCATTCTTGAAACGCTGTGGTCTTGGTTGCTGCATAAGAGTTCGATTGTGGGAGTTATATCGAGATGGCAGATCTTAAATGGCTCGACGGTTACACGGGGCAAACCATCGAGGAGTTGCTCGCACTGGCTGACGAATATCGCGTCGATTCACTGCTGGTGGCGCTGGAACAGGCGCTGGATCAAAAGGCGGCGGAAGCCGGCGAGCAGGATCTCTCCGATGAGGAGCGCGTCGTTCTCGCTGTTGAGGCGCTCGAACGCGAAGTGAACAACGGCGGATTCGCCCAGTTCTTCAGCAACTCATCGGGCCAATACACTCCGATCATTGTCGATTCTCTCGTCCGCATCGGTTGCACTGAGACGGCCAACATCACGAGCGGCGCAATCAACGCTCTTGGCACTGAGGACTTTTCCCCCGAGGCCCTCGAAGCGGCCCTTGAATCGGAAGATGAGGAACGCAACGAGCAATTGGATGAGTGCGATGGTCTTTATTCCGGCGCCGGGGAGGACATCGCGGGCAAGCTCTTCGAATTCGTCAGCGCCCATCAGGACGCAATTCAACTCTGAACAGCACGGTCCTATGCCTTGTCTGCTCAGGCCAGCACGACGGCCAGCGTAAAGCCGTCATAGCCCTTCGCGCCTACCGTCTGCATCGCCGTAGCGCTCAGGCGCGGCTCGGCGGCCAGCCACGCTACAAATCGGCGAATGCCTTGAACCCGCGGATCGTCGCACTCCGGATCGACGACCTTGCCGTCGCGGACGACGTTGTCGGCAACAATCACCGTTCCGGGGCGCGAGAGTTTCAAGGCCCAATCGAGGTACTCTGCGTAGCTCTCCTTGTCGGCATCGATGAAGACCAGATCGAAGGGTACATCGGCTGTGCCTACCAACTTTGGCAGGGTGTCGATTGCCCGACCCAGGCGCAAATCCACTCGGTCAGCCACTCCTGCGCGCGTAAGATTTGCTTGGGCAACCTGCGCGTGATGCGGGTCAAACTCCAGCGTCACGATCCGGCCGCCTTCCGGAAGCGCTCGTGCCATCCATATTGTCGAGTAGCCGCCGAGAGTCCCGATCTCCAGCACGCGCCGCGCGCCCGAGATGCGCACCAGAACTTCGAGAAACTTGCCCTGAAGCCGTGAAACACCGATGGCCGGAAGGCCAGCCCGCTCGTTGGCCATGCGCACGGCTTCGAGCTGCTCATCGGCAGGGGCAAGCAGATCGCCGTAGTAGCGGTCTACCTCGGTCCAAACGTCTTGCATTCTAGCCTCCGGCTACTTGTCTCGCGCCACCACAAAATCCGGTACCCAGAGCAGGGCGCGCTTGTACTCAGAATCGGCAATGGGAGCCAGCGCCTGGCGGCTCTGCTCGGCGTAGCGGTCGGCGACGTTCATGGCGTATTCGATCGATCCGTTGCGCGCCAGGATCTGCTGGATTCGCTCGCGGCTCACATTCTCAAAGCTGCGGTCGTCGAGCACGCGCTGGATGGCCTTGCGATCAGCGGCGGTGCCGTGGTCGATGGAGTGGATCACCGAGAGCGTGGCCTTGCCTTCGCGCAGGTCGCTGGCGACGGGCTTGCCCAGCACCTCTTCGGTGGCCGTCAGGTCCAGCACGTCGTCGACGATCTGGAAGGATAGACCGACGGCCCGTCCGTAAGCGGCCAGGCTCGTCTCCTCGGCCTCCGATGCGTCCGCCAGCACCGCGCCCAGGCGCATCGAAACCGAAAAGAGGCAGGCAGTCTTGCGGTAGATCAGGTCGTAGTATTCGGCCTCGGAGACGGCCCGCCCCAGCTTCTGAATCTGCAGCAGCTCGCCCTCGACCATCTGCTGAGTCATCTCGATCAGCAGATCGAGGACGCGCAGGCTCCTCTCCTTCAGGGCCACGCGGAAGGCCTGCATGTAGAGCCAGTCGCCGGCCAGCACGCACTTTTCGTTGCCCCAGGTCGTGTTGGCCGAGGGCCTGCCACGGCGCATATTGGCGCCATCGATAATGTCGTCGTGAACCAGCGTTGCGGCATGAACCATCTCGACCACCGCGCCCAGACGGATGGCGCTCTGGTCGAAATAGTCCAGCGCGTGCGCCGCCAGCAGCAGCAGCGTGGGACGGATGCGCTTGCCACCGCCTCCCCGCAGGTATTCAGCAATCTCTGTGATGGTGCTGACGCCGGATGCCGAATCCCGGCCCAACTCCTGTTCGATCGCCACCAAGTCGTCCCGCAGCAGATCGAAGACCTCTTTTGCCGTTGCTATCGCCAGTGTGCTCAAGGCTCTCCGGTTTCTCGTGCATGATCATACAATGTGGCAGCTGCTTGCTGGTTGAGCCAAGGGGAAGGCTGCCCCACCGCAGGTGGCTAATTTGTCCGATAGTTTGTGAACTGCAACTCGACGCCCAGGTCCTTGCCTCGCAACATGGCGATGATCGCCTGCAGCTCGTCGCGGTCCTTGCTCGATATTCTCACGGTGTCGCCTTGGATGCTGGCCTGCGCCTTTTTCTTCGAATCTTTGACCAGGCGCACGATCTCCTTTGCCTTTTCGATGGGGATGCCCTGTTGCAAGCTGATCTTCTGCCGCACGCTCTTGCCCAGCGCGGGTTCCACCTTGCCATAGGTCAGGTTCTTCAGCGAGACGCCGCGCTTGACCAGCTTTTGGCCGAGGATCTCCTTCACGGCCTCCAGATGGTACTCGCCGTCGGAGGACAACTGAATCTCCTTGTCGCCTTCCACCAGCGTGACCTCCGATTTTGAGTCCTTCAGGTCAAAACGCTGGCGAATCTCTTTGAGCGCCTGATCCATGGCGTTGCGGACTTCCTGCATGTCCACCTTGCTGACGATGTCGAACGAATTCTCTTGAGCCATTTTTGTCTGATCCCCGGAAATTGGAAGGCTGTTGTACTTAAGACCTTTATCAGTTTCCCACGCCGGAGCCAAGACGAAACAGTCGGCTGAAGTTTTTCGTGGTTGCGGAGGCGATTTCTTGCTCGTCGATGCCCAAAACTCCGGCCAGGACCCGCGACGTCTGCGTCACCCAGGCCGGCTCGTTGCGCTTGCCGCGGTTGGGCGTCGGAGCGAGCCAGGGCGCGTCCGTTTCGACCAGAAGCCCGTCCAGAGGCAGCCGGGCGGCCACGTCGCGCAGCGGCTGAGCCTTGGGATAGGTCAGATTCCCGGCAAACGAGACCAGAAAGCCCAGATCGAGCGAGCGGGCTGCTTGCAAGTAGTTGCCGCCAAAGCAGTGCATCACGCCGCCCAAGCCGGTCGGCTTCCAGTGAGTCTCAAGAGTCTCGAAAAGGTCGTCCCATGCGTCTGTGTTTCCATCCTTTGGCCGGCAGTGGATAAGGATGGGCCGCTTGTGCGCGGCCGAGACTTCCAGTTGGCGAATGAGGCCTTCGCGCTGGACTTCGTGCGGCGCTCCCTCGTGGTAGTAGTCCAACCCGATCTCGCCGCAGGCGATCACTTCAGGCTCAGCCAACAGGCCGTCGAGCTTGGCGAGTACCGCGTCGTCGATCTCAGTCGAGTTGTGCGGGTAGACGCCAGCGCTGGCGTACAGCTTCGGAATACTCGCTCCACTTTCGGGTCGTCCGTTGAACTCGCGGCAAATTGCCAGCGCCCCATCCATTCCGGCAGCCTGCTCGCCGATGCCGATGGCCAGCACCGCGCCTACGCCTGCCTCCCAGGCGCGCCGCAGCATCGCCGCGCGGTCATCCGCGTAGCGCGGGTGGTCAATGTGGGCGTGGGAATCGATCAGCAATGCGAGCCTCGTTCGAGAAGTTTTCGAGCAGGAATCAAAATTCAGTTAAGCGATAGAGAAGTACAGCACGCGCAATCCTTCACCTGTCTCGATCCATTTGAAGTCGCAATTGCAATACCTCTGTCGCGAACCGCGCTTCATGCGGTGGATGCACGCAAGCCATGTGCCTTGCGGAATCCGCCGAGAGGCCTTATTCAAGCAAGTTGACCTCCATGGCGTCTTGGGGCCACGACGGAAAGTAGAATACTCTTATCTTCTGACCTGCCTGCACGGTGAAATTACATTTGAATTCCATCGCAGGGGCGCCTTCGGGCAAGGAGAGAACCAATTTTCCGTGCCGGCTTTCCCAACTCTGAACAACGCCATCCACGCTGACCCAACGCTCCAATTTCTCTCTCTTCAGACCTTCAATGTCCTTCTCGATTGGGCTGAAGGTTGTGATTGTTTCTTCCCATCTCGAAGTCCCATGCTTCCATCCAACGTGAGCTTTCCCGGTGATGAGATAGTTCTGGCCGGCTGCCGCGTCAATCTGCACATTCGTATCATCGGTGGATTGCTCACTTCCGTCCATGTACCTCAAAGTGAAGACATGCTTGCCGGGAAGAACCTCCGCGGCCTTCATCGCTATTAACTCAATTCTCGATGGCGGTATGGCGAGCCTGTAGTTGTCGATTTTCGTAAAATATACGTTCGGTCCGACCCAAATCCATGCAACCTCAGCGCGGGGACGGGCCTCGCCATCGTAAAACTGGCCTAAGTCGTGGTGAAACGCAAACGCTGGTTGATAGCAAAGAAAAACTAGAAAAACCAATGCGAAGTATCGTTTCATCGTGCGGCTCCTGGAGAGATCCTAATCAACGTTCGATGGCCCAAAAAGCACGCGCCCATTCTATGCTATGCGCGTCGCGCATAGCAATGAGAATGGATGGGCGGTAACAGACACAAAGGGCCGAGCTAAGGATCTCGACCCATTTATGAATTAGTGAAGATGCAGCCAGCTTGAGGAATAATTGATCGGACTTATTTCAGCCGCGCGCCCAGAGGAACATCTTCGAGGAACCCGGCCAGCACCGGTGCTCCATCCGGCGGCAGCGAAGCGGCCAGCAACATGCCGTTCGACTCAAGTCCGCGCATCTTGCGTGGGGCTAGATTGGCGACGATTACAATCTTGCGGCCGATCAACTTTTCGGGTTCGTAGTATTGCGCGATACCGGCCAGGATTTGACGCTTCTCGTAGCCCAGATCGACCTCCAGCCGCAGCAGCTTGTCGGCCTTGGGCACGCGCTCGGCCACCAGGATCTGCGCTACGCGCAGTTCGACTTTGACGAAGTCGTCGATGGTGATCTGCTGCGGCTCCTGCGGTGCGGCCGGCGGTTGAGCTGCTGCAGCAACAGGAGCCGAAGCCGATGCACCCGCTGACGCATTGGCAGCCTTTGCCACTATTTCGTAAGCATGAGCTTCATCCGCGGTATCAACGCCAACAGAATCTACCGGGGCACTCTCCCAGGATGTTTGCTTTTCGGATTTCTCGCTCACGGTTGCCCCTTTATCCTCAGCCTTGGCGGCTGGAGCCGGCGTTGTTGTCTCAGGTCTTGCGGGCGACCCGCTGTTCGCCGCACCGTTGGAGGCGGCTTCAATGACAGTCTTGCTGTTTTGTTCTTCGATGTTCTGCATGCGTTCGACTGCGTCCTTCTCAGCGCGGGGAAAGAGCGGCGCGGGCTCGGCAAACTTTGTCCCTGGGCGCAATCCTCCCCAGGCGAGTTCTGCTAGAAACGATTGCCGCGCGGCGTCTGCGATTTCACCCTGGCCGAGTTGCCGCCAGACCTTGGCGGCCGACTCGGGCAGGATGGGATAGACCAGCGTGGTAATAATGCGAATGGCCTCCGCAGCCGTAGCCAGCACGCGAGCCTGTAGCGCGCCGTGCGCAGCCTCGCTGCGGTCGGCAGGCCGCTTCCATGGTGCGTTGGCTGTTAGGTAGCCGTCGGTCTCCGCGACCAAAGTCCACAACGCCTTGAGTGCCTCGGAGAAATTCATCTCGTCAAATGCCGGCCCGAACACCGCTATAGCACCAGCCGCGCTCTCGCGAAGTGCGGCCTCTGCTCCGGTCTCGGCGCCAGCCTCGGGCACGACTCCGCCGAAGTACTTGTGCACCATGTTGACGACGCGGCTCACCAGGTTGCCGTAACCGTTCGCGAGATCGCTGTTGTAACGCTGGACTAACGCATCGAAGGAAAAGCTGCCATCCTGTCCAAAGGGAATCTCGCGCAGCAGGAAGTAGCGTAGCGCATCGGCCCCGAGAACCTCCTGCACAGTCTCTGGGCGGACAACATTGCCGCGCGACTTGGCCATCCTGGTCTCGCCGAAGATCAGCCAGCCGTTGGCACGAACCGAGCGTGGTAGCGCGATTCCCGCAGCCATCAAAAACGCCGGCCAGTAGACGCAGTGGAAGCGGCTGATCTCCTTGCCAATCAGGTGCATGTCGGCTGGCCAGAACTTGTTGAAGCGCGCTTGATCTGCCGGATCGTCGCTCCCGTATCCCAGCGCGGTGATGTAGTTGGCCAGCGCATCCAGCCAGACGTAGATTACGTGCTTCTCGTCGCCGGGAACCGGAATGCCCCAGGAAAAACTGGTGCGGCTTACGGAGAGATCCTTAAGCCCGCCGCGGACAAAGGAAACGACCTCGCGCCGCGTCGATTCGGGACCCATAAAGCCGGGATTGGCCTCGTAAAACTCCAGCAGCTTGCGCTCGAAGGCTGAGAGCTTGAAGAAGTAATTCTCCTCGCTGACGGTTTCCGTAACGCGGCCGCAGTCGGGGCAGGGCGTGCCCGGAGGCCCGTCCACATAGAGCTCATCTGATACGCAATACTGGCCGGTGTACGAACCTTTGTAGATGAAGCCCTTCTCACGCAGGGTCGCGAAGAGCTTCTGCACACCGCGCTTGTGGCGCTCCTCCGTGGTGCGGATGAAGTCGTCGTAACTCAGGCCCAGCCGGTCCCACAGGCCGCGAAACTCGCCGGAGATGGCCGTCGCGAACTCCATCGGCGTGCGCTCGGCCAACGCAGCGGAGCGCTCGATCTTCTGCCCGTGCTCGTCCGTGCCGGTGAGGAACCAGGTGTCGATGCCCAGCGCCCGTTTCCGGCGCGCAATCGCGTCGCAGACAATGGTCGAGTAGGCGTGGCCCAGGTGCGGCCGCGCATTCACGTAGTAGATGGGCGTCGTGAGGTAGTAGCGTGCTGAACTTGTGCCAGAATTCGTCATAGGTGGGGCGTTGCGCTGATTTCAGTCCGTGAGTCAGGCTGGGTTCTTCACGCAATCTATTCTTTATTTTACGGTATTCTCGGCGGGCAGCGTGGCTCCCTGGCCATTCAGGCTCAGTGCCCCATTCATTTCGCGCCTTTGGCGAAATGAGTGGGAAACCAATAGCACCAATCCGCTCTGGTCCGGCAACTTAAGGTCCGCTCCACCGCAGGTGGCTGTTAGAATAGCCCTTGAAAATCAAGGATTTTTGAGGCATATCGACGTGGTTTTGGAATTACAGAAAAGGCTTGGCGACCATCTTCGCGCGCTCCTGGCGGCAAAGTACAACCTGCAGCTTGAGACCATTCCTATCGAGATCCCGCCAGATCTGAAGTTCGGCGAGTTGGCTACGCCGATTGCCTTCGAACTGGCCCGCAAGCTGCGCAAGGCGCCCAAGATCATCGCGCAGGAGATCGTCGCGGGGCTCAACGGGCTCGAAGGCTTTGCCAGTTTTGAGGTTGCTGGCGCGGGATACGTCGATGCGCGCATTGATCGGGCTGCCGCCGTGCGGCTCATGGTTGGAGTCGAGGATTCCCAGGTCCCCAAAAGCGAGGGACCGGGGGCACCCACACCCATTCATTCGCTCGTTGAACACACCAGCATCAATCCCAACAAGGCCGCGCACGTCGGCCATCTGCGCAATGCGATTCTCGGCGACACCTTCGTGCGCCTTCTGCGCGCTGCAGGCCAAAAGGTGGACGTGCAGAATTACATCGACAACACCGGCGTGCAGGTTGCCGATGTCGTCGTCGGCTTTCGGTATCTCGAAGAGAGATCCTGGCCGGAAGTCGCCGGAGTCGTTGCAGGATGTGAGCTACGCGTCGAACGTGGGGAGGGCCACGCCGCGGCAATCGATTACTACTGCTGGGACCTCTACGCACGCACTTCGAAGTGGTACGCCGAGGGAACCGCCGAAGAGCAGGCCGCACGCAAGCAGATCCGGCTCGACACACTCCACGCTATCGAGCAGGGCGGCAACGATATATCCAGGATCGCCAATCTGATCTCGACAGCAGTCCTGCGCCGCCATCTCGAAACCATGTTGCGCCTGGATATCGAATACGATTTCCTGCCGCGCGAGAGTGAGATCCTGCACCTGAAATTCTGGGAGGCCGCCTTCGAGCAACTCAAGCAATCCGGCGTCCTCTACTTCGAAACCGAAGGCAAGAACAAAGGCTGCTGGGTGATGACGCGGCCCGGCGCCGATGTCACTGAAGGCGAGACCAACGAAGACGCCAAAGTTATTGTGCGGTCGAACGGCACAGTAACTTATGTCGGCAAAGACATTGCGTATCACCTATGGAAGTTTGGTCTGCTGGGCAAGGACTTCGGCTACAAGCCCTTCTTCACTTACCCTTCGCATGAATGTTGGATCTCGGCAGAAAAGGGTGACGAGCCGCATCCGCATTTCGGGGGCGCGCAGGCGATTTATAACGTTATCGATGCGCGCCAGAGCGACCCGCAGGCCAATGTGATTCAGGCCTTGCGCGGCATGGGACACACCGATCAGGCCGACCGCTATACGCACTTCAGTTATGAGATGGTCGCGCTGACGCCGCGTTGTGCGGTCGAGTTAGGTTATGACGTTTCAGCGGAAGACCTGGCGCGGCCCTACATCGAAGTCAGTGGGCGCAAGGGCTTCGGCGTCAAGGCTGATGACCTGATCGACAAGCTCATTGCCGCTACACGCGCCGAGGTCGACGCGCGCCAGACCGTGAGCGATGATGGCGAGCGGCAGCAGATCGCCGAACAGATCGCCATCGGCGCATTGCGCTACTTCATGCTTAAGTTCACGCGCACCTCGGTCATCGCCTTCGACTTTAAAGACGCGCTGAGCTTCGAGGGCGAGACTGGACCTTACATTCAATATGCTGTGGTCCGCGCGCGCAATATCTTTCGCAAGGCGGAGACGACGCCGGAGGCGGTGTTAGCGGAGTTCGCGCGGTTAGCAGAGATCGACCCCTACCTGCAAGACGAAGATATCTGGTCGCTCTGGCTGCGCGCCGCTCGCCGCACGCTGGTGCTTGACCAATGCATTGCAACGTCTGAGCCGGCCTATCTTGCCAAGCATGCCTTCCAGTTGGCCCAGGAGTTCAATAACTTCTACCACAAGCACCACATCCTCAGCGAAGAGGACCCCGCGCGCAAGACCTTTTTGCTTGCGACGGCCGCGGTTGCCTTGCGGGAATTGGTGCTGGCGCTCAGTTGGCTCGGCATCGAGAGCCCGGAAGCGATGTAGGTAAAGCTAAGAGCCATAGGCTGGTTGGTAACTTCTCACCCATTCCAGAATCGACCGTACGGCCACGCCGCTCGGGCCCTTGGCGATGTAGGGCTTTGAGTCCTCCACCCAGGCCATGCCGGCGATATCCAAGTGAATCCAGGGAGTATCTTCGACGAAGACCTTGAGGAACTCGGCCGCCGTAATCGCGCCGCCCCAGCGCCCGCCGGTGTTCTTGATGTCGCCGATGTCGCTCTTGATCAGTTCGGCATACTCCTCGCCCAGAGGCAACCGCCAGAACTTTTCACCTGAGGTGGCCAGGGCCGCGTCGAACTTCGCCCAGGTGGCGTCATCGTTTGAGAATGCGCCCGCATTCACATAGCCGAGAGCGACGACGCACGCTCCGGTGAGCGTAGCCGCGTCGATCAGGTGGGTTGCGCCGAGCTGGCGGGCATAGGTCAGCCCGTCGGCCAGCACCAGCCGGCCTTCGGCATCGGTGTTGATAATCTCGATGGTCTTGCCAGGCTTGTCGGGCGAGAGCGGCATCGCCGTCTGCACGTCGCCGGGCTTCTGGGCCGTTCCGGAGGGCATGTTCTCTGCCGCGCAGACGATGCCGATGACGCGCACCTGCGGCTTCAGCAGGGCAATCGCCCGCATCGCGCCGATCATCGCCGCGCCACCGGCCATGTCGTACTTCATCTTCTCCATGTTGTCGCTGGGCTTGATGGAGATTCCCCCGGAGTCGAAGGTGATGCCCTTGCCAACCAACCCAAGCACAGGGCCCTCGGTGACTCCTTTTGGTTCGTAGCGCATGACGATCAGCGCGGGCGGCTCGGCTGAGCCCTGCGAGACGCTCCAGAATGCGCCCATCTTCAAGTCGTGCAGCTTGTCGGTCGAGTAGTTCTGGCAGTTGAGGCCAACCTCCTCGGACATCTGCATGGCGCGCCGGCTCAAGATCGTCGGGGTCAGCTTGTTGCCGGGCTCGTTGACCAGCGTACGCGCGAAGTTCTGGCACTCGCCCAGAATGACGCCCTCGGCGAAGGCTGCCTCAAGCGCGGTCTTGTCGGCATCGGCGGGCGCGGCCAGAGTGAACGACTGCACGCTCTGGTCCTTGCGGTCGCTGCGATAGGTGTCGGGGTCGTAGTCGCCCACCAGCGCGCCCTCGATGACGGCCCGAGTGCACGAAGCGACGGGAAGCGATTCCAACTCCGGTCCCGCGATCTGAGGCTGCGGCAGCGCAAAGACCAGCTCGCGAATGCCGCGCGGCTTGGTGAAGCGGACGGCGGTTCCGGCGGCGCTGCGCACCGTGTGGACGGTGACCTTGGCCTGTTTGCCCAGGCCCACCAGCAACAGGCGCTTGGCGGCCAGCCCGGCAGGCGCGTGCAAGAGCAGCGTCTCGTTGGCGGCAGCTTTGAATTCCCCGCTGGCCAACACGGCTTCGGCAGCGGCGCCAACCGCAAGATCGGTGGTCAGCAGCGCGGGCTGAGGCTTGGCGTCGGGGCCTTTGGCAGTTTGGTTGTCGACGGCCAGTACGGCCAGCAGTTCGGCTTCGATTCCGGCAAGGGGAGCGAAAGACAGTTGAGTCCGCATGTTCTGCATTATTTCATCCTCGAGTGCGAAGGGGTAGGAGCTGGCTGAATCCGACTTTTGGTATTTCGCTGGTCAGTCGCAGAAGATGCGAACAGAGGCTGGAAGCGAGAATTTTCGTTTGCTTCAGCCTAGAATGACAGTGTTTCTTAATATGTCATATCGATAGATCGTGTCATAATTAGATTATGTGTCATAATCGATCTAGAGGGCATGATGGGAAACGTCGTTGAAAGTGTTCTTCATGGCAAGAGTCGCCTGAGTGAGAACGGCCGGATTGTCATTCCTTCGCAGATTCGTGAGGCAATGGGGATCTCCGCAGGGGAGCCGGTGCTCATGGAACTGGAAGACGGCGTATTGCGGATCGAGTCTCACCGGAGCCGGATTCGAAGGATTCAGGAGGAATTCCGGAAGCACGTTCGAGTCAGGCCTGGAGAAATGCTGATGTCCGACCAACTGATCGCCGAGCGCCGCGAAGAGGCGCGCCGCGAGATGGAGGAGACGGACCGGCAGATTGAAGAATACCGGCTGAGAAATGAGAGACAGCTTGGCTAAGAGCGCAGTCCTTGATTCCTCCACGGTTCTTGCCGTCCTCTTCGAGGAGCCTGGGGGCGCGTCCGTTTCCGATCTACTCAACGGCGGATTGCTGAGCGCGGTGAATCTGGCAGAGATTCTCACCAAACTCAAGCAGGGCGGGTGGGAGACCGACTTTGCCTGGGGCCGGGTACTGAATATGGGGTTTGAGGTCTGTCCGTACGATGCTGAACAGGCACGGCTCACCTCGGTATTGATCGACCAGACCAGATCATTCGGGCTTTCGCTAGGCGACCGGGCTTGCTTGGCTCTCGCCATCGACCGAAAAGCGACTGTCTACACTACTGACCGAATCTGGAAGAAACTTGATCTAGGAATTGAGATTGAAGTGATTCGTTGAGATCCCAGCCTATAATTGCGCGGACGGTTGTTTTGGGGTTGCAAGTGTCGGCGTGAGGCTCGTGATGAAGAAGTGGGACCGGAAAAATGGCTTGCTTGTTCTTGCGTTTTTGATGGTCATCGATGTGCTAGGAATGCTCTCGGCGGACATGATGCATTGGAATCTGCCGGCATTCGCACATGAATGTGGCACCATGGTCATGTTTGCGATCATGGTGTTTTGGGTCGATTACCGCAAAATCATCGGCTTCACGCTTTGCCTTGTCGATTTGATTGTCTTCGTTTGGCGGAGCCATGTAGGCGACAGAAGCGAATTGTGGTTGATTCCACTTGGACTTCTTGTGCTGTATTTTGTGTGGGGCCTCGTGGCTGTCGCTTTGAAAGCAAGAACAGCTCGATCCCAGACGGCGATCGCCGGCGAAGCCCCCGCCCACCTTGCGGGAAAGAGCAACGGATGATGGGCCGGCGCGGTTCCGGTCGGAGGTGGATTCCTAGCAGTTGGGAAGCCGCCTCCTCAAGGGCAAAAGCCCACGTCGAATTAGGTGGCACTTATGGCACGACTGAAGTCGTGCCCTGATACAAAGCTTGTTCTTGAACACTCTCTAAAACAATCAACCAACCCAGGGGGATGCCCAGGCCATTTACCGCCCGCCGCGGTGCTTGCTGGCGTTGACGGCGGCGCGGGCTTCTCGGTCGGCCTCGCGGCGCTTCTCGGTCTCGCGCTTGTCCCAGTCCTGCTTGCCTTTGGCCACTGCCAGTTCGCACTTCACCCGTCCGTTGCGGAAGTAGAGCCGGGTGGGGATGAGCGTGTGGCCTTTGATCTGCGTCTTGGAGAGTAGCTTGCGAATCTCGTCCTGGTGCAGCAGCAGCTTGCGTGTGCGCGTCTCGTCGTGGTTTGCCATATTGCCGTGGGAGTAGGGGCCGATATGCACGTTGAGCAAAAACGCCTCGCCGTTCTGAATGAGGCCGTAGGAGTCTCTGAGGTTGGCCTTGCCCTCGCGGATGGATTTCACCTCAGTCCCGCGCAAGGCGACGCCGGCTTCAAACTTCTCCAGCAAGAAGTAATTGTGGCTGGCGGCGCGATTGTGCGCGGCGTCTCGTTCGCCGCTGGCCACCGGGTCGCGTGGACGGGCCGCCTTCTGCGGGCCGGTCGTCGCGGGCTGTACGATCACATGGCTGGTTTGGCGGGCCATCGGGAAGCATCCTCGAATCTCAATCCTAGCATTCAGAGGGATTTGAAGCGGCTCTGAACATGGCTTTGCTAAAATGGGGCATCGTTAGAATGGGAAGTTTTATTCACACGAATTGTAGAAAGAAAGGCGTCTGGGGCGGCCAAGGCAGCCCGCAAGAGCCCAATCCGCAGCGCGGGCCGGCGATGACGTTTGGGAGTTCGATGAACCACCGCGTTGATGGTCAGGCCGCTTCCAATTCCAAGGTCTTGAAATCCATTTCCAAGGGAGCCGCTTCCTGGATCGCGCTCTTTGCCGCGGTGGCCGTCTTTGTGCTGTCGAGCACCTTGCTCCATGCAGAATCGGCGAGCGCCTTCTTCAAGCGCGGCCAGGCTGCAGAGACGCGCGAAGACTTCGACGCCGCGGTCGACAACTATCAGAAGGCCCTCGCCAAGGCCCCCAACGAGGAGGAATACCGCGCGGCACTCGACCGGGTGCGAATCACCGCATCGTCGGTGCACGTGACCAAGGGCTACAAGCTGCTGAATGCGGGAAACGAGCAGGAGGCGCTGGCGGAGTTCCTGCACGCCGCCGAGATCGATCCCGGAAATGAGGCTGCGCAGCAGGCCATTGCCAAAGTGCGCCAGAAGCATGGCGAGGCTTTGCCCACGACCGAGACGGCCCTTCCCGAACCGGAGGGCAGGCAGGAGGACCTCGACACGATCGGCTCTCCGGCCGTGCTCAAGCCGGTTTCGAACGAGCCCTTGACCTTGCACATGACCGAAGATGCGAAGGTGGTCTATCAGGCTGTCAGCAAGGCTGCCGGAGTCAACGTTCTCTTCGATCCGGAATACACCTCCAAGCGCATCCAGGTGGATCTGAACAACGTTTCACTGGTCGACGCGCTGCGCATCGTGGGCACCATCTCCAACACATTCTGGCGTCCGGTCACCGACAACACGATCTTTGTCGCCGCCAACACCAAGCAGAAGCATACCGACCTGGATGAGCAGGCGGTGGAGACCTTTTACCTGTCGAACGCATGGCAGCCGAACGACCTGACCGACGTCCAGACGGCCATTCGAAACGTGCTGGGGGGGAACGTCAAGCTCTATGCCGTGCCCAGTCAGAACGCCATCGTGATGAGGGCCACGCCGGACGAGCTTTTGCTGGCGCAAAAGCTGATCAACGACCTGGACAAGGCCCGTCCCGAGGTGCTTGTGGATTTCGCCATCCTGGAGGTCAGCAAGAACTGGGAAAGGACACTGGGCATCGAGTGGCCCACCAGCGTGGGAGTCGCGCTGCAGGCGCCCAACAGTACCAGCTCTACGGGTACTGGCACCGGAACCGGCACAGGAACCGGAAGCACCACGATCTCGCCGACGCTTTACGATCTGGCCCATCTCAAGGCAACCGATTTTGCCGTGACGATCAGCGGGGCCACGGCAAATCTGCTGCTGACCGACTCGAATACCAAGATTCTGCAGAATCCCCGCATCCGGGCCACGGACGCTCAAAAGGCGACGATGAAGATCGGCTCCAAGATCCCGGTCGCCACAGGGTCCTACCAGTCCGGCGCGGGCATTGCCGCGGTCAGCGGGTTGGTCAATACTCAGTTTCAATACCAGGACGTCGGCGTGAATATCGAGATGACGCCCACCGTCCACTTCGATCGTGACGTGACCCTCAAGATCAAGATCGAGGTCACCACACACAGCGGCGATCAGACGATCTCCGGCGTCACCGAACCGATCATCAGCCAGCGCGTCGTGGAGCAGGTGATCCGCTTGCGCGAGGGAGAGGCCACGATCCTGGGCGGAATTCAGGAAAAGGACATCGAGGAGTCCTGGAATGGTGTTCCAGGGCTGAGTTCGATTCCATTCCTCAGGTATCTGTTTGGCTCCAAAGACAAGAAGATCAACGACGACGAGCTGGTTTTTCTGGTGGTGCCACACGTCGTCCGGTCGCAGTCCGTTGAGCCGGTGAACCTGCGCCTGGTCGATACCGGCGTCGGCCAATCGATCGATATTCACCACGTTTCGAGCGAGGGTCCAAGCTCGAGTCCGGTTTCAGCACCGTCGTCCTCGCGCCCACCGGTCAATCCTCAGCCCAACGTGGGCGTAGTACCGGGTCAAAGCGCCATGACTGCGGCACCTGCGGCGATGAACCAGTTACGCCAAGCCGCGGAGACGAACGGAAATCCCGCGCCGGCTCCGCCGCCAGTCCCTACGGCAGTTTCGCAATCGGCGCCTATGGCGGCGCAGCCCGCACCCCCGGCCGTCACTGCCGCGGTCGCTGCTGCGGCCACTGCCGCAACGGCCCCGCCTCGGGCTGCTAGTGTGAACCTCATTCTTAATCCACTCCCCGGCCCGGTGGCCGTTGGCGCAACATTCAAAATTCCGATTGTGCTGACCGGTGGGAAGGATATCGCGTCGGTTCCCATGAAGATCAAGTACGATCCTGCCAAACTCGCGCTGGTGAATGTAGATCAGGGTGATTTTCTCGGTAGCGACGGCAAGCCCCCGGCACTGCTCCATGTCGACGACGGGTCGGGCTTGATCACGATCAATAATGCACGGCCGCCCGGCGTGCCAGGTATGAGCGGCGCAGGCGTCGTCTGCGTCCTTAGTTTCCAGGGCAAGGCTGCGGGCGACAGTATGGTTGTCATCGCCGGTTCCGCGATCACCACCAGCGCATCGCAGTCCGTCGCGGCTGCTCCAGCGCAAATAACCGTGCAGGTGAGGTAGGTTAAACTGACCGGGCTGCGCCCTCCGAATTCGCGCCCATGAGATCCACATCGATGAGACAGGTTCCACCAATCCGGACCGGCCGCCCTCGTGAGCGGGGAATGACGCTGGTTGAGTTGATTGTGACCGTCACCATCCTATCGATTCTCGCCGCCGCGGCCTTCCCAGTTGCGCGTTTTGAGGTGAAGCGCCAAAACGAGCGCCAACTTCGCTACAACCTGTGGATGATGCGCGACGCCATCGACAAGTACAAGGACGCGGCCGACCGCAACGCTTTCCAGATTAAGCTCGACAGCCAGGGATACCCGCCCGATCTGGAGACGCTGGTCAACGGCGTGGACGTGCAGACCAAGAAAGTGAGGTTTTTGCGCCGGATACCGATCGACCCGATGACCGGCAACGCCGAGTGGGGGCTGCGTTCGATGCAGGACGATCCTGACTCGCAGTCTTATGGCGGGCAGAGCGTTTTCGACGTATACTCCAAGTCCACAGGAACGGCCCTGGATGGAACCAAGTATTCTGACTGGTAGGGCGGCGAGCGGAGCTAGCAAGGTTAGCGGAATTGGCGGAGATAGCAATGGGAGCGGAGTATGCCGAAGTCGTGGGCTAACACGCTGAATCCGCCTGAACAAGAGGGTGAAGTGAGCAGACGCAGACAAGACGCGGGCTTTACGCTGATGGAGCTGATGATCGTCATGGCGATCATCGGCGTGCTCACGGTTGTGGCCGTGCCCAGCTTTATCGGCGCGATCCGGCAGGCCAAGGAAGCAGCGCTCAAGGAAGATCTGCATGTGATGCGCGCGGCCATCGACTCCTACACTATGGACAAGCAGAAGGCGCCGCAGTCTCTCGAAGACCTGACCACGGACGGCTATTTGCGCGCTGTTCCCGTGGATCCCTTCACACACTCGAAGGACACGTGGGAGCCTGAGACCGGCGATGCACTGCACTCGCTGGATCAGACTGACCCTGGCATCGACGACGTCCACTCCGGGTCGCAGGAACAAGGCTCGGACGGCCAGCCCTACTCAACCTGGTAGGCGTAGTGACGGTCGCATCGCCGATCGCAAAGGCAAAGCAAGATGTTTCGACAGAGCTCGCGAGGACTCATCCTCTTGTTCAGCATGGCCTGCTTCTGCGGAGGCATGATTGCGCAGACAGAAAAGACCATGACCATCCGCGTCCTCGACGGCAAGACCGGCAAGCCCCTTCTGGCCTCCGGATACCTGGTTCGAGTCGATCACGAGCAGACCGTTCATGCTGATTGGGTGGTGCAGAATGAGGATGGGACGGGCAGGCTGACCGTGCCCGGCGGAGCGTCTCTGCTCTCGATTCAAGCAAACTATGATCAATCGACGCAGACATACATCAACTGCGACGTCATCACAGGGGGCGCGATTCCAGTCAATCGCTGGTATTCGATCTCCGAGATCCTGGCCTCTGGCGTTGTGGCCCGCAACGGCTGCGTAAAGTCCAAGGATGCCGCCAAGATCAAGCCCGCGGCCAAGCCCGGTGAGTTTATCTTTTTGGTCAGGCGAATGTACACCCGAGAGCAATGGCGGGAGTAGACGCTGAATCTGCGAAGTCCACGCTGCCTCGCAGAAACCGCAATGCCTGACCGTCTTGCCTGGGATCGGCGGGTGACGGTCGATGCTCACCGGTCCCGGACAACAGCGTCTAAACCTGGCATGAAGGAAACCGTTAAGAGATAGGGTGAAGCGGTCGCTTTTGACCATCTGGAACCATTGGGGCTATGTCACAATTCAGTGTGGCCGCTTCCTCTTTCGCGCGGCAGACACATCTCCCATGGTTATGCCTCTGGATCGTTTGAGCGGGACGACCAAGTTCACAATCAACTCTGATCGTGATAGGCGGAGGTTCCGCGATGACCACCGAACCGTCTCTTTCTAACTCGTTTTCCGCAACGGTCGATTGGCTCTATGCGGGATTGATTCGTGCGGCGAAATCGGAGCCCGCCCCGGACAGAGAACCTGGCTTGGGGGGCAAGCTCTTCTTTGCTGGGGACCTCGATGGCCTGGGCATTGCCCTGGTGGTGGCGGCCAACATTGCCGGCGCCGCGACGCTGACCGCCTCGGCCGAAGTTGCTACACAAAAGCAGGCCATTCGAGATGGGGTGATCGACTTTCTCGTTACCTCTCTCGACGAGGCCTTGCGCATCCTGAAGAATGAGATTCGCAAAGGCGAGACGGTTGCGGTCTGCGTCAGCAAGCCGGCGGATGAGATCGAGAACGACTTAATGGAGCGCGGTGTGCTGCCCGATCTGCTGCCGCCCGGCGTGCTGGATGCGCCAAGGTTCGAGGCATTTCTCATTGAGGGGGCGCGGCAGATCGAGCCGATCGCCGCAAAAAGAGGCCAGTCCGTAGTCACCTGGAATGTGACTGGCTCTCAGGCCCACTGGCTGCCCAGGCTGGATGCGCTTGCCTCCGAATGCCTTGGCTGCTCCCAAGGCCCCCAGGTCTGGCCGGCGCGGCGTTGGCTCCGACTTGCCCCGCGTTATCTTGGCCGGCTGGCCCAGGGAATGCGCCTGCTCCGCTGCCAGACCCATGCGGCACAATGCTTCGTCGAGCGGGTGCGTGAGCAGGTGGAGAGCCGTGAGATTGCCGTTCCGGTGGAGATGCGGCTGAGCGGCCAGGGCGATTCCAAATTGCATCGGTTCTTCCCGCCACAGGCTCAGGATGCAGCCCAGCACCTCAGCTTTGCTGGTCGCCGGTAGCCTCGATCCGCGCCCAAAGCTCTTTGACGCCGTAGCCTGTCTTAGCAGAGACAGCCAGCACCTCGTCCAGATCCAAGCCCTTTTTCAACGCCATCAGATTGCGTGCGCGCTCGTTGCCGCTCAACCGATCGATCTTGGTGGCCACCACGGCAAACTCTCGGCCCGCGGCACGCAGCCAGTCGATCAACTGCCGGTCGCTCTCTTGCGCTGGCACATTCGAATCGACCAGGCAAACACAGAGTTTCAGCGTCGAACGGATCGCCAGGTAAGGCTCGATGAAGGCCGGCCAGCCCGCGCTGATGGACTTTGAGATCTTCGCATAGCCGTAGCCCGGCAGATCGGCAAAGACAAACCTGCGGTGCTGGCTTGCATCGAGCAGAGCAAAGAGGTTGATAGCCCGCGTGCGCCCCGGCGTCGAGGAGACTTTAGCCGCCTTGTCGCCCACAAGCGTATTCAGCAGGCTCGATTTGCCCACATTTGATCGGCCAAGAAAAGCGATCTCCGGCACGTCCGGAGCAGGGAATTGCTCCGCCGCCATCGCCGAAAGCAGAAACTGAGTTGTGTAGCGCATCAACTCCAACGATACAGGCACGAAACCGATTAAGTCGCGTGCTGGTTCTGATGGAGAGACGGAAGGAACTACTGCCCTATCAGCTTTTGAGCGACCAGAACCTCATCGGCATCGTTCTGAATGATCTTGTTGTGGAGGCAATAGAGGGCAAGTTCGAGCCGGTCGCTGACGCCCAGCTTATCGTAGATCTTGCGCAGATAGTTCTTGATGACCTGCTCGGTGGTCCCCAACTGGAAGGCGATCTCTTTATTACGCTTGCCCTGGGTGATGCAGGTGATGATGGCCATCTCCTTGGGCGATAGCTTGGGCTGGGTCCGCGGATTGACCAGGGCTGCTGCCTGGGCGCGATAGGCCTCAATGACCCAGCTGACCGATTGATTGTCGATCCAGGTTTCGCCGGCTGCGATGCGGCGCACGCACCGCACCAAGAGATCGGGTGAGATCGAGCGGGAGACGATGCCGCGAACGCCGCGGCGGTAGAGCTCGACCGTCTGGCTTTCATCGGCTGCCACAGTCTGCACAATCAGCTTGACGTCGGGAGCCAGACGCAGCAGGTCGGGGATCGCTTGCGTCGACCCGGAGAGCAGACCACCCTCCATGAGAACGATGTCAGTGGGATAGCGCTCGATGGCCGCGCGCAGATTCTCAAGCGAATCGGCCTGGGCCACCACGCGGAGATCGTCTTCGATCGCGAAGACTTTGCGAATGCCGACGCGATAGATCGCTTGGGAATCCGCTAGGATCACGCGTACCGTGCCCGGCTTGACCGGTGCGTCTAGGGTTTCAACATCAGGAAAATCGTCAACGGAATCCATAATTGTTCTTGCCAAGCCATGGGTCTTGCTCTCACGGCAATTTCCGGCTGTCACTGCTCGGCGAATTGATACTCGTCTATGGTGGCGGCAGCCTGATAGTTACTTTGGTTCTTCGAGCAGCGTACCACACGTCCTTGACAATTGACTAGAACGTCACGGGGCGTACCCAAAACCGCACCCGGCATGCGCATAGAGAAACGGATCTCCAGCCCAGGTGACACAGGGCTCTCCAGTTCGAAGACCACTCCGCTGGCAGAGACATTCGTCGTGAGAGCCGCAATCTCCCCCTTGCCGGTGGTGAGGACCACCGGCAGAGCAATGGGAAAACGCACGGCGCAACGTACTTCCTGGCGCTCGAATGCCAAGCGGGAGCGGGCAGGTGCAGGCGGTGAGGCGGACTTCGAAGCATCCATAAAAGTCACCCAAACCCTAGGTGGGCCATAGCTAGTCTAACGGAGTTTTCCTGCAATCCCAGGGCACCAAAGTTTCCAAGAAAGTAACACACTCGAGCGCACCAATGATCCCCGAGAAAAACCAAGAGATAAGGAGAGTATTTATTCTTCTTCAAACTATTGATTAAAAATTACTTATTGGCAAATAGATGGTCGAAACCTCCCGCCAAATAAAGGGGCAAATTGAAGGTTGGTAACGCGCTTCTGAGAGCCGTTGACGCCGCAGGATTGCAGAGCTCAATTTAGCCTCAATCGGTTCAATTCTCGACAGGCGAATCGACAGGATGCATGCACGCGCCGCAGAACTCGGCTTTTGGGCTGCGCAATGGCTTGTGGCAGCGCTTGCAGGGCGGGCCGTACAGCGAGATTCGATGTTTCAAGATCTCATCGTGATTAGATTCTTGCACGCCCGTTATGCGCTCATAATGAGCGCAAACAGGCTCGAATAGTTCGTGGAGCGGCGTGTCCGCCAAGGAAGTTTCCCAGCGCAGGCGATATTCCTTGGCAGCCAGCGTGGACTTACTGTACAACCGCGCGACCTCGGCATACTCCGTCTCATCGAGCATCGGCACGTCTTGCTTGCACCGCCAGCACCACATGGTTTGCATATCTGCCTCATACTACTGTTGTAGACAGCTTTTGCGGAGGGACCAGGGGGTTTCAACCCGCTGAAATTGGGCCAAAGAGGCGCGGCCTTCAGGCCCGGCCGTTAAGCAGCAATTAGAACTGTAGTGCTACGCCTCGACCGCAGAATCTTCCGGCTTCAACCTGGACACGGCAGCCTTTGCTTTCTTCTGCGCAGCGGTCTTCCTTTTCGCGGCCTTTGCCGGAGCCGCCTCAGCGCCGAGAAATGCCGTCCCACGCAGTTCGTGCGCGCGCGGCGCTGCCTTGGCCTTTGCGATGGCCAGGTCCGCGACCTCTTTCACGATCCACTCGAAGTTGGCCTGCCCGACCGAGTGCATATCCGCGTCGGGCACCGGGTTCATGAAGTCGATGGCGTAGGGAATGCCGCGCTCGACGGCAAATTCGACGGTATTGAAGTCGTAGCCCAGGGCCTCGCAGAGCTTGATGGCATCCTGCCGCATCCGCTTCAGCAGCCCTCTTGCCGCGGGCGGCGGGTCATTGATGTAGCGCTCGGCGTGCGGTCTGCGCGGGTCGTAGGCCATGATGCGAACCTTCTTCCTGCCGACCACGTAGCAGCGAAAATACTCCGAAAATTCGACAGCCTTCTGATAGACCATGCACAGGTCGCGGGTCTGATCGAAGGCGCGGAAGAACTCCTCGCGTGTGTGAACGTGATGCACGTCGCGCCAGCCTCCGCCGTCGATAGGCTTGAGGAAGCCGTGCTCGCCCACGTAGGCGAAAACGGCCTCCCAGTCGAGCGGAAACTCAAGGTTGCGCATCGAGCGGTCGTTGGCGCCCTCGGGCAATTGCTTGTGGGGCAGAATCACGGTGTGCGGTACGGCGACACCGAGCTTCTTGGCCATCGTGTAGTTGAAGAACTTGTCGTCCGCCGAGGCCCAGAAGGGATTGTTGATGACTGCCGTTCCGTTGAGAGCCGCATGCTTCAGAAAAGCGCGGTAAAAAGGAACAGCGTGGGAGATGCGGTCCACGATCACGGCGTAGCGCGGCCTCTTGTCGAGCTGTACCGCGCCCGTAAGAACGAACTCGGCCTGGATGCCATCGATGTTGCGCGAGTTGATCTGCTCGACCAGCGCGCTGGGGAAGCTGTTCTCCACGCCAAACAGGATGCCGATCTTCTTCATGCCACCCCTCCCGGACTCACTCCAGGAACCACGCCCCGCGCAAGCTGTAGACCTGCGCGAAAGATCACGCATCCAGTGTACGGCACTTAGGTCAACGATCAGGCCACTTCAAAAGGGCCACCTGAGATCGCCTTGCACCACGAGTCATCTTCAGTGATTCCAGAGGGAGCAGGTTGCTTCAGCCACGAGCGCAAAGGTCAGCAATGAACAATTCCGAATAGCCGGTCAGCCGACGGGAAACCGGAGTCCGCCTGCCAGACGCTCAACGAGCGCCATTTCGCGTAAATCCAGAATCCATCTTGGCGCAATCGGCGATTCCGGGGAGTAATCCAGAGCAGTCCTCTACGAGCCCGCTTGGCGCCTGTACATCCTTAGGTTTCCGATCGCGAGGTGCTGTTGCGGCGGCGGCCACAAACCGCGTACGCGGTCCTCCCGGTTCATCTGGCGCCATCTTGGGTCAACCGGAAGGAACCTCATTCGTACATCGTTCTGTTCCGATCCCAATTGCAGGCACACGAAGGCTTGGTTATAATCGCCCAAACCGTTGCAGGCCAAAGCCAGGTTATATGCGGGCACATGGCGTGTCTTGGCTGTTTCCTTCATCACCTCCACGATCTCTTTTGCGCGCACCAACTCGCCGAGTTTCACCAGTGCGAATACCTTCCACGCGAGCGCCTCTGAGTTTCCTCCCGACAAATCGAAAGCTTGTTGAAGGGAAATCAACGCCGATTGAAAGTCGCCGGACTCAATCTGTGCTTTTGCGAGGATCATGTGACCAAGCCATGAGGCTGGATTCAGTGCGATGGCTCTCTGCGCCGCTACCGCTGCGGCATCGTAATGGCCCGCCTGATACAGCATCTGCCCATGGATCGCGCGCAGGTGAGCGGAAAAGGGGTCGAGTTCATGCGCCCTCCTCATCTCTTCTTCGGCTTCGTCGTGCCGGCAGAGGCTTGAGAATATATGAGCCAGGTAAAAATGAGCCAGGGGATAACTGGGATTCAGTTCAACGGCTCTGCGTGCCGCCTCAATCGCGGTATCCCAGTCCCACGTGAGCCAGAAGCTGCACGCGGCCAGCGCGGTATGTGCCTCTGCACTGTTTTCGTCTTGAGCCACAGCCTTGTTCGCCGCCGCAAGGCCGAGAATCCGGCAGTTGTCGCTGGCGTAGTCGCTTGTGATCGGCAACGTTGCATAGGCGTCTGCCAATCCGGCATTCGCCAGACTGTAGGATGCATCGAGGGCGAGAGACTGATTGTAGAAGTCGATCGCGCGCGTGATTCCTGCTTTACTTCGTTGAGCGAAGTAGTAGCGTCCCTTCAGGTAAAGATCGAACGCGTCGAGATTTGCCGTTTGCACCCTGGGTGAAAAGCGACCCGGAAGTCCGGCTAGCACCTGCTCCGCAATGGCCCGGCCCAGTTCGGCCTGGACGCCCAGGACGGTGGATCTTTCACGGTCGTAATTGGCTGCCCAAACGTGGGTCTGGTCTTCGACGCGGATGAGCTGTGCCGTAATGCGTATTCGATCGGCCTCGCGCCGCACGCTGCTTTCAAGAATGTAGCCGACGCACAGCTCTTTCCCGATCTGTGAAATCGGCTTGGCGGTGTTCCGGTAAGCCATCGACGAAGTCCGCGCGATGACGCCCAGGTTTTCCGGGCAAATCGCACCCAGACTGGCAATAGTCTCCTCCGTCATGCCATCGCAGAAGTAGTCCTCCGACGAGTCTCGTCCGTAGTTTGCGAACGGCAGTACAGCCAGCATCATGCGTTTTTGCGAAGACACCGCGGGACGGTTCTCTTCGCTGACAGGGGCAATGAACCGGTACCCTTTGCCGGGCACACGCTGAACAAACTTGGGTCGGTGAGAGTTGTCAGCGAGCGCTTTGCGAATCTTCCGTATTGCGGTGTTGACTCCGTTTTCGGCATCGACGTATACATCCTTGCCCCAAAGCCTTTCGGCGATCTCTTCGCGGGAAACGAGCGATTCGCGACGAGAGACGAGCAACAGCAATAGCTCCATCGCCAGCTTCTCGATCTTGATGGCACGCGTGCCGCGTCGCAGCTCATAGGTCGATGGGACGAGCTCGAATCCCCCGAATTTCAAGATTTGAGGCAAAGTCCGCTCCCTTGATGCCAGCTTCTCAGCCAGAGCGCATCCGCAATATGCTCGAGGACAAAGACTTGCACCGGACTTTTTTCTTCATGAATTCTTCAGGCTCGCTCCATGGCTTCCGGTTCAAGGAAGGGCGATCATCATATTGTTTTCAACTTGCAGTTGAAGACTTTCCCCGCACTTACCCACAGAATTGAGGAGGATCCATGAACAAGAGAATCGTCATCGCCCTAGCATTCCTGTTGTGCACGGCACTCGGGCCGGCACCGCAAGCCGCAGCGCAATCGGACGATCGCCGTTGCGACAACCGCCTGATTGAAGGAGTATACGGCTTTACCATCGAGGGCCAGAAACTCGCAGGCCCCGGCCCAGTCGGACCTCAGGTGGGCATAGCCATTACAACATTCGATGGATTTGGGAATCTAACTCAAGTCGACACCGTCGTCATCGGCGGAAACCTGGTGGCCGACTTCACCCACCCGCCCGCAACCGGAACCTACTCGGTGAATGCCGATTGCACCGGCACATTCACTATTGTTTTTCATGATGGCCGGCCGCCTGTGACGGTCAGTATGGTCGTCGTCGCCGGCGGCAATGAGATTGATACAGTCGTGCTGCCGCCGCCCGGCGCCGTTGGCCCCCTCGCCACGCGGAGCATAGGCAGGCGCCGCTTCTTCAATTAGTAAGAAAGAGGAGCCGAGAGCCATCTCGCAGCCTGACAGCGACCGGCTCCTCAGCGGGTTCGCCCGGCTGATGCCCGCTGCCGCCTCCACCGGAAAGGGCAGCGGGCGGTACCATCGACAATCACAACGACGATTGCGAAAGCCTATCCTGGGATTAGTCGAGAGCTTGAGGTAATTACCTCGTCAGCGTCTCCTTCGGGGAGTCAACGCTGTTGAATCGCCCTTGACTGCTTTGGAAATCCCCCAAGGAAGGTTCTCGCCGATGGGCCGAGAGCCCGGCACCTACAGGCGAGCCTCCGCTAAACTTGGTCTTCTCGATGTTGATGCGGTTGTCGCTCCGCTGACCGGAATCCGAAATGACGAGATTGATCGAACCCAGACCAAGTCGATCGATATTGGCATCATCGTAAGCCAATCAAAATGGTCGATGCTTGCGGAAGCTGAGGTGCGGACACTCGCGGCCAACAAATGAATTCAGATTCAAGAAATGGGGTAAAGTGCGATCCCCATTAAAGGAGTTAGTTTTAAAATCTGTTGCTTAAGATTCCGTTCAAAGATCAGTACCGTTACGTCGCCCAGTATTCAGAGATTCGGCTGTCCAATGTCGCGAACAGGCCAATGCCCGTTTCCAAACTTGACATCAAACAGGAAAGTGTCTAACACCGCCGCAGGGCGCGCAGGTTGTAATCGGCCACGGCGCGGGCCACATCGGCGGCCGGGGCGCGGTGCTCCGGGCTCTGCTCGAGCCAACTGGTGAGCGATTCGAAGACCGCGCCCACAAGGCAGCGCGCCGCAATGGCCGGCTCGGGAGCGGAGATGGCGCCGGAGGCCTGCTCGAGCGAGTGGCAGACCTGCTCGGCCTGACGGCTGAGGATCGCGCGGCGCACATGCTCCAGCCGCGGGCTCAGGCCCGAGGACTCGACGATAAGGATTCGAGCAATCCCAGGGTTCGCGGCAAGAAAAAGAAAGAGCGACTCGACCCCGTTGGGAATCCCGGTGATTGGATCGGGATGGCAGACCTTGGCCTGGTGGACGATCTCGAAGACCTTCTCGCCCAGAGCCTCGAGGACCGATGCGAAAATGTCTTCCTTATTGCGAAAGTGGGCGTAGAAGCTCCCCACGGAGCTGCCCGCCGCGGCAACAATCATTGGCACGGTGGTCGCGTGATAGCCGTGAGTGCCAAAGAGGCGGGTAGCGGCATCGAGAATCGTCGTGCGACGAGCTTCACGGCGAGCCTCGTTGGCGGGAGTCTTTCGGTAGGCCATGACTTTTGTTCAGTGTACCTCTTGTAAATAATAGAATGACGTGTCATTCTATTCTTGTCAAGGAAGAAACCACGATGAACGAAGCAAGACTCTCGTATTCAAGCCCTCAGAGCATTCAGGAACGCTCCCCTTCGAAAAGGTACGGCCTCAATCTTGCCGCAGGTCCGCGAATCCTCGCTTTGACCCTACTGGCTTTGCTGCCTTTGACCGGCTGCAGGCCGGAGCCTCAGTTTGCCGCCGACCGGCCGCTTCCTGTGCGGGTTCGATTGCCCAATCGCGTGCAGCAGCCGGTTTCGGTGGCGGTGAGCGGCTCGGTTGAGGCCAATGTGACCGCCCAGAGCGCATTCCAGATCGCCGGACGCGTGGCGCGTGTCGATGTCGAGGAGGGCCAGGCGGTAACAAAAGGTCAGGTGCTGGCAGAGCTCGACCCGACAGACTATCGCAATGCCTATGACGCGGCGGCGGCGCAGGAGGATGCGGCGCGGGCAGTTTCGGCGAAGGCCCAGGCCGGGCTGCGGAGCCAGGAGTTGGAAGAGGCGCGCATCGACTTCGAGCGCTGGCAGAGCGAGTACGCGCGGATGAAACTGCTCTACGATCGCAAGAGCCTCGCCGCAAACGATTTTGAAAAAATTGAGGCCGCGTACAAAGCTTCACTACAAAAATACGAGATGGCGCGGCAAGGGACGCGCATTGAAGAAAAGGATTCAGCAGGCGCGCAGGCACGGGCAGCCTCGGCACAGATGCACGAGGCCGGCAAGAGATTGGCAGATTGCCAACTGCGCGCACCGATCACCGGCTTTGTTGGAATGCGGCGGATCGACGTTGGCGACACAGTTGCAGCAGGAATACCGGTGATCGCCGTGCTGGACCTGAATCCGGTGAAAGTCCGCGCGGCGATTCCGGAGTCTGAGATCGGCAAGGTCGAAGAGGGCGAGCGGGCCACCGTCACGATCCCCTCGCTCGATGGCCGCGAGTTTCAAGGCAAGGTTGAAACCGTAGGCGTGGCGGCCGATCCGGCCTCGCGTACTTATACGGTAAAGATTGCGGTCGAGAATCCCGAGCACGTGCTGCGTGCCGGCATGGTCAGCGAAGCGCGGATCTACAGCTCGGAGGTTGTGAACGCGATCACCGTGCCGGCGGATGCGATCGTCCGGGATGCGCGTGGCGTCACGCAGGTCTATGTCTACGAGTCCGCGACGCAGCGAGTCTATGCGCGGAGGATCGAGGCGGGTGCGCCGGTGGGCAGCGAGATTGAGATTCGAAGCGGACTCACGGGCGACGAGCAGGTGGTCGTGGCCGGGCAACAAAACGTGCGCGAGGGCTCACCGGCCAAGCTCGCCGGAGGTGGCCAGTGAACCCCGTTCGCGCATCGCTGCGCTATCCGCAGGTGACGCTGGTGATTTCGGCAATGCTCTTTCTGGCGGGTCTCTACTCGCTCTTGACAATGCCCCGCCGCGAAGACCCGAAGATCACCATCCGCGTGGGCATCGTCTCGGCCATCTTTCCCGGCGCAACGGCCGAGGAGGTAGAAGATCAGGTCACGCGCAAGATCGAGGAGAGGCTGTTTCGATTCGCGGAGGTCCGCCGCGACAAGACCTTCTCGACGACGCGCAACGGCGTCGTAGTCGTCAATGTCGAGCTCAACAAAGAGGTCAACGACGCCGACGAGTTCTGGGCGAAGCTTCGCCTCGATATGGCCGAACTCAAAGCGACAGGCCTGCCTGCCGGTGTCCGCGGGCCGGTGGTCAACTCCGATTTCGGCGACACGGTCGCAGTGCTGATTGCCGTGCATGGCGGCCACTATGGCCCTGCCGAACTCAAAGACTATGCGCAAAAAGTCGAGGACGGCCTGCGCGCGATCCCCGCGGTTTCGAAGATCAAGCGGATCGGCGACCAGAAAGAAGAGATCGAGATCACGGCTTCAAGTGAGCGGTTGGCTCAGTACTCGGTGAACCCGCTGAAGATGATGCAGGCGCTCCAGGGGCGCAATGCCGTCGAGTATGCCGGACGCGTGCCCGCCGGACAGAGCAAACTGCCGATCGAGGCTAGCGGAAGTTTCGAAACCGAGGGGCAGATTCGCCGGGTGATGGTCGACCTCTCGCCGACTGGGCAGCCGGTCTATGTCAGCGATGTAGCTGATGTAACTCGTCGCTATAAGGATCCAACCGAATATGCGCGCATCGACGGCGAGCCGGCGATCCTGCTGGCGGTGGAGATGCGCGAGGGCAATAATATTGTCACCTTCGGCGACACACTGCGAAAGACGCTGAAAAACATACAGAGTTCTCTCCCCCCCGAGGTGAAGCTCGACCTTGTAGCGGATCAGCCGAGAGTGGTCTCTGAGCGCATCCGGGGTTTCTTCCGCGAGTTCGGCATCGCCATCATCGCGGTCATCCTGGTCACCATGCTGCTGTTACCGATGCGCGTAGCGCTGGTCTCGGCGGTCGCGATTCCGGTCACGGTGTCGATCAGCTTCACACTACTGAACACCTTGGGCATTGAACTTCAGCAGGTTTCGATCGCCGCCCTGATCGTCGTCCTGGGAATGGTGGTCGACGACGCCATCGTGATTGCCGACAACTACGTCGAGCTGCTGGACCGCAAGGTCTCCGCGGATGAGGCTGCTTGGCGCTGCGCGACAGAGATGGCGGTCCCGGTGCTGACGGCGACACTCACGATCATTGGTTCGTTTCTGCCTCTATTACTCTTGTCCGGCGCCGTGGGCGAGTTCATTCGCGCGCTGCCGATTGCTGTGGCCGTCGCGCTGGGCAGCTCCTACGTGGTGGCCATGCTGCTGACGCCGCTGACAGCGCGCTTCTTCATTCGCAAAGGGCTCAAGGATCACGGCCGGCAACTCGACGCGGGCGAGCGCAGGCTCACGCCGCTCGACCACATGCAGCAAACCTACAACAAGGCCATCACCTGGGCCATGGCCCACAAGCGCGAGGTGCTGATCGGCGGCGGCCTCGCATTTATCATCGGCCTGGGAATCCTGAAGCTGGTGCCGCAGCAGTTTTTCCCGCTGGCCGAGCGCAACCAGTTCGTGATGGATGTGTGGCTGCCCGAGGGCGCGAAGATCGAGGCCACCGACGCGTCGGTGCGGCGAATCGAGTCCCTGCTGGCCCGCGAGCCGCTCATAACTTCGTACACCAGTTTTCTGGGGATCAGCGCGCCGCGCTTCTACTACAACGTTAACCCGCAGATGCCCGCATCGAATTATGCGCAGATTCTTGTCAACACAAAACGTGTCTCGGGCACGCCTGAACTGGTCGCCAGCCTGCGCGAACGGCTGGGCGATGTTGCGCCCGAGGCCAAGGTCTTTGTCAAGGAGTTGCAACAAGGGCAGGTGATGGAAGCTCCTGTCGAAGTTCGCATTTCGGGGCCGGATGAGGACGAGTTGCGGGCCCTAGGCGATTGCGTTGAGGACATCCTTGCGCATACGCAGGGTGCGGCCTACATCCACAGCGATTGGCACCAGGATGCGCCGAAGATAAGTGTGAAGGTGCGCGAAGAGGTAGCCGGCAGGCTAGGGTTGACCAATGTAGTGATCGCGCAGCAACTGGCCGGCAGCTTCGAGGGCGCGCCGATGACGACCTATTGGGAGGGCGACCGCGACGTGGATGTGGTGCTGCGTCTCGATCCTCAGGATCGGCAGAGCTTCCAGAATCTAGGCGATACCTACGTGATCTCTCCGGTGACCGGCGCACGGGTTCCCCTGGAGGCAGTCGCGACGCTCGCGCCCGATTGGCAGCCGGGGCGTATTGTGCGAAGAAACGGCGTCCGCACGCTGACCGTGCGCGCCTTCCCCAGCGGCAGCCGGCTGGCCAGCGAGATCCTGGCCGACACGCGCAAGCAGGTGGACAAGATGGCGCTACCGGCGGGTTATCAAATTCAATATGGCGGCGAACGCGCGAACCAGGACGAAACCTTTGGCGAAATGCAGCACGCGCTGCTGATCAGTCTCGTCTTGATCTTCCTGATCTTGCTCTTCCAGTTCCGCACGCTGGCCGATCCGCTGATTGTCATGATGGCATTTCCCTTGGCTCTGCCTGGCGCGGCTGTAGGTCTCTTCATCACGCACAACAACTTCGGCTTCACCGCCTTCATTGGCATCGTGAGCCTTGGTGGGCTGGTGGTGCGCAACTCGATCATCCTCATTGACTACATTCATGAGCGGATGAAGAGCGGCGTGGACCTGGAACAGGCAACGCTGGAGGCCGGAGAGCGGCGTCTGCGGCCCATCTTTCTCACCTCGATGGCCGCCGCTGTCGGAGTGACGCCGATGATTCTCTCCCGTTCGAGCCTATGGTCTCCGTTGGCCAGCGTCATTGCGTTCGGACTACTGGGGTCGATGTTCTTTACGCTGCTGGTGATTCCGGTGATGTTCGTGGTGGCGCACCGCAGATCTTCGTCTCTCCTGTTGAAGAGACAACACAGAAAGCTCCCGGAGAAGGCTGTGGTCACGCTCATGGTTCTCTTTGTGCTGACCGGCATTGCGCGCGCCGAGTCGCGGCGCATCACTCTCGATGAGGCCGTTCGGCTGGCCACGATGCAGAACTCGACGGCGAAGATGGCGCGCATGAAGGTGAAGGAGATGAACGCGCGAGTGACTCAGGCGCGCGCCAACTACTTCCCCGTCCTCTCGAACGACACAGCCGCAGTGCATCTCGGCGCGATGGACCGGCTGGTGATTCCGCAGGGCGCGCTCGGCATCTATCCAAGCGACGGAGCGATTCCGGGCAAAGACATCTCTATCAAGCTTGGCAACCAGGATCTTCTGCTCAGCCAGACCACGGCGGCGCAGCCTATTACGCAGTTCTTCAAGATTCGCGCCGGTATCAACGTGGCGCGTGCCGATGCGGGCATTGCGCGCGACGATGCGCGGAGCGCTGAAGATGAGGTCGCGCTGAAGATGAAGGAACTCTATCTGAATCTCTTGTCGCTTGAGCGGCGCAAACAGGCTGCGGAGCTGCGCATCGAGGCCGGAGAAGAGCGGCTCGTCGAGGCGCAGAATGGCGTGGCGGCGGGCGCAGTGCTTGAGCTGAAGGTGCTAGAAGGCAAGGCCCAGATCGCCGAGGCGCGTCATGCGCTCGGTTCGCTGGAGGATGCGATCTCAGACATGAAAGTCGAGTTCAACGACCTCGCCGGATTGCCGCTGGAGACCGAGGTCGAGTTGGTCTCGCCCTCGTCCGAAAGCAACGAAAAGGCTTTGGATAACCTCGAAGTCCAGGCCCTGCAGCACAACCCCAAGGTCGCGGCGGCCCGCGAGACGCTGGCCAAGGCAAAGGCCGGGCTGAGCGCCGCGCGTGCAGAATATATCCCCGAGGTTGGAATCTTTGCGCAGTACGTCTATCAGAACGGTGTGCCGCTTCTCAACGAAAACAACGGCGCCGTGGGCTTCAAGATGAACTGGACACTGGCCGAGTTTGGCAAGCGCAGCGGGCAGGTGCATGAGCGCCAGGCCCAAGTGTCCGAGGCGGAGGAGAATCTTCACGTGGTGGAAAATCGTGTGCGTATAGAGACCGACAAGGCCCTGCGCAGAGTCCACCGCGCCGAGACCGGCCTCGAAGCCGCGCGGGAGAGCACGTGGGCGCGCGCGGAGATGCGGCGCATCACCGCCGACCAGGTGGAGGCAAAGACCGTGAATGCATCGGCGCTTAAAGAAGCCGACGCGCAACTGGCCGAGGCCGAGGCGGTGCTCTTTCAAGCCGAAGTCGAGCGCAGCGTGGCCCTCGCGGAACTGGAAAGAACGCTCGGAGAGGAGTAACCTTGAGTGGGGCCGTCTATTCGGGGGAAAACGTGAACTACCGCGTCATCACAGTCAATCGAGAGTTTGGAAGCGGAGGCGGGCGCATCGCGCAGACCATTGCCGAGTGGCTCGGATGGAAGTTGCTGGATCGCGACATCATCGACGCCATCGCCTACGCCGCGCATGTTGATTCCAAGGTGGTGCAGCACTACGACGAGCATGTGGATTCGTGGCTGCGCCGCATCAACCAGCAGGCCATGCGCTCGGCCGCACTGGCCGCCGGCCTGGAACTCGGAGAAAACTCCGTCTTCGATTGCGATGAGATGGTGAAGATTTCGCGCAAGATCGTCGAGGAGGCCTACGCCGAGGGCAACTGCGTCATCGTGGGCCGCGGAGCGCAGTGCATCCTGCAGCACAAGCCCGACGTCTACCACGTGTTTATCTACGCTCCGTATCTTGACCGGCTCGAGCGCCTGCGCCCGCGTCTGGACAAGGGCGTCCACGCCGAGCAACGCATCCGAATTGTGGACGAGGAGCGCGCCAAATACCTGCAACAGTACTACGGCAAAAGCTGGTGCAACCCGCATCTCTATGACCTGATGATCAGCTCCCGCCCCGACGAGGACTTCACCGCGCGGGCCATTCTCTATGCGATGAACGGGGACTTGCAGGGAATCGGGAACAGCGAACAGGGAACAGAGGCCAGTGTGTAGAAATGGATCTCTCCGACTCGACGAGAGGGCGTTAATCAATTAATTAACAGCAAGAGATTGAAAATAAAGATGGGGGGAGGGGGGTACCCTTCCAGTGGACAGTGAAAAGTAGCCGGGAGGGACACGAACCTTCCGGCTACTTTGTTTATCGTGCGCTATACGCGGGAAATTCTCTGCAAATCGCGCCTCTCTTTCGAGCGGACTTTCTCTCAGGGGCTAAAGCCCGGAGTTATCTTGGCATCTTGCAGCACGACCAAAGTCGTGCCCCGATACAAAGCCGGTCATTGAACTCCGCCCTGTTCCCTATTCCCTGCTTTTCACATCCCAGTCGAAGCTGATCTGGGAGATCAGGTCGTTCAGCTTTTCTGTTGCGGCTTTCTTTTGGGCTTCGAGGTCGGCGGTCTGCTTGCGGGTGGCCTGCAGCAGATCCTCGGCGCGATTCAATTCGTCGACAAACCGCTTGGCCGCGTCGTTTCCCTTGAGGGCGGTGAGGTTTTCGCGGTCCCGAGCTTCGTCGGCTGAGGCGGTTTGTTCGGTCTGCTTCGATTCGTTGATGCGTCGATCCAGATCGGCCAGCGCGCCTTCCGCGTCGATCACGGGCTTCAGTTTGTCGAGCGCATCGGGAACGCGCTTGACCAGGTCGAGCAGATAGATCGACTGATTGTTGTAGCCATTCAAGTAGACGGCAGTCTTCTCTGGGCCGCGTTCGCGCACCTCAAGCTTGGCGGTCGTGTGCGCGGCCACCGGCAGCTTGAAGCGATAGAGGTTTGGCGATGTTTCGGCGGCCTTCAGATCGCCGTCCAGCGTCCAGTCGTTGGTGTGGCGCGGCTGCTCGATCAGAACATCGCGGTCCAGATCGCCCGAGTTGATCGCCGAGTAGGTCTTCGAATCGACATCCATGTAGGTCTCGACGATGGAGCCCTTGTAGATCTGCACGTGATGCAGGGTGCGCTTGCCGTCGCGGGCCGTCACCTTCACGCGGACGGCCTGATCGGCGGCGTAGGAGAGCAGCCGCTTTTCGCCGGGATGGATGGG
>Ga0181525_10000227_pt1 | contig 52033 bp, 38 predicted proteins | sample PEATcosm2014_Bin_48_FD_121100 | JGI IMG/M metagenome (GOLD analysis project Ga0181525, IMG submission 121100) | Peatland microbial communities from MTU Mesocosm Facility, Houghton, MI, USA - PEATcosm2014_Bin06_10_metaG | ecosystem: Environmental > Terrestrial > Soil > Wetlands > Peat | place... | reverse complement strand
GCAGGCGCTGGAGGTGCTGGGGAGGGTGGGGAAGAAGATGAGGATTGTGGGGTGATCGGGACGGATGCTGCTTAGCGACTCTGCGATGAGCGGCTTAGTCTCTGCTGATAGCAAAAACCAGCCGAGGGCGGCTGTCCCCACATAAGCAGATGAGATTCAATCGGCGCGGTACGCGATCTTGCCGCCCACAATCGTGGTCACGACTTTTCCCGTGAACTGCCAGCCGTCAAACGGGGTGTTGTGCGACAGCGAACGCGACTTCGCGGCTTCGAAGGTCCAGCGCTTCCTGGGGTCGAAGACGGTTACGTCGGCGAAGTTGCCGCGGGCGAGGGATCCGCGGCTCCGAAGATCGAAGACGCTTGCCGGTCCTGCCGTGAAGAGTTCCACGATTCGTGTCAGCGGAATTTTGTGTTCGCGGTGAAGCTTGGTAATCGCGAGCGCTAACGCAGTCTCAAGGCCCGTGATGCCGAAGGCGGCGCGCTCGAACTCGACTTGCTTTTCGTGCAGGGCGTGAGGGGCGTGGTCGGTAGCGATGGCGTCGACGGTGCCATCAGCGAGCGCAACCAGGATGGCTTCGCGATCTGTAGCTGAGCGCAGCGGCGGATTCATCTTGAAATTCGTGTTGTACTCGCCCACGTCTTCATCGAGCAGAGTGAAATGGTGCGGAGTGATTTCGCAGGTTACCCGGCAGGTTACGCGAGCCTTGGCGCGCTTGCAGCGGCGCACAGCCTTGAGCGCCTCGGATGTGGAAAGGTGGGCTACGTGCAGACGGGATTCGCGGATCTGTTGCGCGAGATTGACGTCGCGATCCACAACGGAAGCTTCGGCGGCGGCGGACATGCCGTGCAGTCCGAGTCGAAAGCTGGTGGGGCCTTCGTGCATGGAGCAGCCTTCGGTGAGGCGTGTATCTTCGGCGTGCTGAACGACGGTCAGATTCAGCTCGGCGCCGAGACGCAAGGCGGCGCGCATGACCTCGTCGTCGAGGATGGGCTTGCCGTCGTCGGTCACGGCGACCGCGCCGGCCCGCTGCAGGGCAGCAAAATCAGTGAGCGCCGCACCGCGCGAGCTGCGCGTGGCAGCGGCGATGGGGAACACGTTGACCACGGCGCCGCGCTCGGGACTGCGCAACCACGCGACCCATTCGTCTGTATCGACCACGGGGGCCGTGTTCGGCATGGTGCAGACCGAAGTAAAACCTCCGGCGGCAGCGGCGGCCGTGCCGGTGGCGATGGTTTCTTTGTAGCTTTGTCCGGGCTCGCGCAGGTGAACGTGAAGGTCGATGAATCCGGGAGCGACGATCAGTCCGCGAGCGTCGAGCTTTTCCTCCGCGCTGCCGCGCACCTTGTTGGGCAAAGCGATCTCTGCGACGCGACCCTCCCGCAGAAGAACGTCCATGGGAGCGTTGATCTTCTCTGCGGGATCGATTAAGTGGCCGCCCTTGATGAGCAGGCTGGGGATTTCTCGTCTTTGGTTCTTGGCACTCAGCATTCAGCACTCAGCATAAGGGTTCGGCAAAGTTCGCGCGCGCGTAGCTGTACGCGAGCGGTCTGTAAAATCCGCCGCTCATTTCGCTTTCCCGAGAGCGCGCGCCAAGATCGCCATGCGCACCGGGACGCCGTTGTGAACTTCCTCAATAACCACTGACTGGGCCCCGTCCATCACCTCGGAGGTTAGCTCGAGGCCGCGGATGATCGGCCCGGGATGCATGACAATAGCGTCGCGCTTCGCAAGTTTGAGCCGCGCCGCGCTCATCTGGTAGCGCGCGATATAGTCTTGCAAGCCGATCTTCTGTCCGGCGAGGCGTTCTTTCTGCACGCGCAACAGCATGACCACGTCGGTGCCGCGCAGTGCTTCCTCGATGTGACGCGTTACGCGCAGTCCCGGAGCGAGTGTGGCGGCAACTTCCGGCACCATCTCGGTCGGACCGCACAGGATCACCTTCGCGCCCAGCCTGCTGAGCAGATGGCACGCAGAGCGAGCGACGCGGCTGTGGAAGATGTCTCCGATGATGGCGACTTGCAAGCCTTTGAACGATTTCTTGTGCTTCAGGATGGTGAAAGCATCGAGCAATGCCTGGGAGGGATGCTCGTGCATTCCGTCACCGGCGTTAATGACGGGAATGTCGAGATGGTGCGCGATCAGATGAGGCCCGCCGGCGGAAGGATGACGGATAACGATGGCGTCGGCCCCGACCGCGCGTAGAGTGTATCCGGTGTCGAGCAACGACTCGCCTTTCTCGATGCTCGAGCCCGAAGACAATACGAGGATGGTGACGGCGCCCAGCGACTTGGCGGCGACTTCGAAAGAAGAGCGCGTGCGGGTGGAGGCCTCATAGAACAGCAGCACGATGCGTTTGTTTCGCAGCAGGGGGCGGGCCTTGAGCGGGTTCATCCGGCGGGCCAGCTTCAGCAGGCCCAGGATTTCTTTATCCTCGAGGTGCTCGATACCGAGAAGTGAACCGCGCGCCGCTTTGTTCATTGCGTAAGAATGCAAACGGTGCATCATACGCGCTGTGTGGATGCCGGGGCAAGACCAGGGACAGGGACAACAGGGACAGAGCAGGGTCAGGCAGAGCAGGGTCAGGGCCGATCTCGACGTCCGAGAATGGCTGCTCCGAGAGCCCCGCCAATGCCGCCCAGGAGCACGAAGGCGGCAAAACCGAAAACCAGCGAGGCTGCCATCATGAAGGCGAGACCGCCGGGGGATTTGGCGAAATCCAGGACGGGCTGAACCTCTGGGCCGGGATAGCGCGCAGCCGCCTGTTGAATCTTGTCAATCATTTCGCTTCGCACCTCCGCACCCTTATGAAGGACGGCAACGGTAGACGCTTCGAGAAGGGTCAAGATGGTGAAGAAGAATAAGCCGCTGAGGGCACCCAGCCTGGCTCCGGCTGCGGCACGAATTCCGATTCCGAGGCGGCGGCGAGAGAACAGTACAGCCAAGAACCCTGCGCCGAGCGCGGCCGCAAAAGGATTTACGCGGAGCAACAGAAGCAGGAGGGCGACCGCAGCTCCGAGGGCGCAGGGCTTTACCGCAGGATACGATCCTGCGGGTAGAGCGCTTGCATCAAAGCTGGAAGATCCCAACCCCAATTCCCGGCCCAGAGCAGATGGGACGATCTCGCCGGCGTCAAGCGTGGATTCCGGCGCAGCTTCGGAGATGGCGACCCGAATCTGCGGCGCAGCGCACTGCGGACAGAATGGCTTGCCCTCCTCAATTTTGTACCCGCACTTGTGGCAGGAGTGATCCATGAAAGGTCAGCGACGGTGCCTGCTTGACAGTACCGCACGGGATGCGCGCGCGCAAGGAAGCGGCAGTTCGCCTATGGCGACTGGATCGAATCGTCTTCCTTAAACCATCTACCCTGGCTCAGATGTCGCCCTGTTTGCCGTGAGTGCGGACGTAGACCAAGGCGAAGGTTGAGCCGCTGCGAGCCTCGTTCGGCTGGACCGCAACCACATGCTGGTTATTCGGAGTGCCAACTTTCAGTTCGGTGACCGGACCAGTGTTGCCGCCCTCACACTTAAGCGCTTTGGAATTCTTGTCGTCGTCACTGTCAGCGGAGTCGCGGTCAGCGTGATCGCGGCCAGCATGGTCGATAGGTTTGCGGGTATGGCACTCGAGAACCTTGCCATATTTTTTCAGGTGCTCACGATAGAAGTCTATGACTTTTTCGGGGGCGTCGCCGGAGTCATATTTTGCGACCACGAGCTTGAGGCCAAAAGCCTGGGTCAGGACGCCGAGATTGAGTGCATTGCCGTTGTCCTCGTCGTGGCTCAGGCGAGCGCCCGGATAGAGCGGCAACCCGGCTTTGCGGGCATCCGCGTCGTTGCCCATGTGCAGGTCACCTGCGGAGCTCTGAATATCCAAACGCTTGTCGTGGCGATCCGTTTCTTGAGCCGTGGCCGGACCGGGAATCGCGATAACAACGCCGAGAGCGATTGAGAATAGTGGGCGGAACATGAGCTTCTCCTTGGATGTGGCGGACGGGTGACAGGCGCACTTCTCAGCCACTTTGCTTTAGATGTCCGCATCCTTGCCGTGCGTGCGTATGTAGACGAGTGAGAAGTTCGATCCTTTCCCTGAAGGCTCGACTTCTACGATATGCTGGTCGTCCTTCTTGCCCACTTTCAGTTCAACGTTACGGCCGCTATCGCCGGTGCAAGTCAATTCGTTCGAACCATCGCCGGATTCGTGAGATCTGAAGTTGGTATCGACGTGCACGTGGCCGGAGGTGTGGCACTCGAGAACATTGCCGTAGTTTTTCAACTGGTCCTTGTAGAAAGACAGAACTCGCGCGGGGGCATCGTCGGATTCATATTCCAGAGCGACAACTTTGACGCCGTAACCGAAGCCCGAAATGTTTACATTGGCGCTCTTGTCGCTTCCGTCGGAGTCTTTTTGTTTCAAGCGGGCACCGGGATAAACCGCTAGGCCGGTGTCGGAGGCGTCGGCTTCTTTGCTGACATGGACGCCACCGAGTGGCGTGTTGATGTCCACTTGCTTGTCCTGCCCGTTGGCCTCTTTCTTCACGTTCACGCTGCATGCGGGGAGGAACACGAATGCGGCCAAGCAGGCTGCCGCAACGACCATGACAGGTGCAGATAAGTTATTTTTGCGCATGTTGCCAACCTCCACTGGCAGTTTGCCCAGGACGGTCAATGCCGGCGCCCCGCTGGGCAAACTGCGGAATACTCACGGGAAGATGCCCGCGGATCGGAATTTCTCCAAACATCGCCTGAACCGCGCTCAGCTCCGACACCGTGACGTTGGAAAACGTACACATATAATTTTCGATCTTCGGGAAGTACGCCGCAAGGTAGGGGTTCCCCATGGCGACGACCTCGGTCTTTGCGGCGGCTCGGTCGAGCAACTGTTGCAGCAGCGTGCCGGTCGCATCCGCCAGCGCCATTGTGTTGCCCATTTTGCCCGCCGACGGGACCACATAGACTGCGGCTACCACGGTGTCGGCTTGGTCCACCGCTTTCAGCACCTCGTCGCTCATTCCGGCGGCGATGCGCGGATCAATGTAAATCATGGTTGCATCCGGAATACGCATGTGAAATTCGCGGGCGAAGGCGCGGCCGGAGTCCGTCCGCACATCGTCAGAGAAGAGCACCACGACAACCTGACTGTGAGTCTCCTCCTGTGTTGTATACGGAAGGCCGGCCTTCTCGGTTCCCTTAGACTTGAGCGGCAAAACCTTGCCATTGTCGCGCACCAGGGTGACCGCGTTGGCGGCTACGTGCTGGCCGAAAGCCAGGTTTTCGGGCTTTCCCACCCGGGTGGAAATGGCGTTTACATCCACCAGACGAGCCTTCTGCAGGCTCAAGGACGCTTTTGCCTTCAGTATCTTAAGCACGGACCGGTCGAGGCGCTCGCGGGAGACCTCGCCGGACTGCACGGCCTGCACCATGGCATTGTAGGAAGCGGGGAAATCGGCGGGAATGAGCAGAAGATCGTTGCCAGCTTTGAAAGCCTCGACCGCAGCCCGGCCGATGTTGACGGCGAAAAGATGAGTGAGCGCGGCCATATCAAGCGCATCGGTGACGATGATCCCGTGAAAGCCGAGCTGTTTTTCGAGCAGGCCGGAGACCATCGCCGCTGAAATGGTGGCCACGTGGTTGGGGTCGGAATCGAGCGCGGGAACGGTGACGTGCGCCACCATGACCGAATCGACGCCGGCTGCAATGGCGCGGCGGAAGGGCGGAAGTTCGACAGAATCGAGATGCGCGCGGTCGACCGCGACGCTGGCGACGCCGAGATGTGAATCGGTCGCGGTGTCGCCATGACCGGGAAAATGCTTTACCGTGGTCAGCATTCCGGCCTCATGCGCTCCCTTGATATAGGCCGCGACCAGATCGCCCACTTGCGTGGGATCTTCGCCGAAAGAGCGGGTGTTAATGATAGGGTTCGCCGGGTTCGAGTTGACATCGGCGTCGGGGAAAAAATTCCAGTGAATCCCGATGGCGCGTGACTCTTCAGCAGTAATGCGACCGAAGGTTTCAGCGTCTTCCGAATTGCCGTCTCCACCGAAGGCCATGGCGTGCGGGAAAACCGTCGTGCCCATCAGACGCATGGAGACACCGCGTTCAAAATCCGCGGCAAACAGCAGGGGAAGCTTCGATTCGCTTTGCAGGCGGTTGAGAAGTTCGGCGGCCTCGTAGGGTTCGCTGCGGAGAAGATAGGGACCGTCGACATGCACCGTCATGGCAAAGGAGCCGACGTGATATTTCCGCATGGCCTCGAGCAGTTGCAGATATTCCGGATTCTCAACATTGAGAAAGCTGGCGCGGCACCAGATCATAAAGACCTGGCCGACTTTTTCTTCGAGGGTGAGTTTGTGCAGCGTCTTCTCAGCCCATTTATCGCCGTCGCGAGTTAAGTGAATGGGACCGGGACTCTGAAACTTATCCTTGGCAAAGACTGTCGTCGCGAGAAGTATGAACAGGCAGAAGGCGCGGCCACGATGCATGCACAAAACGATAGCAGAAATTTTGAACCGGAGTTCCGTTTCGGGTTCGTCTACGTCGATCCTCGATGATCGGCGGCGAGGGAAGTTTCTGTGGCGGTCAGGGCTTCCCGCTGAATCCGTTCATCGTCTCCAAACCCCCGCAGCCAGTGAACGTCAGGCTCCCGGCGGAACCACGTAATCTGCCGCTTGGCGTAGTTTCGATGAGCCTGCTGGGCGGCCCGAAGTGCCTGATCACGGGTAAGTTGTCCGCGAAGAGATTGCGCCGCCTGCTTGTATCCGAGAGAAGAGACTGAGCCAGCGGCGTCGCCGTACTTCTCGATGAGGCGCTGCGTTTCTTCAATTAAGCCGGCATCGAACATGGTTTGCGCCCGGCGGTTGATGCGATCATAAAGTGCTGGCCGATCGGGATCGAGACCGAGACGCAGGATGCGGAATCCGCGCAAAGGTTCGCGCTCACGTTGGTGCCAAAGGTCCGTCATTTTCTGTCGTGAGCTGAGGCAGACCTCGATCGCGCGAATGACCTTGGGTGTGTCGTTGGCGTGAATCTTAAGGGAGGCTGCGTCATCGAGATGGCGCAGAATACGATGAAGATAATCGGAACCGCGACTGGCGGCGCGCTCGCGCAGGCGCCGGCGCAATTCTTCAGAGCGTTGCGGGCCGGGGAAGAGTCCTTCGAGCAAAGCACGCAAGTAGAGTCCGGTGCCGCCGACGAGTATCGGCATATGGCCGCGTGCCTTGACCTGCTCAAGGGCTAGAGTTGCCTGCCGAGCATACTCGCCGGCCGTGATGTGGCCGGTGGGCGCGACGCAATCGAGCAGGTGATGGGGGACTCGAGCTCGTTCGGAGGCGGTAGGTTTGGCTGTGCCGATATCGAACTCCCGGTACATCGCAACCGAATCACAACTCAATATCTCGCCGTGAAAGCGCTCGGCCAGGGCGAGAGAGAGCGCTGTCTTTCCGCTGGCGGTCGGGCCCAGCACAACCACGAGCAGGGATTCAGACTGCGACGCCGCCGTCAGCGCACGCTCCAGTGAATAGCGTGCCAGTCGCGGATCAGGATGATCAGGAGCAGCATCAGAGCCACGAGCAACAGCCCGGAGGTTTCGGTGGCATAAATCGCCTGGCGGTGACGCTTTTGGGCGCCGTCGTGGGCAGAATCTTTCTGGAGGCGATTGACCACCGCTTCATTGTACGCCGCGTAACTGCAGGTCGCCCAGAACGGCGCTCGCGGCACTGCCGAGTGGCTCATTCGAGCGATGAGCGTGATGAAAGCCTCGCGCGTCATCCGACGACGGATTCGCAGGTCAAAAAAAACGAGAGCGCTACTCCAAGTCTTCCTTGCTGGGGTTGTAGAAGAAGGTGAAGCGCAACGCGAGATACTGTCCGGCGAACTCGCTCGGCAAGGGCGGAAATGGATCCGAGGCCGTGATGCCAGCCCAGGCCGCGCGATCCAGCGGAGAGTCCCCGGAGCCAGCCACCAGCTTCATACCCGCCACTCTTCCGTCTTTGGTGATGGCGAATTCGATCGTCAGCTTGCCTTTTTTCCACTGAGCGGATTCCGGAATTGCGGTGTACCAATTCTGGCGCACGTCATGAAGTACGCGCTGCAAGTAGGGACCGAAGTCCACGCCCATGGTGTCGCTGAGCACTTCGAGATTACCCAATTGGCGGCCGTGCGCTCCGGTTCCTAATCCGAAGTCGCCACCCGCCCCCTGAGGTCCACCACCGCGCCGCTCTGCCGCCGCACGAGTTGCCTCCTGAATCGCCGAACCTGCGGACATGGAACCGCCGTACTTGCTGAATTCATTCGAAATGTTGGGCTTCTCCGGAGTTTGGAGCTGCGCGATTTGCGGAGGCGCTGGTTGAGCTTGCGGCGCGGGCTGATTCTGCGCAAATCCAGCGGCCGACTGACCGGGCGGCTGCTGTGCAGCCTGTGGCGCACCTGAACCGGGCGCACCGGGCGGCGGCGTCGCTAAAATCTTGCGCAGCTCCTTCACATCCAGTTCAGGATGACGGGTGGTCGCGATGCGGTTCTTATCGGACGCAATGTTCGTATTGGGACGATGTTGTGGTTTTTGCAAGTCGGTTGGAAGTTCGAGGTAGGTTAAGTCCTTGCCGGTGGTGAGATTTTTCGAAGAGACTGCGGTGTGCCACGGCAGATACTTCTCGATCCATTCCACCTTGGCAAGCAGAACGATGAGAACGAGGTGGACAATGATGGAAATCCAGGCGGCCTCGCGTCGCCGCGAGCGCGCCAGATCATCCTGCAATTGCACCAGCAAGTGGGGAACGTTGGCATCATCGGCGAGGTCGCGGTAGGCGCTTTCCCATCCCTGGGCATCGTAGAGCCCGAGTTGTTCCGGTTGAGCTTTCTCCGGCGGAGCCACGGGATCCTGGAATGGAATTTGCGTGATGGGCATGAACTATGTTGGTCCGGGCTCGGGCTTGTCCGTTAGACACACATTCCCGTCGCTTCGTTGCATCCGGCCTTGTACCGGATGACCCCAGCGAACAGAGACGGCCAAGCTACGCTTATTTTCGCATCTTTCAACGGATTATGCTCACTGACAAATGGGGCGGGACTTAGGTGTGTAAACATTTGTAAAACGCTGGACCGGCATCCCGGATGGCTTACCGCTTTCTTGTGGACGGAGCGGGCCGTCGAGGTCGTTGGTGCACGAATGCTTTCAGTAAGGAATTTGGAGAATCACGGGACATCATCGCGCTGTACTTGCCGAGTTCATGAAACTCTGCGTGAACGAGAAGACAGCAGGCAAGCCCAATTAAGGGCAAAGGGCGCTGCAAGAGGGGAAGAATCCCAACAGGGATGGTTCTTGGTTGGCAGTGTTCGGCTTCGGCCGCGGACTGGGCTGCCTCAGGATGACAAGAACACGATCGGTCAATTCCTCTCATTCCGGAACTGCAGATAATCTGAATTAAGATACTGGGAAGACGATAATCTGCGGAAGGCTGTGCGAGCCTGAGGGCATCCACATGAGCGCCGGGCCAAAACCTCGATGAAGTCGCTGCTGATTCCGGGTATCTTTCTTCTGGCGGTTGCAGTATTACTGCACTCGGGCCTGGTCACGGCCGGCGTCGCGCTGATCGCTACTGCTTTTTACGGTGTATTGATCGCAGGTCTGCTGATGACCTGGCGATTCCACTCGAGCCGCATTTTTCTTGGGTTGCTGGTGGTCTTCCTCTCGGAACAAGCAATCTCATTTTTCTCTTCTTTCTCCGCCGGGCATATTGCAGCCTCGGGGCCAGGACGAACCGCCGTGGCTGCGGTGGGGCTGCTCATGCCGGTTAACTTCGTTCTGCTCTCGTTCGCGAAGGAAAAGGGTTTCGTTTCTTCGAGCATGTTCCCGGCGGGATTGCTTTTGTTTGTCCAGTCCGTTGTTGTCGCGGTGCTTTGCCGGCCAGAATCGGAATCCTTGAAGGCGGCCACGCGGATTCCTCGCCATGCACTACTTCCGTCTCCCTTGCCTTTCGCCATCCTGCTGGGGTTCGCGGCCGCGGCGGTGATATTGCTGACGCGGTTTCTGCTCTTCCACAAACCTGCGGAGGCCGGACTTCTCTGGGCGTTGGCTGCTTCATTCCTGGCACTGCGGTTCGGAGCAGCGGGGCGAATCCCGACCGCCTATTTCACCGCAGCCGGGTTCATTCTGGTGGGCTCGATTGTGGAAACTTCCTACCTTCTCGCCTATCACGATGAACTTACCGCGCTGCCTTCGCGGCGCGCCTTTCACGATGCGTTGCTGGGCCTGAAGGCGCCGTACTCCATCGCAATGGTCGATATCGACCACTTCAAACGATGCAATGACACGTATGGTCATGACACGGGAGATCAGGTGTTGCGTCTGGTTGCATCACGGCTAGAAAAGGTGACTGGAGGCGGACAGGCTTACCGCTGTGGCGGAGAGGAATTTGCCATCATCTTCCCGGACAAGACCACGATTGAAGTCCTGGATCATTTGGAAAATTTGCGAGCTGTCATCGAAGCCAGCAGCTTTCGTTTGCGGAGCACCGACCGTCGTCAGCGGGCGCGAGGGCCGGAGCGCCGGAATTCACGCAAAACCGGGGGCAGCAAAAGCGTGCATGCCCCGCGGCCACTTTCCGGCAGCAACTCGCCGAAGGAAATCTCGGTTACGGCCAGCATTGGAGTGGCAAGCTCAATGCGGGAAAACGACTCAGCCGAAGAAATTATCGAGGCGGCGGACAAGGCGCTCTACCGGGCCAAGAGCGCGGGACGCAATCGGGTCGAGACGGCTTCCTCTCCTCGCCGACGGACGCGGAGCAAAGCCGCCAGCATCGCATAGAATTGCTCATGGTGTGAGCCAAGAAACTGCCTGGAGAAGTTTCCAGAACGGCTTTGAAAAGCAGATTCCGTGGTTAGGACGACCGGCTCTTAAGAACGTCCGGCCCGGGGCCGCCACTTCAGGGCGGAAGCGTGACCGCCCCGGGCTGGTACGTTTCGCAAACACCACAGGCTGTGCGGTCAGCCCGCGGTCGAAGGTGGAATTGAGCTTTTCCTGCCACTGCCGGCGCAGGCAGGACACTTCACCCGGATAAAAGCAACGCCTTCGGACTTTCCACTGATGTCCACAGGCCTGGCAAGATATCCGGTACCGCCGCAACGCGGGCAGTCTTGCGGATCCACTCGTCCCCCTCACTGCTGCAGAGTTTTTCACCAATTTGCCCGGGTGCGACGAAAAAGTTGATTGTGTTACGAAACGCGAACAACATTTGGAAGGTGGGGGCTCGACCGTTGGGTTCGACGGAAAGAATCTGCTCAGGTCAGGCGAAGCGTCAGAGATGGCAGAGGCAATCCGTCGACCGATGCTGTCCAGGAATCACCGCTGGAGGTCGAGTGTCCGGTGGTGAGAGTTCCGGAGCTGATGATTTTCCCCGGGCTTAAGGGATCGCCGGGGAAGCGCTGCAGCACGGCGGCGGCGAGTTCTGCGAGGCATAAAGCAGGACTCTTCAAAGGATTCCTGCCCGAGCCTTCTTCCACGAACTCTCCATTCTTCGAGATGCGTAGTTTGAAACGTCCTAGCTCCTCCGCCAGCGTGAGGATCGATTCTGGCTGCACCGGAACCCGCTCGCCGACGATGAGAGCGGCATGAAGTCCGAAGGAAGCAACAAAATCACTGGGCTGAAACTTCCACTCAGGAAAAGGGCAATCAATGATTTCAAATCCTAACGCAATCCATTCGGTTGCCTGAAGCGCAGCGGGGGCGGAAAGGTGGGGCGTAAAGATGGCTTGTTTCAAACCGAAAACAATCTCGGGTTCGATCTTCAGCGAACGGCGATGCGGAAGCGACAGGCTGGCTGAATTGTGATCACTGTGATGGACCGTGTCTTGATACACGTGAGCCCAGACCAAGGTTTCAATTGAGCAGACGCCAGACGGCTTTGTTGGCGTAACCGACCTTGAGGCCGACAGCTTTGAAGCCGGCGGCCGCCCGAAACTTCACGAGCGCTGCCTCCACATGGTAAGCGGCGTCGAGATCGAAACCAGGGCGGGAGGAGGGAAGCATGGTCACCATCTGTCCAGCCTGGTGGGCGGAGAGAAGTTCGCGGGCAATGGTTTCGGCGTCGTTCGGCAGCATGGTCGGTTCACATGGCTTGGTTCGGCGTTCACCAATGTTCAGCGCTTCGCCAAAAGATGTTGAGCATCTTAACCATCGCGATGGTCATCATCGAATCCGAGTCAGGGATCGAGGCAAAGGTCGTTCCGAGGCGTTCCTAATCAGACAACAGATCGGATGTTCTGGGCAGACCGAGCTTACTCAAAATGGTGGTAACTTGAAGTCGTCAGCGGGCCACCAGTCGTCGCATCGGCAAAACCTGGGTTCGGGTTGGACAAAGTCAGGTTCCATATTTCAAGGACATGTTCCGAGGAGATAAAGATTCCTTGCTTCGCTCGGAATGACGAACGTTTCGATTCTTGGGCCAGCCCAATGGCGGGAGGATCACGACGAATGCAACAAGATGGTCGGGATCGAAGGCTAGGCGGAGGGGTTTCCGCAAGTGCTTCATCATCTATCATCGCTAGTCCTCTTCAGTGTCGGCCTGTACGAGGAAGCGCGAAGCGCAGTTGTTCTGGTGGGATCGGGATCGACGGTTCCGGCTCCTCTTACAATCGTTGGACACAGGAATGCAGCAAACAGAACTCGAACATTCAGATGCGATACCTTCCGGTCGGCACCAGCGAAGGGATCAAGCAGATCTCGCATGGGGCGGGCGATTTTGCGGCGGGGGGAAGCGCAGCTAACGGAAAAAGATCGCAAGGAAGGCGGTTTGATCGAACTTCCAAGTGCACTGAGAAAGCCAAACAGCAACTACAATCCGATTTCGACCATCATCGAGTGCCGGCCGGAAGAGGGTGCAGTCGACGACGCGCTCGATCACATCTAGTAGAGGGTCTGTTCCATGGCAGCACACACTGAAAGCACAGGATCGCAGTGCATGAACCATGCACCGGCGGATCTGGATTCGACAGATCCTTCCTCGGGGCTTCCCGCGGGATTCATGGAATTCCTGTTGCCGCTGCACAAACAATTTACGCCGTGGCAGCAGAAACTGGTGGAAAAGCGCGCGGAGGTGTTGAAGCTGTCGCATGAAGGGAAGCCACCGAACTATTCGCCGGTCTCGACGGCAACGACCTCCGACTGGCGTATCGAGCTGCCGGACTGGTGCGCGGACCAGCGTAACCAGATGACCGGGCCGGCGGATGACGCGGAGTTGACGGTGAAACTGCTGAACTCAGGATCTCCCGCGGTAATGGTGGACCTGGAAGATTCGACCGCCAACACCTGGGAGCACGTCATGCTGGCGGTTCGTAACACGATTGCCGCTTACAGGTATGAACTCAGCTACGACGACAAGAAGCGTCAGAAGAGAGTTACCGTGCAGCGGTCGAAGACGGTGACTTGGGTGCGCCCCCGCGGGTTGCACCTGAGCCAGGGCGGAGTGATCAAGAACGAGATTATGTCGGCAGCGGTTTTCGATCTGGCGCTGATCTGGTACCAGATTGATCCGGCGTGGCTGCCGCACAATTTTTCTGTCTATATCCCGAAGAGCGAGTCCGCCGAAGAAGCCTTATGGTGGCGCGATCTGTTCCAGATCTTCGCGAAGCAGAAAGGCCTGGCGCCCGACTACATCAAGTGCATGGCGCTGGTGGAAGCACATCCGCTGGCCTACCAGATGGAGGAATTTCTTTTCAATCTTCGCGAGCATTGCCTGGGATTAAACCTGGGCCGCTGGGATTACATGGCGTCGTTGATCGATTTCATGTCTGAAGATCCGGAGTGGATTTTGCCGGATCGCAACACGATTCCGCACGATGTCGCGTTCTTTCAGAATTTTCGCACGCTTATGCCGGAGGTCTGCCACAAGCGCGGAGCGCTGGCAATTGGCGGCATGACCGCCCTCTATCCCAGCCGCACGGACGCGGAACTGAACGAGCGCGCCTTGAAAGTTCTGAAACAGGACAAGAAGAACGAAGCCGATTGCCTGATGGATGGAGCCTGGACCGGCCATCCCGATCAGAACGAAATTGCCGTGGCGCAGTTTCCGTTTCCTAATCAGATTGCCAAACGGCCCAAGCTTCCGAACTCGCATCCCGATCTGCGGCCGGTTCCGAAGGGTGTCGGTGAAACAACCTTGACTGGAACCCGAGCGGCGGTGCGGACCGTGATTCGTTATCGCAACGGGGTGCTCAATGGAAAAGGCGCCAGCCTGCTCGATGGCTACATGGAAGATCTGGCTACGGATCGCATCTACCGTTTGATGATCGCGCAACGGGTGCGCCACAGGGTGAAGGTTCCGGGTGACGACGACAAGCCGATCGAACACAATCCTGAATTGGTGTCCCGTGTGTTTGACGAGGAGTTGGCGAAGATTCAACAGAACCTGCCGGCGGAGATCGATCGGAAGGCGGCGGAGACACTTCCCGAAGCGCGCCGCCTGGCTGAGGAGATGATCGTAAAAGGACACCACTCGCCGATCTAGCCCGATCAATTACGCGATATTCGAGCACGCTTCTACATCGGAGCAGCCCGTGTCCGAGCGGCGAGGATGTGGCCAATTTGGATGATAAGGGAAACTGATCGAATCTATCGATAGAATTAGTTTGACTACATTTGAGTCACGGTGCTCACTGTCAGGCTGCATCGATCCGTTGAGCCAAGTTTGGGCCGGGCTGTAGAGCTTGTCTTGCACAATATTCGATTATCATTGAGGGAGAAACGAGCATTGAAGAAGAAGCGAGGATTATGAGCGCCATTGAACAGGCAAGTTCCGCACTTCATTTATCCGCCTTGCAGCCGCCGCGGCGGTATTTGTTCGGGCCCGGACCCAGCATGGTTCATCCACGCGTCTACGAGGCGATGTCGAAGCCGATTGTCGGGCACCTTGACCCCTACTTCATCCAGGTGATGGGAGACATTCAGACGTTACTCAAAACGACTTACGGCACCCGCGAGGGGGCCACGCTGGTGATATCCGGCACGGGCAGCGCGGGGATGGAAGCGGCGGTGGCGAATTTCGTGGAACTGGGAGCGAAATTCGCGATTTTCGCGAATGGATATTTCTCCGATCGCCTAACGGAGATGGCGAAGCGAAATGGAGCGGACGTGGTGCGCTGTGAAAAGCCCTGGGGCGAGACGTTTACGGACGACGAGGCACGAGATTTTATACGGCGCGAGAAGCCCGCGGTTGTGGCTTATGTTCATGCCGAGACGTCGACGGGCGCGTTGCAATCGGGTTCTGCGATTTGTGCCGCGGCCCACGATGCCGGCGCTCTGGTGATCGCCGATTGCGTGACATCGCTGGGCGGGGTCCCGGTGGCTTTTGACGAGACCGGCATCGATGTCGCGTACAGCTGCACGCAGAAGGGACTGAGTTGCCCCCCGGGCCTTTCGCCGATGGCGATGTCGCCGCGGGCGATGGACTGGCTGCGCTCACGAACGACGCCTTCGCGCAGCTGGTACCTGGACCTGAAGTTGATTCACGACTACTCGACCGTTTCGCACCGCTACCATCACACGGCGCCGATTTCGATGTTCTACGCACTGCGTGAGGCGCTGCTGGTCGTCGCCGATGAGGGAATTGAGAACCGATGGCAGAGGCATCGCCGGTCCCATCAATCTTTCGTCAAGGGAATCGAAGGCATGGGGCTTCGCCTGCACGTTTCCGAAGGACATCGAGTTGTAACCCTGAACACGGTGTGCGTGCCGGGAGGGGTGGACGAGGCCAAGGTGCGCAAACGCCTGCTGGATGAACCTGGCATTGAGATCGCAGGGGGCTTCGGACCGCTCGCGGGCAAGGTTTTCCGCATCGGCGTGATGGGCCCGTTGGCCAGTGAGGACAACGTGCAGTTTTTTCTGAAGGAGTTCAAGAAGATCCTGAGCGCAGAGGGCTACTCGACCTAAGTCCGCAGGCTCGGCGCGGAACGGCAAGGCGGCGTGAGTGCGCCTGCATTTCGCCGCATCTTCCGAACCGCGCTACGCCGAAAAAATCTGTTCGATCATCATTCGATCATCCAATTGTTCGATCATTAATTGCTCGATCATGATCGCTCAGTCAGCGCCGCTCAGCCAGCGCTGCCAAATCAGCGCCGCTTAAACCACAGACGAGGGTCCCGAGGCAGCAACGAATGACTTTGAAGTCGGTCAACACGCTTCTTGACGTCTTACATTTCGCGGATAGTCACACGGCGGTGGTCGTTCCCGAGCTTGGAATTCGTGTGACGTACGATTCGCTGCGGCACCAGGTGCTGGCCATGGCAGACGCTTTGGCATCCGCGGGGATTCGGCGCGGCGATGCGGTGGCGATCGCATTGCCAAATGGTCTGCCGGCGATTGTGAGTGTTCTGGCCGCATCGATCGCAGGAACCGCTGCCCCGTTGAACCCGGCGTATCCCTATGAGGAGTTTCTGTTTTTTCTGGCTGACACGAAAGCTCGGGTTTTGCTTTGTCCCCCGGTTGGCGCGGAATTTGCTCGCAGCGCGGCCGCGGACCGGAAGATTCCGGTGGTCTCGGTTGAGATGAGCGAGCTGGGCAACGTTTACGCGAAAGACGCTCCCAGCGGAGTTTTCGCCACCGAGCCTTCTGCCGATGACATTGCGTTGATTCTGCACACCAGCGGCAGCACCGGAAGGCCCAAGCGTGTGCCGTTGCGGCATTTCAACCTGGCGGTATCGTCGGCCAATATCGCGAATACTTATGCTCTGTCGGAAGCGGATGTTGCGCTTTGTATCATGCCGCTGTTTCACATACATGGATTGATCGGCTCGACCATGGCAACGTTGCTTTCCGGCGGAGCGGTGGTTGTTCCGACTAAGTTCAACGCGCTGTCGTTCTGGCGGACGGTGAAGGAGCATGGCGTGACCTGGTACTCAGGAGTGCCGACGATGCATCAGCTGCTGCTGGCGCGCACTCATCACAAACCGGTGGAAGCCGCATCTCTGCGCTTCATCCGGTCGTGCAGCGCGCCTTTGTCGACGGAGCTGATTCACAAGATCGAGAATCTTTTCGGAGTGCCTTTCGTGGAAGCGTATGGAATGACCGAAGCAGCGCATCAGATGACATCGAATCCTTTGCCCCCGCGACATCGGAAGGCAGGCTCGGTGGGCGTTGGCACGGGGCTCCGCATCAGCATCATGGACAAGGACGGCAATCATCTCGGGATCAACCAGCGGGGAGAGATCGTGATCCAGGGAGCGAATGTTTTTAAGGGGTACGAAAACAATCCCGAAGCCAACGCACGAGCGTTTATGGATGGATGGTTTCGCACCGGCGACCAGGGATTGCTTGACGCCGATTGTTACTTGCATCTGACGGGCCGGATCAAAGACATCATCATCCGCGGCGGCGAGAACATCGCACCCCACGAGGTGGATGAGATTTTATTGCGGCATCCCATGGTGGCGGCGGCGGTTACGTTCGGCTACGCGCATCCCACGCTGGGGGAAGAAGTGGCCGCCGCCGTGGTGTTGCACGAACCGCACGGGACGACCGAATCGGCGCTCATGAAGCACTGCCGCGAATCGCTGGCGGAGTACAAATGTCCCAAGAAGATTTTTCTGGTAAAAAGTATTCCGACCACGGCGACCGGGAAGATTCGCCGTCGAGCGGTGGCTGCGGCTCTGGTGGATGACCAGCATGGGTGAGCGGGGATGAAATTTTTGATCGTCGGTGCGGGCGCAATCGGCGGATACATCGGTGCGCGCATGGCGAAGGCAGGATTCGATGTCACGCTGGTGGCGCGCGGGCCCCATCTTCGCGCCATGCAAGAGAGGGGCGTGCAGGTGAAAAGCAGCGAAGGAGATTTTACGGCGCGCCCTGCGGTGGCCGCTTCCCTGGACGAAGTCGGTCCGGTCGACGTCGTTTTTCTGGGGGTGAAGGCGCACGGTCTGCCGCAACTTGCGCCGCAGCTGAGGCCGGTGCTGGGACCGGATACAACCGTCGTGAGCACGCAGAACGGAATTCCGTGGTGGTACTTTCAAGGGTTCGGCGGCGACTGGGAAGGATTACGACTGGAGCGAGTCGACCCCGGAGGCGTGATTTCCGGGGCGATTGAAGCCCGTCGAGTGCTGGGGTCGATCGTTTACTTTTCCACGGAGATTCCCACGCCGGGCGTAATTCTGCACGTCGAAGGCAACCGCATTACGCTTGGCGAACCTGATGGGTCGCGCTCGGAGCGCTGCCGCGGAATTGCCGAAGCGCTCATCGCCTCCGGATTCCGCTGCCCTATTACCGCCCGCATCCGGCACGAAATCTGGGTGAAGGTTCTGGGCAACGCGTCGTTCAATCCGGTCAGCGCGTTGACCAGCGCCACGCTGGTTCAGATGGCGCGCGATCCGGGAGTTTCTTGGGTGATCCGCAACATCATGCAGGAAGTGGAAGCGGTCTCGCACAAGCTGGGCATGGAGTTGCCGGTTTCGATTGAACAGCGAATCGCCGGCGCGGAAAAGGTCGGGGAACACAAGACTTCCATGCTGCAAGATCTGGAAGCAGGCCGGCCCATGGAAGTGGAAGCCATTGTGGGCGCGGTGGTGGAGTTAGGAGAGCGCGTCGGGCTTCCTATGACCTGCACGCGCACGGTATACAACTGCACGAAACTGCTGGCGCTGTCGGCTTCTTTGCGTCACCGAAATGAGCACTCGCAGTGAGGCGTTTCGAAATGGGGTGACCATTTTGCTGGCTTTGTCGAACGGCCTGTCGAGCTTTGCTCGACTGCACAGCCGAGGGCGGGCTGTCCCCTCATGGGTTGTTTCCTTCGGATTGAGCCGCCAGGCTGGCTTGCCTCAATTGGTTTTTCATTCGCCCGATAAAAATATTGTCTGCGGGGCTTGACAACGGGGGGGTACACTGCTTCCGTTTGCTGGTCCACTCATCGGACCACTTGAGGCCGCGTTGCCATGATCGCAGGCGGCGCGGACACGTTGATAGTGTGGAGCCCGCCTTCGGACTTTGCGATCATGCGAGCAGCCCGAGGCTTGAGCCACAGCAGAGCCATGAACGCGGCAATCAGATCGCAGATAATCATCACCCAAAACACTTTCGTCCAGGAACCGGTTTTGGCGAATAGCCAAGCCGCTCCCGGTCCCGCAAAGGCTGTCGCCACTCCCTTGGCCGTGTACACGATGCCATAGTTCGTCGTAACCCATTTGTTTCCGTATAAGTCGCCGGTAATCGAAGGGAACAACGAATAGATATCAAAAGCGCTCCGATGCAAGTTGACAGCGTGCGATGGCAGCTCGCGGTGGCAACCTGTCGACGGCCTGGTGCGCTGTTTGATGGTAAGGTCGCCGTCGTGTAGGTAAACGAGTGAGTTAACATAGATGACCAACCAGATATCAAATGTCCGCGGCTTGCAGAATTCGAGTTCGTGGGGTTGTGCAGGGCGTGGGATTCCGGCCTTTTGTGTATCGGCTCGCCCGCGCTCACACACTGAACGGATGGGTGCTGAATGGGGAAGAGGGTGTTGAAATTCACCTCGAAGGCCCCCAGGCCGGGCTGCACGCTTTTGTTCAGGAGTTAGAAGCGCACCCACCACCGGCAGCCAGCATTGCGGAAGTCCATGTGCAGCCTGCCGAGCTAGAGGGTCTTCACGAATTCACGATTCGCACCAGTCAACGTCGAGAACGTCCGACCGTACGAATCTCGCCCGATTTGCCGGTTTGCGATGATTGCGTGCGCGAGCTTTTCGATCCCGCCGATCGGCGCTACTGGTATCCCTATATCAATTGCACGAATTGCGGTCCACGCTACAGCGTCATTCTTGCCTTGCCTTACGACCGGTGCAACACGACCATGAAGGATTGGGTGCTCGATGAACACTGCGCCCAAGAATATTCCAACCCAGCCGACCGGCGTTTTCACGCCCAGCCCGTGGCTTGTCCCGTTTGCGGTCCGCGCTACTATCTTCGTTCGCGGCAGGGCTTGCAGTCGGGTAAGGAAAAGGATACGGAGGATGAGACCTCGGCTGGCAGCGAAGACAGTATTCGCCGGGCGGCGGAGCTTCTTCAGGCGGGAAAGATTCTTGCGGTTAAGGGACTCGGCGGATATCACCTGGCATGCGATGCACGGAATCCCGCTTCAGTCACGGCGTTGCGAGAGCGCAAGTTCAGGAAAGAAAAACCCTTCGCTCTGATGGCGCGGAATGTTGAAGCAGTCCGCGCGCTGGTCGAGCTTTCTTCCGGTGCGGAGGCGTTGCTTACTTCCGTTGCTCGTCCCATTGTGCTGGCGCCCGCAAGCATCGAACTCAGCGGAGTTGCGCCGGAGAACATCGAACTTGGCGTGATGCTGCCCTACACTCCCTTGCAGCATTTGCTATTTGCGGCTGGCGCCCCGGAAATTCTGGTGATGACCAGCGCGAATCGATCGAGTGAGCCGATCGCCTACGAGGACGAGGACGCATTGCAGAGTCTCGCGGAAATTGCGGATTCATTTCTCATCGGGCAGCGGCCGATCTCACGGCGTGTGGATGACTCGGTGGTGCGCGCCGGTGTCTTCGGTCCTGCAGTTTTGCGACGCGCCCGCGGTTACGCTCCGGGTGCGCTGGCATCACTTCCTTCCGGGCGTCCCATCCTGGCGCTGGGCGCCGACCTAAAAAATGCAATCACGCTGGTGGTGGATGGCCAAGCTTTTGTGAGCCAGCATATTGGAGACCTGGACCATTACCAATCTCGACGAGCTTTGCAAGAGACTATCGAGGATATGGTCTCAATGTATGAGGTTCGCTGGGAGGAATTGCTTCTGGTGCACGATCTTCACCCGCAATATTTCTCGACGGCGCACGCGGCTGCGCTTAAAGTTCAGCAGAGCGGAGCGGTGCAGCACCACCGCGCTCATGTAGCGTCTGCGCTTGCCGAGCGAGGAGAGTGGAGCAAGCACGTCGTTGGTGTGAGCTTCGACGGTACCGGATATGGGGACGACGGATCCATCTGGGGAGGTGAGATTTTCGTTGGCAGCGTGCAGAACGGCTTCATCCGGGTAGCTCATTTGCGCCCTGCGGTGCTTCCGGGCGGGGATGCTGCCGCGCGCTACCCGGTGCAGGCGGCGGCTGGATTCCTGTCACAGTTGGATGGCTTGCCGGATATGAGTGCCGAGCCCTTCGCGTTTCCCCCTCGTTACCAAAATGCGATGGAGCTGGTGCGCAAAAACTTTCGAACGTTCGCTACGACTTCGGTGGGGCGTCTGTTCGATACGGCTGCGGCGCTTCTGGGTTTCACCCGAGAGGTAACTTTTGAGGGACAAGCTGCGATCTGGCTGGAGCAACTCGCTCGCCGCGCGGGCGTTGCCGAGTGTGATTCCTCGGAGCCTTATCCCTTCCCCTTCGCCGGCGGCGAACTTGATTTCCGGCCTTTGCTGATGGCGGTGGCGCAAGACCGGGTACGAGGACGCGCCGCGCGGGAAATTGCCCGATGTTTCCAGCGCGGAATTGCTCAAGCTTTGTGCGAAGCGGTGGGCGCGATCTCTCGATCCTACGGACTGGATACCGTTGTTCTCTCCGGAGGAGTCTTTCAGAACGAGTTGCTGCTGGAAGATCTGAAGTCTTTGTTGACGACGGAGTCGGTCCAAGTTTGGACGAATCATGCCGTCCCTCCAAATGACGGAGGCATCAGCCTGGGCCAAGCGGCATTGGCAGGGTTCGGGCGGTTCGATGCTCTTCGGCAGCCCGGCGAACAGACGTAAATTGAGAATCGGCCGACCCGGGTTCGCGGTCAGTGAGCGAGATGACGAAAGTTGTCGCCAGCTCGCAAGGATGTGCTGCAGAGTCTTAGTTTCAACAACTCGAAAAATGGGAGATACTTTTATTCGACCGGAAAACCTTCACTGCCGATCCAGCATTCTGCGAGCCGATGAAGATTGCGCCTGTGGGTTCGGGTTACTGTGTACTGCCTTCCGCCCCTGACGCGAAGTACGTATTCCCCTGTGGGCCACAGCCTGAGCTCCTCAACGAACGCTGCGTTAACGAGTACGGATCGGTGGATCCGCACGAACCCGTGCGGGCCGAACCAGCTCTCCATCAGAGAGATGGACTCGCGCAATAGGTGGGAGCTCGACAAGTGCACTAACAAGACATAGTTTCCCTTAGCTTCGATGGCGATAATGTCTAGCGGACGGATGAAGACAGTCTTCCCCTTCGCTTTGATTGCGATTCGCGCCGATCGGCGCGTAAGCATCTTTGGTTGTTTCCAAACCTGGCTAAGCGGATTCTCGCGTCCCAAGCCCAACCCGCGAGCTCTCGATATTAAGGGTTTAATTACGCGCTTCCCGGAAGATACCTTGTCTTTCCTATCTCCATCGACGGGCGCAACGGGGTCTCCATTGTTTGCTGCAATGGATAAGGGAGGAAAGTCGGCCCGACCGCTCTGCATCAATGAACCAACCTCATTGGTAACTGGACGCTGGCGCATATTGAGTCCCGTCGCTGGATCTTCCCGGTATACGTACTCTGCTAACGGCGTGCCTCGGATACACTACGCTCACGTGTTGTTTCTGTTCTGCTCAAGTCTTAAGAACGTCCGAGGAATTGCTCCCACCGTTCTTCGATGCGAATCAGTGAAGCCCTGTTTTTTGACGCGCCCGGGCGAAATTTGAAAGCGATATGACCTCAAAGGTTTTTCGGGTAGCTCTAACATCCGGGAATCTGGATGTCTTGAAAAGTCGCTCCCGTTTGACATATCTCTACAATTAGCCCGCACAAGCGTATAAACAAGCGACCTGATACGCGGAGAGATGCCGTCACGGCCCTCTAACGTTGCTTCCGGTATTTCATAATTTCAAATCTTCGATCGACGTAACCAATTGAAAAGGCGAGTATCGCAATCTGGTTTGCCAATTGCTCATTGGTTAGTCCAGTGAAGTGTGAAGACGCGCGTCTCGCAGGCGCTCCTGAAGCCGGCTGATATTTGGTGCGTCAGAAGAACTTGAGTTGGAGGCTATATGTTTAGGTTTGGCGAAGTTCAACCAAGGTTGGTTATCGGTGTTATGTTGCTCCTCGCCACTGGCTTGGCTTTCACTCAGGGCATTGTAACCGGATCCATCTCTGGAACGGCTTTAGATCCGCAACGCGCCGTCGTGGCAAGAGCCAGGGTACGAGCGACGCAAAAGGAAACCAACCGGCTGTCTTCAACCGCGAGTTCGGATGCGGGAGTCATTCAGTTGCCCTCACTGCCTCCCGATGACGACTCGTCGCCGGCAACAATCATGGTCCCGGCGCTGGGCTCGGGATCGGAATGGTCTTCCGAGTCTTGCCCGCGGAACGCCGACGAAGCGATGAACAAGGCTTAAAAGAGGCAGGAAGACTGCAGCAGAGCTTGTTCTTTGCCGAGGCCGACTCCGCTAGAGGTGCATCCCAGGGTGGGGATTCCTGGATGAGTGGACTCCGAAATGTCCGAGTAGTGAGGGAACCATGCGCGTGTTGGTGGTGGATGATGAACCGTCAGCACGAACGGCATTGGCAACTATTCTGGCCAAGAGAGACGATGTTGAGCGCTTCGATTCAGCGCGCGACGCGATCGAGGTGCTCGAGAAACTTGCAGCTCTCCCTTACGATGTTTTGCTTCTCGATATCGATATGCCGGAGTTATCCGGCACTGAACTTGTTGATCAGATCAAGGGGCGCGGTCGTCCTTTGCCGGCAGTCGTATTTGTAACAGCACACCAGGAATTTGCGATCACGGCTTTTGAGAAGCACGCAGTTGACTACGTGCTAAAGCCATTCTCCAGCGAAAGGCTCAACCAAGCTTTGGATCGGGCTGCTCACAGATCAGACGCGGAGCGAGCTGCGAAATTGCTCTCGGTCCTCCCTCAACTACAGAACTTGTCTCCTCAACCGCATCCGAGAATCGCGATTAAAGCGAAAGGAAGAATTCTCTTTATTAATCCGGATGATGTGATTGCCGTGCAAGCCGAGGGAAACTACGTGTTGCTTCAGCGGCTGGCGGATTCCTATTTGCTGCGTGAGTCGATTTCTATGGTTGCGGAAAAACTCAGGCCATACGGATTCATCAGAATTCATCGGTCGGTGCTGGTAAACACTTCGTTTGTGGAGGAGATCAGGCCGTACTTGACGGGAGAATATGGCCTGCGCGTTAAAGGCGGAAAAGAGTATACAGTCACTCGCACGTACAAGAAGAATCTCAAGTCCCTCGCGGAATTCTGGATCGGAAACGATTCCTTCTCTACCGAATAACCTGCCGCGTCTCCCTAACAAACACGATCTCGGCGTGCGATTGTTCAATCAATCTGCAAAATTGTGGAGTCTGAATACAACTGGTGTGCTTTCACAAAGTATCGCCGTGATTCGACATGCAAAAGGTGCGAAGCGCGGAATTTAGGTTGCGAGTCGAACTTTGCTGCATCCACAAAGTTGTATTTGTGTTCCGGAAACCTGCCGTAAGTCCTTACAACTCTTCACGAATGATTGGTCTGGCTATTGCAAACTGATCTCCTTCATCGAGACGCTCGCCGATCTCTCTGTTGATGACCCCCAGAGGATAGACGAACAAGAAAGGGTTACACCCATGATCCATTATTCGATTTGCCCAAGGAATACCGCTGGGCGTTTTGGCGCCTTCGGGGCCGTGACACTTCTCGTGCTCTGCTCCTCTTTGGTGTTCGCCCAGACCACGATCTCTACAGGCAGCATACAGGGGACCATTGTCGACCCAACGGGCGCGGTCGTCGCTGGGGCGAAGATTACGATTACTCATAAAGCGACGGGGCAAGTCACCACCCAGGCTACAACTTCGGCAGGAACCTATACCTCAGGCTCGCTGATTCCTGGCGACTATGTCGTGCGGGTAGAGGCCAAGGGTTTCACAACGCTAGACACCACTGTTCCGGTTCAGGTCGGCGTCACCGTGCCCGGTAACTTTAAACTCCAACTGGGCGAAGCAGGTCAGGTGGTCGAGGTGCAATCGAGCGAGTTGCAGGTAAACACAGAACAGGCAACGGTGCAGGGTGTAATCAACCCCGAGCAGATTGAGAATCTCCCCGTCAACGGCAGGAACTTCCTCGACCTTGCCCAGTTGGAGCCGGGAGTGCAGATTCAGGATGGCGGGAACTTCGATCCGACCAAGAAGGGATTTTCTTCGATTTCCTTCGGCGGCCGGTTCGGTCGCACGGCACGCATCGAGGTCGATGGCGTCGACACCAGCGATGAGACCGTGGGAACAACCACACAAGATATTCCTCAAGGTGCCATCCAGGAATTCCAGATTGGGGAGTCGATGTTGGATTTATCCACGGAGTTAACTTCATCTGGTTCCGTGAACGTTGTGACGAAGTCCGGAACCAATTCTTACCACGGGCAGGGCTACTACGCTTTTCGTGATCAGGCGCTCGATTCGAATCTGCCGGGGGCATCGGACACATATTTCCAGAGGAACCAATTCGGCGGCAATTTCGGCGGTGCAATTATCAGGAACCGACTGTTTTTCTTCGTCGATGCCGAGCGCACCAAGCAGGACTTTGATCAGCCTGTCTTAGCAGGCCCTCCATTTCAAGCGGACTCGGGCGCTTTCCTGGCTCCGTTCCGTGAAGCAGAAGGAATCGCAAAGTTGGATTACCAGATCAGTAAGAATTACCATTTGTTCTACCGCTTCTCCTACGATCAAAACAGCGACACATCGGCCTTTGAGGCTATTGCGTTCCAACCGCTTGACAACATGACTCACACCCGGGATCACGTCATTGGACTCGACTTCACGACCGGCGGGTTTACCCACAGCGTCCGCCTCGGATACATGAAGTTCTTTAACCACATCTCCTCCGGGACGAACGCATCCACTCCTTTCAATCCCACATCGCCTATCGAGCTGGCGATCGGCCCCGACTTTACCTGCCTCAACACGTCGGGAGTGAGCCCCGACGTATTCTGCTCGGGCCAGGGCTTCCTGGCGCCGCAAACCACACCGCAGTCTGACCACCAGATCAAATACGACGGCAGCCGGGCTTGGGGAGCGCACATTATTCGCTACGGTGGGGGTTGGAACCACATCCAGGGCGGAGGATTCGCCGGTTTCCTGGCTGACGGACCTGCAGTGAACGATAGTGCCACTGATTGCACATTGGCGGGTAATGTTTACAACCCGGCTTGCGGGACGCTTCCCGGCGGCGCTACCAACGCGCTGAATTATCGGGCTAATTTTGTGCTCCTGGGCAACGCGGCCGGGTATTCCACGGAAAAGCCCTCGTTTGGTTTTCCTTTCGGAGGGCTGGGGCCGGATAATCGGATTTCCTGGTACGTCGGCGATTCGTGGAAGATCAAACCGAATTTCACTCTCACTTACGGCCTGCGTTACGTCAGGGACACAGGAAGAACAGACAGCGACCTGGCTCCCATTGCGGCGCTCGCCCAATTTAACAATCAATTTTATTCCGGCTTACAGAATCGCGTGAATGATCCCAGCAAGAATTTTGCCCCGCAGGTCGGCTTCGCCTGGGATCCGGCGAGTAACGGAAAGACCGTGGTGCGCGCTGGAATTGGTTTGTTCTATGAGAACTCGATCTGGAACAACGTTCTGTTTGATAGGCCGGGGCGGCTGATGACGGGCGATTTTCTGGGTTTTCAGGCTGCCTGTGCTGGTGGTGGCCCGGTGACGTTCACTCTGCCCGGAACCTCGACGTCGATAACGCCCACGTTCTGTAACCAGCCGGTTGGTCAGGTGCAGGCGCAGATTGCGGCCTTGCAGTCGCAATATCAGGCTGCCTCTCAATCCGTCGGATCCGGACCAAATCCCGGGTTTATCGGCAATACCCTGGCCGATACTGGCCCCGGTGGAACTGGCACGAACTTGTTCGCGCCGAACTACAGGACGCCGCGATCGGTGCAGATGAATCTCGGCATCCAACGCGAGATTCGTCCCGGGATGGTACTTACCGTGGACTATCTTCGCAACATTTCCACTCACACACTGCTTGCCGTGGACACGAACCATGTGGGCGATGCGCGCTTCCTGAATGAGGCCGCAGCCTTGAAGGCGATCAATGCGACGGTCGGCGCAGGCTGCGGCGGGGGTGCGGTGACTGCGGCCAATTCCATAGCCGCCATTCAGTGCTACATCGCGACGAATCCCACTTCTTCCATCCTGGACTTTGCCGGCAACGGGCTGGATTCCGGCTATGAGTTTTGCGGAGGCGGACCCTGCCCCAACGCAGCCTTCGGTGGCATAAACCAGGGTGCGACCGGTGGAAACCAGATGCTGTTTCCCATCGGAAGGTCCGTCTACAACGGGCTGCAGACTTCCTTGAAGCAGGATGTGCGCAATCCTTTCAAGGGGGTTCATTACGTGAACCTGCAGTTGTCTTACGCTCTTTCAAAGTATATTTCCCAGGCGCAAGATGGCGACTTCGTTAACAGCGCCTGGAACTACGCGAACCCCGGCCAGTATATCGGTCCCAACGGACTCGATCGCACCCACCAGATTTCTTTCGGCGGCACCATGGAGTTGCCGGCCCGCTTTCGCGCCAGCGTGATCGGGCATTTCTACAGTGCGCTGCCCACCACCCTCACGCTCGCGCCCACCGGATCTCCGGGCGGCATTTTTGTAACCGCGGTGAACGGCGACGGTACGGGCGACGGCTATTTAGCGAACGGCACGAACGGCCCGCTGGGAAGCGTTCTTCCCGGGACGAATCTGGGTTCCTACGGGCGTGGCATTAACGGCGGCAACATCAACAATGCGATTAACAACTACAACAGCAATTACGCCGGCAGGCCCACTCCCGCCGGAGCGGCGCTCGTTGCGGCGGGTCTGTTCAACCAGGGCGAGCTGACCGAGCTGGGAGGGGTTATGCCCAAGGTCAACTCTGCGCCGGGTGATGAGGCCAACAATCAGTGGTTGCGGGACCTCGACCTTAGCCTGAACTGGACATACAAGGTGAAAGAGCGAGTGGAATTGCAACCGGGGGTAAGTTTCTTCAATGTGATGAACTTGGCCAACTTCGACCCGCCGAAGAACAATCTCAGCGGAGTGCTCAGCCTTGCGGCTCAGCCGGGCCTTGCAGCTCAGACGCCGGTGCCGGGAACCGTGAACGGCACCTCCGGAGCGCAACCCAACAGCCTTCGAGTCGGCTTGGGCTCCGGAGTTTTTGGTCTGGGAGCTCCGCGAGTGCTGGAGTTTCAGTTGAAACTTACGTTCTAGCGAGAATCGGTCCGGCCACGCCCAGTTCAGTTCGGCGTGGCCGGTGCGGATTCGACGTAAGAATCGAGCAACCTAGACCTCCTGGCGGAGGTTGGGACGTAGTGTGAGCGAGCCGTCATCGTTCAGCTTCTGGTGACAAGCCCACCGCACAGGATGGCGCATTCCCTTTACCTCAATCTCAGCTCTAAGTTTTAATCCTTTCCAATCTGTGACGTTCGGAAGCACCAACTCTGCCTGCCGAATCTTGCCCGGTAACGGGTAACCGGCGTCCAGACAACCGCTCTTGAGCACTTTTCCATCTTGGCTCTCCACGGTCAACCGCAATACGCCTGGCACGCCCGCGATGCCGTCGTTTGCGAAGCCGGCGATGAGCCCCGTGGAACCGTCGTCTCGATAGCTCCAGAGGAAAGACGGCCTCACCCGATAGCCGATTCGGCGATTGATCCGGTCGAACGCCGCCGGATAAGCCTGATAGTAGCTCATCAGATTCTTTGCGCTAATCTGGTGAAAGTTCCAGAGCGACCAGTAATTCGCCCCAACATCGATCACATGAGCGATCATGTTCTCTGCCGGGGATATCCCTTCAGAGGCGAGACGTGGATCGGGAGGTTTCCCCGGAAGCCCCTGTTCGAGCAATGCCGCGGTCCAGGGCGGGCGATTGCTGAGCGCTTCAATCTGCTCATTCTCAATAAAGATGGTATCGCTCCGAATCCAATTGTTGCTGCGGACCGTGCGGTCTACCAGTTCTGAATTGCCGACCCGGCTATAGTCCGGCTGAGTATTGGTCAGTAGCGGAGTCTTGGAAAAGTGCTCGAGCTGGACTTCGAGCATATTGGTCCAGGTGCGCTCTGCTGTCTGGTAATCAGGGAAAGGATTGTTGCCAAATGGCCAAGTGTGCCCTTCGCCCCAAAAGCCATACATGAAGGTATCGATAAACTCGATGAGCGGATTGCCATCGAATTCCGCCGCCAACAGCCCAACCAGTTCTTTGAATGCCCGCTGAAAAAAAGGATCGTCGTAACGAGGCTGATAGCGCGAGTGCGGGTTCTCCAAAAATCTCTTTCCTTCAGCGGCGCTCTCCTGATCGCTCAGGACCAGATCGACCTTTGGGACTTTTTCGAGGACAAAATCCGGGAGGGCCGCTTCGTGGGTATAGTCTGGAGCGCACATCTGAATTCGCAATCCGATCCGCTTGTTGTTCTTCTTCGCCGATTCAAGAACGAGCTTCACATAGTCGGGAAGTTCCAGGCGTCCGGGGCGCGGCTGTACTTCTCTCCAAGTCGGACGGATGTAAAGCTGCTGGCCCAAGGGAAATCGAGCCAGATCTTCGATCGCCTGAGGAATATTGTCTGACTTGATTTCCTCCGTGCCACTGTCTGCGGTGATATAGGTGACCAGTCCCATGCCATAGTTGGGCACGACGTTATCCGAAGAAGTAGTGGTCATCACCACATCGTCAGTGGGAATGACAGCATCCGGTGGGTATTGAGGGAACGGGCCCTGATTGAGGCGATCGGTCACCTGAGGCCCGGAGCCGAAGTCGTAGTTTCCCCAGTTGTGGGCGGTAACCTTCGCCCGCGCTTTACCTATTCCAAGTTCTGCAGCCACCGCAACAGCGGCAGCGCTTTTTAGAAAATCTCTACGCTGCATGGCCAAATTCCCCGGTCGCGAAATGATCGCTAAGAGAACCGTCGAACTGTTACTATTTATATCGTTTTATTTCGTTTGTCCAGTAGAAGGCAACAAATGTTCCGATAGTTTTTTTGACAAATGTAAATTTGTGGACCCACATCTGCCGGTTGGGTTCGGCGGAAATCCGCTTGTGGAAGTGCAGCCAACGAACAGTGTTCAAAAGCTAGCAGGATATTTTTCCTGGGAGGACGAGCGTGAAATTTCTGTCTCTTGTCGTGTCGCTGGTGTGCCTCTCCGGGGCATTTGGCCAGTCCAACGCTTCCTTCTATGTTTCGAAGACCGGCGATGACTCGAATCCCGGCACCGAAACGGCACCCTGGCGTACCGTTCAACATGCCGCGGACACCGTGCGTGCCGGCAGTACCGTCAAGGTGCGGGGTGGGGTCTACGAAGAGCTCGTAAGCATCAAGGCATCCGGCAACGCGGCTGATGGATACATTACTGTTCGAAGCTATCCGGGCGAAACGGCTGTGCTCGACGCAGGGCGCTTCGTTCCCTCAGGAAGAAGCGGCGTGCTCACGATCCAGAACAAAAGCTATGTAAGGATCGAGGGTTTTGAGATTCGCAACTTCCGCACCGCTGAACATCGGCTCACTCCACTGGGAATAAGCGTCGTTGGATCGGGCTCCCATATAGAACTGCTGAAGAACAACGTCCATCATATTGAGCAGACGTTTAACGGGCGCGATGCGCCGGGACGAGGCGGGAACGGGTTCGGCATTGCGGTATACGGCACCGACGCCAAGACTCCCATCAGTGAACTGGTGATCGATGGCAATGAGGTGCATCATCTCAAAACCGGATCGAGCGAGTCGCTGGTCGTGAACGGGAACGTTACGAACTTCCGCATTACGCACAATGTTGTCCACGACAACAACAACATCGGAATCGACGTCATCGGTTTCGAGCGCACGGCTCCCGACCCTGCCGTCGATCAGGCTCGCGACGGAGTGGTCAGGGGCAATTTGGTCTACAACATCACCTCCCGCGGCAATCCGGCATACGGCAACGATGAAAATTCCGATGGTATTTACGTGGATGGCGGCACCAGGATCCTGATCGAGCAGAACGTTATGCATGATGTGGACTTCGGAATCGAGCTGGCCAGCGAGCACAAGGACCGTGCTACCAGTTACATCACGGCACGAAATAACCTTATCTATCACAGCCATACCGCAGGGGTTTCGATCGGGGGTTATGCGCCGGAGCGGGGACACACCGATCACTGCACGGTAGTCAACAACACGCTCTACGAAAACGATACGTCGGGAACCGGGTCCGGTGAGTTCCAGATGCAGTGGAACATGGCGGACGATATTTTTGAGAACAACATCGTCTACGCAGGGCCCCGCTGCCTCATAACGCTGAACCGATCGCAGGTGGACAAAAGCCACCCGCCCGTCAATGTCGATCATAACCTTTATTACTGTGCTTCCGGTTCGAAGGCGAGTACGTGGGAAGACTCTGCCGCCACTGTGACCGGATTTGAACAAAATGTTCAGTCAACCGGAAATGACCGTCATTCCCGGTTTCTGGACCCGCATTTTGTTGACGCTGCCGCGAACGACTTTCATCTGCGATCAGATTCTCCCGCGATTGCTGCCGGCACGACCAACGGAGTGCCGGTGGGAGAACTGGATCTTGACGGCTCACCACGAGTCGAATCCGGAAACATCGACATCGGCTGCTACCAAACAAAATAGGGAGCGGTCCATGCGGTTATTTTCACGTTATAGTTTGGAGGCTCTTCAATGGTGCCGGGAAGACTCGAGGCGTGAATCTGCGTATTCATTTGCAGCTCTCTCTTCACGGCTAACTCCACAATCGCCCGGACCGTTACCGTCGATGCTAATCAGTAACCCGGGACCCAAAGGGAAACAGACCAGATTTCTGCTCCGCTCCCGCCATCCTGAAAACCCTCCACCTCTCTCCTTCTCGCTTGAGGTAAAGGTTCTGCACTTCGTTGCGATCGGTGTAAACGTACTCCACTCGCGCTTGGGCCTCGTCGCTGCTCGGGTGGTCAACGACCGTAACCGCAACTCCCTGGAAGGCCGCGTTCCGTGTCAGGTACGAAGCAAACGTGGACTCGCTGCTTTCTCTTATCAACTGGAGCAAGTCGTTCCGCATAGAGCCGGTAAACGCATCGAGATACGCCTTTGTATCGCCGGCGCGCTCAGCCTCAATCATGCTGTAAATTGCGTCCTCCGGGTTCGAGGATGCGCCTTCGGATCGGAAGACCTTCCCATCACTCCACGACGGCAAGCGCCAGCCGTTGACTCGGAAATACGTAAGGGCAAGCAGCCCAAAAACAAAAACAAGGGTGAAAACGGTCCTCCGAGTCGGAGAGGGGCTCATTTCCTGCTGGTCCCAGTCTGATTCGTTCCTGAATTGTCATCACGGCGTATGACCGTCAGATCGACGTTACCACTGGAATCGACGATCAGCTTCTTAAGCTTCGGGAGAATCTGTTCCATGGCTTCGACATAAGCACGCGTGCTGGTTACCTTGGGCGCCTTGGCATACTCGAGAACCACCTCCCCAAAGCGAGCAGCATCACCTGCCGCGCGGTTGACCTTGCCTTCTTTGTAAGCTTGCGCCTGCTCGAGAAGCTGTGCGGCCTCGCCGCGGGCGCGCGGCAGCAGATCATTGGCATAACCCTCCGCCTGGTTGACAATTCGAATGGCATCGGCCCTGGCGCCGGCTACGCTGCGGAAAGCATCGGCTGCTTCGGGCGGGGGCGTGACGCTCTCAAGGCTTATACTGGAGATGGTTGCACCCGTACGATAGGAGTCCATGGTCTGCTGTGCGGCTCGCAAAACTTCATTTTGGATGGCGATTTTCCCGGTTGTAAGAATGTCATCGACCGCGGTGTGCGCGATGCGGCGGGAAAGCTCTGCTCCGACCACCGAGCCGACGACGCGGTCGACATTCTCGGTTTGAAACAAGAAATCGCGAGGCTCACTGACCGAGTACTGCGCCACCACGCGAATGTTCAGAAGATTCTGATCGCCGCTCAGGAACTCGGAGGACACCGGCTGGAGACGCCCCAAAACATTGTCGGCGACATCACCCCCAATAGCGACGCGGCGCAACTGGTGAACCTTGAGTTTGTAGACATTGTCGATTGGCCACGGCAGGGCATAGTGAATTCCCGGAAGAACTCGGGAAGCCGTAACCGCCCCGAACATCGTAACTAGCGCTTGCTGTTCCGGCGACACGATATAGATACCAGAAAGAATCCAGGCGCCGAGCAGCCACGCCCAGAGGCGAAGCTGCCGGGGCCTGGAGGATGGAAACTCGAGAACAACTTCCGATCGCTCCGCGGTTTCGAATTGTGACGCGACCAAAGTGCTCACTTCGCGCCTGCCTCGCCTCGGGTAAGAACTTTCAACAACTCCGAGTCGGAATTAAGAATGATCGTGGTCTTGTCATCGAGAACTTTCTTGTAGGACTCCAAAGTTCGCAGCAACCTATAGAATTGCGGATTTTTCGAGTATGCCTGCCCATAGATGCGGGTAGCTTCTGCGTCGCCCTGCCCGCGGGTTTTCTCGGCATCCTTGTAGGCGGCAGAAAGAATCTCTTCCTTTTCGCGATCGGCATTGGCGCGGATGGTGAGCGCTTGCTCTTCGCCCTCGGCGCGGTACTGCATGGCAATCCGCTCACGCTCGGCACGCATGCGTGCAAAGACGCTCTGTTTGTTTTGCTCGGGCAGGTTGAGACGCTTGATGCGAACGTCCGCCACACGAATTCCATATTGCGAGAGTGCCACGCGATCCGCACTCGCGGTGAGCAGATCAAGCATGCCAGTAGCCTGAACTTTGTCAGCCGAGGCTGAAACTAGGGAATCAAGGTTCTCCATTCCCAGAGCGGCTGAAAGACCGGACCAAATAATGTCGTGCAAGCGCATTTCAGCGGCTGACGCATCGCCGACGCTCTGGACGAACCTGTCAGGATCCCCGATTCTCCAGGCTACATAGTTCTCGATGACGAGATTCTTCTTGTCGCGAGTTAGAAACTCCGAGGGCCGAGGGTTGTAGATCCGAAGCCGTTTATCGAACCAAAGAATGGATTGGAACGGCCACTTCACGTGCAGCCCAGCATCGGCGACGGTACGAACCGGCCGGCCGAACTGCGTGACCAGAGCAAATTCGGTTTCGCGAACCGAGTAGAAAGAGAGGTAAATGAGCAGAAGCAGCACGGCGACCGCTGCAGCAGTGTATTTGTTGTGGGTTGTCATTTGTTCTCAATCGGGCAAGGGACGAACCCCCGCCGGAAGTTCAACTCCTTCTTGCAACAGGAATAAATGCCGTTTGTTCTTGCTCGCGTCGACGATGAATTTCTTTTTCCCGGGAAGTACCGCCTCCATGGTTTCCAGGTAGAGCCGCGACTCGGTGGCTTTTGGAGCGCCGCGAAAGGCTTGCTCGGCAGCCTGGAAGCGAATTGCATCTCCTTCGGAGCGGGTCTTGCGCCCGATGCTGTAGGCATTCGCATTTTGCAGCGCCGCAGCCCCATTGCCATGGGCCAGTGCCAATTGTTCGTTCTTGTAGCCTTCGGCCTCGTTGATCAGCCGATTTTTCTCCTCAAAGGCGTCCGACACCTGGCGAAACGCGTCCACCACTTCGACCGAGGGATGCACGTCTTCGAGCTTCACCTGAAGAATCGTTGCTCCGACGCCGTAAGCGGCGAGCCGCTTCTGCAGTTCGTCCTTCGCGCGCCACTCAATCTCCCGTCGGTTGCTGGTGAGAACGTCGTCTAGCGCCGACGAGGTCACAACTCCCTGAATTACAGACTCCGCCGCCGAACGCACCGTGACGTCGGCATCGAACTGCTGGAAGATAAACTCGTCAGGATGGTCGGGGATGTAGTGAACGGATGCAGTCAGCTCGATCATGTTCTGATCGCCGGTCAGCATAAGAGACTCTTCCGGAACCTTCTGAAAACGCCCCGCGCGATGCTGCGCGTTCCACTCATAGGCAACGGGTTCGTTCTCGGGGATGTTGGGATTGGAGCGAAATCCAACCTCGACCACGCGGACTCGATGAGCCTGAATCCGGGTGAGGCGCTCGATCGGCCACGGAAGTTTGTAGTGCAGTCCGGGTCGGCGGTAGGGCAGAAGCTTGCGTCCGAACCTTTCTACGACTCCGGTTTCATCTGCATTCAGTGCATAGAAACCGCTGAGCAAGTAAGCTCCGGCGAACGCATATAGCAGGCGACGGCGCAGTTGCGGCCCTCGCCGGAATAGCGAATCCGAAAGCGCCCCAAATTCGAGGGTTGAAACCAGCGCCTGGATTCGTAATCTCGCTTCCGAAACCGGTAAACCGGAGAGCGAGGTCTTCAGCCATTTCCCGAAGCGCGATTGCCCACCGGAGGGCGCACGCAGAAGGCGCAAAGAATTCATCATCACGAAAAACGAGGAGAGCTGATGGGTAACCGCGGCGCCGACAGGGCCGATTACTCCGGTGGCGGCAAGCACCACCGCCGTTGCGTTGAAAATGCCGGCGAACAGGATGATGTTCTGCCACGCAGTCCTGACTGCGCGGCGGCTCACCCTGAACAACTCCGGCAGCTTTTCCAAGGAGTGGGGAAGATACACGACATCGGCGGCTTCAGCTGCAATGTCGCTTGCTCCCGCCACGGCGATGCCAAGATTCGCGTGTGCCAGAGCGGGAGCGTCGTTCAGACCGTCTCCTACCATCGCGGGGTGGCGTCCAGCAGAGAGTAACTCCTGAATTCGCTCCACTTTTTGTGCCGGCAACAATTCAGCTTCGACCTGCGCGATCCCAACCTCGCGTGCGATGGTTTCTGCCGCACGTTTGCGATCCCCGGTTAAAATCCTTAGATCTTCGAGCCCCAGGTTGCGGAGCGCGCAGAGTGCTTCTGCAGCACCTTCCCGAACACGATCACGAAAAAGAATGGCTCCGACCAGTTGCTTTCCATCGGAGACGAGAACCGGCGTTGCGCCAGTCTCATCCGCCGCGGCCGCGAAGGCTTCGATTCCGGTGACGCCATTCTCAATTAAGAACTCCGCATTCCCCACGCGGATCTCACGGTCCTGGAGTTTGCAGACCGCGCCACGGCCGGGCAAGACCTGCGCGCTCTCGGGTTGACTTGGGCTGACCTGACGGCGTTCAGCCTCGGCCAAAATAGCGCGTGCTAAAGGATGCGTGGAAGCGCGCTCGGCAGCGGCCGCGAGCGACAAGACTTCTTCTTCCGACTTGCCGGAGGTCAGGATGCGAACGATTTCAACTTTGCCTTCCGTGATGGTTCCAGTTTTGTCGAAGACGATGGCATCTGTTTTTGCGGCGCGTTCCAGCACGGCCGCGCCCCGGACGAGAATGCCACGTCTGGCCAGCCCGCCCATCGCCGCGACCATGGCTGTTGGGGTGGCCAGGATCAGCGCGCAGGGACAGGCCACGATTAGGACGGCGACGGTCCTCAGCCAATCTCGGGTGAAGTAGAAAGTCAGCCCAGCCGAAATCAAAAGCGCGGGCAGGAAGTATTTCGCGTACCGGTCGGCCAGCCTCTCCACGGGCGATCTGCGTTGTTGCGCTTCCTTTACCAATGCGATCACTTGCGCAAGCGCGGTGTCCTTGCCGCTTCGCGATACGCGAATCCGCAGCAGCGCGTTGTTGTTCAAAGTGCCGGAAAAGACTTCGTCGCCGGGTTGCTTGTCCTTCGGCAAGGGCTCACCCGTGATGGAACTCTCGTCGATCGTCGAGATTCCAGATGCAATGACGCCATCCGCCGGAATTCGTTCTCCACTCCGCACCAACACCAGGTCGCCGGGCAAGAGTTGTTCGGAGGGAATCGTTTCCTCGCGTCCAGCCCGGAAGACGGTGGCCCGGCGCGGCATTTGTTCGACGAAGCGCTCGATGGCGGAGGTGGTCCGTCCGGCAGCATACGACTCGAGACCTTCTCCAACCAACACGATGAACATGGCTTCGGCGGCTGCGAGGTATTCACCGACAGCCAGCGCCGCAACCACGGCCACGCAGAGCGCGATGTCGGCCGAAATCCGCTTTTCTAGAATGGAAGAGACCGAGTTATAGAAAGTCTTATATCCCGCCAGCAGCGTAACCAGGATAGCGGTATCAATGCCGAACAGAGTCTTGAAAACACCAATCCAATTCAGAAGCAGCAACACGCCAACCAGGGCTGCGTAGGAGTAATAGATGATCCTTTGCCGCTTCTCTTCTTGCATTTCCATATTCCTATTCCTGCTCGGAAGAAACCAGTCTCGACTGCGATGCAAGGTGGCCAATGGGTTTGGCTGGTTGCGCAAAACTTTGAAGGCGCGGGGCGGAATCAAACCGCCGATAGGAGCTTTGCAGGCTCCCGCCTTTCCACTTGGCCACCGCGCCGAATCATCCTCATCCGCCCAACTGCGGCAGGAAGCTGGAAACTCCAAACAAGAAAACCGTCCCGACGACAACGCTGTACCCCGCCGTGGCTGCGATCACAAAGCGAAAAACGCCAGGCCTCGTCGCGCTCAGTCCAAAGATCCCAACCGCAGAGGCCGTCATTAGCGTGTTCATAACTAGGAGCCCAGCCAGGAAGACCACCAGTCCCAAAAACCCATGGGCCAATCCGCCCAGATTTGCCGCGAGTAAGAACAGCAACAACTGGCTGGGCGTTTCCGCACCCAACCCGTGGATGATTCCGATGAGAAATACGGATTTGCGGCTGTAACTGCCTGAAACTGGCGTGGGACGTTCTCCTGGAACCGCGCCGAAGAGTTGCGGGAGCTTCCAGCCCAGCCAGTGAACGGCGCTAATCACAATCGATGCGCGGGATTTGGGCAAGTGCTCGTTGCCACGCAGCAAGGATCCCAAGACATAGACGCCCAAAATCACTAGGGTGAGGCCAACCGCCCGCTCGGCCCATTGATCGATGCTCTTCGGGAGAGACCGCTGAAAGAAAATCACAGCACCGCCGAGAACAGCCACCATGGCCGCGTGCCCCAGGACATAGAGCAATCCCATACGCATCGACCGTTTGCGGTCCGTCTCGACGCTGGTAATGTCGGAGATCGCCGCAATATGGTCGTAATCAAAGCCATGGCGAAAGCCGAGTACGGCCGCAGAAAACAAAGCGAGATTTAGTGCGTTTGTCGGCATACTCCGGTTCCTTGAAAATAAGAAATGCCGGCCTGCCAGCCGGCAATCCCGAATGTTTATTTCCCCGTATAAGTGATCCAGAAAGGAGAGACCCACACGAGTTCTCCGTTCTCCTGTTCTCCGCGCACGTAGTAATAGCTGGTCTTGCCTGCCTGCGGCGCATAGTCACGCCATCGAAACTCCACATCTTTTGTGCCGGGCTGAGTCGAGTAGACGTACTTGCCGTCCTTGACGATCACAACCTTGGCAAAAGGCGCGGTTCCAGACAGCTTCACCGAAAGTTCTGGAGTTTCACTGCTGGAGAACGCGTCGCCCATGATGTGCGAGCCGCTGCGTACGTCTGCGACGATGTTGTCGGTAGCGGCATAGACATGCCGCTTCTTGAGAGCATCGACAACCGCTTCGCGCGTGTTCCCAGTTGCGAGTACGCTGGCGTAGCTCATGTGTGTCGAAATGTGGTCCGAACTGCTTTGGAAGCCAAGCTTGTAACCTTTATCAAGCGCAATGTTGACGAAGCCCTTGGGGCGCCAGCCGCCAATGGAATCCTTCTCATTGTTGGAGCGTGGGGCATCGGCGATTTCGTAGTTCTGCCTCATGCCTTGGTAGATCTCGACCACTGGCTCAACATCGGGATCGTTATCTCGCCAGTCCGTGCCCATATCCGTTGCACTAGTGTGAGAAGCTACGACCCCATCATATTTCTTGAGGTAAGCGTAGAAGTTCTGCGTATCGGGAGCATGGCCGGTTGAGTCCACATCGACCTTTGGAAGTCTCGGCAGCGGCCGCACTCCACGCTTGGCGAACACGACATTGCGATGTCCCTCGGGATACTCAATACTCCGTTCATAGTTGAATAGTCCTGCAAACTTGCCGGGAGCACTGAAGATGTCTGTGAGCTTCTGAGTGGTCCACCAGCTGTATTCCCGGCCGCCGCCATTGGAGTGATCGCAGCAACCCACCCAGTCGAGCGAGGCCACATCGCGGATGTACCGCCATTGATCGATGATGCTGCCGTCGTGGCCGCCATCAAAAGAGATTTCGCTATGGCGGTGAAACTCGCCGCGCAGAATCTGAAGGTTTTGTCCGGCGGCAGAGATCCGGTAGTTGCGCACATTCGCCAGATCGGCATGATCGCTGTCCGCGGCTTTGGGAATCACCGGAGGTGGGGGAGGGCCTGCGTCTCGTCCAATGATTGGCGACGAAGCGGGTGGCAGTGCGATCACGCTGGCATAGAGATCGTTGTTGTATGGGTCTGCAAATCCGTAGCCGTCCCAAACGCCAGCGTTCCAGCCCTTTGCCAGGCCGAGTTGCACCTCGCGGCGCGAATCGGAAGACTCGATCACAATTAGATCGCCGGGCCGCCTTGAAACCAGCGCCGGGCGGTTATCGAGCGTATTGTCACTGCGGAAAAGATAGACAGGGTCAGTCCATATCTTGCCGTCGAATGACGTCACGTACTCGGACCACGATGTCCCCAGCAACGACCAGACCACCGGGCCCATGGAACGAAAAGCCAGCCAAATTCTTCCCGACGCATCGGTTTGCAGACGAGGAAGACTGTTGCGGACGTTCTGATTCCCAAGGCTATCGACATCCTGCGGACGCCTGGATGCAGCCGACGGATCAGGCTTCTCCCAACCGGTGACGTCTGCCTGGCGGCTGGGGTTATCTTCGCGGAGATCGTCGAGTCCCGGCAGAACCGTGGCAGGATCAACGCCGGGATCGATCAGCCGTCCCGAGCTGCTTAGGCCGACCAGGCGAATCACCCGGGCCGCATACAACGGAACGCCCTCGGTTTTGTAAGCCCCGAAATCTTTGCCCCAGCCTTCGGCTCCTTCTTCGTAGGCAATCCAAAGTATGCCTTGCGGGTCGTAGGCGATCGAGGGATATGCTTCATAGCGCGCCGTAGCGGCGATCGGAATTTCCGCTCCCCACTCGCCAGTGCTGGTCGAGGTTCGGACATAAACGTCGTAGCTACCATTGCGATAAGAATCCCACGCGATGCTCACTTGTCCTTTGGAATCCGCGGCGATTGCGGGATTCCATTCGTTGGCGGAGGAGTTCGAGACTTGCTGAGGGGCAGAGAATTGGCTTTCATTCTGCGTCGCCGCAAAGATGGCTGCTTTGCCATCGCGCCATCCTTGCCACGCCACCCACACCCGTCCTTGAGCGTCGGTAGCGGCGGCGGGAAACACATCCGATCCCGAAGCCTTTGAGATCGAGACAGTTGCTCCGGGCTTCCCATTCTCAAAGACGCACGCCCAGAGTTCGTATACTCCTTTCTTATTCTTGTTGTCGGACCAGAAGACCCAGGGCCTTCCCTTGCCGTCGACGGCGATGGCGGGACGATAACGGTCCCCTCCGGGCGGTGTAACGGCAATCGGCTCGCTCCACTTATTGTCGGAAAACTTTTTGACGAAGACCAGATCTCCCTTAGGCGGTTCCGACAACCTAGAGAAATCCTTCGGCGCCGTTGTGTACGGTGCGCGGATCTGGTTGTGCTCCGGATGGTGCTGCATTTCCAAATAGACAAGCCAAATTTCGCCATTCGGCGCAACCGCCGCCGCCGGATAGTCTTGCTCCTCCTGGTCATTGGTCAATTGCCAGCTTGCCGGGATGAGGTCTACTGCCGCTCGGCCCCCGACTTCATACTTGAATTTTCCGTAGGCGATCTGATTCAAGCGAAAGCTGAAATCCCCACGCGCCGTTTTCACCTTGACCAATGTGTCGGGCGTCTCGTCGCCGAGCCAGATGATCACACCGTTGTCCGCCAGTGGCGGACTGTCGGTCCAGGAGTCCCAGTCCAGCAGAATTGGGTGGGTGGCGACCCTCCAGGAGTTATCGGAGTGAATCTCGTCATCGGGGGTAAAGCGCCATGGGGTTATACGCGTGACGCGGCCTCCCTCGACCGTGACGGAGCCATCCCACCGCGTCGAAATCTTGTCGGTGAGTCCGATGAGGACTCTTACTCCGGTTTCAGCGTGTGCGCGAAGACCAAAACTCAGTGCCACCACTGCGAGAAAAAGCCCAATCCGTTTTAGAGACATGGTTTGTTTGTTCCTTTTCATTCGATCGACGACGTCTGAGTGTTCACTTCAAAACGCCAAATGCAGGCCAAGTTGGACGATCCGCGCCGGAGTTCCCGAATAAAGCCCCGTCACTTGGCCAAACGCCGCGGTACCGAATTGGGTATCGGGGTTGGCAAAGTTCGCGTGGTTGAGTGCATCCAGGGCTTCTAAGCGGAGTTGCAGGTCCACGCGCTCGCCCGCATGAAAATCCTTCAACAGGGATAAATCAACGTTAAACTGTCCCGGGCCAGTCCCGAAGGAGCGCGGAGCATTGCCAAAGGTGAAGCCGCCGGGGTCCGCGAAGGCCGACGTATTGAACCACTCCGCCAGTTTCTGGATTCGCGGCCGTCCGCCAGAAAGATTCGGATCAGCCACTAGATTTGGCCGGTTGCCCAAGGAGAACGTGTCTGTTTCATTGGCAGCCATGATCGGGCTGAGCGGAGTGCCGGTGTTGGCTTCGGCAATCACGCCGAATGACCATCCCCCCACCACCTGGTTCAATACCGCGTTTTCCGGGTGCAGCAGTTTGCCGCGGCCGATGGGCAGCTCATAGACCGAACTCCAGACGATTCGATTCCGAACATCGTTGCCCGAAAGCCCGCGAGCCGAGGCCGGATCGTAGTAGTTGAGCAGGGCAAAGTTGTTGTAACTGTAGGGGTAGTACTCCAAGTCAGCGCGAGACTCGACGTTGTCGATAAATTTCGCAAAAGTGTAGTTGACCTTGAACAGCAATCCGTAGGAGTACTTCTTTTCAACCCCTAAATTGACGCCGTGATAGGTGGAGTTTCCATACGGGTCCGCGATCTCTTGCACGTTGGCGAACTGGGGAAACGGGCGCAGAGATTGTGCCGACAAAGATGGATTGGCGCGCAGCAGGGCAAGATCAGCGGTTGGAACCTGGTTGATGTTCACTGGGTTCGGAGACGGCAGGTGATGACCGAACGATCCCAAGTATCCCAGGTCCACCAGCAAATTGCCGCCGAACTGATGTTGCACATCAAGACTGGCTTGTTCGATATACCCAGTCGGGTGATCGGGAGCTACAAAAGGTACGCTGGTGTTTGGAGCCTGGCCAAGCGGCACCGCTCCGAATGCCGGCGTCAGAGCGGGAGGCGTTAGTGGTGGCAGACCGTTCCTCAGCTGAAATGCCGGGGCCACGCCGCCGGATGAAACGAAGTCCCCATCGGTACCGAAGCCCAGAGCCAATTGGATGGGCATGGCCTGATCGTATTCGCCCAGGTACAAAACCGCCCCGCCGCCCCGAACCACCCACTGGTCACGGGGCTTCCAGGCGAAACCAAGGCGGGGGCCGAAATTATGCGTAGCCCAGTTGTTGGCGTAGGTGCTGGCCCCGTAGCGTCCGGCAAACGTGACTACGCCCGGAGTACCAGAAACCGGGTTGATGATGTTTGGATTGAAACCATTCTGTTGCTGGCGAAATTCGTGGCGAGGCGTGTCCAAGTCATAGCGCAACCCCAGATTCACGGTGAGATTGGGAGTCACGCGAAAATCGTCCTGAGCAAAAAATCCCCAGCTCTGGGCGCCACTGTGCAGATGATTTTCGTACTGGATCTGCCCTTCGTACACCTCGCCGAGTAGCAGCGAAGCTATCCCATCTCCACCCGCTGGCTGGTTGGGAGCGGGGTGCGGATCACTCGTGGCGAGGTTGTTAAAAGTAAACGCACCCCCGGGATAGAGCCCGAACACGTCTCCATCGATGGAGGTGCGCCAGGCGAAGCCGAACTTGAATTGATGACTGCCACGCTGCCAGCTCACACTGTCTTCGTAGGCATTGCTGATCACCGGCGATTGAAAGCGCTCCTGTTCGCCTTCACCGTAGCTGCCGTTCAGGTCATCGATGCCGGAAACGGATATGAGAGGGGCAAATTTCTGATTGACGCCGGAAATGGCGAGCGCCGCACCTAGCGTATTGCCCGCGCCAATGCCAAAGTCGAGAAACTCCCGCCAGGTGTAGGTGAATCTGAGTTCGTTGATGAGCGTGGGGCGGAAATTATGGTACCAGGTCGTCGAACCGCTGTACTGGTTGTCCTTGTAAAAGTCGGCATAGTTGTCAAGAGTGGCGGTGCCCGGGAAGATTGAGGCCGTGAGGTTATGGTCCCTCTGTCCGATAAACCGCGCGAAAATGCGGTCGTTGTCATTGAAAACATGATCGATTCGGAAGACGAAGTCGTTCACGCCGTAGGTGGTTGGATCGCTGGCCCGGAACAAATTCGTGCCCGCAACGTTCGGCAGGGGATAGTAAGAGAGCAACTGCTTTCCAACCGGATCGAAACGGCTTGCTGGAATAATGTTGCCGGGGAATGGCAGTCCGGTCAGCGGATCATAGATGGTCGGATCCGCGCTGAAATTGCCCGTCGCTTCCAACGCCGTTGGAACCTGGTTTGTTTCCGTAACCGACGACTTTTGTCGCTTCCCTTCGTAATTGAAGAAAAAATGGGTCCTGTCCTTCCTGATCGGCCCACCTACGCTGAAGCCAAAGAGGTTGTAATTGAGCGGAGGATTCGTGGTGGAGAAGTAGGGGACGGCCGCGATGCCGCGGCTTCGATAATATTCGTAGGCGGACCCGTGGAACTGATTGGTTCCAGACTTGGTGGTCCACTGAATGACTCCTCCGCCCGTCCGGCCCAACTCAGCCGAGTAGTTGCTTTGCGCGACGGTGAACTCCTGCAAAGATTCAACAGGAGGATCGATGATCAGGCTGGGAGTTCCAATCAGCAGGTTTACGGCGGTTCCTCCGTCGATCAGATAGTTCTGGTTATCGCCGCGGCCACCCGCGGTGGCGAATGTTGCGTTCTGGCCTGTGTTTGTTTGCACCACAAATCCGTTCAAGCCCTGGAGTTGAGCCGAACGGCGGTCCAACAGGGGCATGTTCGTGATGGTCTGATTTTCCACCACATGTGCCACTGCCGAGGTCTCGGTCTGGAGTAGCTCCACGCTGGCATCCACATCGACACTCTGAGAGACAGTTCCCACAGTGAGAGTGACATCAAGCGTGCTGATGCTGGCGGTTTCCACCACAATGCCGGTCTCTCTTTGGGTTTCGAATCCTTCCTTCTCGACCTTCAGGTCATAGTGGCCGGGCAACACAAGCGGGAAAGAATAGTAGCCCTGATCCGTGGAAATGCCTTCGCGGTGATCTCCGGTGTCAAGTCGTGTAAGCGTGACCTTCGCGCCGGCTACCGCGGCCTTTGAACTGTCCCGGATTTGGCCCGAGACCTGTGAATCCTGCGCTTGCAGCGCGTCAACCGCCGCCAATACCGAGATGAGAACCAAAACACGCCCCAATGTCTTCATAAACGTCCCCTTTCCAGGAAGAGACAGAATTCGGCCGCCGTCCTCTAGGCGTAGAAGTCCGCCAAGAAGAGAGCGAAAACCGGAGCACTGTACGAAAAGCCAACTACCAACTCGGAAGCAAGACGCGACCGGCTGTTCAACAGCGGGCTCGGCTGTTGGGGAGGAGGGCGGCTTGGGGATCGCGAAAAGTCATGAGCAATCTTCCGAGGACACAAAATACAAAAGTATTTATCGAATGTCAAGTAAAATTATAGACATACATATATAAATAGATTAACTCGTGTATAGACACGCTTTTGTCCTTCAATTCCCCTGCATGCGTTCAGCCACAGTCCGCCCTTCCGGCGAATCAATCGTAGGGATCACCTAGGTGAGATGTGTTTCGCCATGATCAAGGAATTGTCGAGATCCCCTCATCGACAGGAAAGAACCTGGCTATTCTTGTCCTGTAGCCGACAAGCTTCTTTTCGGCAGTCGCGATTAAGACCCTTGATTGTCAATTAAGTCTATTGTATTTATGGAGCTTATCCCATAAATTGTCTAGACAATGCCAGTGCAAAACGCCATTTCACCGGAAAGCCTCGGACACAGGGAAGAGATCGCATGAAAGAGCAGATCTCGCAACTTGGAGCCGCTGCGGAAACCTGGGGTGCCCAACGCGTGATCAACTGGGCCTTCCTGACCTTCGGAGATGAAGTGGCGATCTCTACCGCGCTAGGCAGCGGGGGCATGGTCGTCATCGATATGGCGTCCAAGGTGCGGCACACTTTTCGGGTCTTCACTTTGGATACCAAATTCTTATTTCCAGAAACCTACAACCTGATTCACCGAGTGGAGCAAAGATATGGCATAAAGATTGAAAAGGTAGATTCACCGATCTCGCCCGAAGAGCAAGAGCGGGTTCATGGGCCTGAACTCTGGCTGCGCGAACCTGACAAGTGCTGCAATATGAGGAAGGTTGAACCCCTACGGCGCAAGCTGGACGAATTGCAGGCCTGGATTTCGAGCATCCGGCGCGACCAGACGGCAGAGCGCGCGAGCACCAGCAAAATCGAATGGGACGAAAAATTCGGTCTGGTGAAAATCAACCCTCTCGCCGACTGGAGCTACAGCCAGGTATGGCAATACATTCGCGATCATGAAACGCCCTACAATTCGCTGCACGACCTCAATTATCCCAGTATCGGCTGCACTCATTGCACGCGCGCCGTGCTGCCGGGAGAAGATGAAAGAGCCGGGCGGTGGTCTGGATTGTCGAAGACTGAGTGCGGACTCCACGTTATCAGGCCGCCGGCCAATTTGCCGGCTGCGGAGGAGCCAGCGAATGGGAAGGATTCGTAGCTAATGACGGAGCAGGTTTGCTCCTCACTCGTGCAACCGCCTGGATCTCCGGGCTTGCCGCTCCGGCCGGAGGTCCCGAAGTTCCGGTGCGGCATTGTCGGCACGTAGTGTTCCGACTCGTAGCTGCGGTCCATGGCAGCAGTTTCGAAGATGCCAAAATATAATACGGCGGCTCAACGAGAAACTGGCTTCGGCGAAATCTCATCCAAACTAAGATTCAATTCCAGGACGTTGACCCGTGCCTCGCCCAGGACTCCAAATTGCCGCGACTCTGTATGCTGGCGAACGGCTTCGCGAACCACATCCTCGCTCAGCCCGCGCTCCTTGGCGATTCGTGGCACTTGAAATTCCGCCGCCTCGGGCGATATATGGGGATCAAGCCCCGAAGCGGACGTCGTTAGTAAATCCATCGGAATTGCAGCTCTGGGATTCTCCGCTTGCAGTCTGTCGGCGTCTCCCTGCACTCGTGTAATGAGGGATTGATTGGTTGGTCCGAGATTCGATCCGCTGGAGTTGCCCGCATCATAGCCTGTTCCGGCGCTGGACGGACGCGAATGAAAATAGCCTGGCGAAGAGAATGATTGCCCGATCAATCGCGATCCGACAACCTTGCCATTCCGTGTCAACAATTCTCCATTCGCCTTATTCGGAAATAGAAGCTGTGCCAATCCTGTTATCAGGAGCGGAAATAGCAGCCCAAACAATACGGTCGTCACCAGCGTCATCAGCACAGCAGTGATCAGATTTCTCTTCATAGTCGTGCCTACGCCAACCCTGCCCGCACAATGAGCAGATCAATCAACTTAATTCCAATAAATGGAACGATGACTCCGCCCACGCCGTAAACCAACAAATTTCGGCGCAACAAAACCGCGGCTCCCTGCGGAACATATTTCACCCCGCGCAGCGCCAGCGGAATCAGTGCCACAATGATCAGCGCATTAAAGATGACCGCCGATAATATCGCCGACTGAGGCGTCGCCAGTCGCATCACGTTAAGGGCCTGCAGGACCGGGAACGTACCGGCGAACATCGCGGGAATGATCGCGAAATACTTCGCCACGTCATTCGCGATCGAAAACGTAGTCAGCGCGCCCCGCGTCATCAGCAATTGCTTGCCGATTTCCACGATCTCGATCAGTTTTGTCGGATTCGAATCCAGATCCACCATGTTGCCGGCCTCTTTAGCCGCCTGCGTACCCGTATTCATGGCTACGCCCACATCGGCCTGCGCCAGCGCTGGCGCATCGTTCGTGCCGTCGCCGGTCATGGCAACCAGTTTCCCCTGCCCCTGTTCGCGCCGAATCAAATCCAGCTTATCCTTCGGTGTAGCCTGCGCCAGGAAGTCGTCTACGCCGGCCTCGCTGGCAATTGCTGCTGCCGTCAGCGGATTGTCCCCCGTGATCATCACGGTGGTGATTCCCATCGCGCGCAGTTGATCGAAACGCTGGCGCATGCCACCTTTCACGATGTCTTTGAGGTGGATCACCCCTAACGCGCGGCCATTTTCCGCCACCACCAGCGGCGTCCCTCCGGAACGCGAAATCGTGTCCACCACTGCGCGCACTTCGGCAGGCAGCGTGCTGCCCTGCTCCTCTAGATACTTGGCAACCGCATCCGTCGCCCCCTTGCGAATCGCGCGTCCATCCAGGTTCACGCCCGACATTCGAGTCATCGCACTGAAGGGAATGAACTCGGCATCGTGCGAACTCATCTCGCGCCCGCGTAATCCGTACTTCTCTTTCGCCAACACCACAATCGAGCGCCCCTCCGGAGTTTCGTCGGCCAGCGATGAAAGCTGCGCCGAATCAGCCAGCATCGCCTCGGTGATGCCCGGCGCGGTCACGAACTCCGTCGCTTCTCGGTTGCCCAGTGTGATCGTTCCTGTCTTGTCGAGAAGCAACGTGTTCACATCGCCGGCCGCTTCCACCGCTCGGCCCGACATGGCAAGCACGTTGTGCTGCACCAGTCGGTCCATGCCCGCAATCCCGATCGCCGAAAGCAAGCCGCCGATCGTGGTCGGAATCAGGCACACCAATAAAGACACCAGCACGAACACCGTCTGCGGAGCACCGGCATAAATGGCAAAGGGCTGCAAAGTGACGACGGCCAGCAGGAACACAATCGTCAACCCGGCTAGCAGAATGTTCAGAGCAATTTCGTTCGGCGTCTTCTGCCGTTCCGCCCCTTCCACCAGTGCGATCATGCGATCCAGAAACGTTTCCCCCGGATTGGAAGTAATCTTCACCTTCACCCAGTCGGAAAGCACGCGCGTTCCGCCGGTTACCGCCGAGCGGTCGCCGCCCGCTTCGCGAATCACCGGCGCTGACTCCCCCGTAATCGCCGACTCATCCACCGACGCCACGCCTTGCACAATCTCGCCATCCCCCGGAATAAACTCGCCAGCCTCCACCAGCACCAGGTCGCCGGAACGCAATTTGGACCCGGAGACCAGTTCTATCTTTTCATCGGGCAGCAAGCGATTCGCCATGGTCTCGGATTTCGCGCGGCGCAATGCATCGGCCTGGGCTTTGCCGCGGCCTTCCGCCATGGCTTCGGCAAAATTCGCAAACAACACTGTGAACCACAACCACAGCGTGATCTGCAGATTGAATCCGAACCCAGGCTGCCCGTGCATTCGCTCCACTATGAGCAGTACGGTGGTCACCACGCTGCCCACTTCCACCACGAACATCACGGGATTGCGCATCATGGTCACGGGATGCAGCTTGACCAGCGAATCCCACGCCGCCCGGCGTACAATCTTCATGTCCCACAAACTGCGTTTTGATTTCTTGCTCGCCATATTTGCCTAAGAAGCCTGCCTAAAAGGTTTTCCCCGCCTGCATCAACAGGTGTTCGAGAATTGGCCCGAGACTCAGCGCCGGGAAAAATGTCAGCGCCCCCACAATCACTACCACTCCGATCAGAAGAACCGTAAACAGCGGTCCAGTTACGGGGAAAGTACCCAGCGTTGCCGGAGTCTGTTTCTTCCCCGCCAGATTCCCGGCAATCGCCAGCATGGGGAGAATCATCATGAAACGCCCCAGCAACATCGCTGCGCCCAATGACGTGTTGTACCAAGGCGTATTTCCGCTAAATCCGTTGAAAGCCGAACCGTTATTAGCGACAGCGGAGGTAAAGGCATAAAGCACCTGGGTGAACCCATGCGGTCCCGCATTCGAAATGGCTGACGTGCCAAAACCGTACAAAACTGAAATCGCCGTGAAGACCAGAATCGCTAGCGGAAAAATTAGAATCACCAGCATCGCCATCTTCACGTCGTAGGCTTCGATCTTCTTACCCAAATACTCCGGCGTGCGCCCCACCATCAAACCCGCAATGAAAACAGACAAAATCACGAAAACCAGCATTCCGTACATCCCTGCTCCTACTCCACCGAAGATCACTTCGCTGAGCATGAGATTAATGAGCGGTACCATGCCTCCCAGCGGGGTAAACGAGTCGTGCATCGAGTTAACCGCGCCACAACTCGTGTCGGTCGTTACCGTAGCGAACAGGGCCGAGTTCGCTACGCCGAACCGCACCTCCTTCCCTTCCAGATTGCCCGCAGCGTACCGAGCAGAAACCGGATGCTGCGAGCCATGCTGCGCCGCAGCCGTCACTAAGGGATTCCCCCGCGCCTCGGCCCAATAGGCCGTGCTCACTCCTGCCAGGAACAGCAAAGCCATCGCCGCCCATACTGCCCACCCGTGTCGCGGTGACCCAGTCATAGTTCCTAGCGTGTAGGTAAACGCGGACGGAATCGCCAGGATGCAGAACATCTCCAGAAAGTTGGTGAATGGCGTGGGATTCTCAAAGGGATGCGCGCTGTTTGCATTGAAGAACCCTCCTCCATTCGTGCCGAGTTCCTTAATGATCTCCTGGGAAGCGGTCGGTCCCTGGGCGATCACCTGCTGGCTCACCGTCTGCATCACCGGTTTGCCGTCAGCTCCAGTCACGGGCTTGCCGTCAGAACCCAGTTGCGGCGTCTGGTAGGGATCGACCAGTTGCACCGTGTCGTAAGGCTTCAGATTCTGCACCACGCCCTGCGACACCAGCGCCAGCGCCCCCACCAGACACAGCGGAGCCAGAATCCACAGCGTGCCGCGAACCATATCTACCCAGAAGTTGCCTATGGTCTTTTGCTCGCGCCGCGCGATGCCTCGAATGAGAGCGATGGCCAGCGCCATGCCCGCAGCTGCCGAAACCCAATTGTGGTAAGCCAGACCAACCATCTGCGTCAGATAGCTCATGGTGGTCTCCGGCACGTAGTTTTGCCAGTTCGTGTTCGTGGTGAACGAAGCCGCCGCATTGAACGCCAGCGCCGGAGGTACTCCCGCCAGCTTTTGCGGATTCCACGGCAGCCACGCCCACTGCTGCACTCGTTGCAGCACGTAAAGCACAATCATGGAAACGCCGCTGAACAACAGCAGCGCCAGAGCATATTCCTTCCATTCCATCTCGTGGCTTTCGTCGACGCCCGTAAGACGGTAGAGAATTCGTTCCACCGGCCGCATGGCCGGATCCAGCCAGGTCGGCTCGCGGCCAAACACGCGCGCCATGAATCCGCCCAGCGGCTTGGTGATCAGTAACACCACCAGCAACAGAAAAAGGATTTGCAGCCATCCATTTGCCGTCATCAGAATTTCTCCGGCCGCAACATGGCGTACACCAGATACACTAGCAGCCCCGCGCAAATGACCAGCATGATGATCGGTCCAGAATTCATATATGCCTCAACGCACTCGCTCGCAGAAAACCACGTAAGCGAACGCGATCGCAAAGAATAGAATTGTCACAGCAAGGTAAATCACGTCCTGCATTACGAAATCCCTCCGGTCCATCTGCCAAGGTCGATTTTATCGGACCCGCCGCTAGTTAGCCCGCCCACGAAAAGTTCCTTACCCGGGTGATTTTCACCAGAACTTGACCATGATATCGATGGCCGTTTCCGCGGCCAACGGGGTTTCCGTTATGGACGAATTTCCGTCGTTGCATGCGTAGAGCTGCGGACATCCGTTGTTTGTATAGGGCACTCCGCCCGAACCCGGCGGCGTGATTCCTCCCGCACCCGAGGGCGACCCTTCACCCAGTAAGGCAATCAGAAAACTGATCACGCGACCTCTGCCAAGGCGATGGCTGTAACTACCCACACTGGCCACATAGTCGTGTCTCCAGGCCTTGCACGGACGTCCCACGCAAACGTTTCAGTAAAACATTTCGGATCTAAAGAGGGGGTAAGGAATTCCTAAAGAATTCGTAAAGGTGCAGATCCCGTTTCTCCCTTCGACTTTCCCGCGAGCCCTCGTCGTTGATCCCTACGGCTTCGGAGCTGCTCCTTTGCGAGAGCCAAGAAGTGGCATGGTTCCCATAATGGCCAAGGACCTGACGAACGCGACGCATCTCGACAATGTCGTTCAGTCGAAGTTACTCACGCTCCTCTGTTTACTTCGCAGATCGCGCTTAGCAACCCCATTCGGCTTCGCCCGGCTGGGCAAAATACTGCCGCGAGCTCGCCCGGTCGCTGGTCATCGATTCCAACTCGAGCAGCGCCAAGCGCGCTGCCGCCACTAACCGGCTCTTCTCCTGCGGCGGAACTTCCCTCCACGAGCTATGCTCTTCGCCCCGCTTACGCGGCAGCTCCGGCGTTAGCGCCTGTTGATAGTGGTGAAAAAGCTCTGCCAACCGTTCCGGTGCTACTTCGTGAATCCACATATCGTTCATCCTCCCCTGCACCCCGCATCGTTTGTCTGGGGCTCTTTCTAAAGCCTAACGACTATTGGACAGGCAATCGCAGAAAGTTCGAATAAAGGGTTCATAAAATGTTCGTAAAGATGTAACCATGAGCCATCATCTGTGGTTAATCTTATGAAGAGCGACGCTGAATTACTGTTTTCAAGTCGGCGTCGCACTATGGAGTACGATGCAAAATACTTCGAAACATTTAGAGCCACGGTGGCCGGCGATGCTCGCTCTGCTTGCCGTGGGCGGATTGCGCTTTTCTCTGCCCGAATCCCTGTCAGCGGGCCCAGACTGGCTAATCATCGTTGTTGTCGGAGTGCTTCTGATTCCCACAGCGTGGGCACGCCAGCGCGGTAAAGATAGCCTCAATAAGTTTTTGGGCTATCTGCTGAGCTCCATCGTGACCGTCGACATGATCTGGTCGCTTGCACTGCTGGTCGCGGCTCTGCCTGCGCATCGACAGTCTCCTAAGGATCTGTTGCGTTCCGCAGCTGCCTTATGGATTACGAACATCCTGGTCTTCGCTTCGTGGTACTGGCGACTGGATGCGGGTGGCCCGCGCGAGCGCGAGTTGCGCGGCGTTCATACCGACGGAGCATTCCTTTTTCCACAG
>Ga0181525_10000226_pt1 | contig 52054 bp, 47 predicted proteins | sample PEATcosm2014_Bin_48_FD_121100 | JGI IMG/M metagenome (GOLD analysis project Ga0181525, IMG submission 121100) | Peatland microbial communities from MTU Mesocosm Facility, Houghton, MI, USA - PEATcosm2014_Bin06_10_metaG | ecosystem: Environmental > Terrestrial > Soil > Wetlands > Peat | place... | reverse complement strand
TCCGGCGGGCGAACCGGCCGGTAACCAACCGATCCTATAATCCCCGGAGGTCGTGCAGGCACGTCCGCCCTGAGGTTGCCGCGCAGGGCAGGCGTGACGGAGGACTTCCATCGCAAGGAAAGCGCCCTTCATGAAAGTTCTTACGCTCGATGACCTCTGCAAGCAGGGCCGGCTGCGCGGCAAGCGCGTGCTGATCCGGTCCGACCTGAACGTGCCCCAGGACGACGCCGGCAACATCACCGAGGACACGCGCATCCGCGCCTCGGTGCCGGCGATCCGCGAGGCGCTGGCCGCCGGCGCAGCCGTGATGGTCACGTCCCACCTGGGCCGCCCCACCGAAGGCACGCTGACGCCGGCCGATTCGCTGGCGCCGATCGCCGTGCGCCTGGCCGAGCTGCTGGGGCGCCCGGTGCCGCTGGTGGCCAACTGGACCGACGGCGTGAGCGTCGCGCCCGGCTCGGTGGTGCTGCTGGAGAACTGCCGCACCAACAAGGGCGAGAAGAAGGACGACGAGGCGCTGTCGCGCAAGATCGCGGCGCTGTGCGACGTCTACGTGAACGACGCCTTCGGCACCGCGCACCGCGCCGAGGCCACCACCCATGGCGTCGCGCGTTTCGCGCCGATCGCCTGCGCCGGGCCGCTGCTGGCCGCCGAGGTCGACGCGCTGGGCCGCGCGCTGGGCGATCCGCGCCGTCCGCTGGTGGCCATCGTCGCCGGTTCCAAGGTCTCGACCAAGCTCACGATCCTCAACAACCTCGCCGAGAAGGTCGACCGGCTGATCGTCGGCGGCGGGATCGCCAACACCTTCCTGCTGGCCGCCGGGCTGCCGATCGGCAAGTCGCTGGCCGAGCCCGACCTCGTGCCCGAGTGCCGCAGGGTCATCGAGACGCTGCAGAAGAAGGGCGCCACGCTGCCGCTGCCGATGGACGTCGTGGTGGCGACGCGCTTTGCCGCCGATGCGCCGCCGCGGGTGTGCCGCACCGACGACGTCCACGCCGACGAGATGATCCTCGACGTCGGGCCGCAGACCTCGGCGCACCTGGCGCGCATCGTCGAGGGGGCCGGCACCATCATCTGGAACGGACCGCTGGGCGTGTTCGAGTTCGATGCCTTTGCCCAGGGAACCCATGAGCTGGCCAGGGCGATCGCCAGTGCCACGGCCAATGGCGCCTTCTCCATCGCCGGCGGCGGCGACACCCTGGCGGCCATTGCGAAATACGGCATCGCCGACCGGGTCAGCTACATCTCCACCGGCGGCGGCGCCTTCCTCGAATTCCTCGAGGGCAAGCCGCTGCCGGCCGTGCAGATCCTGCAGCAGCGCGCCGCGGCGGCCTGACCCGCGCGCAACCGACCACCCACCAGAATTCATAACCGGAGACCACCATGGCCCTCATATCCCTGCGTCAAATGCTCGACCACGCCGCCGAACACACCTATGGCGTGCCCGCCTTCAACGTGAACAACCTGGAGCAGGTCCAGGCCATCATGGAGGCGGCCGCGGAAGTCGATTCGCCGGTCATCATGCAGGCCTCGGCCGGCGCGCGCAAGTACGCCGGCGAGCATTTCCTGCGCCACCTGATCGAGGCGGCGATCGAGACCTATCCGAACATCCCGATCGCGATGCACCAGGACCACGGCCAGTCGCCGGCGGTCTGCGATTCGGCCATGCGGCTGGGTTTCTCCTCGGTGATGATGGACGGCTCGCTCAAGGAGGACGGCAAGACGGTCGCCGATTACGACTACAACGTCGCGGTCACGCGCAAGGTGGTCGACACCGCCCACGCCCTGGGCGTGAGCGTCGAGGGCGAACTCGGCTGCCTGGGCTCCCTCGAGACGATGGAAGGCGACAAGGAGGACGGCCACGGCGCGGAAGGCAAGATGACCCGCGACATGCTGCTCACCGACCCGGACCAGGCCGCCGACTTCGTCAAGCGCACGCAGCTCGACGCGCTGGCGATCGCCATCGGCACCTCGCACGGCGCCTACAAGTTCTCGCGCAAGCCGACCGGCGATATCCTCGCCATCGACCGCATCAAGCAGATCCATGCCCGCATCCCCACCACCCACCTGGTGATGCACGGCTCCTCGAGCGTCCCCCAGGACCTGCTTGCCGAGATCCGCAAGTTCGGCGGCGACCTCAAGGAGACCTACGGCGTGCCGGTCGAGGAGATCCAGCTGGCGATCAAGCACGGCGTGCGCAAGATCAACATCGACACCGACATCCGCCTGGCGATGACCGCGGCGGTGCGCAAGTTCCTGGCCAACAACCCCTCGAAGTTCGACCCGCGCGAGTTCCTCAAGCCGGCCCGCGAGGCGACCAAGTCGATCTGCAAGCAACGCTACCTCGAGTTCGGCTGCGAAGGCATGGCCTCGAAGCTGCGCGCCCTGCCGCTGCCCGCGATGGCCAAGCGCTACAGCGCCGGCGAGCTCGTGCAGCACGTGCGCTGAAACGCCGCCTATGCCACCGGGCGCCCCCCTGCAGACCCCGCCGTCCTCCGGCTCCGCGGCGCCCGGCGACAGCCGCGCGCTCAAGGGCAAGCGCGGCGCGCAGCGCATCGTCAACGCGCTGCGCTATTCGCTCGACGGCCTGCGTGCCGCCTGGAGCGGCGAGGACGCGTTCCGCCAGGAACTGATCCTCGCCGCCGTCCTGGTGCCGGTCGCGCTGCTGGTGCCGGTCAGCCTGGTGGAGCGGCTGCTGCTGATAGGCTCGGTGGTGATGGTGCTGATCGTCGAGCTGCTCAACACCGCCGTCGAGGCCGCCATCGACCGCCACAGCTTCGAGATCAATCCGCTGGCCAAGCGCGCCAAGGACCTGGGCAGCGCCGCGGTGCTGCTGGCGCTGTTTCTCACCGGTGGCGTCTGGATCGCCATCCTCTGGGCCCATTACGGGTGATGCTCATGGCAACTGCCGCCGCCAACCCGCCGATGCTCGAATCCCATGTGCAGTCGCTGCCGCTGGTCTACCGCGGCAAGGTGCGCGACACCTATGCGCTGGGCGAGGATAGGCTGCTGATCATCACCTCCGACCGGATCTCGGCCTTCGACGTCATCATGCGCGAGCCGATCCCGGGCAAGGGACAGGTGCTCAATGCCATGTCCAACTTCTGGTTCGCGCGCCTGGCCGATATCGGGCCCAACCACCTCACCGGCATCGATCCGGTCAGCGTAGTGCGGCCCGGCGAGCGCGCCCAGGTGGAGGGCCGCGCGGTGGTGGCGCAGCGGCTGCGGCCGCTGCTGATCGAGGCCGTGGTGCGCGGCTACCTGGCCGGCTCGGGCTGGAGCGACTATTCGCGCGACGGCCAGGTCTGCGGCATCCGCCTGCCGGCGGGCCTGCGCCAGGCGCAGCAGCTGCCCGAACCGATCTTCACGCCGGCCCACAAGGCCGAGCTGGGTACCCACGACGAGAACATCAGCTTTGACCAGATGAGCGAGCGCATCGGCGCCGACCTGGCGCAGCGGGTGCGCGATTTCTCCTTCCGCCTGTACGCCAAGGCCGCCGCCATGGCGCAGGCGCGGGGCATTATCATTGCGGACACGAAGTTCGAGTTCGGCCTGGATCACGATGGCGAGCTGCGGCTCATGGACGAGGTGCTCACGCCCGATTCCTCGCGCTTCTGGCCGGCCGACCAGTACCGGATCGGCGTTTCGCCCCCGAGCTTCGACAAGCAGTTCCTGCGCGACTGGCTGCAGGCGCAGCCCTGGGACAAGGCCCCGCCGCCGCCGCAGCTGCCGCAGGACATCATCGACAGGACGGCGGCCCGCTATCGCGAGGCGCTGGATCGACTGATCACGGAGTGATTGCATGAACGCAGTGGTTTGCCGGGAATTGCCGGATCAGCGCGGGCGCGGCGTCGCCGGGACCTGCCCGTGAACCGCAACCCGGCGCTGGTGGGCGTGGTCATGGGGTCCGAGTCCGACTGGGACACGATGAAGCACGCCTGCGACCTGCTGCAGGAATTCGCTGTGCCCTTCGAGGCGCGCGTCATCTCCGCGCACCGCATGCCCGACGACATGTTCGCCTACGCCGAGGGCGCGCGCGAGCGCGGCCTGCGCGTCATCATCGCCGGCGCGGGCGGCGCGGCCCACCTGCCGGGCATGCTCGCGTCCAAGACCCTGATCCCGGTGCTCGGCGTGCCGGTGCCGTCGCGCTACCTGCGCGGCGAGGACAGCCTGCTGTCGATCGTGCAGATGCCCAAGGGCATACCGGTGGCCACCTTCGCCATCGGCGAGGCCGGCGCCGCCAATGCGGCGCTGTTCGCCATCTCGACCCTGGCGCTCGACGATCCGGTCGTCGCCATGAAGCTTGCGCAGTTCCGTGCCACCCAGGGCGAGCGGGCGCGCAACATGACCCTGCCGCTGTGAGCGGCGGCGCAGCGCCTGGCCGCGTCGCTGGCCGCCGGGCGAGGCAACGATGAGCGATCGCAAGGCCCGCGGCGTGCCCCCCGGCCAGTGGCTGGGCGTGCTCGGCGGCGGCCAGCTCGGGCGGATGTTCTGCCATGCCGCGCAGGTGCTCGGTTACCGGGTCTGCGTGCTCGATCCGTCCGCGGACGGTCCGGCCGGCTCGGTCGCCGAGCGCCAGATCGTCGCCGCCTATGACGACACCCAGGCGCTGGCCGAGCTGGGCCGGCTGTGCGCGGCCCTCACCACCGAGTTCGAGAACGTGCCGGCCGCCAGCCTTGAACACCTGGCCTGGCAGCGTCCGGTGCGGCCGGCCGCGGCCGCGGTCGCCGTCGCCCAGGATCGGCTGCGCGAGAAGGCCTTCGTGCGCACCTGCGGCGTGCCGGTGGCGCCCCATGCCGCGATCGCCACGGCTGCCGACCTCGGCGCCGTCGACGCGGCGCTGTTCCCGGCCATCCTCAAGACCGCGCGCCTGGGCTACGACGGCAAGGGCCAGATCGCCGTCGCCGACGCGGCCGGCCTGGCCGCTGCCTGGCAGGAACTCGGGTCCGTCCCCTGCGTGCTGGAAAAGCGCCTGCCGCTGCGCCGCGAGCTCTCGGTGATCATCGCGCGCGGCAGCGACGGGGCCACGGCGGTGTTTCCGGTGAGCGAGAACGAACATCGCGACGGCATCCTGGCGGTATCGGTGCTGCCCGCGCGCATCACGCCGGAGCAGGCCGAACGCGCCTGCGCGATCGCCGGTGCGATCGCCAGCCGGCTCGACTACGTGGGCGTGCTGTGCGTCGAGCTGTTCGAGCTCGCCGGCGGCGAACTGGTGGTCAATGAAATGGCCCCGCGTCCGCACAACAGCGGCCACGCGACGATCGATGCCTGCGTCACCAGCCAGTTCGCGCAGCAGGTGCGCGCGCTGGCCGGGCTGCCGCTGGGCGACTGCCGGCTGCTCGCGCCCGCGGTGATGCTCAACCTGCTGGGCGACATCTGGTTCGATGCGGCCGGCAGCGAGCGTGCTCCGGCCTTCGACCAGGTGCTGGGCGTGCCCGGCGCCTGCCTGCACCTGTACGGCAAAGCCGAGGCGCGGCCCGGCCGCAAGATGGGCCATGTCACGGTGCTGGGACAGAGCGCCGACGAGGCGATGGCGCGTGCCGCGCGGGTCGCCGCCATCCTCGGCATGGAACTGCCCGCGCTGGCCAGCGCCGCGGCGCTGATGGCGGAGCCGACCGGCCCTGCCGGGACGATGTGAGCCGGCTGCGGCCGCCGTCCGCGCCGGGCTCTTGGCCACTCCCATGATGGACGCCGCCGCCCTGCAGCGCGCGATCGCCGCCTTGCTGCGCGGCGGGCTCGTTGCCCTGCCGACCGAAACCGTCTACGGGCTGGCGGCCGACGCCGACCGCGCCGATGCGGTGGCAGCCATCTACGACGCCAAGGGGCGGCCGCGCGACCATCCGCTGATCCTGCACGTCGCCGACGCGGCGGCCGCCGATCAGTGGGCGCGCGACATTCCCGCCGCGGCGCGCAGCCTGATGGAGCGCTACTGGCCCGGCCCGCTGACGCTCATCCTGCGCCGCAGCCCGCGCGCCTCCGACCTGGTGACCGGCGGCCAGGACACCGTGGGCCTGCGCTGCCCGGCCGGCCCGTGGGCCCAGGCGCTGCTGCGCGGCTACGCCGCTGCGCGCGGCGACGCCGCCGTGGCGCTGGCGGCGCCCAGCGCCAATCGCTATGGCCGTATCAGCCCGACCACGGCGGACCACGTGCGCGCCGACCTGGGCGAGAAGCCGCTGGGGCTCGTCGATGTCATCCTCGACGGCGGCGCCAGCACGCTCGGCATCGAATCGACCATCGTCGATTGCACCCAGGCCGTGCCGCGCATCCTGCGGCCCGGCTCGATCGACCGCGCGCAGATCGCCGCCGCGGTCGGCGGCCCGGTCGCCGTGGCCGCCGACGATGCCGAGGCGCCGCGTGTTTCGGGACGGGTGGCCGGCCACTACGCGCCGCGCACGCCGCTCGAGCAGGTGCAAACCGACGAGCTCGACGGGCGCATCGCTGCCTTGCAGCCGGCGCGCCTGGGTGTGCTGGCGCCCGCGGCGGAACTCGCGCGTCTGGCCCGGCGCGAAGCCGGCGGCATCGCGCTGGGGGTGGCCGCCGCCAGCGCGCCGGCCGCATACGCCCAGGCGCTGTACGCCAACCTGCGCCGCCTCGACGCGGCCGGCCTCGATCGCATCCTCGTTGCGGCGCCGCCGGCCGACGAGGCGTGGGCCGCGATCAACGATCGCCTGCGCCGCGCCGCCGCCGGCAGCAGCGCCGGCTAGAAACGCAACTTCATCGCCAGCAGGAACGCCGCCAGCGCCAGCGTGACGGCATTGGCGGCGATCACCGGCCAGGCGCCCAGCGCGATGCCGTAGGCCAGCCACAGCGCCACCCCCAGCGTGAACAGCGTGACCATGCCGAGCGACAGGCCGCCGGTCCGCCGGCTCTTCCAGGTGTGCAGCACCTGGGGAACGAACGAGATCGTGGTGAGCAGTGCGGCGGCGTAGCCGATCAGATCGAGGGTGCGCATGGGCAGGGCTTGGGAGGCGGCGGATAGCCGGCATTATGCGGGCTGGGCCCGCAGGGTAGGCCGGCGCCGCGCCGCAATCGCGGCTGGCATCGCCGGCGCGCGCGCGCGACAATGGGTACCTGTGGCAACCGGGCCCGCGCCGCGGGACCGATCCGGGAGACATCGTGCCTGAAACGCTCGCCATCGAACGCGCCGGCGCCGTCGCGACGATCTGGATGAATCGTCCGGAGGTGCATAACGCCTTCAACGAGACCGTGATCGAAGAACTCGACGCAGCCGTGCAGGCGCTGGGCGCCGATGCGCAGGTGCGCGTCGTCGTGCTGGCCGGCCGCGGCCGCAGCTTCTCGGCCGGCGCGGACCTCAACTGGATGCAGCGCCTGGCATCGGCCAGCGAGGCCGAGAACCTGCAGGACGCGCGCCGCTTCGCCGCCATGCTGCGGCGCGTGGCCACGCTGGCCAAGCCGACGATCGCGCGCGTCCACGGCGCGGCGCTGGGCGGCGGCGTCGGCCTGGCGGCGGCCTGCGACCTGTGCGTGGCCGGTGACGAGGCCACCTTCGCCATGACCGAAGTGCGGCTGGGACTGATACCCGCCGTCATCGGCCCCTATGTCGTGCGCGCCATCGGCGTGCGCCAGAGTCTGCGCTACATGCAGACCGCCGAACGCATCGGCGCGGCCCGCGCGGTCGAGCTGGGCCTGGCGCACGAGGCGGTGCCGGCCGGCGCACTCGACGAGCGGATCGGCACGCATGCCGCCGCGCTGTGCGCCGGCGGACCGGCCGCCCAGGCCCACGCCAAGCGCCTGTTGCTGGCGCTCGAATCGCAGCCGCTGGCCGACGCGCTGATCGACCAGACCGCGCGCGCCATCGCCGCCCAGCGCGCCTCGCCCGAGGGCCGCGAGGGGCTGGCCGCTTTCTTCGCCCGCCGCCCGCCCGGCTGGGCGCCGCCGCCCTGAGCACGGCCGCAAGCGCCGACGCCATGGACGCCATAGCCCTCGCCGATACCGACGACGCCGATGCGATCGCCGCGCTGTCGCGCGTCGAGATCGAGGACGGCTTGCCCTGGCGCTGGACGCCGGCCCGCGTGGCCCGCGCGATCGCCAATCCGGCCATCAATGTCGCCGTGGTGCGCGGCGGCGGCGGGCTGAGGGGTTTCGGCATGATGCGCTACGCCGACGGCGCCGCGCATCTGCTGTTGCTGGCCGTCGATCCGGCGCACCGCCGCTACGGCGTGGGCAGTGCGCTGCTGCAGTGGCTCGAGGCGGTGGCGCTGCACGCCGGCATCGGCCTCGTCCAGCTCGAGGCACGCAACGACAACCCCGCGGCGCGCGCCTTCTATCGTCGCCACGGCTACCGTGAACTGGCGGTCGTCTCCGGCATGTACAGCGGGATCAAGGACGGCGTGTGCCTTGAGCGCACCTTGTTCGAAGCCGCCGCCGCCGAAACGCACGTCGTCCTGCATCAAGGAGAGGTCATGGACATCAAGGACATCATCCGGGACAACGAGGTCCGCTTCCTGCGCTTTCGCCAGGGCCACCTGTACTACGCGGTGACGGTGCCCGGCGCGGGCACCGACTACCTTTTCCCGGTGCCGGTGGCCGATGTCGGCGACGCCACCTTGCACGCGCGGGAGAAGGCGATACTGTTCACGCGCTACATACGCCAGGCGATAGAGGCGGGTAGCTTCGTGCCGCTGCGCCCGGAGTGATCCGGGCGCGGCCGCGCATCATTTGCCCGCCGGAGCTATCCGTACCAGCGTGAGATTGCAATCGGCGTCGTCGCAGCCGGGCGGATCCTCGGCGGCGATCCAGTGCGTCGTGCGCGGGTCGCCGGGATGCGCCGCGAACACCACGACGTTGTGCCCGCCGCACGCCGGCTGGTCGTTGAAGCCCGAGAGCGTGTAGGCCAGGCAGCCGCCCTCGCTCACGTCGCTGAAGTAGTAGCCGAAATATTCGGTGGGCTTGAACGTCACCGATTTTCCGACCGGGTCGGGCGTCGCGCTGCCGGGAGGCACGCCGCCGCCGTGGAACAGCAGGTGCCGGGCCCCGACGATGCTGCCGTGGGCGTCGGTCTCGAACCAGCCGAATTCGTTGATTTCCGCCGGCACGGTCGAGAACTGCAGCTCGAGCGTCGCGCGCAGCTCATGGTCGCCGTGGCTGCGCCGGAAATACACTTTGGGATCGAACGCGCCGCCGCTGTCGGCCGCCGCATCGTAGGCCATGCCCCAGAACGGCAAGGCGCCGGGCGCCGCGGCGTGCGTTCCTATGCCGATGCAATCGCCGCCGCCGGTGAGGCAAAAGCCCACGTTCTTGCTGTCCGGATTGCCGGAATAGGCGCCCACGCTGCGCGTCGGCGCGTCCCAGAACGGCGCGCCGTTGTTGTTCAGGTTGGCAGCGGTCCAGGACTGGAATCCCGCGCCGGGGCTGCCGATGACGGTTTGCGCATGCGCCGCGGCGCAGCCGGTCCAGAGGATGGCCGTGACGAACAGCTGCGGCCCCAGCATGCCGAGCAGGAACAGCAGGCCCCTGTCGACGCTGCCGGCGCTTGCCTCCGTGGATCCTTTTTCTTGTTCCATGATGTGCTCCTCGCAGGTTCGGAATCGGGGGCACCGCCAGGCCCAGCGGCCGTACGCTCCCCCATTGGAAGAACGCAGTGCGGACCGCAGACCGGACACCACGCGTGTCGGGCGCCGCAGGCGGTGGCCCATCCCCCGCCGCGCGGGCCTTGCAGCGCCGCGCCCCTTCCAATACCCTTGTGCGCAGGACCGGTGTGCGCGGGCGCGGGCATCGGCGCAATCCTTGGGGGAGGCGGCACGGCCATGAGCAAGGCGTACTGGATAGCCACCTATCGCGTCGTCAGGGACGCCGAACGCCTGGCGGCCTACGCCAGCCTTGCCGGACCGGCGCTCACGGCCGGGGGCGGACGCTTCCTGGCGCGCGGCCTGCCGGCCAAGGCCTATGAACTGGGCGCGATGCAGCGCGCGGTGCTGATCGAATTCGACAGCGTCGAGCAGGCGATCGCCGCGCACGACAGCCCCGAGTACCAGCATGCGCTGGCGGTCCTGGGCGACGCCGTGGACCGGGACCTGCGCATCGTCGCGGGCAGCTAGCGGCGCGGGCCGCGCCCGCAGATCGCTGGTGGCCGTGGCCTCCGCCGGATACTCGGGCACCCCGCTGGCCCGCAAGCTCGGAATTGCGCCGCATGCCCGCGTTGTCGTCCGCCACGGACCCGCCAACTACGCCGCACTGCTCGCCCCCGTTCCGGCCGGTATCGTGTTCGAGGAACGCATCACGGACGCCACCGACATCACCGACGCCGCGCTTCGCACGCTGCCGCTGGGTTTCGTCGACGTGAAGGTATGTGCCGTCGACGAGGTCTGGTCGGGATTGAAGTTCGTCGTCCGCAAGGCATTGCGGTGAAAGACGCCGGTGGCACACCCGCCGGGTGTCGTGCCGTGGGTGCAGGCCGTCGATTCGAAACTGCGAGGGGAATATGAATTCCGATCCATTCGAAGAACTCAAGGCCCGCCAGCGCGAGATGTGGGCGTCGTTCGCGCCGGCGGCGACATTCACCATACCGGTTGCCGCGCAGCTGGTTCGGTTCGCCGAGCTCGCGCCGGGCGAGGCGGTGCTCGACGTCGGCACCGGCACCGGCGTCGTCGCGATCACGGCGGCGCGCGCCGGCGCGCGCGTCTGGGCGCTCGATCTGACCCCCGAACTGCTGGCGCAGGCGCGCGACAACGGCCGTATCGCCGGCCAGCCCGGCATCGACTGGACCGAGGGCGATGCCGAGCGCCTGCCCTACGGCGACGCGACATTTGACGTCGTGTTGAGCCAGTTCGGCCACATATTCGCTCCGCAGCCGCCGGTCGTCGTGGCGGAGTTGCGTCGCGTGCTCAAGCCGGGGGGCCGCATCGCCTTCGCGTCCTGGCCGCCCGAGCATTTCGTCGGGCGCATGTTCGCTTTCGTCGCGCAGCATTCTCCGCCGCCGCCGGCCGGGGCCGCGGCACCGGGGCAGTGGGGCGTCCCCGCTGTCATCGCCGAGCGCCTGGCGGGCCATTTCGATGCGCCGTTCTTCGAGCGCGGCACGATGACGGTGCCCACGCTCAGCCTGCCGCACCTGCGCGGTTTCATGGAGCGTTCGGTCGGGCCGCTGCAGAAGCTGGTCGAACGGCTTGCCGGCGAGCCCGGGGCCCTTGCTGCGGTGCGTGGCGAGTTCGAGGCACTGGCGGCGCCGTACTATCGTGACAACCTGGTCCATCAGAGCTATCTTCTGGCACGTGCCCGCGCGCGTTGATTCGGCTGCGTAGCGCCGACCCGGGGTTCGCAGCCCGCAGGAGCAAGCACCGATGATTACCCTTCTGCCGATGACGGACGAGCAGTTCGCGGTGTTCGCCCAGGATGCCATCCGCGACTACGCGGCCGACAAGCGCGCCAATGGGCTCTGGTCGGCCGACGAGGCACTCGAGCGCGCGCGCGAGATCTTCGGCGAACTGCTGCCGCAGGGTCCGGCGACGCCGGATCACCACCTGTATGTGTTGCGCGATCCGGAACGCCAGGTCGAGGTCGGCACCTTGTGGCTGGCCGTGGTGGAGCGCGCGGGCCGGCGCATTGCCTATGTCTATGGCGTGGACATCCTGGCCGAGTACCGGCGCCAGGGATACGCGACCCAGGCCTTCCGGGCGCTGGAGGACCAGGTGGGCGCCTGGGGCCTGGCCGGCATCGCCCTGCATGTCTTTGGCCACAACAGCGGCGCCCAGGCGCTGTACGAGAGCCTGGGATATGCCGTCACCGACATCATGCTGTTCAAGGCATTGCCGCCGAACTGAAGCGGCTGTTCGCAAAGGAAGCGCCCGCCGATTGCGCGCAACAGCAGCGGGCGCAAGGCACCTGCGCAGCGGACTCAGCGTGCGCCGCAGGCCTGCGCGATCGGCGTTGTCGCGCCGGCAGCGGCCGGCGTGCAGCGGCGGAAGCGCTGCGGATGCACCATCGTCGTGGCGACCGCAAAGCCGTCGACGGCGCCGCCGGCGTCGCGGCTGAACTGCAGCGTGTAGCTGCCTTCGCTCAGGTCGCCGCGGTAGACCTCGCCGAATTGCGGCACGAGGCGCTGCGCCGGGAACAGCCACTGGTGGCGCAGCAACTGGCCGTCGCGCACCGACAATATCCAGGAGACTCCCAGCTCCTCGCTGTAGTAGCTGCCGGCGTAGTCGGCCGGATCGGCCGGCGCGGCGCGCGCCGCGCCGGCGTCGATGCGCTCGAGCTCCAAGGGATCGCCGTCGTCGCTGAAGGCCTGCACGCGGGCATGGCCGGGTTCGTCGTGGAAGACGTAGCGGGTGCTGGAGTTTCCCGCGGCGAACCGGCCGCCACCCAGGTCCTGCAGTTGCTGCGCGCCGTCCGCGTCGACCAGCGCCAGCGCGTTCCCGGCGGCGGCAAAGTGCAGCACGGCCAGCGTGCGCGCATTCCAGTAGAGGCCTGCGTACGCCGCCGCTGGCGCGCTTGCCGCGGCGCCGTCGCCCGCGCCGCCGGCGCCCAGATAGCGATCGGCGACACGCTCGCCCAGCGCCAGCGTATCGAGTTCGCCGATGCTGTTGCACAGCAGGATCACGCTGAGGCCGTCCTGCGGAAACCGCAGGTAGCCGGAGCGGTAGCCGACCCATTCGCCGGTGTGCTGGATGCGCCCGTGGCCGCGGTAGCTGTCGCGGATCTGGCCCATCGCGTAGGGCGCGACGCTGCCGTCGGTGCGCACGCCGGCCTCCTCGAGCTGGACGATCGCGCTGCGTCCGCCCACCACCGGGTCGCGGAAGTTGCGGTCCCAGCGGACCATGTCGTCGACGGTCGTCATGACCGACCCGTCTCCCAGTTCCTCGAAATTGGACATGTCGATCGCGTAGCCGCCGTCGGTGCGCGGCGCATAGCCGGTGGCACGGTGCGGCACGATGAGCCCGTGATCGTCGTGGAAGTGCGTGTCGCGCATGCCCAGCGGCGCGAAGACGCGCCGCTGGGCGAAGGCGCGCAGGCTCTGCCCGCTCACGCGCTGCACGACGAGCGCGAGCAGGAAGTAGTTGGTATCGCTGTACAGGTACTGGCGGCCCGGGGGAAAGTTCAGCGTGCGCTGGCGCGCGATCAGCGCCAGCGCATCGTCGTCGGTGGTGAGGTCGGCCTCGGGCACGCCGGCCAGGTCGAACAGGTCGGTGTAGCTGGGCAGGCCGCTCTGGTGGTGCAGCATCCGGCGCAGGCTGACCGGCGTTCCGTAGTCGGGCAGTTCCGGAACGTACCGGCGCACGTCGTCATCGAGCGAAAGCTTGCCATCCTGCGCCAGCAGGACGATGCTCAGCGCCGTGAATTGCTTCGATACCGAACCGATGTCGAACACCGTGTGGCGCGTGATCGGCAGGCCCTGTTCCAGATTGGCCGAACCGTACCCGCGCGCGTAGGCGAGGGCGCCATTGCGCACCACGGCCAGCGCGCAGCCCGGGGTGTCGGCGTGGTCCCAGGGCGCGAAGATCCGGTCGATGTGCGGGTCGGGCCGGCCGGCCGGTGCCTGGGCGTGGGCGGCGGCGGCCGTGAGCAAGGCCAGGGACAGGGTTGAGACGATTGTTTTCACGGGCGATTCCTTGGACATATCCATGCTGCGGCCGCTGCGCCAGCGCGGCGCTGTCAACCGGGTACCGGTCGGTGCCCGGTGTTGCAAAAAAGCGATGTTGCTTGGCAACATTCAATAGGTTATTGCAATGACTCAGCAAACACTTTAGATTGAACTGGGGCGGGTGGCAAAAACAAAGGAACGACGCGTACCGGGTGTGATCCCTGGCCGGACGCAAAGATTCCCGTTGGCTGCGCCGCGATGTCAGTCTGCATCGATAGGGGGAATCATGGCGCGGTCGGTCACGGGTTGGGGTAGCTTGCGCGGCGCTCGGCCACGCAAGTGGGTGGGCGGCATGGTCGGTGTCGCCGCGGTGGGCCTGCTGGCCGCGCCGTGCGCGCAGGCGGCGGACGCCGACGCCGCAGCGGCGCCGGCGGCACCGGCGCAGGCGCTGGAGCCGATCACGGTCACCGGTTCGTACCTGCGCCGCACCGACACCGAGATCCCGTCGCCGGTGACCACCATCAGCGCCGAGGAGATCTCCAAGAGCGGCATGAAGACCATCGCCGATGTCATCCACTCGGTGTCGGCCGACAACAGCGGCACACTCACGCAGAGCTTCAGCGGCGCGATGGCCGGCGGCGCCAGCGGTGTCTCGCTGCGCGGCCTGAGCGTCGACGCGACGCTGGTGCTGCTCGATGGCCACCGCATGGCGCCCTACCCGCTGTCCGACGACGGCCAGCGGCCCTTCGTCGACATCTCCTCGCTGCCGCTGGGCATCGTCGACCATGTCGAGATCCTGCGCGACGGCGCCTCGGCCATCTACGGCTCGGACGCCATCGCCGGCGTCGTGAACATCATCCTCAAGAAGCAGTTCACCGGCATCGACGTATCGGCCAGCGCCGGCACCTCGTACAAGATGGACGGCGGTTCGGAGCGCGCCTCGGTCACCTATGGCTTCGGCGACCTGGCCACCGACTCGCGCAATGTCTACTTCAACCTCGAGGCGCGCCACCAGGACGCTATCGCCCAGGAGGCCCGCGGTTCGTACCTCAAGGCACTGGACCTCACGCCCTGGGGCGGCCCCGACCTGCGCGGCGGCCTCATCAACGGCGGCCTGCCGCTCAACGGGACGACCTACACCATTCCCGGCCAGGTACTGCCGCTCAATGCGGCCACCAGCGGCAGCGCCGAGGCGCCGTACCTGCTGCCCGGTTGCGCTTCGCAAAACCTGGTCTCGTCGGTGGCATCGAACAGCCCAGGCGTGTTCACGCTCAGCGGCAATCCGGCCTATGGCTGCGCCTGGGACACCAACGCGTACAAGAAGATCCAGCCGAAGAACGACGGCCTGAACCTCTCGGGGCACTGGACGCAGAATCTCGGCTCGGGCTGGCAGAACCTGGCGAGCGCCAACTACTTCCATTCGGAATCGGAGCAGTACCGCCAGTCCAACGGCTATAACGTCGGCACCAATCTCGTGCCCTTCGCCTGGGCCGGCTCCAAGAGCGGCACCGTCAACCAGTTCGACCCCTTCACCACCGGGGTGCTGCTGCCGGCGAACCACCCGGACAATCCGTTCAATCCGGCCAGTCCCTATTACGCCGCAGCCCAGGCCTACTACGGATCGGCTTTCAGCCAGTACATCGGCCAGCCGGCGCTGTTCTTCGGCGCGCTCACCGACATTCCGCCGCAACACTCGCTCTACAAGACCGACGTCTATCGTCTCGTCGAGGAACTCAATGGCACGGTGGGCGACTGGGACGTTTCCGCGAGCGCGGGCTTCATCACCGACCGCACCCACATCACCTACGAGAACTTCCTCAACCCGAATGCCTTCTACGCCGCGCTGGCCAACGGGAGCTATCGCGTGGGGCAGAACGCCTATCTCAATTCGCCCGCGCTCTACGCGACGCTGGCGCCGACGACCGCCGACACCGCCACGAGTACTCTTGGCTACGTATCGGCCAATGCGGAGCGCTCGCTGATGCCGCTGCCGGGCGGCAATCTCGCGTTGGCCACGGGCGTCGAGGCGCGTCACCTGTCCAATCACAACCCGGGGCAGCCTGGCGCCTCGCTGGGCAACGACCAGATGGATGGCAGCTTCTATGCCGACGGCTCGCAGAGCGTGTTCGCGGCATTTGGCGAACTCTCGGCACCGGTGCTGCGTTCGCTGGAACTGGAGGCCGCGGCGCGCGCCGACCACTACCAGAACACCGGCTACTCGGTGACGCCCAAGCTCGGGTTCAAGTTCAAGCCCGTGCAGGAACTGGCCCTGCGCGGCACGTATGCCCGAGGCTTTCGCGCGCCCGGCATCGCCGAGAGCGGCAACTCGGGTTCGGGCAGCAGCGTCGCGCCGGCACCCGCCGACCCGCTGCGCTGCATCCCCGGCAGCCTGACCGCGCCCAATACGCTGCAGGACTGCGGCGGCGTGGGCAGCTCGGTCGCCGTGCTGGCGCGCGGCAATCCGAGCCTGCAGCCGGAGAAGTCGCACAGCATCACCGTGGGCTTCATCCTCGAACCGGTGCAACAGGTGAGCCTCACGGCGGACTATTTCCGCATCCGCCGCGACAACGAGATCGCCACCGCACCGTACTCGCTGGCCAACGCGGTGCGCAGCCCGGCGCTGCCGGGCTCGGCCTACCCGGGCACCATCATCGAATACCTCACGCCCTACGTGAACGCGGCCTACTCGCTGACCTCTGGCATCGACGCCGAGTTCAAGTCCAAGTTCAACCTGCACGAATACGGCTGGCTCACGTTCAAGCTCGAGGTGACGCACCTGCTCGAATCGCAGCAGACCTTCCATGACCCGGTGAACGGCGACGTGACCTACCACTATGCCGGCACCGTGGGCCCCACCTCGCTGAGCGGCGCCACCGGCACGCCGGCCACGCGCGGCAGCTACACCTTCGACTGGACGCGCGGACCGCTGTCGCTGGGCCTCACCTATACCTACCGCGGCCCGATGAAGGGCATCGACGAGTCGAGCGACCCCACCGCCTGCATCCAGTTGCTGAACCCCGGCGCCTGCTACGTCGCCAGCTTCGGCTACGCCACGGTCTACGGCCAGTACCAGTTCAGCGACCATCTCGAGATCACCGGGACGGTCACCAACGTCACCAACCGGATGGCGCCACTCGACACCGCCACCTACGGTGGCCAGAACTACGATCCCTCGCTGGACCAGGCCGGTGCGATCGGCCGGTACTTCGAGCTGGGTTTCCGCTACCACCTGTAGAAGAAAAGAAGAAAAGGCCGCGACCGTCATGGATAGTGCGCACGTGCTGCAGTGGTGCAAGGCCGGTGCACGGCGGGCCGTGCCCGCCGTGCTGGGCGTGGCGATGGCCCTGGCCACGGCCGTGGCGCCGGCCCTGGCGGCCGAGACGGCGGCCGATGTCGTCCAGGTCGCGGTCGATGCGCGCGAGGCGCCGCGCGGCGTGCTCAAGTCGCACCTGCGCCTGCCGGTGACGCCCGGACCGCTGACGCTGCTGTATCCGAAGTGGCTGCCGGGGCGGCACAGCCCGGCGGGTCCCATCACCTCGCTGGCGGGCCCGCGCCTGCAGGCGGGTGGCGTCGAGCTGGCGTGGCGCCGCGACGCGGTCGACCCCTATGTGTTCCATCTCGACATCCCCGCCGGCGTACGCGCGCTCGATGTCGACCTCGAAGTGCTGACGGCGCCGGCGCCCGATGGCGTCGTCCAGGGACTCGAGACGCCGCGCTATGCCACCGAAGCGCTCGCCCTGGTCGAGTGGAACCAGGTGCTGCTGTATCCGGCCGGGCCGCCCAGCGACGCGCTGACCTACCAGGCATCGGTGCGCGTGCCGCCAGGCTGGCACACGGCCACGGCGCTCACGCCGCTGGCGGGCGCCGCGGCCGACGACGAGCTGCGTTTCGAGCCGGTGTCGCTCACCACGCTGGTCGATTCGACCCTGCTCACGGGTCGCTACTGGCGCACGCTGGACCTGGGCGGCACGCCGGCGGTGCGCCTGGACATCGCCGCCGACCGGCCGGCCCTGCTCGAGATGGCGGCGCCGATCGAGGAACACTACCGCAATCTCGTGAAGGAGGCGGCGGCGCTGTTCGGCGCCACCCATTACCGGCGCTACCAGTTCCTCTGGATCCTCACCGACCAGATCATGCCCGACGGCATCGAGCACCACGAGTCCAGCGACAACCGTTCGCCGGCCCGTGCGCTGCTCGACGACAACATCCGCCGCGCCGAAGCCAACCTGCTGGCACACGAATACACCCACTCATGGAACGGCAAGTTCCGCCGGCCTGTTGGACTCGCCACGCCCGACTACCAGGCGCCGATGCACGACGACCTGCTGTGGGTCTACGAAGGGCTCACCGAGTACCTGGGCGACGTGCTGGCCGCGCGCAGCGGGCTGCTGGCGCCCAACGAGTTCCGCGACGAGCTTGCGCGCCTGGCCGCGCAGATGGACGTGCACAAGGGGCGCGACTGGCGCTCGCTGCAGGACACCGCCGACGCGGCGCAGCTGGTCTATTACCAGGACAAGAACTGGGCGGCGCGGCTGCGCCGCCAGGACGACTTCTACCAGGAGTCGGCCCTGCTCTGGCTCGAGGCCGACACGCTGATACGCCGCGAATCGCAGGGACGGCGCAGCCTCGACGACTTCTGCCGGCGCTTCTACGGCGCGCCCAGCACCGGGCCGCGGGTGCAGCCCTACGACTTCGACGCCGTGGTGGCCGCGCTCGAGGCGGTACAGCCGCACGATTGGCGCGGCTTCTGGCTCGAGCGCCTGCAGCGCACCGGCGGCGGCGCGCCGCTGGCGGGTCTGCGCAATGCCGGCTGGCGTTTCACCTACGGCACCGAGGCCTCGACGATGCACACGGCCCACGAGGTCGAGGACCACGAGCTCAACCTGCAGTACTCGCTGGGCTTCGGCCTGGGTCTCGACGGTGGCGCGATCAGCGACATCGTGCCCGGATCGCCGGCCGACCGCGCCGGCATGGCGCCGGGCAGCCACCTGGTCGCCATCGACGGCCACCGCTGGTCGGCCGACACGATGCACGAGGCGCTGGCCGCCAGGGACGCTTCGCTCGTCACGCTGCTGGTGGAGAAGGACGACGAGTACCGCAGCTATGAATTGCACTACGGCGGCGGCGAGCGCTATCCGAACCTGGTCCGCGAATCCGGCCCCGACCTGCTCGCGGCGATCGGGCACCCGCGGGCCCCGGCGGCGCCGGCACCGCGGTGAGCCGCGCGACGCCGCCGTCGGACCCGACGGCCGTTGCCGATCCGGCGCCCGCGCCGGCCTGGCGCGGCGCACCGCGACTGCCGGCGCGCGTGCCGCGCGCGGTGGTCTTCGACATGGACGGCCTGATGCTCGACACCGAGCGCCTCGACCGCGACCTGTGGCGCGCGGCCGTGCGGCGCCGCGCGCTCGATATTCCCGACAGCCTGCACGCCCGCCTGGTAGGGCGGCGCGCGGTCGACGCCGAGGCGATCCTGCGCGCACATTTCGGCGGCGCCTTCCCGCTCGAGGAGATCAAGGCCGAGGTCCAGGTGCGCTGGGAGGCGATCGCCGCCGGACCGGGACTGCCGCGCAAGCCCGGTCTCGAAGCGCTGCTGCTGCATCTGGAGCAGGCACGGATTCCCAAGGCGGTCGCCACCTCGACGGCCCGCGGCAAGGCGCTGGTGAGCCTGGGCCCGCTGGCCGCGCGCTTCCAGGCGCTGGCCTGCGGCGACGAGGTGCGCGAGGGCAAGCCGGCGCCGGAGATCTTCGAGCTGGCCGCGCGGCGCCTGGGGCTGGCCGTCGAGGACTGCCTGGCGCTGGAGGACTCGCCGGCCGGGGTGGCGGCGGCGCGCAGTGCCCGCATGAGCGTCATCATGATTCCCGACCTGGTCGCGCCGGCCGAACCGCCCGAGTTCGTCTGCGAGTCGCTCGGACAGGTCCTCGACTGGCTGCTCGCGCAGCAGGCCGTGCCGGGTTGAGGCCCGCGCCCGCACCCATCCGATCCCGCCCACCGTCACCGTGAACCCCTACTGCCGGAGCCCATGATGAAGAAACCCATGCCCACGCCCATCCCCTCGTTCCGGCCCCGCGCGCCGTCAATGCCGCGCGCCGGCGTGGTGGCCGCGCTGGCGCTGGCGGCGGCTGGCGCAGCGCTGGCCGCCCGCGCAGCCGACCCCGCCGCGGTCGCGCCCGCCGTTTCGTCCGCCGATGCGGCCGCGGAGGCGGCGCCGGCCGGGGTGCTACCCGACATCGTCGTGACGGCGCAAAAGCGCAACGAGACGATCCAGGAGGCGCCGCTGAGCCTGACGGTGCTGACGGCCGAGACGCTGCAGGAGGAGGGCGCGCAGGGCTTCACCGACGTGGCCGCACGCATCCCGGGCGTGGCCTACAACGCGGCCGGACCCGGGCGCAGCAGCTATTCGATCCGCGGCATTGCCTCGATCGGCGGCAACGCGCCGACCACCGGCTTCTATGTCGACGAGACCCCGATCGTGCCGTCCGGCGGCGACGGCGCCACGGCCACGATCGACCCGGACCTGTACGACCTGGCCCGCGTCGAGGTGCTGCGCGGTCCGCAGGGCACGCTCTACGGCGCCAGCTCGATGGGCGGGACGATCCGCCTGATCACCAACCAGCCCAGGATCAACGTCACCGAGAGCAGCTTCCGCGCCGAGGGTTCCGACACCCAGAACGGCGGTCCCAACGGGCGCATCGACGCGATGGTCAACGTGCCGGTCGTCGACGATGTCGCCGCCTTGCGGATGGTTGCCACCTACAAGCGCATGAGCGGCTTCATCGACCGCGAGATCGGCGTGTGGGCGCCGAACACGAATCCGCCGGGTTTCCCCGCCTATCCGGTCTCGCCCGCGACGCCAAGCGCCGTGGTCCGCGACGTCAACACCGAGGAGCGCCTCGGACTGCGGGCCGCGCTGCGCATCGCACCGAGCGAGAACCTCGCCATCACGCCGGCGCTCTGGTACCAGCAGGTCAACCTGGGCGCACCGGGCGATTTCGACGTCCCCAGCGGCACCTCCGGCGGGCCGCTGATCCAGGCGCGGCCCTTCAACGTCCAGGAGCCGTCCAACGACCACTTCCTCATGGGCACCCTGAGCGTCAACTATGAACTGGGTTTCGGCAACCTCGTGTCGTCGACCTCGTTCATCCACCGCAACCTGCTAACGACCGAGGACCAGAGCGAGGCCCTGGAGATCGCCCTGCCGCAGGGCCGGTTCCTGCCCAGCGCCTACGCCCCGACCGTCACGACGCGCGAGTTCACGCAGGAGCTGCGGCTGTCCATAACCCCGGCCGGCTCGCCATTGAGCGGCATCGTCGGCGCGTACTTCAACAACACCAACCGGCACTACGACGTCGACTATGTCGTTCCCGGGTACAGCGCGGCATTCGCCAACTCGCCGTCCTCGATCAAGCTGTTCGGGCCCGGGCCGCTCGAGGACCTCAACTACTCGCAGAACGGCGACTATGCGCCCAAGCAAAAGGCGCTGTTCACCGAGTTCAACGAGAAGCTCACCCCCGAGCTCACCGCCACGGCCGGCCTGCGCTGGTACCAGCTGCAGTACACGACGGTGCGCAACGAGGACGGCCTGAGCAACGGCGGCCCCTCGGTGTCGCTCGGCCAGGCGAGGAACTCGGGATTCAATCCCAAGGCCTCGCTCTCCTACCAGATCGATCCCGACGCGCTGGCCTACGCGACGGTGGCCAAGGGCGTGCGCCCGGGCGGCGTGAACACCGACAACCTGGCGGCCAAGGGTTGCGGCCAGGACTATGGACCGTACCAGCCCGACAGCCTCTGGAGCTACGAACTGGGCAGCAAGACGCGCTGGCTCGGAGGCGCGCTGACCGCCGACGGCGCGGTGTATTTCATGCGCTGGAGCGGCGTGCAGCAGGGCGAGACGCTGCCGTGTTCCTACCAGATCACCGAGAACGCCGGTGCCGCCGATGTCCAGGGCGCCGAGCTCGAGCTCGAGGCGCAGCTGGGCCGGCACCTGCTGCTGACCGGCGGCGTCGGCTACACGAAGGCGACACTGGCCGAGGACGCGCCCAACCTGGGCGGCGTCAAGGGCGAGCAGCTGCAGAACGTGCCGCTGGTGAACCTCAACGCGAGCGCGCGCTATGCGTTCGCGTTCACGTCCAGCGTGCGCGGATTCGCGCGCGTCGACGCGCAGCACGTCGGCCAGTCCTATCCCGATTTCGCGCGCACCGATCCGGCAACCTTCCAGCGCGCCTACACGCTGGTCGACCTGCGCGGCGGCGCCATTTCCGGTCCCTGGGAGACCAACGTCTTCCTCGACAACCTCTTCAACACGCGCACCTATCTGTCGCGCTTCATCTCCGACAACTACGACGCCTCGAGCCGCACGCGGATGTTCACCAGCCGCCCGCGCACGCTGGGCGTCTCGGTGCAGCGCAGCTTTTGATGCGGGCCCTTGAGGGTGATCATCGGGCGTGGCGTTGGCGCCGGTATGGTGGCGCTGCGCCCCTTGGGGTCAAGTCATTGCAATGATATAATGACTTGGCAGGAAGCGCTTGCAGACGATGCCTCGATCCCTTTGGGGAAATGCAAGCAAAAACAACAGTTTGCGGGTCGCATCCGACCCGGAGAGCGGGTCGTGAAACGAGCGAGCGTTGGCATCGGCGATGCCATCATCCTGGGGTTGTCGAGTTCCGGACCGGCGCAGACGCTCGCCGTCAGCCTGGCCAGTCTGGTCGCGGCCACGGCCTACGGCGGGGCGGTGGCGCTGCTCGTCTGCTTCGTGCCGATGCTTGGCATCGCGGTCGGCTACCAGCGGCTGAACCGCTGGGACCAGAGCTCGGGCGCCACCTACACCTGGGTCGCGCGTGTCTTCCACCCGTATCTCGGGTTCCTGGCGGGCTGGATGATCCTGCTCTACTACACGCTGGGGACGAGCAGCCTGACGATACCGGCCGGCACCTACACGCTCGAGCTGATCGACGCGCGCCTGATCGACAGCCCGGTGGCGGTGGCGATCGCCGGCGGCACCTGGAACATCCTGGTGACGCTGCTGGCGCTCAAGGGGCTGCGCGTGGCGGCGCGCTTCGAGTGGCTGGTCGTGGTCTTCCAGTACCTCGTCCTGCTGCTGCTCGCCGGCGCCGGGCTGCTGGCGCTGGCACAGGGCCGCGCGGCCGTGGCCTTCTCCTGGGACTGGTTCACGCTCTCGGGCATGGGCGGGATGCGCGGGCTGATGAGCGGCATCCTGATCGCCTGCTTCATGTATTCGGGCTGGGATGCGGCCGTCTACGTCAACGAGGAATCGCGGGACCGCGTCAACAGCCCGGGGCACGCCGCCATCGCCAGCGTGGTCATACTCGCCGTCTTCTACGTGGTCTGCGTGCTGGGCCTGCAGGCCGTACTCACGCCGCAGGAACTCGAGGCGCATGCGGGCGACGCCCTGGCCGTGATCGGCGAACGCCTGCTGCCCGGCCCTTGGGCGCCCCTCATCAGCATCGTGGTTCTTACGGGGACGCTGGCAACGCTGCAGGCGGCCGTGATCTCCGCGGCGCGGATCGGCTTTGCGATGTCGCGCGACCGCGTCATGCCGGCAGTGCTGCGGCGCGTCGACCCGGACACCGGCAATCCCTGGGCCGCGACCCTGGTGATGAGCGCGCTCAACCTGATCCTGCTTGGCCTGGCGCTGGCAACCGGCAGCATCGGCCGCGCGCTGGCCAATGTCGCCAGCAGCCTCGGGCTGATCTCCATCCTCTTCTACGGACTGACCGCCGCCGCCGCGCTCTGGCACAACCGCCGCAGCCTGCTGCGCACGCCGGCCGACTTCCTGCTCGGCGGCGTGCTGCCGGGCGGTGGCGCGCTGTTCATGGCCTGGGTGGCGGTCGAGTCGGTGCGCTCCGAGGCGACCTCGCCGCAGACGCTGTCCTACGGCCTGGGCTCGGTCGCCCTCGGCCTGGTCGTGGCTGCGCTCGTGCACCGCTATGGCAACAGCGCCTTTTTCGCTCGCGGGCCGGCGCGCGCCGCCGCCGCCGCGCCGCGGCCCGGGCCCGCGCCGGCCGGGCTCGTCATCGACAGCGTGGTCGCGGCCGGCATCGACGCCGACCTGTCCACGCACCCTTCACACCGTTCCATGCCATCCGCCGCCAGGGAGTAGCCATCGTGAGTTTCACCTACCAGAACCCGTCCCGCACCGCACGCAGCGCAGCGCTGTACGAGAAAGCCTGCGACCTGATCCCGGCCGGGGTCAACAGCACGGCACGGGCCAAGTTCTCCGGATGGGATCCGTACCCGCTGTACGTCGCGCAGGGCACCGGCTCGCGCATCACCGACGTGGACGGCAACAGCTACATCGACTACCTGCTGGGGCTCGGCCCGATGATCCTCGGCCACCGCCCGCCGCGCGTAACCGCCGCGGTGGTCAAGGCGATCCAGGAGAAGGGCACCTGCTTCGCGCTGCCCACCGCCGACGACGCGGTGCTGGCGCGCAGGATCGTCGATCTCATTCCCAGCGTGGAGATGGTGCGCTTGTGCAATACCGGGACCGAGGCCGTGATCTACGCGCTGCGCCTCGCCCGCACCTTCACCGGCCGCGACAAGATCATCCGCTTCGAGGGCATGTACCACGGCTTCTCCGACGGCGTGTACTGGAGCAAGCACCCGAACCTCGATCGCGCCGGCAGCGACGCCCATCCGGTTGCCGTGCCGCAGGGCCCCGGCATGCCCAAGCACACGGGCGACCACCTCATCATCCTGCCGTGGAACGACACCGCGGCGCTGCGCGAGGCCATCGAGCGCGAGGGTCCGAACATCGCCGCCGTGCTGACCGAGCCGGTGATGTGCAATACCGGCTGCATCCTGCCCGAGCCCGGCTACCTCGAGACGATGCGCGAGCTCACCGCCAAGCACAAGATCGTGCTCATCTACGACGAGGTGATCACCGGGTTTCGCCTCGGCGTCGCCGGCGCCCAGGGACACTACGGCATCAGGCCCGACCTGTCGGTCTTCGCCAAGGGCCTGGGCGGCGGATTCCCGGTCGCCGCGCTGGGCGGACGCCGCGACATCATGTCGCTGGTCTCCGACGGCACGGTGTCGGTGGCCGGGACGTATTCGGGCAACGCGATCGCCATCGCCGCGGCCCTCGCGGCGCTCGACGAGCTGTCGGCGCCGGGCCTCTACGAGGGCCTGTACGCGCGCTGCGAGCGCTTCTACGCCGGCCTGGAGAAGATACTCAAGGACGCGCGCCTGCCGGCCTACGTGATCGGCGTCGGGCCGGTGCTGCAGGTCTGGTTCGCCGCGCACCCCATCCGCAACTACCGCGATGCCGCGCGCCACGCCAGCCACGAGCTGTTCCGCGTCTGGTGGGAGGGCATGCTCGAGCGCGGCGTGCTGTTCCACCCCGGCGCCTTCGAGAACCTGTTCGTGTCGTTCGCCCATTCGGACGACGACATCGACCAGACGCTGGCGGCCGCGCGCGAGGTCGCCGTCGAACTGCGCAAGCACGTCTGAGCGGCGCCGCGCAACCGCGATGGCAGCATCCGCCGCAAGCAGCTACACCCTGGGCATCGACCTGGGCACCTCGGCCGTCAAGGTGGTCGCGCTCGACGGCGCGGGCCGCGTCGCCGCCAGCGGGTCCGGGGATTTCCCCACGATCAGCGACCTGCCCGGCCAGGCCGAGCAGAACCCGGCCGACTGGCTCGATGCGCTCGCCCGGGCGATGGGTTCGCTGGACAGCGTCCTGGAAGCGGATGCACCGGGCTGGCGCGCGCGCGTGGCCGCCATCGGTCTGGCCGGGCAGCTGCCGACGCTGGTGTGCATGGACGGGCGCGGTGCCCTGGGACCGGCGATCACCTGGAAGGACGCACGGGCCGACGGCTGGGCCACCAAGCATATCGACGCGCGCCGCCGGCGCGCGCTCTACGAGCGCACCGGCATGCCGATCGACGGGCGCTACCTGGGTCCGATGCTGCGCTACCACTGGCCCGCGCACCGCGACGGGCTGGCCTGCGTGTTCTCCGCCAAGGACTACCTGTGCTACGCGCTCACCGGCGTCTGCCTGACGGACCCGTCGACGGCGGCCGGATTCGGCGCCTATGACCTGGCGAGCGAGGCGTTCGCGCCCGACCTGTGCGCGCAATGGGACCTGCCGCTGGCCGCGCTGCCGCCGGTGCGCCCCGCGCATTCGCAGGCCGGCGTACTGTCGGACGCGGGCGCGCGGCTGCTGGGCCTGGCGCCGGGCATTCCGGTCACCGTCGGCGCGGCCGACTCGGTGGCCGGCGCCTACGCGCTGGCCGGGCTCGAGGAAGGTGTCGTCTGCGTGTCGATGGGTTCGAGCACCATCATCATCGACGCGGTGCGCGAGCGCCGCCTCGACCCGGCGACCCGCTACCTGGTGACGCCGCACGTCCAGGCGCAGTGGTACGGCCGCGAGATGGACCTGCTGGCGACCGGCACCGGCCACCGCTGGCTGAGCGGCCTGTTCGGCTGGGACGAGGGCGAACTCGACGGCCATGCCGCGCGTTCCGAACCGGGCGCCAACGGCCTGACCTTCGCGCCCTATCTGGCCGGCGGCGAGCAGGGCGCCCTGTGGAACCCGAGCCTGACCGGCATGCTGGGCGGCCTGAACCTGCGCCACGCGCCGGCCGATATCGCGCGGGCCTTCCTCGAGGGCGTGTACTTCGAGATCCGCCGCTGCATCGACGTGCTGGCCGAATCGGCCCCGGTCAAGGGCATCGTCGTGACCGGCGGGATCGTCGAGCATGCCACCAGCCTGCAGATGCTTGCCGACATCCTGCAGCAGCCCGTGCAGCCGGCGCGCGTGGTGTCGGCCGCGGCCGAAGGCGCGGGACGCGGCGCGCGTGCGCTGCTGGGCGAGGCGCACGTGCCCGCCGCCGGCGCCGAGCGCCTGGCGACGGTGCTGCCCGGCGCCGACAGTGCCGGCTACCAGCTGCTGTACACGCAGTACCGCGCGGTCCACCACTGAGCGGACGCTGCACAACACGGAGACGGACATGAAGATCCACTGGTGCACCGATCGCGCCGCCCTGGGCGCGCTGGCTGCCGACCGCGTCTGCGACCTGCTCGACGCCCGGTCCGACGCGGTCATCGCGCTGCCCACCGGTCACACGCCGCTCGGCCTCTACGCGGAACTGGTGCGACGTGTCGACGCCGGCCAGTTGCGCCTGGACCGCGCGCGCTACTTCAACCTGGACGACTACCGCGGGCTGGCCGACGACCATCCGCTGAGCTACGCGCGCTTCCTGCGCCGCCACCTGTTCCTGCCGGCGCGCATTCCCGAGGCGCAGTACCGGCTGTTGCAGGGCAATGCCGTCGATGCGCAGGCCGAATGCCGCGCCTACGACGCGGCCATCGGCGCGGCCGGCGGCATCGACCTGGCGATCCTCGGCCTGGGCGTCAATGGCCACATCGCCTTCAACGAGCCCGGCGCCGCCTGGGACACGTGCACCCACGTCGTCACGCTCGACGCGCAGACGCGCGCCACCCATCGCGAGCAGGTCGGCGGCGCTTTCGAGATCCCGGCGCAGGGCATCACCATGGGGGTGGCGACGATACGCGCGGCGCGGCGCATCCTGCTGCTCGTGGCCGGGAGCGCCAAGCAGCCGGCCCTCGACGCCCTGCTGCGCGGCACCGCCGACCCGCGCTGGCCGGTGACCAGCCTGCTGGGCCACCCGCAGTTGCAGGTGCTGGCCGAAGCGGCGCTCAGGCCACTGCCGGCATGAGTTCTATGGCTTCGACCGCCTGCGACGGCACCGTCGCCAGGCGGAAGGCGAACGACTTGGCGACGAAGGACATGCGGAACCGGTCGATCGGCGCATTGCGCGTCGAATAGCTCACCCCGTTGATCTCGACGATCCACTCGAAGCCCATCAATTCCAGCAGCTCGGTCTCGCGCGCCTGCGCCGGGCGCGACACGAGCATCTGCTCCTCGCGCACCTCCTTGAGCCGGTAGACCTCGTCGAGCAGGTCGTAGAGCGAGCGCGGGTCGCGCGCCTCGATGTAGGCGCCCAGGTCCGGCGCCAGTACCTTCGGTATCGTCGAGACCTCCCAGATCACCGGCCGGTCGTTGAGCAGCCGCAGGCGCGAGATCTCCCAGACCTCGGCGCTGTCGGGCAATCCCAGGGCGGTGCTCTCCTCGTGCGTGGCGCGGCGCACCTGGCAGCCGAGGATGCGCGTGCGCAGCGTGGAACGCGCATCGATGTGCAGGCTGTTGCGCAGCCCGCCGACCCGGGTCGTCTCGGCGCGGACCCGCGGCCGCAGCACGAAGGTGCCGCGGCCCTGCTCGCGCCGCACCACCGACTGGCTGGCCAGCTCGGACAGCGCCCGGCGCACCGTCACCAGGCTGACGCCCGCCTGCAGCGCCAGCTTGGATTCGGGCGGCAGCTGGTCGCCCGACTGCAGGCCGTTTTCGTCGATGTACTGCAGCAGGTATGCGATGGTTTTTTCGTAGAGGGCGGCCACGCTTGGGGTATCCGGTAGGGAAACGTTCAGCAGAAGGCCTGGATGCCCGTCTGGGCACGGCCGAGGATGAGCGCATGGATGTCGTGCGTGCCCTCATAGGTGTTGACGACCTCGAGGTTGACCATGTGGCGGGCCACGCCGAACTCGTCGCTGATGCCGTTGCCGCCCAGCATGTCGCGCGCCAGGCGCGCCACGTCCAGGGCCTTGCCGCAGGAATTGCGCTTCATCATCGAGGTGATCTCGACGGCGGCGGTGCCGTTGTCCTTCATCCGGCCCAGGCGCAGCACGCCCTGCAGCGCCAGCGCGATCTCGGTCTGCATGTCGGCCAGCTTCTTCTGGATCAGCTGGTTGGCGGCCAGCGGCCGGCCGAACTGCTTGCGGTCGAGCACGTACTGGCGCGCGGTGTGCCAGCAGGCCTCGGCCGCTCCCAGTGCGCCCCAGGAAATGCCGTAGCGCGCCGAGTCCAGGCAGGTGAAGGGGCCCTTGAGCCCGTCGGCATCGGGCAGTTCCTGCTCCGCCGGGACGAACACCTCGTCCATCACGATCTCGCCGGTGATCGAGGCGCGCAGCCCCACCTTGCCGTGGATCGCCGGCGCGCTCAGCCCGGCCATGCCCTTCTCGAGCAGGTAGCCGCGGATCCGCCCCGCGTCGTTCTTGGCCCACACCAGGAACACGTCGGCGATCGGCGCGTTCGAGATCCAGGTCTTGGAGCCGCTCAGGCGAAAGCCGCCCGGCACCGCGCGGGCGCGCGTGGCCATGCTGCCCGGGTCGGACCCGTGGTTGGGTTCGGTGAGGCCGAAGCAGCCGATGGCCGCGCCGCTGGCCAGGGCCGGCAGGTACTTGCGGCGCTGCGCGTCCGAGCCGAAGCGGAAGATCGGCAGTATCACCAGCGACGACTGCACGCTCATCATCGAGCGGTAGCCCGAATCGACACGCTCGATCTCGCGGGCGATGAGCCCGTAGCAGACGTAGTTGAGTTCCGAACCGCCGAACTCGGCCGGCAGGGTGGCAGCGAGCAGGCCCAGCGCGCCCATCTCGCGGAAGATGGCCGGCTCGGCCGTCTCGCTGCGGAAGGCCGCCAGCACGCGCGGCGCGAGCTTGTCCTGGGCGTAGCGCTGGGCCGAGTCGCGCACCATGCGCTCGTCCTCGCTCAGCTGCTCGTCCAGCAGCAGCGGATCGTTCCAGTGGAATCCGGCGGCCGCCGCCGGCTTGAAGCCAGGTTCGTTCATGGAGAGTCTCCGATACGCGACCGGGAGCGGCCGGACGAGTACCGGCGGGGCCCAGCGCCGTCTGGATGATACGCGCGAAAAAAAGGCCCATCCGCGGGGATGGGCCGGTGGCCGGGGCGTCGGCGGGACCTCACTCCCGCATGAATTCGAGCATCTTGTCGCGCACGTCGCCGGGGATCACCGTCGCCTCGCGGGTCGCCTGCGAGGTGCACACGGCGATGCGATTCATTCGCACGCGCTGCTCGCCGTCCTTGTCCACGCCCATCGTGAAGCGCACCGAGGTGCGGCCGACGTGGGTGAGCGTGAGCCAGAAATCGACCGTCTCGCCCATCTTGGTCGGCTTGGCGAAGGTCGCTTCCATGCGCACGGTCGGCAGCGCCAGTCCGCGCGACATCAGGAACTCGTCGAAGCGGATCTCGATCGCCTCGTAGAACCAGTCCTCCACGAGCGCGTTGAAGATGTGGAAGTAGTTCGGATAGAAGACGGTGCCGGTCGGGTCGCAGTGCGACAGGCGTATCAGGTACTGCTTGATGAATGTCATGGTGCTTCTCCGCTGGGATGCCGCCGCGATCGCTCGCGACGGCCGGTCCGCTGCCGGGCAGGACCGCGCATGGCCGGTGGCCCGCCGCGGGGAATCCGCTCCCTTCTGCCCGGATTTCGGCACTATCCTCTTCCTACTTGAGCGCCGGTATGCCCCGAATTGCGCTGCAATAACGCGCCGCGGATTCCCGGCGTAAGCTTGCGCCACGGCGCTTGTCCTGGCGCCCGGCGCCGCGCGCCGGGCGCGCCTGGCCTGCGCGACGCCCGCCAGCCCCTGCCTGCCTCGCCTAGGAGCCCGCCATGTCCATCCGCCACCCGCTCGGAGCCGATCCGCGTCCCGGCCACGCCTTCGCGACCCTGGCCGGCGGTTGTTTCTGGTGCCTGGAGGCGGTCTACGAGGAGCTCGAAGGGGTGGTGGACGTCGAGTCCGGTTATTCGAACGGCCACACCGAGAATCCCGATTACCGCCGCGTCTGCGGCGGCGCCACCGGTTATGCCGAGGTGGTGCGCATCGAGTTCGATCCGGACCGGATCAGCTACCGGGAACTGCTGGAGATCTTCCTCGCGATCCACGACCCGACCACGCCCAACCGCCAGGGCAACGACGTCGGCTCCCAGTACCGCTCGGCGATCTTCCATCACTCGGAGGAACAGAAGGCCGAGGCGCTGGAGTTCCTGCGCGGCGCGCAGCGCCTGTTCGAGGACGACATCGTCACCGAGCTGGCGCCCGTCGACCGCTACGTGCGCGCCGAGGTCCACCACCAGGAATACTTCCGCAACAACCCCACGCAGGGCTACTGCATGTTCGTCATCGGGCCCAAGGTCGAGAAGTTCCGCCGCACCTTCGCCCGCAAGCGGCGCCTCAGCGCCGTCTGAGCACCGTCCGAGCGCCCGCCCGCGCTACTGCTGGCGCGCGCGTTCGATGATCGCCTGGGTGTTGAGCACGGTCTGCTGCGAGCGCGTGCTCGGCACCACCGGCCCGATGCGGAAGCGCAGGTGCACCGTGGTGCCGACGTTGGCCGCCGTCTCGAGCTTGAGCTGGGCGCCGATCTTCTGCGCGCGGTTGCGCATGTTGAGCAGTCCGCGGCCGCCGACCCGCTCCTCGGAAATGCCGGCGCCGTTGTCGGCGATGCGGATGTCGAGCATGCGCGCGTCCCCGGTGCCTTCGACCATCAGCACCACGCGCACGGCACGCGCGTGGCTGTGCTTGAGCGCGTTGGTCAGCGCCTCCTGGACGATGCGCAGGATCGGCAGCACGACGTCGGGGTGCAGGCCGATCTCCTCGGGCAGGCGGCGCGCATCCCAGGCCAGCTCGATGCCGGCCGCGCGCAGCCGCGGTTCCATGCGGAAGCGCAGGTTCCCCAGCGCCGCCGTGAGGTCGGCGTCCTCGGCCGTCAGCGCGTCGATCGCCAGGCGCATGTCGTCGATCGATTCGCGCAGGATCTGCGCGAACTGGTCGTTGCTGACCGCGCCGCGCTCCACCAGCATCAGCGCCGACATCAGCTGCGAGCCCAGGCCGTCGTGCATGTCCTGCATGATGCGCTGGCGCTCCTGCGATTCGACCTTGACGCGCTCGCTCTCGCGCAGCCGCTCGAAGTTGCGCTTGAGCAGCAGCTCGCGTTCGCGCACGCGCGTCTCGAGCTCGACGCGCGCCGCCTCGGTCTCGTGCATCGCGCGCATCAGGCCGTCGATGAGCGGCGTGGCCAGCGCGACCAGCATCAGCGGCGCGATGAAGTTCAGCGCCGGCGCGCCGTCGAGGCTGTCGAGCCCGATGAGGCTGCCGACATCGGCCAGCGCGGCCAGCAGCAGCGCCGCCGCCGCGACCAGCACCAGCGGATGCGGCGCCGCCAGCCCGCGGGTGCGCCGGTACAGGCCGACCCCGGTGGCCGCGGCCAGTACCAGGTAGAGCCCCGGCTGCCACGACAGCTGCAGGTAGGGCTCGGCGCGCAGCGAGGTGGCCAGCGCCAGCAGCGGGCCGATGGCCGCGTAGATGCCGACCAGCCATTCCTCGCGGCGCCGCGACAGGCCCGACATGCGCATCAGGGTGATCGACAGGCAGGCGATGAAGCCGGCCAGCGCCGCGCTCTGCGCCAGGCGGACCGGCACGCGCAGCCCCACCGGCATGACCTCGACCAGCCAGCAACCGCAATAGACCAGCCAGCACAGGGCGGCGACGGCCAGCAGCCGGGCCAGCGCCTCGCGGCGGTGGAACCAGAGGGCGCCGAACACGAGCGCGGTCAGCAGCGCCATCGTCGCGCCGCTCCAGGTCCAGATGATCTCGGAGAAGTACAGCCGGGCGTAGCCGTTCCAGAGTTCGCCCAGCGGGCCGACCTCGACGCCCGCCAACGTGTGCGCGCCGGGGCCGTAGGTGGTCTCGATGAGTATCTCGTTGTCGCCTTCGACGAGCAGCGCCGGGTCGAGCGCGAGCAGCTGCGGCCGGCGCCAGGAGACGTCGCGCTGGGCGCTCTCGGCGCTGATGGCGCCGATGAACTTGCCGTTGACGCTGAAGCGCCCGCCCTCGCTGGCATGGGCCAGCAGCAGCGCCCACGGCTGGTCGGGGACCGCGGCCAGCACGAAATGCAGGCGCATCGCGACCGTGCGCAGCGGCGAACCCTCGACCGTGGACCAGTGCAGCGGCAGGTCGAAGGTGGTCGGCTGGCCGGCCCGGCCGTCGCTGTCGGCCACCGCCGCCTGGGCATCGGGGGCCACGAACGACCATTCGAGCTTGCGCAGCGGCACGGCGCCATGGGCGCCGGCGACCAGCAGCAGCAGGCCGGCGGCCGCCGCGAGCGCGCGGTGCCAGCGCGCTCGTGACCGGACCGGGCGGGGGACGCTAAGCGTCAAGCGCTGGCTTTCCAGGGGAGCCCGGGCCGGCTTCAGGTCTTGAGCAGGCCCATCTGGCTGGCCTCGTAGACCGCCTCGCCTCGCGAGTGGACGGCCAGCTTGCGGTAGATCTTCTTGATGTGGGCGGTGACGGTGTGCGGCGAGATGCCCAGGATCTCGCCGATCTCGTTGAAGCTCATGCCCTTGGCGAGCAGTTGCAGGATCTCGGTCTCGCGCGCCGACAGCGGGTTGTTCTCGGCATTGGTGGAGCGCGGCGGCACCGTGTTGCTGTTGGCCGCGACGCCGCCCATGCGCGAGCGGATCGCCCGCAGCACGCTGCGCGCCACCACCGGGCTCACCGGCGATCCGCCGGCGCGCAGCAGGCGGATGCACGAGATCACGTCGGCGGGGGTCGAGTCCTTGAGGATGTAGCCGGTCGCGCCGGCCTCGATCGACGACACCACGTGCTGCTCGTCGCCGAAGACCGTCACCACCATGATGTCGACATCGGGCTTGCGCTGGCTGACATTGCGGATCAGGTCGATGCCGGTGCCGTCGGGCAGGCCCAGGTCGATCAGCATGACGTCGAATTCCTCGCGGTCTATAAGCGCCTGCGCCTCGCGCTTGTTCGCGGCCACGCCGGCAAGCCGCATCGTCGGCTCGCTGTCGATGATCTGCGCGAACCGCCGGCGGAATTCGGGTTCATCCTCGACGATGATGATGGATATCTGATCTGCGCTCATGGTCGTTCCGCTGGGCCGTCCGGGAAGTTCCTATCATAGCCGGTTGCCGTGATGGGAACGAGTGCTTCGTAGCGCCGCAACGCGTCCGGGATAATCCGAACGCCCGAAGCCGGTGGTAGCCGGCGTCCCGCCCCGGGGGCGGCGATGGCGTGATCAGGGGGCCAGGCGCGAGCGCAGCCAGCCGTGCGCATGGCGGGTATAGAGCAGGCGGTCGTGCAGGCGCGACGGCCGTCCCTGCCAGAACTCGATCGACTCGGACTGGAGCCGGTAGCCGCCCCAGTGGGCCGGACGCGGCGGGTCGGCCAGGCCGGCAAAGCGCTGCTCCATCTCCGCGCTGCGCGCCTCGAGCACGGCGCGATCCGGAATCGCCTGGCTTTGCGGCGACGCCCAGGCGCCCAGGCGCGCCGCGCGCGGGCGCATCTGGAAGTAGGCATCGGATTCGGTCGCATCGACCGCGCGGGTCGGGCCCGCGATGCGCACCTGGCGCTCGAGTTCCGGCCAGTAGAACAGCAGCGCCGCGCGCGGGTTGTGCGCGAGCTCGTGGCCCTTGCGGCTCGTGAAGTTGGTGAAGAAGACGAAGCCGCGCGGATCGAATTCCTTGCACAGCACGATGCGCACGCTGGGCTGGCCGTCGGCGTCGACGGTGGCGAGCGACATCGCGTTGGGGTCGCGACCGCCGGCGGCGACCGCCTCGTCGAACCAGCGCTGGAACAGCACGTACGGATCGTCGCCGGCTTCGTCTTCGCGCAGTTCGCCGCGGTGATATTCCGTGCGAAGATCGGCGTGGATGGCGGCGCCCGGCGTGGACGCCGCAGATGCGGCTGGGTTGGTGCGCGATGGGGAATTCATGGAATGGCATGCTCCGTGCAGTCCCGATCATTGCACGAAACGCGCGGCGTGGAGGCGGCATGACGGCGGGTGCAGGAGCGGTGGCGATGGGTAATGAACCGCATTCCGGGCCGCAGTGCGCCACGGTCGAAACGCCGGCCGACGGGGCGCCGGCCGACGGCATGGCGCGGCGCTTCGGCGGCGTCGCGCGCCTCTACGGCGCGGGGGCCCTCGCGCGCTTCGGCCGGGCTCGCATCGGCATCATCGGCCTGGGCGGCGTGGGCACCTGGGCGGCCGAGGCCCTGGCCCGCTCCGGCGCCGGACGACTGCGGCTGGTCGACCTCGATCACGTATCCGAGAGCAACACCAACCGGCAGATCCATGCGCTGGAATCGGAGTTCGGCAAGGCCAAGGTACTGGCCATGGCCGAGCGCATCCGGCAGATCCACCCGGCCGCCGAGGTCGAGACGGTCGAAGAGTTCGTCTCGGCCGCGAACGCCGCCGCGGTGCTGGCGGGCCTGGACCTCGTCATCGATTGCATCGACCAGGTCGAGGCCAAGGCGGCGCTGATCGCCCAGGCCCGCGCCGCGGGGGTTCATGTGATCACCTGCGGCGGCGCCGGCGGCCGCAAGGATCCGGGTCGCATCCGCCGCGACGACCTGGCCCGCACCCATGGCGATCCGCTGCTCGCCGCGCTGCGTCACCGCCTGCGTCACGAATACGGCTTCAGCCGCGCCGCCGGCAAGCAGGTGCCGCCCTTTGGCATTGCCGCGGTTTTTTCCGACGAGGAACTGGCCTGGCCGACACCGCTGGCGGGCGCGTCTGCGCCGGGCAGCCCGCTGGCCTGCGGCGGCTACGGTTCGGCCGTCACGGTGACGGCAACCATGGGATTGGCCGCCGCGGCCTGTGCGCTGGAGCAGTTGCTCGCCGGTTGACGGTCATCAATGGGCCAGCCCGGCGGCCGGCCTAGGATGGCATGTCGGGGCAGTCCGCAGGGGCGCCCCGGGAGCGCCGCGCGAAGCGCGCGTGGCGCGGAACAGCGGGAGTGCAAAATGCTGCAGAAGATCCTCGTTCCTACCGACGGTTCGGAACTGTCGCTGCATGCGATCAAGGGCGCGATCGAAATGGCCGGCCGGCTTGGGTCGCGCCTGGTCGGCGTGACGGTGGTCGAGCCCTACGCCTACGCCAGCCTGTCCGAATACCGGCCCGAAACGATTGCCGAGTACGAGCAGCGCGCCGACCAGCTGGCCCGCGAACGCCTGGCCGTGCTCGAATCGCAGGCCAAGGCCGCCGGCGTGCCGATCGAGACCGTCGTGGCGCGCTCCTTTTCGCCGTACGAGGCGATCATCGAGACGGCCACGCGCACCCAGTGCGACGGCATCTTCATGGCGTCCCACGGCCGGCGCGGGCTAAGCGCCGTGCTGCTCGGCAGCGAGACCCAGAAAGTGCTTACTCACAGTCATTTGCCGGTCATGGTGTACCGCTAGAAACGGTACGGCCGTCATTTATCCGGCTGGTCGCGCCGCGGCCCTACGGACGCCGCCGATGTTGCGGCGCGAGACGGCCCGACTGAAGCATGAATGCGCGATTGGCGGGGCCAGCGTCGACGCGCACGCTGCAGACAGTGGCCCGCCCGCGCGCTGCAAGGATTCGTCATCGGGAGTCGCATCATGGAAAACGTCGCCGTCAACAACGTGGTCGGCAGCCTTGCAGCGGGTCTGGCCGCTGGCATGAGCGTGAAGCCGCCGGTCGCCCTTGCCGAAATGGGCTATTTCGCCGTGGGCTTCGAGCCCATGGATGCCATCCACCGCGAGTTCCACGACCTGCTTGCCGGCCTCGAGGAGCCCGGCGACCAGGGCGAGAAGCTGCTCGCCTTGCACGAACACCTGCTGCGCCATTGTTCGCAGGAGGAGCGCTGGATGGTCGACTCGAACTTCCCGGCCTGCGCCTGCCATGCCCGCGAGCACGAAACGCTGCTCGAGGTCATATCGGAAGTGCGCCGGCGCTTCGATGCCGGCGATTCCGACATCGTGCTGCGCCTCGCCGAGGAACTGCCGCGCTGGTTCGAGCATCATGCCAACACGATGGATGCCGCCCTCGCGGTGCATCTGCGCGAGTGCGCCGATCGTCCCGGCCTGCACGGCCTGGCCGCCGAGCCCGAGACCGCCGACGCCTGAAGCGCCGCGCCGCTAGCGCGCCGGCGCCGGTGATGCGCCCGTGCCCGCCCGGGGCGCCGGCGCGCCGCCCACGCATGCCTGGTCCGAGAACGTGACCCGGCCCTGTTCCTCGCACTTGAACACCCGGCCCGGGTCCATCAGCACCTCGTCGCGGTGCTGCGGCGCCTGGTCGGGCGCCGTCGCGGCCGGCGCGGGTCGGCTGGCACTGGCCGGGGTCGGTCCGGCATTGCCTTCGTCGAGGTGCGGCGCTATCCAGCGGTAGATCAGCAGGCCCACGCTGCCCGCCAGGGCAACGGTCACCAGGTAGGTCAACAGGCGCAACGACAGGTCGAAGCCGCTGTCGGCCGCCGCCAACGGGGGCGACGGATCCGCGGTCGCGGCATCGGTGCTCGAGCTGAGGTCTTCGGTCATCGTTCGTCGGTTGCACTCGTCGGCAGCGGAGCTGCGCCTGCGATTATGTACCGTGCGCGGCCGCGCGATAATCGCGCCCTGTCAATTTACCGGGCGCGGACCGCGCCACAGGCTGCCGATGTCGCTTCCACCACGTTCGTCTTCGCTGCGCGTCGCGCCCGCAAACCGGTGGCGCCGGGGCGCGCGCCGCTGGCTCGCCACCGCCGCCGCGGGCGCCATGCTGCTGCTGGCAACCGCCCCCCACGCCGCCCGCGAGCGCGCCGAACCCCGCAGCGTGGTGCCGCGCGGGCCGCTGCTGGCGCCCGAACAGGCGATGGTGGCGCTCTTCCAGAACACCGCGCCCTCGGTCGCCTACATCACCACCGAGGTGATCCACAGCGCCGGATTCTTCGGCGCCGAAGTGGCGCGCGGCGCCGGCAGCGGCTTCGTCTGGGACGCCGCCGGCCATGTCGTCACCAACAATCACGTCGTCGAGGGCGCGACCCACGTCTATGTGCAGCTGGACGCGGGCGATGCCATCGAGGCCAAGGTGATAGGCGCTTCGCCCGAATACGACCTGGCGGTCGTGCGCCTGCTGCACAAGCCGCGCGACCTGCGGCCCATCGAACTGGGCAGCTCCGGCGACCTCAAGATCGGCCAGCTGGTCTACGCGATCGGCAATCCGTTCGGGCTGCAGCGCACGCTGACCCACGGCATCGTCAGCGCACTCGACCGCGAGCTGCCCACCAGCTACGAGCGCGAGATTGCCGGCGTCATCCAGACCGATGCGGCCATCAATCCGGGCAATTCCGGCGGTCCGCTGCTCGACAGCGCCGGGCGCCTGATCGGCGTGAACACCGCTATACGCTCGGAGTCGGGTAGTTCCGCCGGCATCGGCTTCGCGATCCCGGTCGACCTGGTCAACCGCGTCGTGCCCTCGCTGATCGCGCGCGGTCGCGCGCCGCTGCCGGGGATCGGCATCACGCCGGTGCGGCCCGACCTGGTCGAGCGCGCCGGCATCGCCGGCGTGGTGATCGCCGAGGTGCGCCGCGGCACCCCGGCGGCCGAGGCGGGGCTACGGGCGATGAACCCCAAGACGGGCGACCTGGGCGACGTCATCGTCGGCATCAACGGCAAGCGCATCGACGGGCTGTCGGGCTTCGTCGCCGAGCTCGGTCGCCTGGGCGTCGACGCCATGGCCGACCTGACCGTCGTGCGCGACGACAAGGAGCGCAAGGTGCGGGTGCGGGTGATCGAGGTCGGCAGCTAGCGTGCTGCGCGGTGCGTGCTTTGTTGCCGACCTCGCTGGACACAGCTGGACACAGCTGGGCACCGCTGGACACCGCTGGGCACCGCGCAGGCAAGCGGCGGCTGCGTGCGGCCGGGGCCGGCGACGCGGTGGTCGCCCCCTGCGGGGGCGACTGCGTTGCGCTGCTCGGTCCGCGCGCGCACGGCCGAACTCGCTTCGCGGCCTGCGGCCGCTGCGCTCGGACAGCGGCCGTGAGTCAGAAGACGAGGCGCGCTGCGCGCGCCGCCCGCGGCCCTGCGCTGCTCACCACCGCGTCCTGATGCCGCCCCCGGCCGCACACAGCCGCCGCTTGCCGCCACCGCTGGAAGCATGCAATCAGGGAAAACTGCGGAGAGCAGGCGCCCACATCGAAAACACGCTCTCGCCATCGTCGCGTTGGGAAGGTGCTGGCAACGAGACACTGCTGGCCGGTGCCCGGACCGCCCCCATGGGGTCGCGACGAGCAGCGCAGGAGTCGGGGTGGCGCGCTCGGCGCGCCTCGTCTTCTGACTCACGGCCGCTGTCCGAGCGCAGCGGCCGCAGGCCGCGCAGCGAGTTCGGCCGTGCGCCCCGGCTCCGAGCAGCGCAGTGCAGTCGGCCCGCAGGGCCGACCGCGCCACCGGGGGCGGTCCGGGCGCCGGCCAGCAGTGTCTCGTGTGCGACGCCCCCCGCAGCGGTCCGTCAAACGGGTACAACCACCGACAGGAACGGCAAAGCTGGGTAATGACCCAGCGAGCCGACGCGAACCGCTAGACAGGCTCGGTGTAGCGCCGCAGCCAGTCCAGCGCGGCCCCGTCCAGCAGCGGGGCGAGGCGCTCGCGCACCGTGCGGTGGTAGTCGTCGAGCCAGGCCCGCTCGTCCTGGCGCAGCAGGCCCAGGTCGATGCAGCGCCGGTCGATCGGGCACAGCGTGAGGGTCTCGAACGCGAGGAACTCGCCGAACTCGCTGGCCGGCGCCGGCACGGCCGCCACCAGGTTCTCGATGCGCACGCCCCATAGTCCCGGCCGGTAGATGCCCGGCTCGTTGGACGTGATCATGCCCGGCTCCATCGCCGTCTGCGGCTCGGGCGCCAGCAGCGGCGAGATCGCCTGCGGCCCCTCGTGCACGTTGAGGAAATAGCCGACGCCGTGGCCGGTGCCGTGGCCGTAGTCGATGCCGGCCGCCCAGATCGGCGCCCGCGCCAGCGCGTCGAGCATCGGCGCGCGGGTGCCGCGCGGGAAGTGCGCGCGCGACAGCGCGATCATCCCCTTGAGCACCAGCGTGAAGTCGCGCCGCTGCGCCGGCGTGGTCGCGCCGATCGCCACCACGCGCGTGATGTCGGTGGTGCCGCCGGTGTACTGGCCGCCCGAATCGATCAGCAGCAGGCCATTGCCGCAGCCCGTGGCGTCGCAGATCGTCGCGTGCGATTCGGCCGAGGCGCTGTAGTGCGGCGCCGCGCCGTTGGCGTTGAAGCCGGCGATGGTGCCGAAGCTCGGGCTCACGAAGCCGGGGCGCAGGGCGCGCTGGGCGGTGACCTTCTCGTCGATGGTCAGCTCGGTGATGGTCTCCTTGCGCGCCAGCGCCTGCTCCAGCCAGGCGAAGAATTCGCACAGCGCCGCGCCGTCCTGTTCCATGACGGCGCGCACGTGCGCGAGCTCCGCATCGGTCTTGCGCGACTTCATCAGCGTGCTCGGATTGATCTGCTCGACGATGCGCACGCCGGCGGGGACGGAATGGACCATCGCGTGGGTGACGCGGCGCGGGTCCACGAGCAGAGCCTGACCCGGCGCCAGCGCCTGCAGCGCCTGTGGCGCGCGGGCGTAGTCGACGGTGACCACGCCGTCGGCGGCCAGCGCCGCACGCAACTCGACATCGACCTTGCCCGGTCCCACGAAGAGCTGGACCTCGCGCGGGCCGATCAGCACATGGGCGAGGAACACCGGGTTGTACGGCACGTCCGCGCCGCGCAGGTTCAGCAGCCAGGCGACGTCGTCCAGGCTCGATATCCAGTGCCATTGCGCGCCGGCAGCGGCCATCTGCTCGCGCACCCGCGCCAGCTTGTCCTTGCGCTGCAGGCTCTCGAGCGCGCCGTCGCGGACGAACACCGCGGCGGCCGGCAGCTGCGGCCGGTCCGGCCAGATGTCCTCGAGCAGGTCGCGATCGGAGCGCAGCCGCGCGCCGCGCGCCTGCAGCGCGGCCTCGATCGACCGCGCCAGCGCGAGTCCCAGGCTGGCGCCGTCGACGCCCACCTCGGCGCCGGACGGCACGTTCTGCGCCAGCCAGTCGAACAGCGCCGCGCCCGCCGCGCTGCTGGCCTTGACCGCCTCGATGCCGGTGCCGGCGAGGCGGGCTTCGGCCTCGACCCAGTAGCGGCTGTCGACCCACAGGCCGGCGAAATCCGCCGTCACGACCAGCGTGCCGGCCGATCCGGCAAAGCCGCTGAGCCAGCGCCGCGACTGCCAGCGCTGCGGCAGGTATTCGGACAGGTGCGGGTCCGAGGAAAGCGCGATCCAGGCCGCCAGGCCCTGCTCGCGCATCCGTGCCCGCAGCGCGTCTATCCGCGCCCGTATCTGTCCTATGGAGTCGATCAGGGTGTCCATCGGCTGCCTGCCCGTTGCTGTCTGCGAAACCGCCAGGATAGCGCCATTGCCGGCGCCGCCGCCGCGCGCACTCAGCGCCCGCGCGACTCCTTCAAGGTGACGATGCGGTTGAAGACCGGACGTCCGGGAGCGTGGTCCTTGCGGTCGGCCACGAAATACCCATGCCGCTCGAACTGGTACCGGTCATCGGCCTGCGCTGCCGCGAGCGAGGGCTCGAGGTAGGCCTGCACGACGGTGCGGCTCTGCGGATCGAGCAGGCTGCGGTAGTCGTCCTGGCTGGCGTCGGGGTCGGCGACCCGGAACAGGCGCTCGAACAGGCGCACCTCGGCCGGCGCCGCATCGGCCACCGGCAGCCAGTGGATGGCGCCCTTGACCTTGACGCTGTCGGCCCCCGGGGTGCCGCTGCGGGTCTGCGGCAGCACCTCGGCCGTGACGAGCGTGACGCGGCCCTCGGCATCCTTCTCGACCCCGGTGCAGCGGATCACGTAGGCGTAGCGCAGCCGCACCATGGCCCCGGGCGAGAGCCGGAAGAAGCCGGCGGGCGGCACCTCGCGGAAATCGTCGCGGTCGATCCACAGCTCGCGGCGCAACGCGATCGTGCGCGTGCCGCTGGCCGGGTCGTGCGGATTGACCGCCGCGATGCAGGGTTCGGCGCTGTCGGCGGCGACGTTGGTCAGCACCAGCCGCAGCGGATCGAGCACCGCCATCGCGCGCGGCACCTGCACGTCCAGGTCCTCGCGCACCGCCTGTTCGAGGATGGCGTAGTCGATGCGCGAATCCGATTTGCTCACGCCGATGCGCTCGGCGAAGACGCCGAGACTGTGGGGCGTGTAGCCGCGCCGCCGCAGGCCCGCTAGCGTCGGCAGGCGCGGGTCGTCCCAGCCGTCGACCAGGCCCTCCTCGACAAGTTGTATCAGCTTGCGCTTGCTGAGCACCACGTAATCGAGGTTCAGGCGCGAGAATTCATATTGCCGCGGCAGCGCGAAGACGTCGGGGACCCGTTCCTCCAGCGCGTGCGCCAGCAGCGGGGCGAACTGCGCCCCGTCGGACTCCAGCAGCCCGTAGAACGCATCGAGGTCGCGCAGCACGGCGCCGCGGTCATGGTCCCACCGGGCGAACAGTGCGCGCATCCGGCCTTCGGCCTCGCTCGCGAACAGCTTGTACGCGTGGTTGTGGCAGTGGAGCGCGAACTCGCGCGCGGCTTCCAGGCCCTGGGCGCGCAGCGTCGCCACCAGATCGAGCGCGGCCTGCCACTGCGGCGCGCGCAGCACCGGCACGCAGCGTTCCACGCACCAGTCGTACAGCGGCCGGTGATCCTCGAACTCCAGGGTGCAGATGCTGTGGGTGATGCACTCGAGCGCGTCCGACAGCGCGTGCGCGAAGTCGTACATCGGGTAGATGCACCAGCGGTCGCCGGTGCGGTGATGGTGGGCGAAGCGGATCCGGTAGAGCGCCGGGTCGCGCAGGTTGATGTTGGGCGAGCGCATGTCGATGCGCGCCCGCAGCACCATGCTGCCCTCGGGGTGCTGGCCGGCGCGCATCTGCTCGAGCAGGTCCAGGCTCTCGCCGGCCGGCCGGTTGCGATACGGGGAATCCCGGCCCGGCTCGGTCAGCGTGCCGCGCGACTGGCGCATCTCTTCCATGCTCAGCTGGTCGACGTAGGCGTGGCCGTTGGCGATCAGGTAGCGCGCGCATTCGTACAGCGGCTCGAAGTAATCGGACGCGAAGTACAGGTTGTCCTGGCGGCTGTCGGTCCAGTCGAACCCGAGCCAGCGCACCGCGTCGAGTATCGAATCGACGTATTCCTGCTCCTCGCGCGCCGGGTTCGTGTCGTCGAAGCGCATGTGGCAGCGGCCCTGGAAATCGCGCGCCAGGCCGAAATTGAGGAAGATCGACTTGGCGTGGCCCAGGTGCAGGTAGCCGTTGGGCTCGGGCGGGAAGCGCGTGCGGATGCGCGCGCTGTCCAGGCCGCCGCCTTCCTGGAAGCTGCCGTTGCCGGGGCTGCCGTTCCAGTGGCGCCGTGCAAAGCGGCTCGCCGCGAGGTCAGCCGCGACGATGTTGCGGATGAAGTTGGTCGCGGCGGGGGCGATGGGTTTTGCGGGGGCCTTTTTATCCATGGTTGCCGCGCATTGTAATGGCCGCGTCATGGGATGTCGTGGCGGTGCCCCCGCCGCCGGCTTTTGCCGCCGTGCTTAGTGCAGTTCGGCCATTCCCAGCGCCATTTCCAGTCGCGCCCATTCGCGCCGCCACACCGCCCGCCACAGCGCGCCGGGCCGGCGCGCCGGCGGCGGCGCCAGCGCCGGCTCGTGCAGCACGATCGGCGGACCGAGCTGGCGCGCGCGCCGCGAGAAATCGGCGTCGACCGCGCTGTCGGCGGCACCGTCGGCGCGCGGATCGACGGGCGTGTAGCCCTCCAGCGCGAGGAACGCCCCGCGCGAGACGAAGATCACCTGCTCGCGCGAGCAGATGCCGGTGAGGCGCGCCGCGGCGTTGGCGATGGCGGCGGCCAGCGTGTAGGGCCATTGGCTCAGGCCGGGCGGGCGCCGGTAGCGGATGTCGAAGCGGCCCCAGGGGCTGGTGGAATTGGCGAGCGCGCGGGCGATGCTCCGGTCGGCGTGCGGCGGCAGGCGCACGCCGGCCGGTAGAAACACCAGCGCGTCGGCCAGGTCGACTTCGGGCGCCCGGCTGCCGGCATTGACCTGGCGCGACCAGCCCTCCGGCGCGTAGACCAGGCGGTCGGCCAGCGCAGCCGGCGTGCCGCTGTCGCCGCGGCCATTCCCGCGGGAGTCGCCGCTGTCAACGGCAATGACGCGGTGGCCGTGGCGGCGCATTTCGGCCAGGGCCTGCAGGCTCGCCGCGCAATCGTGCGTCCGGCCGGCCAGGGGCATGATGACGGCGATGCGCAAGGCCGTGCTCCCTAGTCCCCGGCGTGCAGATCGAGCGCGCGCACGGCGCGGCCGAGCAGGGCAAGGTTGCGCCCGACGATGGCGCAGGCATCGCAGCCCAGCAGGTGGATGCGCAGCCGCAGCCGCTGGCGCCAGCCGAGCGTGGCGTCGCGCTGCCCCGAGAGCAGCGCGTGGGCCTGGCGGCAGGTGATCAGGATGCTAGCCATGACGGGTCGGCGCTTCTCCGGCGAACCAGCGGGCCTCCAGGCATTCGCGCAGGCGCATGCGGGCCCGGTACAGCATGACAAAACAATTGGTCGATGTCACCTGCAATTCCTTACAGATGTCGGCGGTCTCGAAACCCATCCATTCGCGCAGCAGGAAGGCGCGGGCCAGCGCAGCGGGCAGCTGGTCCAGGCAGGCCTGCAGCACGGCGAAGAATTCCGTGCGCTCCAGGCTTCCCTGCGGATCGCCCCAGTCGACGGGCGGCGCGGCGCGATGGCCGTCCGCCGCGAAGAGTTCCTCCAGGTCATCGCCGCCGTCCACTTCCGCTTGCGCGTCGAGCGACACCTCGCGCCCGCTGCGCCGGAACTGATCGATGATCTTGTGCTTGAGTATGCCCACCACCCAGGTGCGCAGCTGCGAGCGCCGGTCGAAGCCGCGCAGGCCCTCGACGGCCGCCAGCAGGGTCTCGGAAACCGCGTCCTCGGCCCAGGCCTCGTTGCGCAGCTGCAGGCGTGCCAGGCGCAGCAGGGTGGGGCGCAGCGCGCCCAGCAGTTGCCCGGCGTCGCCGGCAGCCGGCTCAGAATCCACAGGCCTGGCCATCGCGGCGGCTGTCGCTGGCGGCGACGTAACCCTCGCGCCCCGGCTCTCCCAGGCACCAGATGAACTGGCCCGAGCCGAAATCCATGTAGGAATCGTCCCCGATGACGATCCGGTGTCCGCGCCGCGCCAGCTCGTCGCGGGCCGCGGCGCCCAGCGCGTTCTCCACCTCGACTTCCAGCCCCTGGTTCCATTTCCAGCGCGGCCCGTCGCAGGCGGCCTGCGGCTGCTGGCCGGCCAGCAGCATCCGGCACAGCGTCTGCACGTGGCCCTGCGGCTGCATGTTGCCGCCCATCACGCCGAAGCTCATCTGCGGCTGGCCGGCGCGGGTGAGGAATCCGGGGATGATGGTGTGGAACGGACGCTTGCCGGGCGCGACGACGTTCGGATGCGCCGGGTCCAGGGAAAAGCAGTGGCCGCGGTTCTGCAGGGCTATGCCCCAGCCGGGCACCACCAGGCCGGAGCCGAAACCCATGTAGTTCGACTGGATGAGGCTCACCATCATGCCGTCCTGGTCGGCGGTGCACAGGTAGATCGTCCCGCCCGCGGGAGCGACCGCGCTGCCCGGATTGCCGGCCCGGCGCATGTCGATCGTCGCGGCGCGCCGGCGCAGGTAGTCGTCGTCGAGCAGTTCGGCCGGGCCCAGCCGCATGGCTGCCGGATCGGCGACATGCGCGTAGACATCGGCAAACGCCAGTTTCATCGCCTCGATGCCGACGTGATACCAGTCCGGGGAGTCGACCGCATGGGAGGCCATGTCGGTGTGGCGCAGGATGCCCAGGCACATCAGCGCGGCGATGCCCTGGCCGTTGGGCGGCAGCTCGTGCAGCTCGTGGCCATGGAAGGCCGTCTGCAGCGGCACGACCCACTCCGGCCGGTAGGCGGCCAGGTCCGCGGCGCGCAGGGCGCCGCCGGTGGCGCGCGCGAAGGCATCGATGGCGGCGGCGATCTCGCCGCGGTAGAAATCCTCCCCCCGTGTGGCGGCGATGCGGCGCAGCGCGCGGGCGGCCCCGGGTATCGTCACGTGCTCGCCGACCGCCGGCGCACGGCCGTGCGGCAGGAAATGCTCCGCGAAGCCGGGCTGGTCGGCCAGCAGCGCCGCGCCCCGCCGCCACTTGTCCTGGGTGATGGGGCTCACCGCGAAGCCGCGCTCGGCCAGCTCGATCGCCGGGGCCAGGACCGCGGCGAAATCGAGCCGGCCGTAGCGGCCATGCAGCGCGCTCCATCCGGCGACCACTCCGGGCACGGTTACCGTGTCCCAGCCGCGCAGCGGGCGCCGGGCCGGGTCGTTGCCGTAGCGTCGCGTGAAATAGTCCAGGGTCCAGGCGGCTGGCGCCGTTCCACTGGCATTGAGGCCCTGCAGCGTGCGACCGTCCCAGACCTGCGCGAACAGGTCGGCGCCCAGGCCATTGGAACAGGGTTCGGTGAGCACGATTACCGCGGCAGCCGCGACCGCGGCATCGACCGCGTTGCCGCCCCGGCCCAGCACCAGCAGGCCGGCGCTGGCCGCCAGCGGTTGCGAAGTGGCGACGACATTGCGCGCGAAGACCGGGACGCGCACGCTCGGGTAGGGGTTGTCCCAGGAGAACGTCTGTGCAGGGGTCATGGGCAGTGCCGTGCGGCAACGGCGGGCGTGGCGGGGACGAACCGATCTTAACCGCAGGCCGGCGCCGCTGCCCGCGACCCGGGACGTGCGCGTCCGGTCCGGCGAAAACCCATGTAAAATTTCCCTTTTGCGGCGCCGCTGGGGCGGGTTTTTTTGAATCGCGCGCCCGCGCCGGCCCGGCTTCCCGGGCATCGTGCACCGGGGCAGCGCCGCCGCCAGAGGCGTACCGGGGTGCGTACAATGTGCACCAGAACAGTTACCATATGCTGGCGATCGACAATGACAAGCAGTCCGTTGCGGGCGGGACCATCCGATCCACGGCCGCCGCGGCCGCGGAACGCCCCGACGAATCTGGCGACGGCCCCGGGCCCGAGCACTTATCGGTAGCAATGATTCCATGAACAACGATCTCGCCGATAAGATCAAGTCGCTGATCGCGGAGCATTTCGGCATCGAGCCGGACAAGCTCACCCCCGAAACCGAGATCGCCAGCTTCGGCATCGATTCGCTGTCGATGATCGAATTCATGTTCCAGATGGAAGAGAAGTTCAACATCCGCATGGCCGATTCGCGCGCGCCCCTGGTCACCGTGGCCGACGTGGTCGCCGAAATCGAGCGCGCGGTACGCGACCAGCGCCCCACCCAGGCCGCCTAGTTCCGGGCCGCACCGCGCCGCGGTGCGCCGCGGGCGTCCCCTTGCGCTAAGCTGCGCCCTTTTCCAGGCTCCTGCGCCGTCCGCCACCGCGGTCGCCCGGCCGCCTCGGGGAACCGGCAGCATTCGATGCAGCAGTCCACGCAGCAGTTCCTGCGCAAACCCATCCGGAAGTCCCTCCGGCAATGAGCGCCACGCGTAACGTTTGCGTTACGGGCGCCGGGGTGCTCACGCCCATCGGCAACGGCATCGCCGCATTCCTCGCCGGCCTGCAGGCCGGGCGCTCCGGCATACGGGCGATGCACAGCGATTTCTCCGACCGCCTCGCCTATAACGCCTTCGGCATCGTCGACATGCCGGCCGAATCGGTCGTTCCACGCGGTCGCAGCGCCGGACTGGACCGCTACAGCGTCTTCGGTCTCATCGCGGCCCATGAAGCGGTGGCCGATGCCGGCCTGGCCGGCCACGCCAGCCTCGAGGGCGCGATCATCGCCGTCGGCACCGGCATGGGCGGCGCCGAGTCGGTGCAGCAGGGCTACGAGGAACTGCTGCTGCGCGGCGGCGCCCGGCTCAATCCGCTGATCGTCGTCAAGAGCATGAACAACGCGGCGGCCGCCCATATCGCCATCGATTTCGGCTGCCACGGCCAGAGCCTCACCTACTCCACCGCCTGCTCCTCGTCGGCCATCGCCATCGGCGAGGCCGCGCGCGCGATCCGCGGCGGGCACGCCGACCTCGCGATCGCCGGCGGTACCGAGGCGCTGCTGACCTACGGCACGATCGCGGCCTGGCAGGCCATGCGCACGCTCGCCATTCCCGACAAGGACCACCCGGAAACCGCCTGCCGGCCGTTCTCGGCCGACCGCACCGGCCTGGTACTGGCCGAGGGCGCCGGCTTCGTCATCCTCGAGGAGGAAGCGCACGCGCGGGCGCGCGGGGCGCGCATCCGTGCGCGCCTGAGCGGCTACGGCGCGCGCACCGATGCGTGCCACCTCACCAAGCCGGACCCTTCGGGCCAGGCCGCGGCCATGCGTGCCGCCCTGGCCGACGCGGGCCTGGCGCCCGGCGACATCGGCTACGTCAACGCCCACGGCACCGCCACGCTGGCGGGCGACGTCACCGAGACCGAGGCGATCAAGCGTGTCTTCGAGGAGTACGCCGTGCGACTGCCGGTTTCCTCCACCAAGTCGATGCACGGCCACATCATGGGGGCGACCGGCGCGGTCGAGTTCATCGCCGCCTTGCTGGCCATGGAGCATGGATTCCTGCCGCCGACGATCAACCTGCACAAGTCCGACCCGGCGTGCGACCTCGACTACGTGCCCAACCGGGCGCGGCTGGGCGTGCACCTGGAACACGTCATGTCCAACTCCTTCGCCTTTGGCGGCAGCAATGCGGTGCTCATCGCGTCCCGGGCTGCAGCGGCCTAGTCCCTGCCGGCAGGCCACAGGCGGTCCGCCGCCGGCCGATCGATGAACTGGCCCTATCCGCGTTTCCTCGCCCATCGCGGTGGCGGCACGCTTGCGCCCGAGAACACGCTGGTCGCCCTCGACATGGGCTGGCAATGCGGCTATCGCGCAGCCGAGGTCGACGCGGCCCTGACCGCCGACGAGGTGCCGGTGCTCCTGCACGATGCCACGCTGGAGCGCACCACCAACGGGCGCGGCTCGCTGGCCCGGACGACGGCCGCGGCGCTGGCCGGCCTCGATGCGGGCAGCTGGCTCGACCCCCAGTACTGCGATGCGCGCGTGCCCACGCTGGCCGAGGCGCTGCAGCGCTGCCGCGAACGGGCGCTCTGGCTCAATATCGAGATCAAGCCGGTGCCCGGTCACGAGGAGCGCACCGGCGCCGTGGTCGCGCGCACCGTCGCCGATTTCTGGTCGCGCACGGCGCTGCCGTCGCTCAACGGGCCGGTGGCCACGCCGTTGCCGCTGCTCTCGTCGTTCTCCCACACGGCGCTCGCCGCGGCCCGCCGCGCGGCCCCCGGCCTGCGCCAGGGCGTGCTGTTCACGCGGGTGCCGGCCGATTGGCCGGAGGTGATGCGCAGCCTGGGCGCCTATTCGCTGCATTGCGACCACCGCTACCTGGATGCGCGCCTGGCGCGTGCCATCACCGGGGCCGGCTTCGGGCTGCTCTGCTACACCGTCAATGACGGCGGGCGGGCGCAGGAACTGCTGGACTGGGGCGTGGATGCGATCTGCACCGACCGCATCGACCTGATCGCGCCCGCCGAGGCGCAGCCGGCCGGCTAGCCAGGCGCAGGTCCGGGCGGCGCCGCCCGGCCGGACCTGCGGATCAGTGCTCCGGCTTGGCGGCGCTCGACCCCAGCAGCGCCCGCAAGCCGTCGGCATCGATGATGCGCACGTGCTTTTGTTCGACCTCGATCAGCGACTCCTGCGCGAAATGCGACAGCGCCCGGCTGACGGTCTCGAGCTTGAGGCCCAGGTAGCTGCCGATCTCGGCGCGCGTCATGCGCAGCACGAATTCGCTGCGCGAATAGCCGCGCGCCTCGAAACGCTGCGACAGGTTGAGCAGGAAGGCGGCCAGCCGCTCCTCGGCACGCATGCTGCCCAGCAGCAGCATGACGCCGTGCTCGCGCACGATCTCCCGGCTCATCACCTTGCGCAGGTGGTTCTGCAGCGCCGGCAGCGTCGACGAGAACTCCTCGAGGCGCTCGTAGGGGATCACGCAGACCTCGGTGTCCTCGAGCGCCGTCGTGTCGCAGGTGTGGCTGTCGGCGGAGATGCCGTCCAGGCCGACGATCTCGCCGGCCATGTGGAAGCCCGTCACCTGTTCGTGGCCGTCGGCCGAAACCAGCGTGCTCTTGAGGAAACCCAGCCGCACCGCGTACAGCGAATCGAAGCGGTCGCCGGCGCGGAACAGCACCTCGCCGCGGCGGATCTTGCGGCGCGTCGCCACGATCTGCTCGACCCGGTCGAGTTCCTCGTTGGACAGGCCGACCGGCAGGCACAGCTCGCGCAGGTTGCAGTTGGAACAGGCCACGCGCAGGTGGGCCAGATTTACGGGTATTGGGCGGTCCATGCAAGGTCCTGATGCTGTGTCGCGACTAGGGTTATTCCCGCGCTGCAGAGGGAAAGCAAAATCGTTTCAGCAGGAGGGCAGGCTGGCACCAGGGTTGACGTTCATCAAGCCGCGCTGCCGGCAAGCTGCCATATTACCCGTCGTATGGCCGGCACGCAGCCCGCCGTGGCGCCGCGCCATGGGGGTCGAAACGGGCTTGCAGGATGGACGACATGAGGGGTGACAGGGTGGATGACATCGTCAGCAGCGGCGCGGCACGCGACAAGACGCCGGGCCGGGACAACCAGGTCGAGTTGCCGGACCGTGCGACGCTGCGCCGCTACGACCAGCCGGGGCCTCGCTACACCTCGTACCCGACGGCCGACCGCTTCGTCGAGGCCTTCGACGCGGCCGCCTACGGGCGCTGGCTGGCGGAACCGGGTGCCGGCGGGCTGCGGCCGCTGTCGCTGTACGTGCATATCCCGTTCTGCAACACCATCTGCTACTACTGCGGCTGCAACAAGATCGTCACCCGCGACCACTCCAAGGCCACCGAATACCTGGGCTACCTGGAAAAGGAGATCGACCTGGTCGCGGCCTCCCTGAAGGGCCAGCGCCGCGTCGAGCAGCTGCACCTGGGTGGCGGCACCCCCACCTACCTCTCGAGCGAGGAGCTGCAGCGCGTCATGGTGCTGCTGCGCGCGCGCTTCACCATCGAACCGCGTGCTGAACTGAGCATCGAGATCGATCCGCGCACGGCGCCGCCCGAGAAGATCCGCGCGCTGGCGGCGCTCGGTTTCAATCGGCTGTCGGTCGGCGTGCAGGATTTCGATGCCGAGGTCCAGGAGGCGGTCAATCGCGTCCAGAGCTTCGAGGTCACGCAGGCCTCGGTGGAGGCGGCGCGCACCTCCGGGTTCACGTCGATCAATCTCGACCTGATCTACGGCCTGCCGCTGCAGACCCCGGCGCGCTTCGGCGCCACGCTCGATCGCGTGCTCGAGCTCGACCCCGACCGGATCGCCCTGTATCACTACGCGCACCTGCCCGAGCGCTTCAAGCCGCAGCGGCGCATCGACGCCGCCGCGCTGCCCTCGCCGCAGGACAAGCTCACGATCATGATCGAGGCGATCCGCCGCCTCTGCGCCGCCGGCTACGAGTACATCGGCATGGATCACTTCGCCAAGGTCAACGACGACCTGGCCCGTGCCCAGCGCCAGGGGCGGTTGCACCGCAACTTCCAGGGCTACAGCACGCGCCCCGATTCGGACCTGATCGGCCTCGGGGTATCGGCGATCAGCAAGGTGGGCCCCACCTACGCGCAGAACGTGCGCACGCTCGACGAGTACTACGAATGCCTGCGCGGCGGCGACCTGCCGACCCAGCGCGGCATCCAGCTCAATGCCGACGACCTGGTGCGGCGAGCCGTGATCATGGCCCTGATGTGCCATTTCGAGGTCTCCAAGGAGTCGATCGCCACCTCGCACCTGATCGATTTCGACGTCTATTTCACCCGGGAACTGGCCGAACTGGCGCCGTTCCAGGAAGCCGGGCTGATCGAGTGCAGCCCCGAATGGATCAGCGTCACGCCCAAGGGCAAGCTGCTGGTGCGGGCCATGGCGATGGTGTTCGACCGCTACCTGCGCGAGGACCGCGCGCGCCGCCCCTACTCGAAGATCGTCTAGCCCGGCACCCGGCGCCACTGTTGCGCCGGCGCCCACCGGCACCGCAGTGCAGCAGGCGGGCGCCCGGACCAGTATCATGCGCGGTCGACGTCCGAACCATAGCGGCCGCATCCGTTTGCGCGGGTCCGGCCCCCAGGCCATGAACAGTTCCGAGATCCGCGAGCAATTCCTCAAGTTCTTCGCCGACCGTGGCCACACGCGCGTGCGCGCCGCCTCGCTGGTGCCGGCCAACGACCCGACCCTGCTCTTCACGAATTCGGGCATGGTCCAGTTCAAGGACGTGTTCACCGGCCGGGAGACGCGCCCCTACAAGCGCGCCACGTCGGCGCAAAAGTCGCTGCGTGCCGGGGGCAAGCACAACGACCTGGAGAACGTCGGCTACACGGCGCGCCACCACACGTTCTTCGAGATGCTGGGCAATTTCAGCTTCGGCGACTACTTCAAGCGCGAGGCGATCGGCTTCGCCTGGGAACTGCTCACCACCGTGTACCGGCTGCCGGTCGACCGCCTCTGGGTCACGGTCTATATCGACGACGACGAGGCCTTCGACATCTGGACGCGCGAGATCGGCGTCGCGCCCGAGCGCTGCATCCGCATCGGCGACAAGCCCGGCGCGCCGCGCTATTCGTCCGACAACTTCTGGCAGATGGCCGACACCGGCCCCTGCGGCCCGTGTTCCGAGATCTTCTACGACCATGGCCCCGGCGTGCCGGGCGGGCTGCCGGGCTCGGCCGACGCCGATGGCGACCGCTACATCGAGATCTGGAACCTCGTCTTCATGCAGTTCGACCGCGACGCCGCCGGCACGCTCACGCC
>Ga0181525_10000225_pt1 | contig 52230 bp, 56 predicted proteins | sample PEATcosm2014_Bin_48_FD_121100 | JGI IMG/M metagenome (GOLD analysis project Ga0181525, IMG submission 121100) | Peatland microbial communities from MTU Mesocosm Facility, Houghton, MI, USA - PEATcosm2014_Bin06_10_metaG | ecosystem: Environmental > Terrestrial > Soil > Wetlands > Peat | place... | reverse complement strand
GACGGCGCAATCGCAAGCCGCGGCACGGCGGTTGGAACGACCGCATCGCGTAGTGCGGTTTCGCCGGCGAGCACATCATAAGTGGAATGCTTGCGGTTGCGCCGGTCGATGCCGAGACCGGTCGAGGCGTTGCCCTGCGGATCGAGATCGATGATCAGGACGTCTTCGCCGATGGCGGCGAGTGCGGTGCCGAGGTTGATCGCCGTCGTGGTCTTGCCGACTCCGCCCTTCTGGTTGGCCACCGCGAGCACCCGGGGCGCCCTGGCCGGGGCGATTTGCGCCGCGCGCGGGAGGGTCAAAACATCAGCGCGCGGAGCCTGCTCCGGGGAAGCCGCATTAATCATTCCACCCATCCAATCTTTCCGGTTCGACGGGTCAGAATCGCCCTTCGCGCGCGGGTCGAAGCGTCGACTCGAGACCACGCACAACGACAATTCGGGCCTTCGGATCAGTCCGACTCATGGCCAGACTTGCCTGAATTTTCCAACATTTAGCGGCTTCGGTCAATTCACCCGATACATCTTGACCCTTTGGAAACAGGGCAAAAGCGCCCTTTTTCAACAGCGGATTTGCCAAAGCGAGGAGCTTCGGGAGCGGCGCCAGCGCCCGCGCAGTGACGACGTCGACCCGCTCCGGAACAGCTTTGGCAAAATCTTCGACCCGCATGGCGTGGACGGTCGCGGGCGCGCCGGTCACCGTCACTGCTTCGCGCAGGAAGGCGGCTTTTTTACCGATGCTTTCCACCAGGTGCACATGCGCTCCGGGCACGTCCGCGAGCGCGCATGCGATCACCAGACCCGGGAACCCTGCCCCGCTGCCGAGATCGGCCCATACCAGCGCCTCCGGCGCGAGCGGCAGAAGCTGCAACGAGTCAGCGACATGCCGCGTCCATATTTTCGGTTCGGTCGATGGCGCAATCAAATTGATGCGTTGCTGCCATTCGAGCAGCAGCGCGACAAAGCCGTCGAGACGCTCGAGTGTTTCACGTGAAACAGGCGTCAGCGCCAGCGCGCAGTCGCGGTCAGCAGAGAGATCCGTCGCGCGCGACCTGCGGCCGGCATCCGCGGTCATGCCGCGCCGCGATTGGGCTTGCGGCACTGCCGGTGGATGTGCGCGACCAGGAGCGTCAAGGCGGCCGGCGTCATGCCGTCGAGGCGGCCGGCATGACCGATGGTGCGCGGCCGATGTGCTTGCAGCTTGTGGCGCACTTCGTTCGAGAGACCCGGCAGCGTCGCGTAATCGATATCATCGGCCAGAACGAGGCTTTCGTCGCGCCGATAGGATTCCACGTCGGCAGCCTGCCGCGCGAGATAGACGGCATATTTCGCGTCGATCTCCAGTTGCTCCGCGATCTTCGCATCGAGTGCGCCAAACTGCGGCCAGACGCGGGCAAGATCGCCGACGCCGATGCCCGGATGCGACAAAAGTTCGAAGGCCGAGCGGCGCTGGCCGTCCTTGCGCAACGATAGTCCATGCCGCGCGGCTTCGTTCGGCGTGAGCGAAAGCGCTTGCGCCAGCGCGCGCGCGTCTTGCAGCGCTGTCATCTTGGCGCGATGCGCCGACGCGCGTTCGGCGCCGACGCAGCCGAGCGTGATGGCTTTGTCGGTCAGCCGCTGATCGGCGTTGTCGGCGCGCAGCGCCAGCCGATATTCGGCGCGCGATGTGAACATCCGATAAGGTTCGGTGACGCCGCGCGTAACAAGATCGTCGATCATCACGCCGAGATAGCCTTCGGCGCGATCGAACGCGATCGCCGCCCCGCCCCCGGCCCGAGCGGCGGCGTTGAGACCGGCAAGAAGTCCCTGTGCCGCAGCCTCTTCGTAGCCCGTCGTGCCGTTGATCTGACCGGCCAGGAACAGGCCGGGCAACCGCTTTGTCTCCAGTGACGGATGCAGCTCGCGCGGATCGACGTGATCGTATTCGATCGCATAACCCGGCCGCACGACGCGCGCGCGATCAAGCCCTGGAATTGAGGCGACGACCGCGATTTGCACGTCTTCCGGCAGCGACGTTGAGATGCCGTTCGGGTAGACCGTGGTATCGTCGAGACCCTCAGGCTCAAGAAAAATCTGATGCCCGTCGCGCTCGCCGAAGCGCACGATCTTGTCTTCGATCGAGGGGCAATAGCGCGGACCGCTGCTCTTGATCCGGCCGGAATACATCGGCGAGCGGTGGACATTCGCGCGGATGATCGCGTGCGTTTGCGGCGTCGTGCGGGTGATGCCGCATGCGACTTGCCGATTGGCGATACGTGACGTCAGCGTCGAAAACGGCTCGGGCGGATCGTCGCCGGGCTGCAACTCGACCGCCGCCCAGTCGATCGTCGTGCCGTCGAGCCGTGGCGGTGTGCCGGTCTTCAATCGCCCGAGCTTAAAGCCCGCGCGTTCCAGCGTGCGCGACAGCCCAAGCGCCGACCCTTCGCCGACGCGGCCGGCCGGGATCTGCCGTTCGCCAATGTGGATAAGGCCGCGCAAGAATGTGCCAGTCGTCAGCACGACTGCGGCGCCGCCGAAGCTTCGGCCGTCGCCGAGCCGCACGCCGGTCACCTTTTCCTCGATCAGAAGATCGTCGACCTCACCCTCGATCACCGTCAGGTTTGCCGTTATTCGCAGCGCTTCCTGCATGGCGGTGGCGTAGAGCTTGCGGTCGGCTTGCGCCCGCGGGCCGCGCACCGCCGGACCCTTGCGGCGATTAAGCAGCCGGAACTGGATGCCGGCGGCGTCCGCTACGCGCCCCATCAAGCCATCCAGCGCGTCGACCTCGCGCACCAGGTGGCCCTTGCCGAGCCCGCCGATGGAGGGATTGCAGGACATGGCGCCGATGGTGGCGAAGCGTTGGGTGATCAGCGCCGTGCGGGCGCCCATCCGCGCGGCCCCGGCCGCGGCTTCGCAGCCGGCGTGGCCGCCGCCGACCACTATCACGTCAAAGGCCGAATCCACTGCGCGTCCCATGAAGGCGAGCTTTTAACGAGGCCCGGTTGCGAAATCGAGACCGAACGAGTGTTGTTTCACGTGAAACATCCGTCCCGGCAGGCCGTTAACCTTTCATTTACCAATACAGAACTCGCGGAAGATGACGTCGAGGACGTCTTCAACGTCGACACGGCCGGTGAGGCGGCCGAGCGTCGTTGCCGCCGAGCGCAGCTCCTCGGCGATCAATTCTTCGCTCCCCGAAGCGCCCAGCGCCAGCGCACGGTCGAGTGCCGAGACCGTATCGTCGAGCGCGCGGCGGTGGCGCGCCCTGGTGACAATGGCGCTTTCCGTAGCGGCGAAATAGTCACCGGCAAAAGCCGAAAGCGCATCCACTAGGCGCTCGACCCCCGCGCCGGTCAGGGCCGAGATCGCGAAGGAAACAGTGGACTCAGATTCACAGTTTATCCACAGTTTATCCACAGCCAAATCCAGCTTGTTGGCGACAAGCCAAGTCCTTGATATAAATTGATTTATCTTGCTATCCTCAGCGCCTACGCCAATGGCTGATCCGTCAGTGACCCATAGCACGAGATCGGCGCTTCCCGCCCGTGCTCTGGCGCGTCGGACACCCTCCTGCTCCACTGGCTCACCCCCTTCCCGCATGCCGGCGGTGTCGAGCAACGTCACCGGATAGCCGCCAAGATCGAGGTGCACTTCGATCACGTCGCGCGTCGTGCCGGGCAGCGGTGATACGATCGCCGCCTCGCGCTTCGCCAGCCGATTGAGCAGCGTCGACTTACCCGCATTCGGCGGGCCGGCAATGGCGACGACCAGGCCGTCGCGCAGCCGCTCGGCGTGGCCGCTGCCGGCCAAAGCCGCAGCAATTTCCGCACGCAATTGCTGCGCGGTAAGTAATGATGGCGTCACGAGATTCTCGGGAACGTCGGCTTCATCGGAAAAGTCGATGCCAGCCTCCACCAGCGCCAGCGCCTCGATGATGCGCCCCCGCCAGGCTTCAGCCCGGTCGCCGATCTGGCCCTTGAGCTGGCGAAACGCCGCCCGGCGCTGCGCCGGCGTTTCCGCCGCGATCAGATCAGCAAGGCCTTCCGCCTCGGTGAGATCGAGCCGGCCATTGTCGAAAGCGCGGCGGGTGAACTCACCGGGCTCGGCCGGGCGAAGGCCTTCGATAGCGCCGAGCGCCGCGAACACCGCAGCGATGACTGCGTGCCCGCCGTGCAACTGGAATTCGGCCATGTCCTCCCCGGTCTCGCTACGCGGCGCCGGAAACCACAGCGCGAGCGCTTCGTCGATCACCTCGCCGCTTGCCGGATCGCGCACGCGCGCGAGCGTCGCCTGTCGCGGCGACGGTACGCGACCAATCACCTTTTCCAGCGCCAGGCGCGCTTGCAGGCCGCACACGCGCACCACCGCGATCGCCGTCGGCGGCCGGCCGGAGGAAAGGGCGAAAATGGTCGGGCGAGCATCGGGCATAAGCGCGGAACCAACGGGCGCACAGGCGCTTCGCTGCACGCGGGCTACTTGCTACGGTGCACTCATGTCAACATCGTCCCCGACTTCGGCTCGGCACGCGAACCGCCTCGCGCACGAGACGAGCCCCTACCTTCTCCAACACAAGGACAATCCGGTCGATTGGTGGGCCTGGGGGCCGGACGCGCTGGCGGAGGCAAAACGCGGCAATAAGCCGATCCTGCTCTCTGTCGGTTACGCCGCCTGTCACTGGTGCCACGTGATGGCGCATGAAAGTTTCGAGGACGACGCGACCGCCCAGGTGATGAACGAGCTGTTCGTCAACATCAAAGTCGATCGCGAGGAGAGGCCCGACATCGATCAGATTTACATGTCGGCTTTGCATCTTCTGGGCGAGCAGGGCGGCTGGCCGCTGACCATGTTCCTGACGCCCGCCGGCGAGCCAATCTGGGGCGGCACCTATTTCCCGAATTCATCGCGGTACGGCAAACCGGCTTTCGTCGAAGTGCTGCGCGAAGTCGCGCGGTTGTTTCGCGAAGAGCCGCAAAAGATCGAGCAAAACCGCGCGGCCTTGATGGCAAAGCTTGCCGCAACGGCGCGCAAGCCGGGTACCGTTACGATCGGCGCGTCCGAGCTGAACAACGCCGCGCTCCAGTTCGGTGGCATCATCGATCCGGTCAATGGCGGCACGCGCGGCGCGCCGAAATTCCCGCAAGCGGCTTTGTTCGAGCTGCTGTGGCGCGGAGGCTTGCGCACCGGCGAGGCCCGCTATTTTGCCGCCGTCGACGTCACGTTGCACCACATTTGCGAGGGCGGCATCTACGATCATCTCGGTGGTGGTTTTTCCCGATATTCGGTCGATGAGCGCTGGCTGGTGCCGCATTTCGAAAAGATGCTGTACGACAATGCCCAGCTCCTCGAATTGCTGGCGATCGCTTATCTGCGGCTCAACAAGCCGCTGTACCGGCAGCGTGCGCGCGAAACCGTTGAATGGCTCGCGCGTGAGATGACGACGCCCGAAGGCGCGTCTTGCGCCTCGCTCGACGCGGATTCCGAAGGCGAGGAGGGCAAGTTCTACGTCTGGTCCTATGACGACGTGATCGAGCACCTCGGCATCGCGGACGGCCAATTCTTTGCCCGGCATTATGACGTGACGCCGGCCGGCAATTTCGAAGGCCACAACATTTTCAATCGTCTCAGGCCGCAGGATCGCAGCGACGCGGATGAAACGCGGCTCGCCGGACTGCGCCCCAAGCTGCTGGCTGTGCGCGCAACACGCATCCGCCCCGGTCTCGACGACAAGGTGCTGGCCGATTGGAACGGATTGATGATTGCGGCGCTCGCCAATGCGGGCCGCATGCTGGACGAGCCGCCGTGGCTCAAGATGGCGGAGCGCGCATTTACCTTCATCGCGGATACAATGACTCGCGGCGACCGGCTCGGCCATTCCTGGCGGGACGGCAAGCTCAAATTCCCAGGGCTCGCGTCCGATTTCGCCGCAATGATCCGCGCGGCGCTCGCGCTTTATGAAGCGACCGGCGCGACAAATTACCTCGACCAGGCGCTCGCCTGGCAGCGCGCGCTCGACCGCGATTACGCCAATGCCGAAACGGGAACCTATTACCTCACCGCCGCCGACGCTGAAGGGCTGGTGATCCGGCCGGCTTCGACCGCCGACGAGGCGACGCCAAACCACAATGCGGTCGCGGCGCAGAATCTCGTCCGGCTGGCGCTCGTCGCCGGCGACGACGCCTGGCGCGCCAAGGCCGACCGGCTGATCGCGGCCATCGCGCCGGCGGCGGCCGAAAATCTTCACATGCATATGGCGCTGTTCAACGCCGTCGATCTCCGGCTGCGCGCGGCCGAGATCGTAGTGACCGGGGAGGGGCCGCGTAGCGAAGAGCTCCTCAGCGTAGCGCGGAAAATGCCGCCGCTCGACCGCATTGTGTTTCGCGCATTTTCGGCGGACGCTCTGCCGGCCGCACACCCGGCGCTGGCGCAAGTCCGCGCGGCGGCCGAGCCGCAAGCCTTCATTTGTATCGGGGAAACCTGCTCGCTGCCGGTAACGGATGCCGCCGGCCTGATGCGCGCGCTCGCCGCCGCGCGGCAGCCGAGTGCCGCCGGCGGCTGAGGCCTTACGTGTTCATCGAGTCGAAGAACTCGGAATTGTTCTTGGTGTTGCGCAGCTTGTCGAGCAGGAAGTCGATCGCGTCCATGGTGCCCATCGGATTGAGGATGCGGCGCAGGACGTACATCTTCTTGAGCTGATCCGGCGGCACCAGGAGCTCTTCCTTACGGGTGCCGGAGCGGGTGATGTCCATGGCCGGGAAGGTCCGCTTGTCGGCGACCTTACGGTCGAGGATCAATTCCGAATTACCGGTTCCCTTGAACTCTTCGAAAATCACTTCGTCCATGCGGCTGCCGGTATCGATCAGCGCGGTCGCGATGATGGTAAGCGAACCGCCTTCCTCGATATTGCGCGCGGCACCGAAGAAGCGCTTCGGGCGCTGTAATGCGTTGGCGTCGACACCGCCGGTGAGCACTTTGCCGGAGGACGGCACCACCGTGTTGTAGGCGCGGCCGAGGCGGGTGATCGAGTCCAGCAAAATCACCACGTCGCGGCCGTGCTCGACCAGCCGTTTGGCCTTCTCGATCACCATCTCGGCGACCTGGACGTGGCGCACAGCCGGCTCATCGAAGGTCGAGGAGATCACCTCGCCTTTCACCGAACGCTGCATGTCGGTGACTTCTTCCGGCCGCTCGTCGATCAACAGCACGATCAGGTAGCATTCCGGGTGATTGTGGGTGATCGAGTGGGCGATGTTTTGCAGCAGCACCGTTTTGCCGGTGCGTGGCGGCGACACGATCAGCGCGCGCTGGCCCTTGCCGACCGGTGCGACAATGTCGATGACGCGCGCCGAGAGGTCCTTCTTGGTCGGATCCTCGTATTCCATTTTTAGCCACTCGTCCGGATAGAGCGGCGTCAGGTTGTCGAAATTGACCTTGTGGCGTGCCTTCTCGGGGTCTTCGAAGTTGAGCGAGTTTACCTTGAGCAGGGCGAAATAACGCTCGCCCTCTTTCGGGCTGCGGATGTGCCCGTCGATGGTGTCGCCGGTGCGCAATCCGAAACGGCGGATTTGCGAAGGCGAGACGTAGATGTCGTCGGGGCCAGGCAGATAATTCGCTTCCGGCGAGCGCAAAAAACCGAAGCCGTCCGGGAGCACCTCGACCACGCCTTCACCGACAATATCGGTTTCGCGCGCGGAGAGTTGCTTGAGGATGCCGAACATCAGCTCCTGCTTGCGCATGGTCGAAGCGTTTTCGACCTGAAGCTCTTCGGCAAAGGAGACAAGTTCCGCCGGAGTCTTGGTCTTAAGTTCTTGGAGTTTCATTTCCTGCATACGGAATGTCCTATGAAAATCGGGCCAGCGGCGGGGTTGGGACGCGGCGTCGCTAGCGGGAGAAAGAAGAGAAAGTCGTAGGTCTTGGGTCGCAAGGGGCTTGGGGCCCCGGTCCCGATGCACCAGCGGGCTCCAATCCATTGGAGCCAGAACTCAATTGCATCCGCCTACGTTCGGTGGGATGTCACAAAGATAAGAAAAGACCGCACTTTACGCAAGTGCCGAGCGGCGCTGTGCACCGGCAATGCGGGCCGATCAAAACGGTTTCCGCACCACTAAAAGCACGATTCCGATCATGAGGATCGTCGGTACCTCATTGATTATCCTAAAGAACCTCGCTGAATGCCGATTTTGATCGCGGCCGAAGGCTCTCGTCCAGCGAGCCAACAAACCATGCATTCCGGTCATGGCCAGGACGAGGACAATCTTGGCTTGCAGCCAGCCCTCGGCGAACCATCCGTAGTGAGAATCAGGGCCGAGCCAGCCGAGCCAGAGCCCGAGCAGCCAAGTCGCGATCATCGCCGGGTTAATGATGCCACGTAGTAGCCGGCGCTCCATCAGCTTGAAGGTTTCCGATTGCACGGAACCCGGCTCAGCCGCGCAATGGTAGACGAACAGCCGCGGCAGATAGAGCATTCCCGCCATCCAGGCGATCACCGCGACGATGTGGAATGCGAGAATCCATTGATACATGGCCGGCTCGCATCAGCTGTTGGCGCCGCGCACGCGCGCGACTAGGCGCTCGACGTGTGCAATCGGCGTGTCCGGCAGAACGCCATGGCCGAGATTGAAGATAAACGGTCCGCCCGAAAACGCCTCAAGGATCGCATCAACCGATCGGTCGAGGGCGGCGCCGCCGCTCAACAGCACAAGCGGATCAAGATTGCCCTGAATCGGCCGCCGCGTCTGGATTTGCTCGCGAGCAAAATTCAGCTCCACGGTCCAGTCGATGCCGACCGCGTTAACGGCAACCGCATCGAGATAGCGTGTAAGTCCGGTCGCGGCGCCGCGCGGAAAGCCGATGATCTTCGCTTGCGGCACTTGCTCGCGAACGGCAGTGACGATGCGCGCGCAGGGCTCGATGCACCAACGATGAAATTCACCGGCCGGCAAGATGCCGGCCCAAGTGTCGAAAATCTGCACCGCATCGACGCCGGCAGCAAACTGCCGGATCAGGTGACTGGCGGAAGCCTCAACCAGAATGTCGATCAGCTTTGCAAACGCCTCGGGGAAACGATAGGCAAATAGCCGGGCTGGAAATTGGTCGCCGGTACCTTCGCCGGCGACCATGTAGGTAGCCACCGTCCAAGGCGCTCCGCAGAATCCAAGCAGCGTCACTGCCGGGCGGAGTTCGCGCTTCACCCGCCCGATCGCTTCATATACTGGCTGCAGCCGCGCCTGATCGATTTCGCGGCGGAGATTTTTGAGCGCCGACGGATCTTGCAGCGCATCGAGCTTTGGCCCTTCGCCGTCCTCGAAACTCACGCGCTGACCGAGTGCGTGCGGAACGACCAGAATATCGGAAAAAAGGATCGCCGCATCGAGGCCAAAGCGCCGGATTGGCTGCAATGTCACTTCCGCCGCATTTTTTGCATCAAAGCAAAGGTCGAGGAAACTTCCGGCCTTGGCGCGGATTGCACGGTATTCCGGGAGGTATCGCCCCGCCTGCCGCATCAGCCAGATTGGCGGTACAGTTGCACGCGTGCCCACAAGAACATCCAGAAGAGGTTTGATCGCGGGCTTACCGGTCACGCTGTCTATCCTACCTCAATCAATCTAAGAGAATCTGTTGTAGTGTTTGGACCGTTGATTGGACTCATACCTTTGTATGCATACGTGATCCACGGTTCATGCACATATTCCCGCTCACGGTAGAGGAATGTGTGTTGGAGGAATTATCCATATATATCGCGCTTTTTTGCGCCGTTTCCGCTGCGTTGTCTGGCTGGTATCCACATTTCACCGCTGCCCGGCGCGAGCAGTTGTTCTCATAAGCTAAAGCGTACGGATGTGGACGGATTCTCGGTCATGTCGCCTATTGTTCTTGCGCAGACCCGATACCCGTGGCCTTCTCTCCGATGATCGACAGGTTGTTCAATCGAACCATGACGCCCGCGGCCGGCTTTTTCCATCTGCATCTGATCTCCGATTCAACTGGGGAGACCCTGATCACGGTGTCCCGCGCCGCTGCAGCGCAATATACGAAAGTCAGTCCGGTCGAGCATGTCCATCCGCTTGTGCGAAGCGTTAAACAGCTTGAGCGGGTGCTGGACGAGATAGAGCAATCGCCGGGCATCGTGCTCTTCACGCTGCTCCAGAATAATCTCGTCGAGAAACTCGAAGAAAAATGCCGGGCGCTCGGGGTGCCCTGCTTGTCGGTTCTCGGACCTGTGCTGCATCTCTTCCAGGCCTATCTAGGCGCTGAATCGACCCACAAGGTTGGCGCCCAGCATACGCTGAATGCCGATTATTTCCGGCGCATTGATGCGCTCAATTATACGATGATGCATGATGACGGCCAGCAGGCCGACGACCTGGAGGAGGCTGACGTCCTTCTGATCGGCGTGTCGCGCACCTCGAAGACGCCGACGTCGATTTATCTCGCCAACCGCGGCGTCAAGACGGCGAACATTCCGCTGGTGCCGGGCGTGGCGCTCCCGCCCGGAATCGAACGACTCAAGCATCCGCTGGTCGTCGGTCTCTACGCCACCGCCGAGCGCATCGTACAAATCCGGCAGAACCGGTTGCTCGGGCTAAAGGCGCACCGTGACGACGATAAATATATCGACCAGCAGGCGGTGGCCGAGGAGGTTGCCGCTTCGCGGCGGCTCTGCAGCAAGCATAACTGGCCGTCGATCGACGTCACGCGGCGTTCCATCGAGGAAACCGCGGCGGCGGTGTTGACGCTCCTTGGTGAACGCCGCCGCCACATGGCCTCGTGAGCTATGGCGTTCTGGCTGGCCCCGCATCCGCTCGTGCTCGCGTCGCGAAGCGCGGCGCGCCGCGCGCTGCTCGAAGCCGCCGGTATTCCGGTCGAGCTGCATCCGGCGGATCTCGACGAGCGCGGGCTGGAGGCCGGCGCCGCAGCGCAGACGCCGGGGGCCATCGCGGCGCTGCTCGCCCGGACAAAGGCGTTGTTCGTCGCGCGATCATATCCCGGCCGGCTCGTTCTCGGCGCCGACCAGACGCTCGCGCTCGGCGTCAAAAGGTTTGCGAAGCCGGCCGATCGCACGGCCGCCCGTGCGCAGCTCCAGGCGCTTTCCGGCCAGACCCACGAGCTCCACGCTGCGATCGCTTTTGCGCAGGACGCGACGGTACAATTCGAGCATGCAGGCGTTGCACGGCTGGGCATGCGCGTGCTGTCCGACCAGTTCATTAGCCTTTATCTCGATGCCGTCGGCGACGCCGCGACCGCGAGCGTCGGCGCTTATCAGATCGAAGGCTTGGGCCTTCAGTTGTTCGAGCGGGTGGAGGGCGACTATTTCACCATCCTCGGATTGCCGCTGATACCGGCGCTCGAATTTCTGCGCCAGCGCGGATGTCTTGCGTCATGAGCGGCGAACGTCCCTTCGTCCTTTGCCTGACCGGCTCGCTCGGCATGGGCAAGTCGCGCACGGCGCAGTTTTTCGCCGAGGAGGGCGTACCGGTCCACGATTCCGATGCCACCGTGCACACGCTCTATGAAGGTGAAGCCGTACCGCTCATCGAGCGGGCGTTTCCCGGCGTAACTGTCGGCGGCAAGGTGGATCGTGCGAGGCTCGCCGCGATGGTACTCGGCGACGCCGCGGCGCTTGCCCGCCTTGAGGCGATCGTGCATCCGCTGGTCGGCGCCGTGCGCGACAAGTTCCTGGCCGAGGCGCAAGCCCGCGGTGCGCCTATGGTCGTGATCGACGTTCCGCTCCTCTTCGAAACCGGCGGACAGCGCGGCTGCGACGCCGTCGTCGTCGTTTCGGCGCCGGCGGAGGTGCAAAAGCGCCGGGCGCTCGAACGGCCTGGCATGACCGAGGAAAAATTCGCTGCACTTATCGCGAAGCAAATGCCGGATGGGGAAAAGCGCCGACGCGCCGACTTTATCGTGGACAGTTCCCAATCCTTCGACCACGCCCGCGCCCAGGTGCGCGACATCCTGCGCGCAGTCGCTAAGATGCGCACCGGTGCCGCTGATTCGTGAACCGGCCGCCAGGGAACTTTGATGCGCGAGATCGTGCTCGATACCGAGACGACGGGTCTCGACCCGTACCGGGGCCATCGTCTGGTCGAGATCGGCTGTGTGGAGCTCGTCAACCGCATTCCATCCGGCCAGACCTTCCACCGCTACTTCAATCCCGAGCGCAGCATGCCGGCGGAAGCATTCGCGATCCACGGCCTCGGCGACGATTTCCTCAAGGACAAGATGTTCTTTGCGGAGGTGGCGGACGAACTGACCGCCTTCCTCGGCGATGCGCCGCTCGTCGCCCACAATGCCAGCTTCGATCTCGGCTTCCTCAATGCTGAGTTCGAGCGGGCCGGCCGGCCGCCGATCGCGCGCGAGCGGCTGGTTGACACGCTCCTGATCGCGCGCCGCAAGCATCCCGGCGGCTCGAACCGGCTTGACGATCTTTGCGCGCGATACGCGATCGACAATTCACATCGCACCAAACACGGTGCGTTGCTCGACGCCGAGCTCTTGGCCGAGGTCTATGTCGAACTGATCGGCGCGCGCCAGGCGCAACTGGTGCTGGCGCAGGCCGCGGCGCCGGGCCGGACGGTGGGCGAACCGATCATCGTGCGGGAGCGTGTGGTGCCACTCATCCCCGCGATTACGGCTGAGGAGCGCGCCGCGCATCGGGCGTTCGTCGCCACGCTTGGCGACAGTCCGATCTGGGGCGATTACCTTAGTTCGGATTAAGCGGCTGTGACGGCGGCGACGGCTGTGCGCCGGCAAGACGCTGGCGGTAGAGGCTGACAAAATCGATCGGATCGAGCAGCAGCGGCGCAAACCCGCCGTTGCGCACGGCGGTGGCGATGATCTCGCGCGCAAACGGAAACAATAGCCGCGGGCATTCGATCAGCACGATCGGCTGCAGGCTTTCGGGCGGCACGTTCTGGATGCGGAAAGCGCCGGCAAAAACCAGCTCGAAACTGAACAGCAGCATGTTTTGGGCTTCCGCCTTCCCCTCGAGACGCAGCGTCACTTCGAAATCGGTTGTGCTGACCGGGGCGGCATCGACATGAACCTGGATGGCGATGCTCGGCTGCTGCCCGGTGGGCGTCATCGAACGCGGCGCGTTCGGGTTCTCGAACGAGAAATCCTTCACATACTGCCCGAGCACGCCGATTTGCGGCATCGCGGCCTGGGGAGAAGGGTCCTGAGGACCGCCGTTGGTCGCCGACATAAACGCATCTCCGGACCGCCGCAGGCGGATAAGGGTTGGCTAACACAGGCAAAGCGGGTGAACAACGGCGCCAGTCTCGGCAATCGGCGGCCTTTTCACGCGGATTCGACATAAACGGGAACAGTTTCGCCCTTACAATGTTGGCGCGGCGGCGGTGATCGTCTAAACTTGGTGTCGGCACGCTTACCGGATAGCGGCCACTGGTTGGCTCCCCGTGCGTGACTACATAGAGCGGGGACCCGGGCGCCACCGCGGTGTGTTACTTGCACCGCCATCGGGATGTGCCGTCCCGTCGTTGCGACGCCGAGAGAAACGAGACTTGTTCGACATTTACACCATCATCTTCCTGGCGCTGGCCGTTTTCATTTTCCTGCGGCTGCGCAGCGTGTTGGGGCAACGGACCGGCCGTGAGCGGCCGCCTTACGACCCTTATTCGGCGCGCGAGGCGCGCAGCCCGGTCGCCGACAAGGTCGTCACCTTGCCGCCGCGGCCGGCGAGCCCGGCCGAGCCGGCGCCGACACGCCCGGTCGAGGTCACGCCGCCGCCGGCGGACCGCTGGAAGGACGTCGCCGAGAGCGGCTCGAATGTCGCCGCCGGCCTCGACGCTATTATCGCCACGGATCCGGCTTTCGACGCCAAGCACTTCATCACCGGAGCGCGCGCGGCCTACGAGATGATCGTCACCGCTTTTGCCGAGGGTGACCGCCGGCAATTGCGCAGCCTCCTGTCCCGCGAGGTGTTCGACGGCTTCGATGCCGCGATCAGCGAACGCGAGGGCCGCGGCGAGACCGCTGAGACGCGTTTTGTTTCGATCGACGGGTCCACCATCACCGGGGCCGAATTGCGCGCCCGCACGGCGCAGCTCACCATTCGCTTCGTCTCCAAGCTCATTTCCGCCACCAGCGATCGATCCGGAAACGTCATCGAAGGCAACGCCGAAAAGGTCACCGACGTCACCGATGTCTGGACGTTCGCGCGCGATGTCTCATCCCGCGATCCGAACTGGAAGGTTGTAGCAACCGAAGCCGGACAGTGAGGCGATGGCGGCAGGTTGTCGGGTATTTCTTTTGGTCGCTGCGTTGCTCGGTCTCGCCGCTTCGCCAGCCGCGTCGCAGGGCGCCGAACCGGAGCCGATCAAGTTTCCCGACACGCAATACGAGCCGGTCGATTGGACGGATATCGACGGCTGGGCGAATGACGACCATGCCACCGCGTTTGCCGCCTTTCTCGAAAGCTGCCGCGCGCTCAATGCCAGCCGGCCGCCGGTGCCGGATACCGCGACGATCACCGACGCGCTAAAGGCGGTCTGCGCGCGCGGATTCGCCGCCGTTCCGCTTGAGGAGGACGGCGCCCGCAAGTTTTTCGAGGACAATTTCCGGCCGCTTCGCATCAGCCGGCTGGGCGACAGCGACGGCTTTCTCACCGGCTATTACGAGCCGATCGTCCAGGGTTCGCGCGTGCCGACCGGCGAGTTCACCGCGCCGCTATATCGCCGGCCGCCGAATCTGGTCGCCTCCGGCAGGCGTAAACTCGGCGATTTCTTTCCCAGCAAGGGCGTCAAAGTTGGCCGCCGGGTCGGCCGCCGCAAAATCGTGCCGTATTACGACCGCGGCCAGATCGAAGATGGCGCGCTCGACGGCTGGCATCTGGAAATATGTTATTTGCGCAGCGAGATCGACGTTTTGTTCGCCCAGATTCAAGGCTCTGCCCGCATCCGGCTGGAAGACGGATCGGTCTTACGGGTCAATTACGATTCGCATAACGGCTGGCCTTACACGCCGGTCGGCCGCGTGCTCGCCGAACGCAAGCTTGTTCCGAGGGACGAAATATCCATGCAGCGCATCCGCGACTGGATGCAAGCTCGTCCCGACGAAGCGAAGGACATCCGGCGGCAGAACAAGTCCTATGTCTTCTTCCGCATTACCGATCTCGCCGCCGCCGACGAGGCGGTGGGCGGCGAGGGTGTGCCGCTGGTGCCGGGCCGGTCGATCGCGGTTGATCGCTCGCTGCATGCCTACGGCACGCCGTTCTTCATCAGCGCCGATCTGCCGATCGCCAACGACAAGGCGGGGACGCAATTCCGCCGGCTGGTCTTCGCGCAGGATACCGGCTCGGCCATCGTCGGGCCGGCGCGCGCCGATATCTTCTTCGGCGCCGGCGCTGAAGCCGCGCGCATCGCCGGCCGCATCCGCCATCCCGGCCAATTCGTCATGCTGATGCCGCGCGAACTCGATCCGGTCGAGGCGGCGCGCGGTATTCCGCTGCCGCCTGAACGCCCGGGCTTTTTCGCGCAGTTCACCCCCGGCACGATGGTCGACCCGACTGCGGAAGAGGCGCCGCCGGAAGAAAAGCCCGCCGCGGTGCCGGAGCCGGCTCCGCAGCCGAAAACGAAACCGCGGCGACGGCCATGAGCCGGGGGCGTTCCCTGAGCGAAGAGGAGCGCGCGCTCTGGACTGGCGTCGCCCGCTCGATCATGCCTCTGCAACGGGCGCGGCCGGCCGCCGAAGCATCGGACGAGTGCGATCCCGGCGCTGCGAGCCCCAAAGAGGCGCCCGCGGTTGCGCGCCCCCCGGTTCGTCCGAATGTCCCGCCGGCAAAACAAGCGCCTCCGCTTGCTCCGCTCGGACGAAAGCTCAAGCAGCGCGTGGCGCGCGGGCGCGATCCGATCGAGGCGCGGCTCGATTTGCACGGTTACACCCAGAAGCAGGCGCATGCGGAATTGTTGCGCTTCTTGCGCCGCGCGCAGGAGAACGGCGTCAGAGTCGCGCTTGTCGTCACCGGCAAGGGCACGCGCGGCGAGGGCGGTCCCGGTGAACGCGGCGTCCTCAAGCGATCCGTGCCGCTATGGCTGGCGACGCCCGAATTTCGCGCCTTGGTCGTCGGCTTTGACGATGCGCATGTCGGGCATGGCGGGCAGGGCGCGCTCTATGTGCGGCTCCGCCGCGCGCGATAAACCGGTGTTAACCTTAACGGTTGGAAGACCGGCCGGTTGCTCGAAACGGCCGATTTCCTCTGCGACAAAGGCTTCGTCGACCAGGAGCCGCGCGCCATGTCCGAATCCGCCGCTATGCAGTCCAAACCGAAAGCCGATACCGCCGACCGGCAGACGCTTGCGCATGTCGAGAAGTGGCTGGCGGTGATCCGCGAAATGAGCGGCGCGCGGCAGAAGTGATTTTGGATTGCGCGTGCGGCTTTTGCGATTCGCGCGTGCTATAAAATAAACCGGCTCAGATCGGCATTCTTGGCGAGATCGCCGACGTGTTGCTCCACGTAGGCGGCGTCGATCTTGACGGTGTCGCCTGCCCGGTCGGGCGCTGCGAAGGAAACCTCGTCGAGCACGCGCTCCATCACCGTTTGCAGGCGCCGCGCGCCGATATTCTCCACGCTTGAATTTACCGCCACTGCCATGTCGGCGACGGCATCGATGGCGTCCTGGGAGAATTCCAGCGTCACACCCTCGGTCTGCATCAGCGCAACATATTGCTTGATCAGCGAGGCTTCGGGCTCGGTGAGGATGCGCCGCATGTCGTCGCGCGTGAGCGGCTTTAATTCGACCCGAATCGGCAGCCGGCCTTGCAGTTCCGGCAAGAGGTCGGACGGCTTCGAAATGTGAAACGCGCCCGAGGCAATGAACAGGATGTGGTCGGTCTTCACCGACCCGTGCTTGGTCGCAACCGTCGTGCCCTCGATCAGCGGCAACAGATCGCGCTGCACGCCCTCGCGTGATACGTCGGCGCCGATACGCCCGTCGCGCGCGCAAATCTTGTCGATTTCGTCGAGGAAGACGATGCCGTTATTCTCCACCGCCTTGATCGCTTCCTGCGTGAGCTGCTCGGTGTCGAGCAACTTGTCGGATTCCTCGTTGATCAGGATGTCGTAGGATTCGTGCACGGTGACGCGCCGCGTCTTGGTGCGCCCGCCGCCGAGCTTGCCGAAGATGTCGCCGATCGAGATGGCGCCCATCTGCGCGCCGGGCATGCCCGGAATTTCGAACAGCGGCATGCCGCCCGACGCCTGCACCTCGATCTCGATTTCCTTGTCGTTGAGCTCGCCGCCGCGCAATTTGCGGCGGAACGCTTCCTTGGTCGCCGCGCTGGCATTGGCGCCGACGAGCGCGTCGAGCACGCGGCTCTCGGCCGCCTGCTGGGCTCTCGCCGCCACGTCCTTGCGCTTGCGGTCCCGCGTCAGCGTGATCGCGATCTCGACCAGGTCGCGCACGATCTGCTCGACGTCGCGGCCGACATATCCGACTTCGGTGAACTTGGTCGCCTCGACTTTGAGGAACGGCGCGCCGGCAAGCTTGGCGAGGCGGCGTGCAATTTCGGTCTTGCCGACGCCAGTCGGTCCGATCATCAGGATATTCTTCGGCAGCACTTCTTCGCGCAGCCGCTCTTCGAGTTGCAGCCGTCGCCAGCGGTTACGCAGCGCGATGGCGACCGCACGCTTGGCGTCGGCCTGGCCGACGATGAAGCGGTCAAGCTCGGAAACGATTTCGCGCGGGGAGAAATCACTCATGCAATGACGTTGGTTATGCCTTCAATGTCTCGACGGTGACGTTGCGGTTGGTGTAGACGCAAATGTCGGCGGCGATATCGAGCGAACGCCGTACGATCGCCTCGGCGTCGAGCGGGCCGTCGGCCAGCGCGCGGGCGGCGGCCAGCGCGTAATTGCCGCCCGAGCCGATGCCGGCGATGCCGGCCTCCGGTTCAAGCACGTCGCCGGTGCCGGTAAGCACGAGCGATACTTCCTTGTCGGCGACGACCATCATTGCCTCGAGCCGGCGTAGGTAGCGGTCGGTGCGCCAATCCTTCGCCAATTCAACTGCCGCCCGCATCAGCTGACCGCGATATTGCTCGAGTTTTCCTTCCAACCGCTCGAACAGCGTAAAGGCGTCGGCGGTGGCGCCGGCAAAGCCGCCGATCACGTCGCCGCCGCCCAGACGGCGGACCTTGCGCGCATTGGCCTTGACGATGGTCTGGCCAATCGACACTTGCCCGTCGCCGCCGATGGCGACCAGATCGCCCTTGCGAACGGTCAGGATGGTAGTGCCGTGCCAAGGGCCGGAGGAGCCGGATTCGGGGGCTGACATGCGGCGGAAAGCCTTCGTTTAGGCCATGATTTAGGAGTTGGCCGCCGGCAATGCAAATGCGCGGTCCGGCCGATTGGCGGAGTTGATAAAGCCCTGATAAAAGGCGCCTCGCGTCGCGGAGAACTTTATGCGCAAAGCGTCCGTGAAACGGACCACCAAGGAGACCGCCGTCGAGGTTGCGATCAACCTTGACGGCGAAGGCCGCCCCATGATCGCAACCGGTATCGGCTTTCTCGATCACATGCTCGAGCTGCTGGCGCGGCACTCGCGCATCGACATCGAGGTCAAGGCCAAGGGCGACCTGCATATCGACAATCACCACACCACCGAGGACGTCGGCATCGCGCTCGGGCAGGCAGTGAAGCAGGCGCTCGGCGACATGAAAGGCATCACGCGCTACGCCGACGTGCACATACCGATGGACGAGGCGCTCACGCGCGTCGCGATCGACATTTCCGGCCGGCCGTTCCTTGTCTTCAAATCGGAGTTCGTGCGCGACAAAGTCGGGCCGTTCGACACCGAACTGGTGCAGGAATGGTTCCAGGCCTTCGCCATCAATGCGGCGGTGACGCTGCACGTTGCGACGCTTTACGGCACCAACGATCACCACATCGCCGAATCCTGCTTCAAGGGCTTGGCGCGGGCGTTGCGGATGGCGGTTGCGATCGATCCGCGCGCCGCGCAAGAAGTGCCCTCGACCAAGGGCACGCTCGGCGGGTGAGTTTAAGCCGCTCCCCGCGGGAATTAATGACAGCGCTGGAATTACGTCATGTCCGTTTTCACCGTCCACGAACCGCCGCTGCGCGCCGCGGGTGCCGTTCCCGAGCCGGAACGCTTCGTCTTTGTGCGCGACGGATTCTATTTCTGGGCCTTCATAGCCGCGTGGCTTTGGATGATATGGCACCGGATGTGGCTGGTGCTGCTGATCTATATTGTGGTTTCCGGGGCGGTCGAGAGCGCGGTCTATTACGCGGGGGCGCGTAGCGGCGGCGTCCTGCTCGCTGGGCTGTTGATCGCGCTTTTGGTCGGCGTCGAGGCAAGCACGCTGCGCCGCTTCACGCTGGCGCGCCGCGGCTGGAAGAACGTTGGAATCGTCAACGGCGAGGATCTCGAAGACGCCGAGCGGCGCTTCTTCGACGCCTGGCTTCGGGCACCCGGCAAGCAAGCCGAGCCACCCGCTGTTTCATTTACGCCGTCGCCGTCCACCCCGCATCCGCCCGACATCGTTGGTCTGTTTCCCGATCCGGGAGCAAGCCGGTGAGCGTGGCCATCGTCGATTACGGTTCCGGCAATTTGCACTCGGCGGCGAAGGCCTTCGAGCGCGCCGCGCATGACGCCGGCCTCAATCAGCCGATCCTGGTGACCAACGATCCGCGCGCGGTTGCGTCGGCCGATCGCGTGGTGCTGCCCGGGGTCGGCGCATTCGCCGACTGCAAGAGGGGATTGATGGCCGTCGATGGGATGGCGGCGGCGCTTGAGGAGGCGGTGCGGCGCAAGGCCCGTCCGTTCTTCGGCATATGCGTCGGCATGCAGCTCCTGGCCGAACGGGGACGCGAATACGAGATCACGAGCGGGCTGGGCTGGATCGCCGGTGAGGTCGACCGCATCGTACCCAAGGATCCAAGCCTGAAAATTCCCCACATGGGCTGGAATACACTCAACATCGCGCGGCCGCACAAGTTGGTCGAGGGTTTGCCGCTCGGACCGGAGGGCCTGCACGCTTATTTCGTGCACTCCTACGCTTTCAGGGTGGCGCAACGCGGCGATCTGCTGGCGGAGACTGATTACGGCGGTCCGGTCACCGCCATCGTGGCGCGCGACAACATTGTCGGCACGCAATTCCACCCGGAGAAGAGCCAAAAGCTCGGGCTGGCACTGATTGCAAATTTCCTCAAGTGGAAGCCGTGATCCTTTTTCCGGCGATCGACCTGAAAGACGGCGAAGCCGTGCGCCTGCAGCAGGGCGACATGGCGCGCGCGACCGTGTTCAATCGCGATCCGGCCGAGCAGGCGCGTATTTTCGCGGCGCAGGGTTTTGAATATCTGCACGTGGTCGATCTCGACGGCGCTTTCGCCGGCAGACCGATGAACGCCGCCGCGGTCGAGCGCATCCTGGGCGTGGTCAAGATTCCGCTCCAGCTCGGCGGCGGCATCCGCGACCTCGCCACGATCGGAACGTGGCTCGATAAGGGCGTGGCACGCGCCGTCATCGGCACTGCCGCCGTGCGCGAGCCGGCCCTGGTCAAGGACGCCGCGAGAAAATTTCCCGGCCGCATCGCGGTCGGGTTGGATGCCCGCGACGGCAAGGTGGCGGTGGAAGGCTGGGCCGCCACATCCGAATTGTCCGCGCTCGATATCGCCAAACGATTCGAAGACGCCGGTGTCGCCGCCATCATCTATACCGACATCGCGCGCGACGGCATGTTAGAGGGGCTCAACCTCGACGCCGCCGTCGCGCTCGCCGCCGCCGTGAGGATTCCGGTGATCGCCTCGGGCGGCCTTGCCTCGCTCGACGACGTGCGCGCGCTTCTTGCGCCGCGCGCGAAGAAACTCGCCGGCGCCATCGCCGGCCGTGCGCTCTATGACGGTCGGCTCGATGCGGCGGCGGCGCTCAAGCTCATTCGCGCGGTGCGGGCGGCGTAAATGTTCGAGGTCCGCATCATTCCCTGCCTCGACGTGAAGGATGGCCGCGTCGTCAAGGGCGTCAATTTCGTCAATCTGCGCGACGCCGGCGACCCGGTCGAAGCCGCCATTGCCTACGACGCCGCCGGCGCCGACGAACTGACCTTCCTCGACATCACCGCCAGCCACGAAGACCGCGGCATCATGCTCGACGTGGTGCGCCGCACCGCGGGAGCCTGCTTCATGCCGCTGACGGTCGGCGGCGGCGTGCGCACCATCGACGACATCCGCACGCTGCTCGCTTCCGGCGCCGATAAAGTGTCAATCAACACCGCTGCGGTCGCGCGCCGCGCTTTCGTCAAGGCAGCGGCGGAGAAGTTCGGCGACCAGTGCATCGTGGTGGCGATCGATGCAAAGAAGGTATCAAAGCCGCCGGAAACGGACCGCTGGGAAATCTTCACCCATGGCGGGCGCAACCCGACCGGGCTCGACGCCGTCGCCTACGCGCGCGAGGTGGTCGCGCTCGGCGCCGGTGAAATCCTGCTGACCTCGATGGATCGCGACGGCACGCGGCAGGGCTTCGACATCGCGCTCACGCGCACCGTCGCCGACGCGGTTTCGGTGCCGGTGATTGCCTCGGGCGGCGTCGGCACGCTCGAACATTTTGTCGAAGGTATTCGCGACGGACACGCGAGCGCGGTGCTGGCCGCCTCGATCTTCCATTTCGGCGAGCATTCCGTGCGCGAGGCGAAGGAACATATGGCGCGCGCGGGTCTGCCGGTGCGGCTCGACCCCTGATTTTTGCCGGGCTCACCGCCCGCGCTTCGCCCAGGCGAGTGCCTGTTCGAGCCGGTCATTGCCCCAGAACATTTCGCCGTCCGCCGTGACAAAGCTCGGCGCGCCGAAAATGCCGATACGCTGCGCTTCCGCCGTCTCCGAGCGCAACCTTTCCTTGACGCCGTTCGATTGCGCGGCGGCGAGGATGGTGGCGGAGTCGGATTTGAGGTCAGCAAGGATAGCGCCAAGGGCTTGGGGATCGTCGATGCGCCGTCCTTCCGCGAATTCCGCCGAAAAGACGGCGCGGCAGAACGCATCCGTCCACGCCGCATCGCCGCCGGTCAGTGCGACGCGCGCCGCCAGCAGGCTGTTTTGCGGAAACGGCTCGGGGCGGCGGAACGGCAAAGACAGCTCCGCGCACAGCCGTTCAAGATCGCGCCACATATGGCGGCCTTTGGCGGGATAGAGATTGAACGGCGACGTGTCCCAGCCCTGCGCCTTGAAAATCGCGCCGAGCAGGAACGGCCGATATCTCACATCCACGCCGGCTGCGCGCGCCAGCGGTTCCAGGCGCATCACTGTCGGGTACGAATAGGTCGACGCGAAATCGAACCAGAAATCGAGGACCGGCGCACGCATGCCGTCATCCTAAAGCCTGCGATAGTCCGGTGAAACGCCGTTCCGACAGGGCTTATATGCTTGCCGGCTCTCCCCGCGCCGCCGTGGAGATGCTAAGGAACGGCGATGGCCGCGTTCACCCTCCAGGACCTTGAAAAGCGGGTACAGGCGCGCGCGCAGGCGAGCGCCGAAAGCTCCTATACGCGCGCGCTGATCGACAGGGGCGTGACCTACTGCGCCAAGAAAGTCGGCGAGGAAGCGGTCGAAGTGGCGATCGCCGCCATCGCCGAAGATCGCGGCCGTGTCATCGCGGAAGCGGCCGATCTTCTCTACCATTTGCTCGTGGTGCTGCATGCCCGCGGCATCGCGCTGGCCGAAGTCGAAGCCGCGCTGGCGGAGCGCACGCGCCAATCCGGCCTTGACGAAAAAGCCGCGCGCAAGGGCGGGGACTAAAAGGCGTCGCATGGAGCAGCGTAACGAGCCCGACGTCTCGCCGTATCGCGTGTTCCCGCGGGCGGAATGGGCGGGTTTGCGCCAAGACACGCCGATGACGCTCGAGCCGGAAGAGGTCACGCGGCTGCGCTCATTGCACGACCGGCTCGACATGTCGGAGGTGGAGGAGATCTATCTGCCGCTGTCGCGGCTCCTGTCGCTCTACGTCGCCGCGACGCAGCGGCTGTTTCGCGCGCAGCAAGGCTTCCTCGGCACCGAGGACGCGAAAATGCCCTACATCATCGGCGTCGGCGGTTCGGTCGCCGCCGGCAAATCGACTACGGCGCGCGTGCTGCAGGCGCTGCTGGCGCGCTGGCCGAACGTGCCGAAGGTCGATCTGATCACCACCGACGGTTTCCTCTACCCGAACGCGGTGCTCGAACGCGAAAACCTGATGGAGAAAAAAGGTTTTCCCGAAAGCTATGACCTGCCGGCGCTGTTGCGCTTCCTCTCCGACATCAAGGCCGGCCGCCGACCGGTGCGCGCGCCGGTCTATTCGCATCTGATCTACGACGTCATCCCGAACCGGTGGATCGAAATCGACCGGCCGGACATCCTCATCGTCGAGGGCCTCAACGTGCTGCAGGCCGGGCGGCTACCCAAAGACGGCAAGGCCGTGCCGTTTGTTTCCGACTTCTTCGATTTCTCGGTCTATCTCGATGCCGACGAGGGCGTGCTGCTGTCGTGGTACGTCGCCCGCTTTTTGGCTTTGCGCGGCACCGCCTTTGCCGACCGGAAATCGTATTTTCACCGCTACGCGAAACTATCCGACGAGGAAGCGATCAAAACCGCGACTTCGATCTGGAACCGGATCAACCTCGTCAATCTGCACGAGAATATCCTGCCGACGCGGCCGCGCGCCGATCTGATCCTGAAAAAAGGCGAAGATCACGAAGTCGACGAGGTGGCGCTGCGCCGGCTGTAAAGTTAGGCGGCGAGCGCGGCGTTGGCCGAGGCCGCGAGCGCGGCGGCAAGTCGTTCGCGGTCGAGCGGCTTCACCAGGAAGCCGTCCATGCCGGCGGCGAGGCAGGCCTCGCGATCCTCCGCGGAAGCGTTCGCGGTCAGCGCCAGAATCGGCGTGCGCGGCGCATCGGTTTCCGCTTCGATAGCGCGAATCCGGCGTGTGGCTTCCAGGCCGTCCATGCCCGGCATGTGCAAATCCATGATGACGCGGTCATAGGGCGTTCCGGCCGAACGCGCGGCAAGCCACGATTCGACCGCGGCAGCGCCAGTTGCGACCATGGTGGGCTGATAGCCGAGCTTGACCAAGAGCGCGCGCGCCAACAGCGCGTTGATCTCGTTGTCCTCGGTGACCAGGATCGAAAGGCCGGTATTGGGGCGCGCCGCTGTCGGCATGTCCGACGGTTCCATCGCCGCGCCGGGATCGAATGCGTCGTCGGCCGAAAAGCGCGCGGCGAGGGAAGCTGCGCGCACCGGCTTGATGAGATAACCGGTAAAGCCGGCTTCCTTGAGCGCGGCGAGTTCGTTGCGCATCGCCGGCGTGACCAGCACGATCCGCCGCTGCAAGCTCCCCGCCGCCTGCGCAAGCTTCTCGCTCGCGCGCGTGCCGATCGCGTGATCGACCAGGACGGCGCTCCACATCTGCTCGGGCAGGAGCACCGCTGCCACGTCGCCGTCGGGGACGATCTTGGTCCGCGCACCCCAGCGTTGCAGCCGCCGCGCCAGCAGGGACGCTTCAATCGCGGCCGATGCGACAATCAGAATGTCCTCGCCCGCGAGATCGGGCACCGCAAGCGCCGGCTCGTCGCCGTCGCCGGCGTGCGCCAGCGGCACGGTCACGCGGAAGGTCGAGCCTTGCTGGGGTAGGCTTTCAACCGCGATCGCGCCGCCCATGCTCTCGACGACCTTGTTGGAGATGGTAAGGCCAAGGCCGGTGCCGCCGAATTTTCGCGTCGAGCCTGAGTCAGCTTGCTCGAATTCGAGAAAGATGCGCGCCTGGTCTTCCGTGGAGATGCCAATACCGGTGTCGTGCACCGTGATCGCGACCGTGTCGGCGCGCTCGCCCGGCTCGACGACGATCGATACGCCGCCCTGTTCGGTGAATTTGATGGCATTGCCGGCGAGGTTGAACAGCACCTGGCGTAGACGCGCGGCATCGCCGATGACCCGCGCGGGCAGGCGCTCGTCGACATAGCAGCAAATCTCCAGCCCCTTGGCTTGGGCGCGCGGGCCAAGGAGCTCGACCGCCTCCTCAACGAAGGCGGCAAGCGGAAACGGCCGCGCCGCGAGGTCGAGTCGTCCGGCCTCGATTTTGGAGAAATCGAGCACCTCTTCGATCAGCGAGAGCAAAGTTTCGCCCGAGGTCTTCACCGCGTTGAGGTAGGTCGCCTGCTCCGGCGTCAGCGGCGTGTCACCGAGGAGATCGGCCATGCCGAGAATGCCGTTCAGCGGCGTGCGGATTTCATGCGACACCATGGTGAGAAAGCGCGACTTGGCGCGGTTCGCTGCCTCGGCCTGGTCGCGCGCTTCGGCGAGCGCCTCTTCGCCGAGCACGCGCTCGGTCACATCGCGGCCGACGCTCTGCATCTCGCTGTCGTTGTCGGCGCGCACGGTGACTTCGCGCCAGGCGATCCAGCGCGCGCCGGCGGCGGTGCCGATCTTCTGATCATAGGCGCGCGCGCCGTCGGCGAGGATAACGGTTTCGCCCTGTTCCGCCACCGGCAGCACGAAGCTCGTTCCGAGGAGCTCCGGCCGCGCGCGGCCGGCCAGCGCGCAGAAGGCGTCGTTGGCGTAGGTAATGGCGCCGGCGCCGTCGCGGCGCACGATGACGTCGTCCTGCGCCTCGAAGAAGCTTTTGGTGCGCTCCTGCGCTTCCCGGATTTCCCAGTTGCGGTCGGCCGCCTCGTCCAGCCGCGTCTCGAAATCGCGCAGCTCGTGCTTCATCTGGCGGATGCGGGCCATCAGGATTCCCAGCGCCCCGCAGGAAGCGCCGAACAGCGAAGCGACGCCGATCGCGAACATATATGGATCGTAATGGGCCATCGGCGACGTCGCCCCGGCGAGGAAACCGAACGCGACCGCAAACGACATCGAGATGATGACGGCCGAGCGGACGACGAACGAGAACAGCCGGCGGCCGATGATCGCGGGCTTTCCGAGGGTGGCGCGAGGGCGCATGGTCCCGTTCCCGCTTGGCACGCCGCGGCAGCCGATGCGCCGCGCCGGGTGCGCTTGTTGTCGATGCAGTTAAGCGGATTTTGGCCTATGAACCTTGCGCATCCCTTGCTTTAAGCAAGAACGATGGAGCAACGGTTGATGCTTTGTTAACATCGGCCCGGCGTTTCGATTGGTGACCACGCCGCGGGCCGAAGCGGCCGGAGAATGCAGAATGGACAAGATGGTGAGTTCGAAGCGCGCGCGGGGCAAGGCGGCCGGGCCGGCCGAGTTGGCGCGGCCGGCTCGCGAAGAGGCCGAGGCTGCCGTGCGCACGCTCATCCGCTGGGCGGGCGACGATCCGGACCGTGAAGGTCTGCTGGCGACGCCGGGCCGCGTCGTACGCGCTTATGAGGAATGGTTCGCCGGCTACAAGGACCATCCGCGCGACTATCTCAAGCGCACGTTCGAGGAGACCGGCGGCTATGACGAGGTCGTCGTGCTGCGCGATATCCGCTTCGAGTCGCATTGCGAGCACCACATGGCGCCGATCATCGGCCGCGTGCATATCGGCTATCTGCCGGCGAACCGCGTCGTCGGTATTTCCAAATTGGCGCGGCTGGTCGAGGTCTATGCGCGGCGGCTGCAGATCCAGGAGAAGATGACCGCCGAGATCGCCACCTGCGTCGACGAAGTACTCAAGCCGCACGGCGTTGCGGTGGTCGCCGAGGCGACGCATCAATGCATGACCACCCGCGGCGTGCACAAGTCCGGCGTCACCATGGTGACGAGCCGCATGCTCGGCGTGTTCCGCGACCATGCCGAGACGCGGCACGAATTCCTTTCCGCCATCGGCATGCGCGGGGTGATCAATGTCAGCAACGGCGGATAGAACTTTCAGCGGCGCTAAGCCGCCCTTCTGATTTCGTCGGCCGGCGCCCGGTAGGACAACGCCTCGGCGAGATGCGCGCGGGCAACCTTGTCGGCGCCGTCGAGGTCGGCGAGCGTGCGGGCGACGCGCAGCACGCGGTGGTAACCGCGCGCCGAGAGCCGCATCGCGTCGGCGGCTTCGCGCAGGAGAGAAAGCCCGCCGGAATCCGGCCGCGCCACGTCTTCCAGCACCGCGCCCGAGACCGCGGCGTTGCTGCGCACATGCGGGGCAGCCCGATCGCGGCGTAACGCGCCGCCTGCCGCTCGCGCGCGGCCGCCACGCGCTCGGCGGACCCACCACCCGAGGCCGGGCGATTAGGGAGTTGACAAACCCCACGGCGTTCCGTAGAATCGCTGAAAGTAGCGATTCATAAGGGTTTCTGCCGTGTCTCTCCTAGACCGAAAATACTTCAAGGACGAAAAGGCGGCTTTCAAGCACCTTGAGGCGATCCTTTGGGCCGACGGCATCGTTTGCCCGCATTGCGGCACGGTCGATCAGGCTGGTCGGCTCAATGACGTGAAGGACAAAAAGGGCCGCATCCGCCCCGGTTTGTGGAAATGTTATTCCAAGGGTTGCCGCAAGCAATTCACGGTCAAGGTCGGCACGGTTTTCGAGGCCGCACACATTCCGCTGCACAAGATGCTGCAAGCGGTCCACCTCATGTGTTCGAGCAAGAAGGGTATAAGCGCCCACCAACTCCACCGGACCTTGGAGGTGGACTACAAGTCCGCATGGTTTCTGGCGCACCGAATTAGGGAAGCGATGCGGGACGGCACGCTGACGCCAATGGGCGGCGGCGGCAAGGCCGTTGAGGTGGACGAAACCTACATCGGTCGCCAGCAAGATCACGGCATCGACAAGAGCGGGTACCACAACAAAAACATGGTGGTGACGCTGGTGGAGCGCGGCGGTTCGGCACGTTCACTCCATGCTGGCGGTCACTCGATTGCCGACATCGTGCCAATCGTTCGCGAGAACATCCGCCGTGAAAGCCGCCTCATGACCGATAAGGCGCTGCACTATCGTCGCGTCGGCGAGGAATTTGCCGAACATGGGCGCGTGCAGCATGAGCGCGGCGAGTATTTCCGTGGACCGGACATCCACACAAACACGGTCGAAGGCTACTACTCGATTTTCAAGCGCGGCATGAAGGGCGTCTACCAGCATTGCAAGGAAAAGCATTTGCATCGCTATTTGGCGGAATTTGATTTCCGCTACAGCAACCGCGTCGGGCTCGGTGTTGACGATGAAGCGCGCACGGGCCGCGCGCTGCAAGGCGTTGTCGGCAAGCGGCTCACTTACCGCGCCGCTGATCGCTCGGCGGCCACCAAAGCGTGAAGTGCAGTTGGAATTGTTTCCGCGCCGACGGCAAAAACGCGGAAAGTGTCGGCTAGTTGAAGTCCCGCGCGTGCCTTGTGTGGGAAGATGAACACTAAGTTTTCGTCTATCGTCTCCCAAACGATATTGCCGAGCGGCAGAAAATTCTTACCTTCCTCGCTTTGAAGTTTGAGCCAATTGAAGTAGCTGGTAAGGCCGAAGCTATCTAGGCCGCCACGAGAACCAAATTCGAGGCGAACCTTCCTAATTTCGCGGTGCTGTTCGAGGGACTTTTGGCGGACGAAATAGGTGACGCGCTCCAACAGAAGCCGCGACAGCCAAGCATAAAACCAGTTTGGCGCCGGATAGTTCTCGGCAAACGGATTGCGATATCCGCGCATGTTCTTTTTGTTTGAACACACGACGAAGCACCTGGCCGGTAGCTTTGCTATCCCGGCACAGGCAATCCGCTTGTTCCACGGTTGCAAGTTGGTGAAATGCAAGTCTTTGCGTTGCGCCTTGGTCGCACGGAGAATCTCGTCGCGCCATGGGGCAACGTTTGCCTCATTTGGCGCGCCAATAACGACAGCCGAGAGAATGAGCCACTCGCTAGAGCCGTTGGCGTCTAAGGGCTTCACTCGCTTTAGCCCCGGATCGCCCGCCTCGTCGATGTATGCTACATAGCCGTATGGAACGTTGCTCATGACCGCAAAGCCCAAAAACCAAATTCAGAAATTCCGCGAAGCCGCCCGCGCAATCGGCGCGCACGACTCCGAGCGCCGGTTTAATGCGGCCCTCAAGCGGGTCGCCAAAGCGGCGCAGTGCGTGTGTCCCGAGTGCGGTCACGCTTTTCAGGGCAATGGCTGGGACGGCATAGACGCGCATTGGCGCGCCGTCCACGAGGGCATAATGCCGTACGAGAAAGCTTGGCCCCTCATTAAGGCCGGGACCTACCGACCGAAGGCGTAACGAGTTCGGTTGCATTAAATCAATCTGACTCGCCAGCGTTGAGTCAACGCAAAGCGGGGAAAAAGTCGGCGCACCATGCACGGCCCTTTGCGAATCTGGCCGTTCGATCCGATACTTGCGCGATCCCCTCCCGATTCGTCCCCGTAACCCCCGCATTTAGTGGGTTGTCAATGAATCCGTACTAAACCTTGACGTGCACGGAATCTTAACCAATCCTCCGTGCCGAACTGGAAATGGCGAAGCCGCCTCGGCGTGCCAGCCTCGGCGGCTTCTGAGTTCCAGTCCCCACACTAACCCGGAGCCGGGCCAGTGGGGCGATAGTGGCTCGTAACACTCCCATTGATTCGGGAAAACCGCTGTCTGTCAAGGCCCGGCTCCCACAGAGGAGGCCGATATGGCCGTCTACATGATCGGTTATGACCTGCACCCTGTCAGGGGTGAAACCTACAACGAGCTTATCGAGGCAATTAAAAACCTCGGCGCTTGGTGGCATTGTTTGGACTCGACTTGGCTCGTGATTTCAAATCTCACTGCCGTGCAAGTCCGCGATGCTCTCTGGCGTCACATGAAGGCAGACGATCAGCTGCTCGTCATGACCCATGTCCACGGCTCCGTTGTGGCGTGGAACGGGTTCAACACGAACTGCTCTGACTGGCTTAAGGCCAATCTCTAACGCCGGTCTCTGCACCGTACCAGGAGTCCCGGATTTTCGAGTCCCGGATTTTCACCGGGACTCCTATTCGCTTCGCAAACCACACGACAATCCAACTACGGAATGCTCTCATCTTGACCTCCGCTTGTTAGGGTTTGCGAAGTCCACAAACCCCCGAGGCCGGGTGCTGGGTAGACCCACTACCCGAGGCCGTCAAGAACATTCAGTGAACGGAAGCCCCGAAGGGGCTCATCCGGAGGATTCCTGGCCTTGCGCTGCGGCCAGCAATTCGCGCCGGGCGGCTTGCAGGATTTCATCCGAAAGCGAGGCATCGCCGACTGCCCGCGCCAGTGTGAGCGCGCCGACGAGCGTCGCCATGGCGGCAACGGCTTTGCGCCGGCGCAGTGCTTTCGAACGCCCGGGAACAGCGTCGGCAAGAATGTCGATGAGCGGCCGCAAGCCCTCGGCGAAAGCCTGGCGCACCGGTCGGCCGCTGCGCGCCACGTCGGTGCCGAGCGCCGCGAAAGCGCAGCCGTGGCCGGGATCGTCGCGATGGTGCGGCGAGAGGTAGTGGTCCAGCAGCGCCGCATAGGGATGATCGGTCGCGTCCGCGACGACGCCTTCCCAATTCGCCGCCGCGCGCCGCATGGTGCGGCGGCTTGCCTGCGCGACCAGATCATCCTTCGAGGCAAAATGGCCGTAGAAGCCGCCATGCGTCAGGTCGGCTGCTTTCATGATGTCGGCGACGCCGATCCCGCCGAAGCCGTTGGCGCGAAATAGCGCGGCCGCCGCGCTGATGATGCGTTCGCGGTTCGCGGCGGCTTGTTCGCGGGTTACCTTCATCGTCGAGCCCGATCGTGCAGCGCAGCCATGCGTCGGCGGCCGATACTTGACAAGTTATATGATGTCTATCATCAATAAGCAAGAAAAGATGATGGTCATCATCTAAAGAGCCGAGCAGACTGAAATTTCCATGGCGTCTTCCGGATTTGCCGCCGCGCTGGCCCGCCGCAACATTCACTACGGCTGGGTGATCGTTGCGGTCACCTTCCTCACCATGCTGGTGACCGCCGGCGCCATGGGCGCGCCGGGCGTACTGATCGTGCCGCTGGAGCATGAATTCGGCTGGGACAACGCGCAGATTTCGAGCGCGCTGGCGCTGCGGCTTCTGCTGTTCGGCTTGTTTGGACCATTCGCGGCCGCCCTGATGAACCGTTTCGGACTGCGCCGCGTCATGATCTCGGCGGCGGCAATGATCGTCGCCGGTCTGCTTGCGTCGCTGGCGATGACGCAAGTCTGGCAATTGATCGTGTTGTGGGGGCTCGTTGTCGGGGTCGGCACCGGGCTCACCGCCATCGTGCTGGCGGCGACGGTGGCGACGCGCTGGTTCACGCAACGCCGTGGACTGGTGATCGGACTTCTGACCGCGAGCAATGCCACCGGCCAGCTGGTGTTTCTGCCGCTGATTGCCGAATTGACCGCGCGTTACGGCTGGCGCCTGGCGCTCGTTTTTATCTGTGTTCTGTTGGCCGTTGTAGCATTTGTCGCACTGCTGTTGATGCGCGATCGGCCGAGTGATCTCGACTTGCCGCCTTACGGCGAAACCGTGGTGGCGCCGCCGCCTCCGCCCGCCGGCGGCGGCCTGCTCGGCCTGTTGACCTCTCCGTTCGCAGTGCTCAGGGAAGGGGCGCGCGCGCCGGTTTTCTGGGTCCTGTTCGCGACATTCTTCATTTGCGGATGCAGCACCAACGGGCTGATCCAGACGCATTTCATCACGCTGTGCGGCGACTACGGCCTGGCCGCGGTAACCGCGGCGAGCGTACTCGCCATGATGGGAGTATTCGATTTCGCCGGCACCATCGGGTCCGGCTGGCTGTCCGACCGCTTCGACAGCCGCTGGCTGTTGTTCTGGTATTACGGCTTGCGCGGGCTTTCGCTGCTCTATTTGCCGTTCACGACCTTCAGCTTTTACGGGTTGTCGCTGTTCGCGGTGTTCTACGGCCTCGACTGGATCGCCACCGTGCCGCCGACCGTGAAGATCACCGCCGAGCGTTTCGGCCGCGAACGCGCCGGCATCTTCTTCGCCTGGATTTTTGCCGGCCATCAGATCGGCGCGGCGACCGCGGCCTTCGGCGCCGGTTTTTCGCGCACGGAATTTTCCAGCTATCTGCCGGCCTTTTTCGTTGCCGGCGCGCTCTGCCTGCTCGCTTCGGCGCTGGTCTTGACTATCACCAAGCTGAAATCGGCGGACTTTGGCGCGGCCGCGCCGGCGCGGGCCTAAATCTTTTTTGCTGGATTTCTTTTCGCTTCGATCTTGTCCCAGATCAGCGCCGCGATGTCGGGGCCTCCGAGATTCTTGATCGCGCGGATGCCGGTGGGCGAGGTGACGTTGATCTCGGTGAGGAAGCCGTCGATTACGTCGATGCCGACGAATAAAAGCCCGCGCTCGCGCAGAGCGGGGCCGATGCGCGTGCAGATTTCACGCTCGCGCTTGGTCAGATCGGTCGCTTTCGGCACGCCGCCGCGCACCATGTTGGAGCGCAGATCGTCCGGCGCCGGCACGCGGTTGACCGCGCCGGCGAATTCGCCGTCGACCAGGATGATGCGCTTGTCGCCGTGCTTCACCGCCGGCAGGAATTTCTGAATCACCCACGGCTCGCGGAACATGCTGGCGAACAGATCGCATAATGAGCCGAAGTTGAGGTCGTCGCGCGCTAGGTGCACGACCGCCTCGCCGCCCTTGCCGTAGAGCGGCTTCATCACGATGTCGCCCTCCTTGGCGCGAAACGACTTGATCGCCTCGATGTCGCGGGTGACCAAGGTCGGCGGCATCAAGTCGGGAAATTCGGTGACGAACACTTTCTCCGGCGCGTTGCGCACATGCGCCGGATCGTTGACCACCAAGGTATCCGGCTGGATGCGTTCGAGCATATGCGTCGTGGTGATGTAAGCGAGGTCGAACGGCGGATCCTGCCGCAGCAGCACCACCTCGAACGAGGACAGACCGGCATGGCGCGGATCGCCGAGGGTAAAGTGGTCGCCGGCAACGTCGCGCACCTCAAGCGGCCGCACCGTCGCGGCGACCTTGCCGTCGTTAAGCACGAGCTCGTCGGGCGTGTAATAGGTAAGGCGATGGCCGCGACGTTGCGCCTCGATCAGCAGGGCAAAGGTCGAATCGCCGCGGATGTTGATCCGCTCGATCGGGTCCATTTGCACGGCGACATTCAGGGGCATGGGCGTTGGTACCGAAGCCAATGGATGTATTCAACGGGTAGCGTCGAACGCGTTGGCGATATGCTTGGGGATCCGCCCCGGCGTCACCAGCATGACGTCGAAACGAATCTCGCACTGTGCGTCGTCGGGACGATGGGCGAGCCAAAGCTCGGCAGCGGCGACGATCCGGCGCTTGGCGCGATCGGTAACGGCCGCCGCCGCCTCGTCGGCGTCTGCGCGCGCCTTGACCTCGACAAACACCAGCGCCCGGCGTCGGCGCGCGACAATGTCGATCTCGCCGAACGGCGTTTTCCAGCGCCGGGCGGCGATGCGGTAGCCCTTGGCGATGAGAAACATGGCGGCGCGGCTTTCGGCCGAAAGGCCAAGCCGGAACGCGGCCACGCGCTCACGCCGCGGCCCAGCCGTTTGTCCGGCCGGCTCAACGCGTCGCGCCATGGTTTCCTTCTTTCGCCAGCACGAGCGCGCGCTGATAGATTTCCCGCCGCGGCAAGCCGGTCACGTCGGCGACCTCGCCGACGGCATCTTTCAGTGAAACGCGGGCGAGCGCCCGCCGCAGCAAGGTATCGGTCTCCGTCGCGTCCGGACGCTCCGCCGCGGGCGGCGGGCCGATGACCAAAACGATCTCGCCGCGCAATTCCTCGTCCGCCAAGACCTGCGCCAAGGCTGCAAGGCTGCCGCGCCGGATTTCTTCATGCAACTTTGTGAGTTCGCGGCACACCGAAGCGTCGCGTTCGCCGAGCATCGCCGCGAGATCGGCCAGCGCTGCCCCAAGGCGCGGGCCGGTCTCGTACAGCACCAACGTCGCCGGCACGCGGGCGAGTTCGGCGATGCGCGCGCGCCGCGCGGCCTGCTTGGGCGGTAGGAAGCCGGCGAACAGGAATTGATCGGTGGGCAGGCCGGCGACCGTGAGCGCCGTCAGCAGCGCCGAGGCGCCGGGCAGCGCGGTGACCGCGCAACCGGCCTCCTGCGCGGCGCGCACCAGCTTGTATCCGGGGTCAGAGATCAGCGGCGTGCCGGCATCCGAGACCAGCGCGACCGCGGCGCCTTCCGCGAGCCGCTGCAGGAGCTTCGGCCGCACGGTCGCGGCATTGTGGTCGTGATAGGGCGTGAGCGGCGTTGCAATGGCGTAGCGGTCGAGGAGCTTGCGCGTCACCCGCGTATCCTCGCAGGCGATCACGTCGGCGCCCGCCAGCGTCGCGAGCGCGCGCAACGTGATGTCGCCGAGATTGCCGATCGGGGTCGCAACGATGTGCAGGCCCGGCGCGGTCAGCGCGACCGCGACGACATGGCCGTCGACGACATAGCGCCGTTGCGCGCGATCGTCGCGGCCGGCCGGCTTCGCCTGCGGATTGCCCATCACCGGCACCCTAGCGCCGTGCCGCATTGCCGTCATGCCGCGTCCGATTCCCTATCCTTTTCATTTAGTTAACCATTCGCCGCCAGAATGACAGATTGGGGACGCCCTATTGCTTCGGCGCGTAGAGCATGATCCGGAAAAGCCAAAGCCGGTTTTCCGAAACGATCGTGCGGCACGAAAAGGCTGGCGTCAGGAGAACGGCTGTGTTCGCGGAGTTGCCGGTTACGGGGTCGGCCGCCAAGCCAACACGGCGCCGTGCGCTCGCAAGCTTGATGGCTACGACTGCCGTCCTGCTGGCGGGCTGTTCTGGCAGTTCGAACTACTTTTCCAGTACGCCATTTTCCTCGACGCCAACGCCGCCGGCCGGTCCGCCGGCGCCGGCGACCACGCTCGGAACCGGCCAGGTCAAGGCCGCGCTTATTCTCCCGCTGTCGGCGGCCGGCAATGCCGGCATCGCCGGCCAGGCCATGCGCAACGCCGCGGAAATGGCGCTCGCGGAATTCAACACGCCGAACATCCAGCTCCTGGTGAAGGATGACGGCGGCACCGGCGACGGCGCGCGGGTCGCCGCGCAACAGGCGCTCGATGAAGGCGCCGAAATCATCCTCGGTCCGTTGTTCGCGCAGTCAGTCGGAATCGTCGGCCAGGTGGCACGCGCGCGCAACATTCCGGTCATCGCGTTCTCGACCGATGCCAATGTCGCCTCGCGCGGCGTTTATCTGCTCAGCTTCCTGCCGGAATCCGATGTCGCGCGCATCGTGCAATATGCCGCTTCGGTCGGGAAGCGCTCCTACGCCGCGCTCATTCCCGACAATCCGTACGGAACCGTGGTCGAAGCCGCCTTCAAGCAGGACATCACGCGCCGCGGCGGCCAGCTGATCGCGCTCGAGCGCTACCCGCACGACAAAGCCGGAATGGCCGTGCCGGTCAGGACCGTCGTGCAGGTTGCGATCCGCGCCGACGCCATCTTTATTCCCGATGGCGGCGACGCCGTGCCGGACGTGGCGCAGGCGCTCGTTGCCAACGGCCTCAACGTCAAGAAAGTCCAGCTGCTCGGCACCGGCCTATGGGGCGACGACCCGCGCATCTCCGCCGCTGCGGCGCTCGACGGCGGCTGGTACGCCGCGCCGGATGCTGTCGGCTACCGCAACTTCTCCGCCCGCTATAATGCGCGTTTCAAGCAGGCGCCGGTGCGAACCGCGACACTAGCCTACGACGCGGTGGCGCTGGTCGCCGCGCTGGTGAAGACGCAAGGCGCGGCGCGGTTCTCGCCCGAGGTGTTGACCAACCCGTCGGGCTTCACCGGCATCGACGGACTGTTCCGCTTTCGCGCCGACGGGACCAACGAGCGTGGGCTTGCGGTGCTCAAGGTCACGTCGGCGGGGGCGCAGACCATTTCGCCCGCGCCGCGCGGCTTCAGCGGCGGCGGGGCGGGATAATCTCTTTCACGCCGCCAGATCGGCGACCACCGCGTCGAGCACCGGAAATCCGGGCAGGCTGACGCGCAAACGGCCCTGGTCGGTGGTTTCCACCAAACCGCTTTCCTGCAGCGCCGCGATCCGCTCCGGGTCGAGCGAGCGGCCGGCGAGCGCTTCATAGCGCGACCGATCGATACCTTCAGCGAGCCGCAGCCCCATCAGCAGAAACTCATCCGCCATTTCTTCGCGGGTGAGCACGTCGTCGGTGACAAGGCCGTGTCCGTCGCGTTCGACGCGGGCGATCCAGGCTTCCGGGCGTTTTTCGGTGGCGGTAGCGTGGCGCGCGCCGTCAATGTCGATGCGGCCATGCGCGCCCGGGCCGATACCCGCATATTCGTGCGCACGCCAGTAAATGAGATTGTGCCGGCACTCGGCGCCGGGGCGCGCGTGATTGGAAATCTCGTAGGCTTGCAATCCGTGGGCGACGCAGATCTCCAGCGTCGTGTCGTAAAGCGCGCGCGCAATATCGTCGTCCGGCGTTTTGAGCTTGCCGGCCGCATGCAGGGCGGCGAACGGCGTCTCGGGCTCGATGGTAAGCTGATAGAGCGACAGATGCTCGCCGGCCTCACGCAGCGCGTGCGTCAGCTCGTTGCCCCAATCCTGCGGCGTCTGCTGCGGCCGCGCGTAGATCAAATCGAACGAAATGCGCTCGAAAATGCCGCGCGCAATTCCGACGGCATCGAGCGCTTCGCGCGCCGAATGCAGCCGCCCGAGTTCGGCCAGCGCGCGATCGTCGAGCGCCTGTACGCCAAGCGACACGCGGTTGACGCCGGCCGAGCGATAGCCGCGAAAGCGCGTCGCCTCGACGCTGGTCGGATTGGCTTCGATCGTGATTTCCGCGTTAGGCGCGACGCTCCAATGCCGGCTGATCGCTTCGATGATTGCGGCGACGGTCGCCGGCTGCATCAACGACGGCGTGCCGCCGCCGAAGAAGACCGTCGAAACCGTGCGGCCCGGCACGCGCGCGGCGGTGGCGGCGATCTCGGCGGAAAACGCGCGCACGAAGCGCGCCTCGTCGATCGCCTCGCGCCGCACATGGCTGTTGAAGTCGCAATAGGGACATTTCGACAGGCAGAACGGCCAATGCACGTAGACGCCGAATTGCGGAGTGTCGTCAGCCAAGACACGCCTCCGCAAGCTTCATGAAGGCGCGTGCGCGATGCGACAGTCCTTTGCCGCGCGGCGGCAACCCGTGTTTCTCTTCGCTCGACATTTCGCCGAAAGTTCGGATTTCGCCGTCGGGCATGAAAATCGGATCGTAGCCGAAGCCTTTATCGCCACGCGGCGGCCAGACCAGCGCGCCGTCAACCTGCGCTTCGAATTCCTCCAAGTGGCCGTCCGGCCAGGCGACGCAAAGCGCGGAGATGAAATGCGCCTTGCGCCGTTCCGGCACGATCGCGCCAAGCGCGCGCAATTTCTCTTCGATTGTCTCCATGGCCCTATGAAAATTCCGGTCGGGCCCGGCCCAACGCGCGGAATGGATGCCCGGCGCGCCGTCGAGCGCGTCGACCGCAAGACCGGAATCGTCGGCAAAGACCGGTAAGCCCGACGCTCGCGCCGCCGCTCCCGCCTTGATGCAGGCGTTGGCGCGGAACGTCGCTCCGGTTTCCTCTGGTTCGCTCAATCCCATATCGCCCGCTGATATAGCGTCGACGCGGTAAGGCGCCAGCAATTCGCGCATTTCCTTCAGCTTGCCGGCATTGTGGGTGGCGATCACGAGTCGGCCGGAGATTTTGCGATGCGGCTGCTGCGGTAGCGGAAGGCCGCCGTCGAGCGAACTGCCGCCTTGCGCATCATTTCCGGGCATCTGCCATTCGCGATCCCTTTGCGGTCGATTGCTCACATGACCGCCATCTTTTGCAGGTCGATCAGCTTACCGACGCCCTTGCGCGCTAGCGCCAGCAGTGTGGTGAGCTGCTCCTCGGAGAACGGCACCTTCTCGGCGGTCGCCTGCACCTCGACGATATTGCCGGAACCGGTCAGCACAAAATTGGCGTCGGTTTCCGCCTGCGAGTCCTCGGCGTAATCGAGATCAAGCACGGCGACGCCGCCGCAGACACCGCAGGAGATCGCCGCGATATGGTCGCGCAAGACATCCTGCTCGATCATGTTGCGCGTCTTCATCCAGGCGAGACAGTCATAGAGGGCAATCCAGGCGCCGGTGATGGACGCAGTGCGCGTTCCGCCGTCGGCCTGGATGACGTCGCAGTCGACGGTAATCTGCCGCTCGCCAAGCGCTTTGAGGTCGACAACCGAGCGCAGGCTTCGGCCGATCAGGCGCTGGATTTCGACCGTGCGTCCGGTCTGCTTGCCGGACGACGCTTCGCGCCGCGTGCGTTCAAGGGTGGCGCGCGGCAGCATGCCGTATTCGGCCGTTATCCAGCCGCGCGCCTGTCCCTTCAGCCAGGGCGGCAGGCGATCCTCAAGCGTCGCGGTGACAAGGACGTGCGTATCGCCGAACCGCACGAAACACGAGCCTTCGGCGAATTTCACCACGCCGCGCTCGAGCGAGACGGGCCGCAATTCGTCGGGCTGTCGGCGGCTCGGCCGCATTTTGCTCTCCCTGCCGGCGGTGCGGAGATCGTGCCGCACGGCCTTGTTGGCCCAGTCTTTTAGGGGCGGGCAATCGGACCGACAAGGGCGCACGCGGATGCTAAATATTGCAAAGTGGCTTTCGATTGCATCTGCCGGTGGCTTGCCGATACCCTTACCCCCCGAAGAGTGAAGAGTAGAGAGCGGAGTTAGCTTTTGGCCGGTCACGATCTGCCGCTTGCCGCGAGCCAGTTGAGCCTTGCCCAGCTCAATGAGCGCTCGCGCGAGATTTTCCGCCTGATCGTCGAAAGCTACCTGGCGACCGGCGAGCCGGTCGGCTCGCGCAACCTGTCGCGGATCCTGCCAATGACTTTGTCGCCGGCCTCGGTGCGCAACGTCATGTCGGACCTCGAGCAGCTCGGCCTCGTCTATGCGCCGCATACTTCGGCCGGGCGGCTGCCGACCGAGGTGGGATTGCGATTTTTCGTCGACGCGCTGATGCAGATCGGCGATCTCACCGACCATGACCGCCGGGCGATCGAAGCGCAGGTCGCGGGTCTCGGTCAGGCGAAATCGGTCGAGGCAGTGCTGACCGAAGCGTCCGGGCTTCTGTCCGGATTGAGCCGCGCCGCCGGCGTCGTGCTCACGGCAAAATCGAACCAGCGGCTCAAGCACGTCGAATTCGTGCGGCTCGAACCCGAGCGCGCGCTGGTCGTGCTCGTCGCCGAGGACGGCCAGATCGAGAACCGCGTCCTCAATATTCCGGTCGGCCTGCCGACGTCGGCGCTGATCGAAGCCGCCAATTTCCTCAATTCCCGCATCCGCGGCCGCACGCTGGCCGAGGTTAGGAGCGAGACCGAGCAGCGGCTCAAGGAAGGGCAGGCGGAGCTCGACGAGCTGACGCAGAAGATCGTCGCCGCCGGCCTCGCCAGCTGGTCGGGCGGCGAGCGCGACGAGCGTAAGCTGATCGTGCGCGGCCAAGCGCATCTGCTTGAGGATCTCAGGGTGCTCGCCGACCTGGAACGGGTGCGTTTGTTGTTCGACGACTTGGAAACCCGCCGGGAAGTCGTCGATCTTCTCGGCCGCGCCGAACAGGCCGAGGGCGTCCGCATTTTCATCGGCTCGGAGAACAAGCTGTTCTCGCTGTCCGGCTCCTCGACCATCGTGGCGCCATATCACGATGCCTCCGGCCAGATCGTCGGCGTGCTCGGCGTGATCGGGCCGACCCGGTTGAACTACGCCCGCATCATCCCAATGGTGGATTACACCGCCAAGGTGGTGAGCAAACTGCTCGCCGACTGAATCGACCCCTGGCACGCTTGATTTGCACGCTTGATTTTTAGCCAGTCAACCCTGATATCCGGGGCAGGGAACCCATGGATCGGACTATGACGGATCAAGCCGCGCGCGCTGAGGACGCAGCCGAATCGCCGGAATCTCCGGTGACGGAGCGGGGACCGTCCGCGCCGGCGCAGCCCGATTCCGCGGCCGTTGCGGCGGAACTCAAGGACCGGCTCCTGCGCACGCTTGCAGAGATGGAAAATCTCCGCAAGCGCACCGAGCGCGAAGTCGCTGATGCCCGGCTATACGGCGTCACCAGCTTCGCGCGCGACATGATGGCGGTCGCCGACAATATACGGCGAGCGCTCGATGCGGTCTCGCCGGAACTGCGCGCCAGCGCCGAGCCCGGCGTGAAGTCGCTCATCGACGGCGTTGAGCTCACCGAGCGCGAGCTGTTGAAGGCTTTGGAAAAAAACGGCATCCGCCAATTCACGCCGCGCGGAGAAAAATTCGATCCGAACGTCCATCAGGCCATTTTTGAAGTGCCCAACCCGTCGGTCCCGGTCGGCAGCGTGGTCGAAGTCGTTGCCCCGGGCTACATGATCGCGGATCGCGTTCTGCGCCCGGCCATGGTCGGGGTTTCGAAAGGCGGTCCAAGATCGCCACCTGTTTCGCGCCCCGTCAACGATAACGCGGCAGCAGAGGACTCCGCGAAATAGAGCGCTGACTTTATTTGTTGTCGAGGCTGTCGCGCACCGTGCGCAGCCGGGCCAATGCGCCGGTCCAGCCGCTGGCCGGCGCGACACCGATCAACTGCAGATAGCCGCCGCTGCCGAAGCGCAGCCACTGCACCACCTTCACATCGGCGCCGCTGTGCACGTCCTTGGCATCGGCCATGGTCTGGTAGCCGGACTGGCCATCAATACGAAGCGGCTCCGAATAGGTAATTTGAATTTCCCGAAGCCCGCCGATCTGATCGAACGACACTCGTGCGAAGTTCGCGTATTCCTCGGGCTCGCGTGGACCGCCGGGCAGGGCGGCGATCAGCAGACGCGCTTGCAGTCCCTTATCGGAGTCCGGCTTTGCGGGATCCTTGGCAGGCGCCGGATCGCTCAACATCAGCGCGCGTCCGCGCAACACGCCGTCGACGTGGAAGCCGGCAAGGTCGCCGACCGAGAATGGCAGAAGGCTGAGCTCTTCCGCTTCCGGTACTTGCGCACGCACCGCCAGGCTGACCAACGCCGCGCGCACCACCTGATCGGGATAAGATTTGTCCTGCTCCGGAATTTGCACGGTGACGAGTACGGTGAAATCGGTCGCCGAGGCCACCAGCAGCCACTTTCGGTAACGGGCCTTGTCGGCGCCGACTTGCCGGCCGGTAAGCAAGATGCCCCTGCCGAAGCTGAACTGCATCGACTCGCGCTTCTCTAGATTGACGCCCTGCTTCTTCAACGTCTCGACGTCGAGCGACTTTTCGATCTGGCCATAAGCGGTCGGCGGAAGCACGGCGATCAGGATCGCGGCATCCTTGTCCGGGTCGGAAAAACCGTCGAAGGTTTCGCTGGCTACCATGCCAGGCGGTGGCACCAGACCGACGCGGGAGCCGGTCGGAAAGACAGCGTCGGCGGCGAGCGCCGCCGTCGCGGCGATTGCGAAAGCTGTCAGCACGGCCGAGCCGGCGGCGGCGAGAGAACGGAACTTGCTATTGCTCATCATGGGGAGCCTCAGCGGCGGGCGGGCGGCACGATCCGGCACACGCGCCGCGTGTGACCCGACGCAAGGTTAGATTGATCCGTCCCCCCTCGGGTAGCAAGCGCGATGTCCCCGGCATAGATACGATCGACGCCGTGGAAAGCGAGGCGGGCCTCGCCGCCGAGGACGACCGCATCACCCGAGTCCAAACGGAAGGCTGGGTCGGCTCGCGGCGCTTTAAGCCGCCGACGCGGAACAGGCAGCTATCGCCCAGCGAGATCGAGACCACGGGCGCGTCGAAATCCGTCTCGTCGCGGTCCTGATGCAATCCCATTTTGGCGCTCGGCCGGTAGTAGTTGATCAGACAGGCCTCGGGCGGGGCGGGATAGCGGGCAAGTTCGCTCCAAATCGCCAGCATTGCCGGCGGCATTGGCGGCCAAGGCCGCCGGGTGTCGGGGTGGAGCGGCTGGTAGCGGTAACCGTGTTCGTCCGAGACCCAGTCGGGCGGTCCGCAATTCGACATGCGTACCGTGAAAGGCCGTCCCGATTTTGGCATCCGCGGGGTAAACAGCGGCGCTGCGGCGAAGACCTCGCGCAAAGCGGCGAGCAGTTGTGCCTGTTGGCCGCCGGAGAGATATCCGCGGTAGAGGCGCGGGCCCCTGGTGAGCGGCGGCATTCTGGTCTGCACGGCCTTCATCCGGTCGTTAGCTTTGCCCGCCAAACGTAGCCTTCGCTTGGGCAATCCTGTCTTGCGGCTCCATCGCGCCCTCCTATATGAGCCAAGGGAAATCGCCTGGAAAGCTGGCGATGATGAGACTGCCGGGGGGTCGGACCGAGGGCGCCTTTTTGGGCCTGCCCGACCTGCCTAAAAGGAGAGGATTAAAACCATGGCCAAGGTCATTGGTATCGATCTCGGGACCACCAATTCGTGCGTCGCCGTCATGGAAGGCAAGACGCCGAAGGTGATCGAGAACGCCGAGGGAATGCGGACCACGCCGTCCATTGTCGCTTTCACCGACGAAGGCGAGCGGCTGGTCGGCCAGCCGGCCAAGCGCCAGGCCGTTACCAATCCCGAGCGTACTATTTTCGCGGTCAAGCGCCTGATCGGCCGGCGCTACGACGATCCGATGGTGGAGAAGGACAAGAAACTCGTTCCGTACAAGATCGTCCGCGCCTCGAATGGCGACGCCTGGGTCGAAATTGAAGGCAAGAGCTACTCGCCCTCGCAGATTTCCGCTTTCATTTTGCAGAAAATGAAGGAGACGGCAGAAGCCTATCTCGGCTCCAAGGTCGAGCAGGCGGTCATCACCGTTCCGGCGTATTTCAACGATGCGCAGCGGCAAGCCACCAAGGATGCCGGCAAAATCGCCGGCCTCGAAGTGCTGCGCATCATCAACGAGCCGACCGCGGCGGCGCTCGCTTACGGGCTCGATAAGAACAAGACCGGCACGATCGCGGTTTATGACCTCGGCGGCGGCACGTTCGACATCTCCATTCTCGAAATCGGCGACGGCGTGTTCGAGGTGAAGTCGACCAACGGCGACACCTTCCTCGGCGGCGAGGACTTCGACATGCGGCTGGTCAATTATCTGGCCGACGAATTCCAGAAGGAACAGGGCATCGATCTGCGCCGCGACAAGCTTGCGTTGCAGCGGCTCAAGGAGTCGGCGGAAAAGGCTAAGATCGAGCTGTCGTCAACCACGCAGACCGAAATCAATCTGCCGTTCATCACGGCTGATGCTTCCGGACCGAAGCATCTGACCATGAAGCTGACCCGCGCCAAGTTCGAGGCGCTGGTCGACGACCTCATCCAGAAGACGATCGAGCCGTGCAAGCAGGCGATCAAGGACGCGGGGCTTAGCGCGGCCGAGATCAACGAAGTCGTTCTGGTCGGCGGCATGACGCGCATGCCGAAGGTGCAAGAGGTCGTCAAGCAATTGTTCGGCAAAGAGCCACACAAGGGCGTCAACCCCGATGAAGTTGTGGCGGTTGGCGCGGCGATCCAGGCCGGCGTGTTGCAAGGCGACGTCAAGGACGTGCTGTTGCTCGACGTCACCCCGCTGTCGCTCGGCATCGAGACTTTGGGCGGAGTATTCACGCGGCTGATCGACCGCAACACCACGATCCCGACCAAAAAGAGCCAAGTGTTCTCCACCGCCGAAGACGGCCAAACCGCGGTGACGATCCGTGTGTTCCAGGGTGAACGCGAGATGGCGGCCGACAATAAAATGCTAGGCCAGTTCGATCTCATCGGCATTCCGCCGGCGCCGCGCGGCGTGCCGCAGATCGAAGTCACCTTCGACATCGACGCCAACGGCATCGTCAACGTCTCGGCCAAGGACAAGGGTACCGGCAAGGAGCAGCAGATCCGAATCCAGGCGTCCGGCGGCCTTTCCGAAGCCGACATTCAGAAGATGGTGAAGGACGCCGAGGCGCACGCCGACGAAGACAAGAAGCGCAAGGCCCAGGTCGAGGCCAAGAACCGCGCCGAAGGTCTCGTCCACGACACCGAGAAGATGCTGGCCGAGCATGGCTCGAAGGTCGGCGACGCCGAACGGCGCGCGATCGAGAACGCCATGGCCGACCTCAAGGAGGCTTTGAAGGGCGCCGATGCGGACGCGATCAGCGCAAAGGCCAGTGTGTTGCAGCAGGCCTCGATGAAGCTGGGCGAAGCCATGTACAAGCAGTCCGCCGAGCAACAGCCGGGTGGTCCTGCCGGGGGCGCCGGCGGAGCCGAAGCCAAGAAGGACGACGTGGTCGACGCCGAGTTCACGGAAGTCGACGACGACAAGAAGAACAAGAAATCGGCTTGATTTCGGCGAGGCGCTTCATGCACCCGCACCGTGAAAAAATCGCACCCCCGTTTCGCATCCGGGGGTGCGTTTTTTTAGATCGGCTGCCGTGACTGGAAATGATTGGACGTCATAAGGGGAAGTGATGGCCAAGCGCTGCTATTACGAGGCGCTCGCGGTCGAACGCACCGCCAGCGACGGCGACATCAAGGCCGCTTTCCGCAAGCAGGCGATGGCCTGCCATCCGGATCGCCATCCCGGCGACACCGAAGCCGAGCATCGGTTCAAGGAAATCAACGAGGCCTATGAGGTTCTGAAAGACCCCGACAAGCGGGCGGCGTACGACCGTTTCGGTCACGCCGCCTTCGAGCACGGTAACGGCATGGGCGCCGCGCACGGCTTCGGCGCCGACTTCGCCACCACCTTCTCCGACATATTCGACGACCTGTTCGGCATGAGCGGCCGGCGCGGCCGCGGTTCCGGACGCGAGCGCGGCGCGGATCTGCGCTACAACATGGAGCTTTCGCTGCTCGAAGCCTTTTCCGGCAAGACCGCGCAAATCCGCATTCCGACCTCGGTCACCTGCGAGGCTTGCTCCGGCAGCGGCGCCAAGTCCGGCACCAAGCCGAAGGCCTGTCCGATGTGCGGCGGCCAGGGCAAGGTCCGCCACGCCCAAGGCTTCTTCACGCTTGAGCGGACCTGCCCGAACTGCCACGGTCGCGGCCAGGTGATCGAGAGCCCCTGCGGCTCGTGCGCGGGCTCCGGCCGCGTGATGCGCGAGCGGACATTGTCGGTGAATATCCCCGCCGGCGTTGAGGACGGCACCCGCATTCGCCTCGCCGGCGAGGGCGAAGCCGGCGTACGCGGCGGGCCGCCCGGCGACCTCTACATTTTCCTGTCGGTCGGCGCGCATCCGTTCTTCCAGCGCGACGGCGCCGACTTGCATTGCCGTGTCCCGGTCTCGCTGGTGACGGCGGCGCTCGGCGGCGAATTCGAAGTGCCGACCATCGACGGCGGCAAGACGCGGATGAAAGTGCCCGAAGGCATGCAAACCGGCCGGCGCTTCCGCCTGCAGGGCAAGGGCATGCCGGTGCTGCGGTCGCGCCAAAGCGGCGACATGTACGTCCAGGTCGTGGTTGAGACGCCGCAGAAGCTTACCAAGAAGCAGCGCGAGCTTCTGGCCGAATTCGACCGCCTGTCCTCGACCGAGACCCACCCGGAATCCTCGGGATTCTTCGGCAGGGTCAAGGAGTTCCTGGACGGCTTGGGCGGCGGCTCGGCGTAAACATTGGGCTGCCGGCTGGTCTTGGCGGCGGCAATGTTCTAAAACTACGGGGTATTTTCGCCGCGTGTGATTAGAGGTCATGTCTCTTCCCGCCCTGCTTAATTTTGAACAGAAGATCGAACGGCAATTGCGCCTTTTCGAACTCCGCAAGGCCCTCATCGAGCGCAAAATCGAACGCCAGATCAGGCTGTTCGAGAGGAAACGCGACGGCATCGGCAAGAAGATCGAAGAGCAGATCCGGCAATTCGAGAAGAAGCGCGGCATCCGGCTGGACGACGAAGTGCGCTTCATCCGCTCCTGGATCGAGCGGCCGCTCTCCATCGGAGCGGTCACTCCTTCGGGAAAGATGCTGGCCCGTACCATGGCGCGTTATGTCGATCCGCAAAGCGACGGGCCGGTGGTGGAATTGGGGCCGGGAACCGGGCCGGTCACCGAAGCTCTGGTCGAAGCCGGCGTCGCGCCGGAACGCCTGGTGCTGGTCGAGTTCAATCCGAGCTTCTGCCGCATTCTGCGCGCGCGCTATCCGCAAGCCACTTTAGTGCAGGGCGATGCCTATGGCATGCGGCGGCTCCTGGAAACGCTGTTGCTGCAGCCGGCCGCCGCCGTCGTCTCGGGACTGCCGCTGGTGACCAAGCCGATCAAGATGCGCATGCGGCTGATCCGCGACGCCTTCGATCTGATGCTGCCGGGCGCGCCGTTCGTGCAGTTCACCTATTCGGTCGCGTCGCCCCTGCCGCGGCGGCTCAGCGGCTTCTCGGTGGAAGCGTCCGGGCGCATCTGGATGAATCTGCCGCCCGCACGGGTGTGGGTTTACCGCAAGACCTGAAATCTCGCCGCATGCTTGCCCCAAAAATCCTGGTGATGGCCGGCTCGCTACGCAAAGGCTCGAGCAATGCGCGGCTCGGCGCGCTGGTGACCAAGGAACTCGCGCTCGCCGAAGCCGACGTATCGCGCATCTCGCTTGCCGATTATCCGCTGCCGCTGTTCGACGCCGATCTGATGGCCGATGGCGGCCTGCCGCGTGCTGCGATCGAGCTCAAGAATATGCTCACCGCGCATCAAGGCGTGTTCATCGCCAGCCCCGAATACAGCGCCTCGGTATCGCCGCTCCTGAAAAACGCCGTCGACTGGATGTCGCGTCCGCGCGACCGCAACGAAGCGAACTACGCGACGTTCAAGGACCGCGTCTTCGCGCTCGGCTCCGCCGCCAACGGCGCGGCCGGTGGCGTGCGCGGGCTTATGGCGCTGCGGCAGATCCTCGAACTCGGCTGTGGCGGCCTGGTGATTCCGGAACAGATCAATGTCGGCCGTGCCGGGGCGGCGTTCGACGACATGGACAACCTCAAGGATGAGGCGCTTGCCGCTTCGCTGAAGAATCTGGTACGCCGCCTCATCGAATTGGCGAGCCTGATGCCGCGCGCTGCGGCGTAGGACGGGAAATGCAGATTGCGCCGCGCGAGCGCCTGATCGTCGCGCTCGATCTGTCGTCGGTCGAGGCGGCACAAGCCATGGTGGCGCGGCTCGGTGACGCGGTGACGTTTTACAAGATCGGCTATCAGCTCGCTTTCGCCGGCGGCTTGCCCTACGCGCGCACGCTTGCCGACGCCGGCAAGCAGGTCTTCCTCGATCTCAAGCTGCACGACATCGGCAACACGGTGGCGCAGGGCGTCAAAAGCGTAGCGCGGCTCGGTGCGACCTTCCTCACCGTGCACGCATATCCGCAAACCATGCGCGCCGCAGCCGAGGCGCGGGAAGGGGGCTTGCGTATTCTCGCGGTCACCGTGCTCACTTCGTTCGACGACAACGACCTCAGAACCGCCGGCTATGCGACGACCGTGCGCGAACTAGCCGCCAAGCGCGCGGCGCAGGCGCGCGATCTCGGCGTCGACGGCCTGGTCTGCTCGCCGGAGGAAGCCCCGAGCCTGCGCGCTATCGTCGGAACTAAAATGGCGTTGGTGACGCCGGGCATCCGGCCAGCCGGCGGCGACAAGGGCGACCAGAAGCGCGTGGCCACGCCGGCCGCGGCGATTGCTGCCGGCGCCGATTATCTGGTGGTTGGCCGGCCGATCCTGTCGGTGTCCGATCCGAAGGCCGCTGCCGAAGCGATCGTCGCCGAAATTGCGCAAGCGGCGAAGGAGAAGTGAACATGGCGAAGGGATATTGGCTCGCGCAGGTCGATGTGCGCAATCCGGACAGCTACAAGCATTATGTTGCCGCGCTCCAGGACGTGTTGCGCAAATTCGGCGGCCGCTATGTCGTGCGAGCCGGCCAGACCGAAGTCGTAGAAGGTAAGGCGCGCAGCCGGATCATCGTCATTGAATTTGCCAGCTATCAGGTCGCGCTCGATTGTTACCGCTCTCCTGAATACGCCAAGGCGATCCCGCAGCGTAAACCGCACGCCGACGTCGATTTGCTGGTGATCGAGGGTTACGACGGCCAGCAGCCATAAGGTTGCTGGCGCTGCCCCGCCCCGCTATACCCGCCGCCACCGACACCGGGCTAGAGACCAATGGCTGCGGCCAATTCCGATATGCGGCTGGTGATCGCCGGCGCCGGCGGGCGCATGGGGCGAACGCTGATCCATGCCATCGCCGCCGCCAAGGGCGTCACCTTGGCCGGCGCGATCGAAGCCCCGGATTCGGCGGCGATCGGCCGCGATGCCGGCGAGCTTGCCGGGCTCGGGCCGAACGGCATCAAGATCGCCAGCGACCTCGCGCCACTCCTCAAGTCGGCCGACGGGTTGATTGAATTCACCACGCCCGCGACGACGCTCGCATTGGCGGCGCTGACCGCAAAGGCCGGCCTCGCGCACGTCATCGGCACCACGGGCCATTCGGCGGAGCAGGAGGCGGCGATCGGCAACGCCGCGAGCCGCACGCCGATCGTAAAATCCGGCAACATGAGCCTCGGTGTCAATCTCATTGCCGCCCTGGTCAAGCGCATGGCGCAGGCCCTCGACGATGCCTACGATGTCGAAATCCTGGAGATGCACCACAACAAGAAAGTCGACGCGCCATCGGGCACGGCGCTCATGCTCGGACGCGCGGCGGCGGCCGGTCGCGGCATCGATCTCGCGCAGCATTCAATACGCTCGCGCGACGGCATCACCGGCGCGCGTAACGCCGGCGATATCGGCTTTGCATCGCTGCGCGGCGGCACCGTGGTCGGCGACCACAGCGTGATTTTCGCCGGACCGGCTGAGCGCATCGAGCTGACGCATCGCGCCGAGGACCGCATGATCTTCGCGAACGGCGCGCTGCATGCGGCGCTGTGGGCGCGCGGCCGGAAGCCGGGCCTCTATTCCATGGCCGACGTGCTCGGGCTGGGGACGATCTGATGGGTGATCGCCTGCTCGTGCTGGTGCGCCACGGCGAGAGCGAATGGAACAAGCAGAATCTGTTCACCGGCTGGCGCGACGTTGGGCTCACCGACAAAGGCGTCGCCGAAGCGCGGGCGGCCGGGCAGAGGCTCAAGGCGGCGGGGCTCCGCTTCGACGTTGCGTTCACCTCCGCGCTCGTCCGCGCGCAGCATTCGCTCGATCTGATGCTCGAAGAGATCGGCCAGAAGGATCTCCCGATCGTCAGGGACAGGGCGCTCAACGAACGCGATTACGGCGAGCTGTCCGGGCTCAACAAGGACGCTGCGCGCGCCAGATGGGGGGACGATCAGGTCAAGCTGTGGCGGCGCTCCTACGACGTCGCGCCGCCCGGCGGCGAGAGCTTGAAAGATACCGCGGCGCGCGTGCTGCCTTACTACCGGGAGAAAATCCTGCCGCGCGTCCTTCGCGGCGACAACGTCATCGTCGCCGCGCACGGCAATTCGCTGCGCTCGCTGATCATGGTGCTGGAAAAGCTGTCGCCTGAGCAGATCGTCGCCCGCGAGATCGCAACCGGCGTGCCGCTGATCTACCGGCTTAATGCCGACGCCAGCGTCGCGGGGATGCAGGAACTGGCAGCGTAAACTTATTCACCTCTCCCCGCTGGGCGGGGAGAGGGAGAACCTACGCCGCCGAGGCGACCTGGCCGGCTTCCCAGCCGAGCATGGCGCGCTTGCGCGTGATGCCCCAGTGATAGCCGGTGAGGTCGCCGGACTTGCCGACCACGCGGTGGCAGGGGACCACGAAGCAGATCGGATTTTTGCCGACCGCGGCGCCGACCGCGCGCGCCGCCGCCGGTATGCAGACCTTGCCGGCGATGGTCGAATAGGTGGTGAGCCGGCCCATCGGGATCTTCAGCAGCGCTTCCCAGACGCGCACTTCCCAGTCGGTGCCGATCAGCACGATGCGGAGCGGCTGGTCCGCCCGCCACTGCGTCGGATCGAAAATGCGGCGCGCGAGCGGCGCGGTGGCGGCGACGTCCTCGGCGTATTTCGCTTTCGGCCAGCGGCGCCGCATGTCGGCGAGCGCTGCGCGCTCCTTGCCGGCATCGGCGAGAGCGAGGCCGGCGAGCCCGCGTGGCGTCGCCATGATCAGTGCGGTGCCGAACGGCGAAGGGTGGAATCCATAACGCATATCGAGGCCCTCGCCGCCGGACTTCCATTCGCCCGGCGACATTGCTTCGTGCGTGACGAATAAATCATGGAGCCGGCCGGGGCCGGAAAGCCCGACTTCATAGGTGGTGTCGAGCACGCTTGCGGAGGAGCGCAACAGCGCCCGTGCGCCGTCGAGCGTGAGCGCCTGCAAAAATGCTTTCGGCGTCAGTCCGGCCCAGCGACGGAATAGGTGGTGCAGTTCGGTCGGGGTGACCCCGGCCGCTTCCGCGATCGCCTCGATCTCGGGCTGCTCGCGCCAGTGGCCGCGGATGTGCCCGATGGCCTTGCGCACCACGGCGTAATCGTCGGCGGCGGCCGCGAGCGGCGACAAATCGGGCAGGCGATCGGGTGACAGCATGGCGGCCTCCATCATCTGGCTCCGATATTTTGGAGCATGATCTTTTCCGAAACCGGAACTCCACCCCGGATCAAGTCCGGGGCAGGCTTTTCGGCATCATGCTCGCATCTAGGCCCTGATAGGGGCCCAAACCACCCGATTTCTGGCTATTCCACCACCGTCCGGGTCGGGCCGCGCCTGGCCTCGCCGAGCGCATCGGCAAGCGCCCGCGCGAAGCTTGCCTTCTCGTCCGGGCCGAGAAACGAAGCGATCGAGAGCCGCCGGCCGCGCGATACCAGGAACAGCCGCTCGATGCCGAATTCCGCGTGCACGATGCGGTCGAGCCGCACCCAGACAGGGTTGAGCGTCCATTCCCGCACGCCGCCGCGATGGCTGACCTTGCGCACGGTCAGTTCCGAGGCGGTGACCTTCACCTCCTCGTAGGCGCGCGCGGCGCGGAAATTGGCGCGGAACGCGACATAGACCAACAGCACGTCGAGGCCGAGAAAGCCGAACACCGGCCAGGCGCCGAGCAGCAGGAACACCATGCCGGAGACGAAACTCAAGCCGCCGATCGCCAGCATGAGGACCAGGAAACCAGTCGCGCCGAGCGAACGGTGCGGCGTGATCAGCGCCGAAAAGATCGCCGGTTCAGTGGATATGCCGTCGCCGGGGTGGCTGTTGTCGTCGTTCATGGCGCTCACTATACGGGAAAGATGGCACGCAAAACTACCGCCCGGAAGACCACGCGGCAAAGTCTCAAAGCCGCCCGCAAGGGCAGGGCGGCGGGCGTCAAAGGCGGCAAGGCGCGGAGCAAGGCCGACGCCAAAATCAGCGTGAAGGCCGCGCATGGCGCACTGCCGCAATGGACAAAGCCTGAGGTCGAAGAAGCGTTCCGCCGTTTCGCCGCCGCCAATCCGACCCCGCGCGGCGAATTACAGTCGATCAATCCATTCACGCTCCTGGTCGCCGTCGTCCTCTCCGCGCAGGCGACCGATGCCGGCGTCAACAAGGCGACGCCGGCTTTGTTCAAGCTCGCCGACACGCCGGAGAAGATGGTCAAGCTCGCCGAAGCGCGCGTGCGCGATCTGATCAAGACCATCGGGCTTTACCGCACCAAGGCGAAGAACGTGGTCGCGCTGTCGCGCATGCTGGTCGCACAGCATGGCGGGGCGGTGCCGCACGACCGCGACGCGCTCGAAGCTTTGCCCGGCGTCGGCCGCAAGACCGCCAACGTGGTGCTCAATGTCGCGTTCGGCGAGCCGACCATTGCGGTCGATACTCACATCTTCCGCGTTGGCAACCGCACCGGGCTTGCCGTCGGCAAGACGCCGTACGATGTCGAGATGAAGCTGATCGAGGTGGTGCCGGAGAAATACCGCCTGCACGCGCACCACTGGCTCATTCTGCACGGGCGTTACACCTGCCTCGCCCGCCGGCCGCTGTGCGAAAAATGCATCATCGCCGACTTGTGCAAGTGGCCGGGGAAGACGACGAACGTGCCGTTATCCTGAGACGCGCGCCGTAAGGCGCGCTCGAATGTGCTCTAACCGACATCCAGCCAACGTTGCGGGCTCGTTGGCCAAGCGACAAGGAGTTCCGATGCGCAAATCCCTTTGGCTGTTTCTCATGCTGGCCTTCGCCGTCATTGCGGCCGCGCCGGCGCGCGCCGCCGACGAGCCAGACCTGATTTTCCGGCGTTCCACGGTGTTCAAGCTGTTGACGCCGAACGACAAGCTCGCGACCTATGGCATCGACGATCCCGAAGTCGAGGGCGTCGCCTGCTACTTCACCGTTCCCGAAAAGGGCGGCGTGAAGGGGTGGCTCGGCGTCGCCGAACAGGTCTCGGACATTTCGCTGTCCTGCCGGCAGATCGGCCCGATCCGCATCAAGGCGAAGTTCGAACAGGGCGAGGACGTGTTCCGCGCGCGCCGCTCGCTGTTCTTCAAGAAAATG
>Ga0181525_10000222_pt1 | contig 52540 bp, 49 predicted proteins | sample PEATcosm2014_Bin_48_FD_121100 | JGI IMG/M metagenome (GOLD analysis project Ga0181525, IMG submission 121100) | Peatland microbial communities from MTU Mesocosm Facility, Houghton, MI, USA - PEATcosm2014_Bin06_10_metaG | ecosystem: Environmental > Terrestrial > Soil > Wetlands > Peat | place... | reverse complement strand
GCCGAACAGGTCTCGGACATTTCGCTGTCCTGCCGGCAGATCGGCCCGATCCGCATCAAGGCGAAGTTCGAACAGGGCGAGGACGTGTTCCGCGCGCGCCGCTCGCTGTTCTTCAAGAAAATGCAGATCGTGCGCGGCTGCGACGCCAAGCGGAACGTGCTGGTCTACATGGTCTATTCCGACCGCCTGATCGAAGGCTCGCCGAAGAATTCGACCTCGTCGGTGCCGATCATGCCGTGGGGAGCGAACGATCAGATCCAGAAATGCGCCGACTTCGTCGAGAAGTGACAGGTCGGGTGTCATTCCGGAATGACGAAATGGAAATCATCGCCTTCGCGCGTGGTTCGTTCGGGAGCTCAGGGTATCTCGTAAACTGCTACCTCGCCGGCGACGCCTTTGAGCTTCACGTTCTGGGGCGCCGGCGTGATACCGGCCTTGGCCAAGAGCGCCGCCACCGGCGGATACTCGACCACCGGCTTGGTGGCGAAGATCGCGTGCGCGACCGCGAGGCCCTGCACGCGGGCGGCGATGTTCACCGTCTGGCCGAAATAATCGAGCCGGTCGTTGAGCACGACCGCAAGACTCGGCCCTTCGTGGATGCCCATTTTGAGGATGAGGTCCTCCTGCCGCGTGTCGACGCCGACCGTGCCGATCGCGTAGCGCATGTTCAGCGCGGCGGCGACCGCTCGCTCGGGGGTCGGAAAGGTCGCCATCACCGCGTCGCCGATGGTCTTGACCATCGCGCCGCCGTTCGCCGCGACGATTTTGTTGAGCAGCAGGAAATGCTCGCGCACCAGCTCGTAGGCGACCAGATCGCCGACGCGCGCGTAAAGCTCGGTTGAGCCCTTGAGGTCGGTGAACAGGAAGGTGAGGCTGATGATTTTCAGCCCTTGGTCGATGGCGAGCGTGTCGGCGCGATAGAGGTCGCGGAACGTCTGGTTGGTGAAAATGCGCTTCGCCGTGAGATGCGGCCGGCGCTTGCCGACCAGCTCGTCGAACTTGCGGTTCTCGTTCCAGACCACCGGCAAGGCGCGCATGGCGGTGCGGTTGGCGACGGTCAGCCGCAACGGGCCGGCGCGCAGTTCGGTCGTTGCGGTCGGCTCGCGCGCGCCCTTGATCGCGACGGTCAGTTCCTGGACTTCGGCGGCGCGTTCGGGCGCGACTTTCATGTAGTGGCCGAAATGCGATGCAGGGTCGAACAGGATGACCCAGCCTGCCGGCAGGTCGATCGTCACCGTCGCCTCGTCGCCGGGGTCGAGCACGCGCGCGTCCAGCGTGAATTCGGCGATCAGCCTTTCGAGGTCGGCGTCGGACACATCGACGGCGGAGCTCCAGAACACCTGCCGGTAATAGTCCCAGAACGGTAGGGTCTGCGGATCGTGGGCGGCGATTTTGCGCAGGCGCGGGCTGACCGTGAACACGATCTCGATTGTCTCGTCGAGCGAGACCTCGAACGAGCGGCTGCACAGCGAGCAGGCGTAGGGTTCGCGATGGACGTCCTGCAGCGTTTCCGTGACATCCAGTACGCCACGGCAGGACGGGCACAGCACGTCCCAGGACAACTCGAAAATGCCGAGCTTGGCCGCATGGAGGAAGGCGGCGATGGTCTTTTCCTCGTCGAGCCCGTGTGCGGCGGCAAATGCGAGCACATTGATGCGGACAAGGTCGCGGTCGGCCGCCGACGCGATAGTCTGCTCGATGGCCGCCGCCGCATCGGCATCGGCCGTCTCGCGCAACGCGGCGAAAAGAGGTCGGCTATCGCTCACGCGGCGAAGCTTACGGCAAAAACGCCGGGCGGAAACCCCCGCGGATCAGAACAGGAAATACCGTTGCGCCATCGGCAGACTTTCCGCCGGCTCGCAGGTGAGCAATTCGCCGTCGGCGCGCACTTCGTAGGTTTCCGGGTCGACTTCAATATCGGGCGTGGCGCCGTTGTGGATCATGCTTTTCTTCGAGATTTTGCCGCGGGTGTTAGCCACGGCGTAGAGCTCTTTCTGGATGCCGAGCTTCTTGCCGAGGCCGGCCTTCACTGCCGCCTTGGATGCAAACACCACCGACGACGCCGTGAGTGCGCGGCCGAAGGCGCCAAACATCGGCCGGTAATGGATCGGCTGCGGCGTCGGGATCGAGGCGTTGGGATCGCCCATCTGGGCGGCGACGATCGAGCCGCCCTTGATGATGCAATCGGGCTTGACACCGAAGAAGGCCGGCGACCAGAGCACGAGATCGGCGAGCTTGCCTTTTTCCACCGAGCCGATCAGCTTCGACACGCCATGTGCGATGGCGGGATTGATGGTGTATTTGGCGACGTAGCGCTTCACCCGCACATTGTCGTTGTCGCCCTTTTCCTCTTTCAGGCGGCCGCGCTGCTTCTTCATCTTGTCCGCGGTCTGCCAGGTGCGGATGATGACTTCGCCGAGCCGGCCCATGGCTTGCGAGTCCGACGACATCATCGACAGCGCGCCGATGTCGTGGAGAATATCTTCCGCGGCGATAGTCTCCTTGCGGATGCGGCTTTCGGCGAAAGCTAGATCCTCGGCGATCGACGGGTCGAGATGATGGCACACCATCAGCATGTCGAGATGTTCGTCGATGGTGTTTTTCGTATAAGGCCGCGTCGGATTGGTCGACGACGGCAACACGTTCTTCAGTCCCGCCACCTTGATGATGTCGGGCGCGTGTCCGCCGCCGGCGCCTTCGGTGTGGAAGGCGTGGATGGTGCGGCCCTTGAATGCCTTGATGGTGTCCTCGACGAAGCCCGACTCGTTGAGCGTATCGGTGTGAATCATCACCTGGACGTCGTAGTCGTCGGCGACCGAAAGACAGCAATCGATCGCCGCTGGCGTCGTGCCCCAGTCCTCGTGCAGCTTGAGCGCGCAGGCGCCGGCTTTGATCATTTCTTCGAGCGCTGCCGGCCGTGACGCGTTGCCCTTGCCGGCAAAGCCGAGATTGACCGGAAAAGCGTCGGCAGCCTGGATCATGCGCGCGATATGCCAAGGGCCGGGCGTACAGGTGGTGGCGAAGGTACCGTGCGCGGGTCCGGTGCCGCCGCCCAGCATCGAGGTGACGCCGGACATCAGCGCTTCGTCGACCTGCTGCGGGCAGATGAAATGAATGTGAGTGTCGAAGCCGCCGGCAGTGAGGATTTTTCCTTCACCGGCGATCACTTCGGTGCCGGGCCCAATGATGATGGTGACGCCGGGCTGGATGTCCGGGTTGCCGGCCTTGCCAATGGCGAAAATGTTGCCGTCCTTTAGGCCGACGTCGGCTTTAACGATGCCCCAATGGTCGAGAATGAGCGCGTTGGTGACGACGGTGTCGACGGCGCCCTGTTTGTTGGTGATCTGACTTTGCCCCATGCCGTCGCGGATCACTTTGCCGCCGCCGAACTTCACCTCTTCGCCATAGATGCAAAAATCTTTTTCGACCTCGATAATCAGATCGGTGTCGGCGAGCCGCACGCGATCGCCGGTCGTCGGACCGAACATATCGGCGTAGATCGAACGGCTTAGCTGCGCGGCCATGACATCCTCCGATCACCGTTCAGTGAAACATGATCCGCGCGGAAAGCGGTTTCCAATTTCAGGATCACGTTGTAATCCACAATGTTATCCCCACTGCATCGCACCATCGCGAAACTTCACGCTTTTACTTGCGTCCAGCCGGGTCTGCGATATTGTCACTTGCAGATCGCTCGCGTTTGGTTCTGCCGAATGAGAGAGATCGCCGAGATCAGATCGGTGTGGTGCTGAAGCCGCTACCGGCGTCGTGCCAAGAGCCGATAAGATCCTGGTCCCAGCCGCGGTAGCAGCGCTGAGAACGTGACGGGCGGGCCTGCGCAGGCCTGCCCGCCATGGTTCTGGGGAGCCGCCGCTCACAGCTTTCCCATCACGTCTTGCCGGAAGCCGTAGACCGTGCGCTTGCCGGCGAGCGCCACGAGCTCGACCTCGCGCGTCTGGCCGGGCTCGAAACGCACCGCCGTTCCGGCGGGAATATCGAGCCGCATGCCGCGCGCCAGTTTGCGGTCGAACTTCAGCGCCGGGTTGGTCTCGAAGAAATGATAGTGCGAGCCGACCTGGATCGGCCGGTCGCCGCTGTTGGCGACCGAGAGGGTCACGGTCTTGCGGCCCTTGTTGAGCTCGATCTCGCCGCTTTTGATGAACATTTCGCCGGGAATCATTTTGCGCCTCACCTGATCGGTTCGTGCACGGTGACGAGCTTGGTGCCGTCGGGAAACGTCGCTTCGACCTGGATCTCCGGAATCATCTCGGCGATGCCGTCCATTACCTGGGCGCGCGAGACGACATGCGCGCCTTTCTGCATCAGCTCGGCTACGGAGCGGCCGTCGCGCGCGCCTTCGAGGATGAAATCGGAAATCAGCGCGACAGCTTCCGGATGATTGAGCTTGACCCCGCGCTCCAGCCGCCGACGCGCCACGATCGCCGCCATGGCTATCAACAGCTTGTCCTTCTCCCGCGGGGTGAGGTTCATCGTCCGTCCTCTAGTTCAGCCACAGCCGCGGCAACGGCACGCCACCGAGCGCCGTCACGACCCGAATAAGGTCGTGGCGCAATGCAGCGCCGTCCGGTGCGACCAGGCGCGCAAGCGTCAGACCGTTCCAGGACGACACGCCGACCTCGCCGGCGAAATTCTTCTCCATCGCGCGGACCGCCGCAATCCCGGGTTCCTCGCCGGGAAACTTGAGCACGCTGGCGACCGCCACGCCGCCGTCGGCGACCGCGCGCTCCGTCAGCTTTTGCGAAATGCCGCCGTCTAGCCGTAAGCCCTCGGCGAAGACAAGCGCGCCGCCGACGCGTACGCGCCAGCGGTCGAAGAAATGTCCCTGCATGACCGTTTCGCCCATGGCGGAACGGCCGAAGACGACAGCCTCGGCAACGATGAGACTGGCATCGCGCGCGCTATCGACCTCGATGGTGCGGTGGAGCCGGATCTGATCGAAGAGAATCGTTTCCTGCGGCAGCCAGGCGAGCGCGCCGCCGGAGCCGACCCGGAGCTTGACGGCGATCCCGGTGTCCGGTCCGAGCGAGCGGTAGATTTTTTCCGCGGCGGCAGTGGTTACCGTCAGCCGGGCTTCGGCGCCGACCGCGACGTCGATCTCGAAGCGGTCGCCGCCGGTCATGCCGCCGGCGGTATTGACGATCACAGCGTCGAGCGTGTCCGAGTTCAGGCCGTTGGGGAAGCGAACCCGTAACGCGCCTTCCTCGTGCACCCGCTGGCGGCGGCTGCCTTCGGCGGTGGCGTGCACCGAAAGCGCAATCCGGCCCATCGCACGATTGCCGGCAAAAATCTCATTATGTGCCGGCGCAGCCGCGAACACGTTTACTCCCCCCGACGGCAATCACTTCGTCGAATCAGATCGCCATCGCCCGCTTCAACGCGCCTTCATCGAGATTGGCGCGATCCGAGGCATAAACGACGGCGCCGCGTTCCATGACGGCGAAATAGTCGCCGAGTTCATGCGCAAAGTCGAGATATTGCTCGACCAGAACGATCGCGATTTTGCCGAGCGAGCGCAGATAGGAGATGGCGCGGCCGATGTCCTTGATGATCGACGGCTGAATGCCTTCGGTCGGCTCGTCGAGCAGGAGAAGCCGCGGCCGCATAACCAGCGCGCGGCCGATGGCGAGCTGCTGTTGCTGGCCGCCGGAAAGGTCACCGCCGCGCCGGCGCAGCATGTCCTTGAGAACGGGGAACAGTGAGAACACGTCGTCCGGGATGCTGCGCTCGCTGCCCTTGAGCGGCGCGAAGCCGGTGCGCAGGTTTTCCTCGACCGTCAGCAGCGGGAAGATTTCACGGCCCTGCGGCACATAGGAAATCCCGCGCCGCGCGCGGTCTGGCGGCCGCAGGCCGGTGATGTCCTCGCCTTCCCAAGTGATGGTGCCGCGGGTGACGAAGTGTTGGCCCGCCAGCGCATCGAGCAGGCTCGTTTTGCCAACGCCGTTGCGGCCGAGCACGCAGGTGACCTTGCCCGGCTCGGCCTTGAGCGACACGGCGCGCAGCGTCTGGGCGGCGCCGTAATGCAGATCGATGGCGTTGACATCAAGCATCAGTACATTCCTTGACATATGATCTTTTCCGAAAACCGGGATCCACTTTTTGGGATCATGCGCTATCGCCCCAAATAGACTTCGACGACCCGCTCGTTCGACGAAACCTGATCGATGGTGCCTTCGGCCAGCACCGAACCCTCGTGCAGACAGGTGACCTTGACGCCGAGCTCGCGGACGAAAGCCATATCGTGTTCGACGACCACAACTGTGCGGTCGCGGTTGATCTCTTTGAGAAGCACTGCCGTCTGCTGTGTTTCCACATCGGTCATGCCGGCGACCGGTTCGTCGACCAAAAGCAGCTTCGGCTCCTGCGCCAGCAGCATGCCGATTTCGAGCCATTGCCTTTGTCCGTGCGACAGGCTGCCGGCCAGCCGATCGCGCACGGCGGTCAGGCGGATGGTCTCCAAAAGTTCGTCGATGCGGTGACGCTCGGCTTCGCCCTCACGCCACACCAGCGACGCACGGGCGCTGCGGTCGGACTTGAGCGCCAGCTCCAGATTGTCGGCGACGGTCTGGCTCTGGAACACCGTCGGTTTCTGGAACTTGCGGCCGATCCCAAGCTCGGCGATCTCGGCCTCGTCGAGCCGGGTGAGGTCGTACGAACCGTCGAACATGACGTCGCCGAGGTCCGGCCGGGTTTTGCCGGTGACCACGTCCATCATCGTGGTTTTGCCGGCGCCGTTTGGACCGATGATGGCGCGCATCTCGCCGGGTGCGATGGTGAATGACAAATTGTTAAGCGCCTTGAAGCCGTCGAACGAGACGGTCACGCCGTTGAGGTAGAGGAGTGCGGTAGTCAGCGCTTCCATGCCCCGATCCTCATTCCGCGGGCAGCGGTTCGCGTACGCCATCCTCGGCGGCGGCGGATGCCCGATCGCGCCGCAGTCCCGTCCAGTGCCGCCATGTTCCCACAATGCCGCGTGGCAACAGCAGCGTCACGGCGATGAACAGGGCGCCCAGCATGAACAGCCAATAGGGCGCGAGGAATCCGGAGGTGAAATAGGTCTTAGCGTAATTGACCACGACCGCGCCGATCACCGCGCCGGAGAGCGTGCCGCGGCCGCCGACCGCGACCCAGATTACGGCCTCGATCGAATTGGCGGGCGCGAATTCGCTCGGATTGATGATGCCGACCTGCGGTACGTAAAGCGCGCCGGCGACGCCGGCCATGCAGGCCGACAGCGTAAAGACGAAGAGCTTGTAGGATTCGACCCGGTAACCGAGAAAGCGCGTACGCGCTTCGGCGTCGCGAATGGCGATCAACACCTTGCCGAATTTCGAGGTGATGATGCCGCGGCACAGTACAAAGGCGAGCATCAGCGCGATACAGGTGATCGAGAACAACGCGTTGCGCGTCGTTTCGGCTTGCACGTTGAAGCCTAGAATATCCTTGAAGTCAGTCAGGCCGTTGTTGCCGCCAAAGCCGAAATTATTGCGGAAGAATCCGAGCATGAGCGCGAAAGTGAGCGCCTGCGTGATGATCGACAGATAGACGCCGGTGACACGGCTCCTGAACGCGAACCAGCCGAACACGAACGCGAGCGCGCCCGGCACCGCCATCACCATCAGCGCCGCATAGGGGAAGAACTGGAAGCCGTACCAGTAGATCGGCAATTCTTTCCAGTTCAGGAACACCATGAAATCCGGCAGGGTCGGGTTGGCATAGACGCCGCGGGTGCCGATCTGGCGCATGAGATACATGCCCATGGCGTAGCCACCGAGCGCAAAGAACGCGCCGTGGCCGAGCGAGAGGATGCCGCAGAAGCCCCAGATCAGGTCGATCGACAGCGCCAGCAGGGCATAGCAGGCGTATTTACCGAAGAGTGCGACCAGATAAGTGGGGATATGGAAGGCAGACGACGGCGAAATCGCTAGATTGAGTATCGGCACCAAGATCGCGATCGCCGCCACGACGATCAGGAAGAGCGTTGCACCGCGGTCCAGCGAACGGATGAGGATGTGCGTCGTCATGCCTCGACTGCCCGGCCCTTAAGCGCGAACATACCCCGCGGCCGCTTCTGAATGAACAGGATGATGAGCACCAGTATCGCGATCTTGCCGAGCACTGCGCCAGCATAAGGTTCGAGGAATTTGTTGGCGATGCCGAGCACGAAGGAGCCGACCAAAGTGCCCCAGAGATTGCCCACCCCGCCGAACACCACGACCATGAAGCTGTCAATGATGTAGCCCTGACCGAGGTTGGGGCTGACATTGTCGATCTGCGACAGCGCCACGCCGGCCATGCCGGCGATGCCGGAGCCGAGCCCGAAGGTGAGCGCGTCAACGCGGGCGGTGCGGATGCCCATCGAAGCCGCCATCGGACGATTTTGCGTTACCGCGCGCATCTCAAGGCCAAAACGCGTATAGCGCAGCAGCGCCAGCAGCGCGACGAACACGGCAAGAGCGAAGCAGATGATCCAGAGCCGGTTATAGGTGACGGTGATGCCGCCGACGTCGAACGCGCCGCTCATCCACGACGGATTGCCGACGTCGCGATTGTTCGGGCCAAAGCCGCTGCGCACCGCCTGTTGCAGGATCAGGGAAAGCCCCCAAGTCGCCAGCAATGTCTCCAGCGGCCTACCATAGAGGAAACGGATGATCGTGCGCTCGATCACGATGCCGACGCAGCCGGCGACCAGAAAGGACAACGGTATGGCGATGACGAGCGAATAATCGAACAGGCCGGGGTTATTTGCCCGTATGACCTCCTGCACGACGAAAGTGACATAGGCGCCGAGCATGACCATCTCGCCATGCGCCATATTGATCACGCCCATCACGCCGAAGGTGATGGCAAGCCCGATTGCGGCGAGCAGCAACACCGAGCCGAGCGAAATCCCGTACCAGGCATTCTGCACGGCTTCCCATAAAGCGAGGCGGTTCTTGATGGCGGCGATGGCGGCGGCAGCGCTTTTCACGACCGGCGCCGGGGTGTTTGCCGGCAGGCTGGAGAGAACCGCAAGCGAATCCTGATCGGCGCGCTGTCGGATAATCTCGACGGCTGCAAGCTGGTCCTCGACGCTGCCCTTGTCGGAGGAAAGGATGATGGCGGCGCGCGCCTCCAGCATCGCTTGTTTGACCCGGGGATCCTGCTCCTTGGCGAGCGCTGTCTCGAGCGTCGGCAGCGCGCTCACTCTGCGCGTCTTGAACACGGATTGCGCCGCGTCGTAGCGCACGCTCGGGTCGCTGGCGAGCAATGTGAGCCCGCCGAGCGCGGCTTCAACGGCGCCGCGCACTCGATTGTTGAGCCGGACAGCGTCAAGATCGGTCGGCGTCGGTCCTGCGATCGGCTGTCCTGTGGCGGCGTCGGTAAGCTTGCCGGAAGCATCCTTGATGTAGACCGCCTTCTGTTCGGCGCTAAAGAGCAGCTGGCCGTCTTGCAAGGCGCGAATGACGATCAGGGCGCGCGGATCGCCGCTGGCGGCGACCTCATTGATTCCGATCAAAGTTTCACTGAAGTCGTCGGTCGTAAAATGAGCAAGCGCGTCCGTGAGGCTTGCAGCGCGCGCAACCGTGCCGCCGAGCGCGAGGCTGAAGGCCAATAGCAAAATGACGAGGCAAGCTCGGCTGACACGCATCGCAACGTTCCCGGGCGAAAGCCCAATCCGCTCCGAAGAGTGAGGACCAGGCTTTGGTTCTTGTTGGAGCATGATCCTATCCGAAAACCGACGTCCACTTTTCGGGATCGTGCTCTGGATGCGGGAAGGCGATACGCTGCCTTCCCGCAAGGTCATCATGACAGCGTCGTCGTTACTAGGCGCCGCCGCACTTCTGCGTCACTTTATTGTAGTTACCGCACTTGAGCTTCACCCAGTCGGCTTCCAGGTCTTTCGATCCCGGAAGATAAGGCGACCAGGCGGCGCCGGGAATAAGGTCTTTGGTCTTCCACACCACGTCAAACTGGCCATCGGCGCGAATTTCGCCGATGTAAACCGGCTTCGTGATGTGATGGTTCGGCAGCAACGTTGAGATGCCGCCGGTGAGGTTTGGCGCGGTTGTGCCGGGCAGAGCCTCGATCACCTTATCGGGATCGGTGGTCTTCACCTTCTCGACCGCCTTCACCCACATGTTGAAGCCGATATAGTGGGCTTCCATCGGGTCGTTGGTGGTGCGTTTCGGGTTCTTGATGAACTCGTGCCACGCCTTGATGAAGGCCTCGTTCTCCGGAGTCTTGATCGACTCGAAGTAGTTCCAGGCGGCGAGGTGGCCGACCAGCGGCTTGGTGTCGAGACCGGCGAGCTCTTCTTCACCGACCGAGAACGCCACAACCGGAATGTCGGTTGCCTTGAGGCCCTGGTTGCCCAGCTCTTTATAGAACGGCACGTTGGCGTCGCCGTTGATGGTGGACACCACCGCCGTCTTCTTGCCGGCCGAGCCGAACGCCTTGATCTTCGACACTTCGGTCTGCCAGTCGGAGAAGCCGAACGGCGTGTAGTTGATCATGATGTCCTCGGGCGCCACCTTGAGTACGTCCTTGAGGTAAGCCTCGAGAATCTTGTTGGTGGTGCGCGGATAGACGTAGTCGGTGCCTTCCAGCACCCAGCGCTTCACATTGCCGCCTTCCGGGCCCGCCAGATAATCGACGGCCGGAATGGCCTGCTGGTTCGGCGCGGCGCCGGTGTAGATCACGTTACGCTCGCTCTCCTCGCCTTCGTATTGCACTGGGTAGAACAGAAGGCTGTTGAGCTCCTTGAACACCGGCAGCACGGACTTGCGCGACACCGATGTCCAGCAGCCGAACACGACCGAAACTTTGTCCTTGCTGATCAGCTCGCGGGCCTTTTCCGCGAACAGCGGCCAGTTCGAAGCCGGATCGACGACCACCGCCTCGAGCTTCTTCCCGAGCACGCCGCCTTTCTTGTTCTGCTGATCGATGAGCATGAGCACTACGTCCTTCAGCGTTGTTTCGCTGATGGCCATGGTGCCTGATAACGAATGGAGAATACCGACTTTGATCGTATCCTCGGCATGCGCGGCGGATATCGCCGTTAGGCCAAGGGCAAGACCGGCCGCGGCGGCAAGCCAGCGGCGGCCCCGCGGTCGCTGGGCGACCACGCCAGTGGAGTTGAGCATCGCGATGTCCTCTGTTTGACGCGCGCGATCAGCACGGTGCCGTCACGCAGTCCGCCAAATCGCAAGGAGCGTGCCAATCGATGATCAATGCTAAACCGCTGGTTTGACGTGAAGATTGCGATAAGCCGCGCGCCATGCCGCACGCATCGCGCCCATTTTGAATCCGATTCCGCCCCCAAAATCGCCTAAATTTTGGGCGGTCACGTTATAAAACGGCGAAAAGGACTGGCCAATTTTTAGGCAATCGCCGCGGTTCCACATAGGTTTGACGCCGCCCATTAGCCTGCGCTTCGATGCCACTCATTAAGGGGCTCGGCAGCATGGCCAATCTCATCAGCCGGCGGCAATTCACCATTGAATGGGGCCACTGCGACCCCGCCGGCATCGTGTTCAACGGCCGCTTCTTCGAGTTCTTCGACTGGGGCACCTGGATTCTGTTCGAGCAAGCACTTGGCTTGAAGCCGCAGAATATGACCAGCGCGCTTGGCGTCATCCTGCCACTTGTCGACGTCAACGCACGCTTCATTGCGCCCGCCCGTTTCGGCGACGTGGTGGAGCTTTCCTCGCAGGTGAGCAAGTTTCGCCGTTCAAGCTTCGACGTCGCGCACCGGCTGACCATCGGCGGTGAGCTTGCGGTTGAAGGCAGCGAAAGCCGCGTCTGGGCGACCCGCGATGCCGGCCATCCGTCCGGCATCAAGGCGCTGCCGATTCCGGACGATATCGTGGCGCGGTTCCGCGCTTAGCAATAGCTGAACGAAGGGCCGGCGCCGATGAAGGCGATCTTTTCGGCAAGACCGCGCGCGACCGGGCATCCACGAAATCCGAGGCGGTGTTGTTGGGCCTGCGTTGCAGCAGGTCTTCCAACATCGAAGCTGCTTCTCCGCTCGCCCCGCCTTGGCGCGGTCGCGCCGTGCGGCGACAAACAGCGGACGCCGGCGGAAGTTAGCGGCTGCCGGATTCGTCCCAGCAATGGCCCGCATTGTCCCGGCGGCGGGAAGCGAGCACGCGCTCCTATCGGCGTGTCGGGAACAGCGAAGCCGGAAAATCTGCGGCTGAACGCGGCCGCCGCGGACGCTCCTGAAAAGCCGCGCGCGGAGCGGCGCCCGGCTCGACCGCCTTGCGGTAGAGGTGCCAGGTCGCGTGGCCGAGCACGGGCATCACCACCGTCAGTCCGAGGAAGAACGGCAGCGAGCCGAGGACCAACAGCGCGGCAACAATGAATCCCCACAGCGCCATGGTCAGCGGGTTGGCGATCACGACGCGGATCGAGGTGAACAGCGCAACAGCGGCGCCGACGTCACGGTCGAGCAACAGCGGAAAGGAGATCGCCCCGATCGTCAATGCCGCCACCGCAAACAGGAAACCGACGCCGGTGCCGACCACAATCAGAGCCCATCCCGCGGGCGTGGTGAAGACATCTTTGACGAACTGCGTAATGGAGGCCGGTGCCGAATAGCCGAAATTGGCGACGTAGATTGCTTCGGCGACCGCGAGCCAAACCAGAAAGATCGCCATCAGCAGCAGCCCAAGCGCGATAATCGCGCCGAGCGAAGGCGAGTGCAGCACGTCGAAGGCATTTTTGAACGAAACGTCGAGGCCAGCCTCGCGGCGCCGGCTCAACTCGTAAAGGCCGACCGCTGCGAACGGCCCGATCAACGCAAAGCCGGCCGCCAGCGGAAATGCCAGCGGCAGCATCGAATACCCGGAGGAAAGCGATACCAGCCACAGGCCGAGGAGCGGATAGATCACACAGAGAAAGATCGCGTGGCTCGGCATCGCGGCAAAGTCATCCCAGCCGCTTGCGAGCGCACGCAACAAATCCGTCGGTGTTATGCGGCGGATCGCCAGACTGGACGAAAGGCTCGTGCGGCCGACCAGAAGGTGCGAAGAAGACATCGAAGCCTCCCTGAACGTTCGGTTCAATTCGGCAACGTCTTCGATCGGTTCGTCGCAAAGACGCGCCGCGAAACCTTCAAACGACACATCATGACAACGTTGGCGCAGTGGCGCCACCCGCCGACCTCGCGATCGTGCGAAACATCCGTTCACAAAGCGGTGTGTGCAATTTTACGCTTGCGGATTGTGCGTTGCAGCACCGCGTCAGTGGACGTGGATCAAAGCAGGCAAGATAAGGGCGCCGGATCGCGCCGGCGCCCTGGTCGATCGTTGGATGGTGGTTGCAGCCGCCGTTACATCATCTGCGAGAACGCCCAATAGAGCGTGCCGGAAATGACCATCGCGGCCGGCAGGGTCAGCACCCAGGCCAGCGCGATATTGCGGACGGTCGACAGCTGCAGGCCTGAACCGTTGGCCGCCATTGTGCCAGCGATGCCCGACGACAAGACGTGCGTCGTCGAAACCGGCAATCCGTAGATGTCCGCAGCGGCGATCGTCGCGGCGGCGGTGATCTCGGCACAGGCGCCTTGCGCGTAAGTCAGGTGCGTCTTACCGATTTTTTCGCCGACGGTGACGACGATGCGCTTCCATCCGATCATCGTACCCAGTCCGAGCGCGATCGCGACCGCGATCTTCACCCAGGTGGGAATGAACTTGGTCGCTTCGTCGAGCGACAGTTTGTACTCACTCAATGTGAGTTTTTCTTCGCCTGAAAGGTCGCTCCCTTTGTCCTTCATCAGGAACCGGATGGCTTCCGACGCGAGGTACATGTCGTTGCGTGTGTTGCCGACGGTGTCGACCGGCATTCTGGCGAGCGATCCGTACTTGGTGATCTGGTCGGAAATGTCGCGCACCAGAACGGCCAACGAGGGATAAGTGCCCTCATTGAAGGTGTGACTCGAGACGTATGCCGTCACGGCGGGACGCGGATTGCCGAGCACGCTATGTCCCGAGGCCTTCGCTTCGATCACCTTGCTCGCGGCAATGGACCGCGCTGCAAAAGTCTGGATTTGGCTTTCCGGCAAGGCGCGATTGAGCGCGTAAGCCGTCGGTACGGTTCCGATCAGGATCAGCATGATCAGGCCCATGCCTTTCTGCCCGTCGTTGGAGCCGTGGAAGAAGCTCACCAGCGTACAGGTCAGGATCAGGATGCCGCGGATCCACCACGGCGGCGGCTGTTCGCCCTTGGGTTCGGCATAAAGGGCCGGAACGCGGATAATCGCCTTGAGCAGGAGCAACAAGGCGGCGGCGAGCGCAAACCCGAACAAGGGTGAGAGCAGCAGCGCCTCGCCCACTTCCTTGGCCTTGCCCCAATCGACGCCGGCGGTGCCGCTGCGGCCGTGCAGCAACGCGTTGGTGACGCCGACGCCGATGATCGAGCCGATCAGGGTATGCGAGCTTGATGCCGGCAGGCCGAAAGCCCAGGTGCCGAGATTCCAGAAGATGGCCGCGATCAAGAGCGCGAACACCATCGCGAAGCCGGCGTGGCTGCCGACTTGCAGGATCAGCTCGACCGGAAGGAGCGAAATGATGCCGAATGCGACGGCGCCGGAGGAGGTCAGGACGCCGGCCAGGTTGAAGAGGCCCGACCATACCACTGCGAAGTTCGCCGGCAGCGAGCGGGTATAAATGACGGTCGCCACCGCATTGGCCGTGTCATGAAAGCCGTTCACGAACTCAAAGCCGAGCGCGATCAAAAGTGCGACGAAGAGCAGGAAGAACGGCGCGTAACTGGTGACCTTTGCGCCGGTTGCACCGATGTCGGTGTAAATGCTGTAGGCGACGAAAAGCAGTACGGCTGCGATGACGCCGCCAAAGATGATGCCGGTTAGGGGATTAACGGCGCCGGTAAGATCCGGACCTTTGCGGCCTGCAGGCTCTATCGAGCCAGGTAATACGGCAACATCGCTCATGGGGACCCCTCGCTGTCGGAAAGGCCCTAACCTTGCGCGAGCCGTGTGACAGTTAGATGAAGGTCCGGTTGCCGCTAAATTCCCTCGATCGCGCGGTTGTAAGGTCCACGACCTCAACCACGTCGTCTTCAGCAATCGGAACTCCAACCGGCCGGGCAAAAGTGCCGGTGTGGTCGTCCTTCGCGCGGTACCCAAACCCAAGCTGTTCAAGCATTCTCACGACCGCCTGGTTGCGCTCGGTGCGCCGGTAGCTGACCTCCAGCACGCCGCCTGAACGCGCTGAGATCATCTCCCTGCACAGCCAGGCGAAAAACGACTCTTCGACCCGCTTTCGTTGCGCCCGGCAACTCATCATGAAGGACTGCACCCGCGGCAGGCGACGGTCCGTCACGCACATGCCGATCACGCCATAGTCGCCGAAGCGGTCTTCGCAGCGCAATATAAAGGCCTGCTGTTTCGACGACGGGCTCATCAGCGCCTTGATGTCGTCGCGTGAGTATTTGGTGCCCGAGACATTGAGCTGATTGGTCCGTTGCGACAGTTCATACGCCCGTTCCTGATGCGCGCTGGTCAGGTCGGAAATTTCCAGGCGGATGCGGCAGTCGCGCAGGAACGTCACATAGTCGGTGTCCGAAGCGGCAAAGCTGGCGTGGCGGCGTTCCTCGGTCTGATACATGGCGCGGCGCTTGCCGCTTTCCGGCGTTGCCGGGACGTCGAACAGCGGGCTGGCCAAGAGGCTGGGGATGTCGGTCTGCAGCAGCACTGTAACTTGCGGCAGCGTCTCGCCGACCTCGCCGCGCTCGAACGGCTGATCGTCGATGAAGACGAAGGTGTCGAGGCCGATGTCGAGCTGTTCCGCTATCTGTCTCACGCCGGCGCTCTTCGGGCTCCAGCCGATCTGCGGGAACAGGAAGTAGTCGCGAACGCCAAAGGTCGTGAGCGCGGCGAGCGCGGCTTCCGGGTCATTTTTGCTGGCGATCGACTGCAGGATGCCGCGCCGGTCGAACTCGATAATGGCGGCCAACGCGGCCGGATCGAGCGTCAGCGCTTCGCGGCCGTCTTCCGCCAGCGTTCCGTGCCAAATCGTATCGTCGAGATCCCAGACGACGCACTTGGCGGTGCGCGCACGCTTTGCGACCGGCGCGGACGCAGCCGGCGCCGTCCCCTCGGTCTTGGATGTTCCGCGCATCGTCACGCCGGCGTCCGCGGCGAACCGGACGAAATCGATCAGTCCGAAGACGACCTCGCGCCCGGCGGCATCGCCGACCGGCTCGATCTGAATGAGGAAGTGGTCGCTCAAATCGACCCGCACGGCGATGTCCGCGTAGGGCAATACGAAGCGGTTATAGCCGGCGCGCAGATCGAAGCGCGACTGAAACAGGCCGCTGCCGTCATGCCCCACCGGCAGGAACGTCACGGTCACCGGAATTGATGGACCGGCGGCGAGCCAGGCCTCGACGACGAAGGCATCGAGACCGCCGGGCATCGATCGAGCCGCGGGCGTGCTCTTCAGCTGATTCCAGTATCTGAGCGAGCGGGCATAGAATCTCTGCGACGGCGAAAAATTGATGATCAACGACGAGACCAGACGATCCAGCCATTCGCGCACGACGGTGTGCCGGCGCGAAAACAGCCTGACCGGACCGACGCCCTCGAGCTTGGCCCAGCGGCGGAAACGAACCCGACCCAGCGAAACGCTTCCGATCCTGCCCTGCTCGATCCCGTCGGCGAAGCGGCGGCAGTGGAGGTCCCGACGCGGCGTATAAAACGCGCACGACGTGTAGCAGGTGGGAAAGGCGCATTCCGAGCAATGCTCGCCCCAAACGATAAGGCTGCGCGCCTCGACCGCGCCTGCCAGCTCGAAAAACCTTTGTCGGGTCTCCGCCGGCAGAGACATCCTGACATTGGCGCGGTTGTCGATTGTTTCGTACATTTCTCGCGGATCGTTCAAGTCTTGCGGATCGTTCAAGCAGAATGCGAAGCGCCGAAGCGACGGAGTTTTATACTAGAAACGCGGCCTTTCCGGTCGAGCGGTCACGGTTAACGCTAACAATCGAGCTTTACGCGGCGATGGCGCGGGCGAGCGCCGCCCACATTCGTTTGCGGTTGAAATTGGCGTCGAGTGGCAGCGGCCGCAGCGGCGTTCCATCGGCACGCTTGAAGTATTGGCGCAACCATGTGTAGCGGTCGCTCAGCCCCCAAGTGGCGATCGACATCGGCTTTGCCACCGAGAGCACGATGTCAAGATATTCGGCGGCATGGCGGGCAACGGCGAGGTCGCGCTCTTCGTCACTGCCGCGAAGTTTGTAATCGTTGACGTCCAGTTCGGTGATCGCCAGTCGATAGCCGAGCTTGACCACATTACGCAGAAATCCGGTCAGCTCGGCGCGGTCGAAGACTTGGTCCGCTTCAAGGTGTGACTGCAACGCCAGGCAATCGATCGGTGTTTTGCGGTCGCGGAGATTTTGCAGCAAAGCAAGCAGCGCGTTCCGGCGGCGCTGTGCCGCCGTTGTCGCATATTCGATTCCGTATTCACTCAGGCACAATGGTACATGCGGATCGGCGGCGCGCGCCAGCCGGAACGACAGGTCGACGTAATCCGGACCTAGACAATTGAACCAGATCGACGTGCGATAGCCACCTTCGCGGCGGTCTTCCGGCTCGATCGCCTCATTGACGACGTCCCACGCCCAGATCTTTCCGCGATAGCGGGACACTTCCGCGCTGATGTGACGTTCCAGCGCCGCTCCGGCCTCTTGTCCGGAGGTGATCCGCGCTACCCACTCTGGGATTGCCGCGTACCAGACCAAAGTGTGGCCATGCACCAGCATGTCGTTGCGCGTGGCGAACGCGGCGATGCTGTCGCCCTCGGCGAAGTCGAATACGCCCGGCGCAGGCTCGGTTCGGTTCCATTTCAGCGCGCTTTCCGGCACGAAAATATTCGCTTCAGTCGTGAATTTTTCGAGCAAGATGCGGTCCGGTTGGACGATCGGGGCAGCGCCGGCGCAGCCGTAACGGATGCCGGAGGTGCGCATGATACTGCGCAATGCCGGCGCCAGTTCAAGATTGAGATCCAAACCGGCAAGAAGCGGTTGTCCGATAACCGCCGGCGCCGCGAGCGCGGCGCCGGCAAGGCCGAGAATGGTGGCACGCCGGTTGAGTCTAGAATCGCGACGGTTCATGGCCTTTTGATTCAGATGGCCGCGCGCACGGCGTTTATTGCGGCGTTCCACCAAGCGGCATCGTTAATGACCGGTACGACCCGCTTGTCTTGCTTCGCGACCGCCAACAGTTGATCGGCGATCGTACGCAGGTCGGCGTTGGCGGGGATGAACGACAGGGCGCCGTTGTCGATCAACTTGCTGAAGCCATCATGGTGCGCAAATTCGGTCGCTGAGTGCGGCGCGGTCACCACCACCGGGCGATCGGAATGCAGACATGCAATAACGCTCGACCGCCGCGCGGTCAGGCCTTCGGGAAACAAAAATAGAAAGGCGCCGATCTCCTCAAACAGCGTGTAGAGCTCTACTTCGCTCGGTACATAGCCGGTGACGATCACCTGATCGTCGATCGCAAGCTCCGACACGCGCGACCGGAATTCCTGTTCGTAGCCGTCGAGCGATTTGGTGAAGCTACCTATGAACACGATTGCGGCGCGGATGTCCCGGCTTTGCAGATGTTTGCAAATATCGAGTAGCGCCATCGCCGCCTTGCCGCGATAGATCGAGCCGAAGCAGCCGATGACCACGTCGCAGTTTTTGGTGACTTCGCGCACCCGTTCGATGCGCTCGGTGATGCCTCGCTCGCGGGGCAATCGAATGGTCGGCGGATGCGGCACCAGGCGGCACTTTGCTCCGGCGCCGATCAGCCATTGGCTGTTCGCTATTTGTGCGGAAATAAACGGCGAGACCACGATGATGGTGCGGCTGAGCATCACGATTGGCGCGAGCGCAAGCCGCCGCAGCCAGTGCAGCCCCGACCATTCGTGCATGAAGACGCTGACTGGGCGGTGTGCCAGCGTTGCCACCAGAAGGAGCACCAGCGGCGTCAACAGGAGACGCTTCCATGCCACCAGCGGCAGATTGAAGATGACCTGATCGGCCTTGATGATTTTACCGACGACGGCGGGAAGGTCGCGCCAGTGCCCGGAAATCGGCAGCAGCTCATATCCTTCGTCAGGATAGCAGTCGCGCAGGGCGCCCACCAGCGAGCGGGTAAAAATCTCGACCGCGCACGCTTCCTCGCTTGGCGTCAACAAAAACAGCCGGCGACCACGCGACGCGGCAGCGCCCGGCACGTTGGTGCTGTCCTGAAACGCTTGCTCGGTCAACGGCAGGTTCATGGCTGCTCGCGACCCAAATTATGTGGCACCGGCAGTGCGGGCTCGATCGGTGCGCTTCTGCGTAGCAACTGACCAAGCGAGATGCGAATGCCTGCGACGTTGAAGAGGATGGCCGCGCCGGCATAGCCGATGCCGCCGAGCAGAACCACGCTCAATAGCACGGTCAGCCCGTAACCAGGCGACGCGGTCTTGGCGGCATAGGTGACGACTGCCATGACCCCCGTGGCGGCGAATACCCGCGCTATCGCCCAGCCGATGAACGGCAGACGGAACGCTCTGCGCGACAACAAAATCCCGACGAGGATGCCGAATGCTTCGGCGATCAAGATCGCGGCGGCGGTCCCTGGCAATCCGAAGGCCAGCGTCAGCGGAAACAAGAGCGCGATGTTGAGAACCAGCAACAGCGTATCATGCGCGACCTGAAGCAATGGCTTTTCCGCAAGCTGGAAGCTGACTTGCAGATACAACTGGTTGACCGCGCCGCACATGCGAGCGACGGCGAGCAACGGCAGAACTGAGGCTACGGCCGTCTGGAATTGCGCGCCGAGTAGCGTGCCGACGATCACGTCGCCGGAAATCGCCAGCCAGACCGCGACCGGCGCGATCAGCGCAAGAATGAGTTCGGCCCCCTCGGCGAGCCGCGTCCGCGTCGCGGCGGGACCGGATTCGGCAAGGGTGCGAAAGGCGATCGGGACCATGGCCGACGCGGCGCTGGCGCCGAGAAGGCCGATGAGTTGCCGCGTCATTTCCGCCGCCAGGCCATATTGGCCGGCCGCGCTTTCACCGAGCAGGTAGGCGATTCCCAGACGGTCTAGCGAATTGTGCAGAGCGAAGGTGATTGCACCCAGCGAGAAGGGCAATCCGTAACGGGCGAACTGTGCGAGGTGTTGGCCGGAACTGACCCGCAACGATTTTGCATTGCGACGCTGATAGGTCGCAAGATTGGCGATCAAGAAGCTCAAGGCGACGCCAAGCAGCAGGCCCAGTCCGCCGAAGCCAAGGCGGATGGCCGCCAGCCCCAGGCCGAGCCCCAAACTGCCGCGCACCACCGCGGTGGTGGCGAAACGCAGCGGATCGAGCGTGGCCCGTCGAAACTCTTGGGTGATTTCAAACGCGGCGAGCGTCAGCGACAGGAAAAGGCTTCCCGCTAGAACGCTGTAATCGATATCCGGCCGAACAATCAGTAGCACGACCGGCGTCGCCACGGCGATCACGATGGCTGTGACAATATAAGCCACGGCCGCCGCGCCGCGCAGGTCGACGTCCGGCGATCGCGCCTGATAGCGCGACACGGAAAGACGAACCCAGGTAAAGAACGTCGCCGAAATGACACCGGCGATGCTCAGCCCGATCACATACACGCCGTATTCGGCGGGCGACAGTAAATGGCTGTAGAGAATCATCGCCAGGAAGCCGATGATCGCCGGCCCAATATGGGCGGAGAGATAAATCAGGGTGAATGGACTGATCACTGTTTGGCACCCTGATTTTCAGTCCGATTTTCAGTATTGCGCGGGGTCGTACCGGCAGGTGCCCGAGCGTTCGGGCCGGTGGGGCGTTTGACCTGTTGCTCCAGGCCACGAAAGAATAGATAGACCAGCCGCGGCCGCAGGATGCTGTCGGGAAAGCGCAGCGCCCCGATGACTAGGTAAGCCAGGAATCCGAGCATCCGGCCCTGCACATACTGGTTACGAGCGCCGGCCCAGAAGGAATCGATCTCTGCCAGTCGGTGCCGTCGGCTCAATTCGGCGAACGAAAACCTTTGCCGGATAGCCGGGTTTGCATAGATGGCGTCGATACCTTCGCAGTTCGGACGCAACGGCGATTCGCGCAATCGGTAACTCGCGCTGCTAAAACGCTGGCGATACATCAGAATGACATCGTCAGGCATGGCCGCGAAATCGCCGAGCGTAGCGAGGCGGCACCAGAATTCCCAGTCCTCTCCGAGCTTAAGTTCCGGATTGAAGCCGCCGACGGCGCGGGCGGCCTCGGTGCGGATGCAGATTGCGCCGGAAATAAAATTCTTCGCGATCAAATTGCGCAAGGTATCGCCGGAGGGCAGCACCCTCCAGCGCAGATAGGATCGCGTCGAAAGCTCCGTGCCGTCTTCCGAGATTTTGATATGATGCCCGAAGCAGGCGACGTGTTGCGGCATCAAGTCGAGCGTGACCGCCATCTTGAACAGGGCGTCCGGCGCCAGAATGTCGTCGGCGTCGAGGAAGAAAATGTAGGGCGCGCGCGCCATCGCCAACCCGACATTGCGCGCCGTGCTGACGCCGCTGTTTTCCTGGCGGAGCAGCGTTAGATTGTCGTCGGAATAGGAATGCAGGATCTCGCTTGTCCCGTCGGTCGAGCCGTCGTCGATGACGATCACTTCGATGTTGCTTAACGACTGCCTCAGCGCGCTGTCGATCGTTTTGCGGATGAACCGCGCGACGTTGTAGGCGGCGATCACGATGCTGACCTTGGGGGTCGGCGAGGCCCCGCCGCCGTGCGGCCCGGCGAGCGAAGGGCTTTGAACAGTCGGTGCGCGCGCGGGTGTCCGGCTCTTGGCCGGCACCACCGTGCGATGAAGGTTCAAAAGCTGCATGCGCTCACGCTGGCACCGCACGCCGGGCCTTGCCGGTCGCGCAATTGATTAGGTCAAGCCCGCGGGAAATTGTGGCGACGATACAGCCGGCCTTCTTCGCCGCACGCACGGCAAAATCGAGTGTGCCGGGAGCGACGCCAAAGGGGCTCGGATGCTCGGACACGTCGTGGCTGTAAAAAATTAGCCAACCGTTGGTCTCGATGGTCTGTTCGATCAACCGCGCGATCTTCGCATGATCGACGGCGGCGCTCTCGAGCGGACAGGCTTTCAGCGAGCCGAGGTCCGCGGTCTTGCTGTTGATGCCGGGATGGACCGAGCGGCAGGAATCAAAGCGCGTTTCCAGGCGCCGTTTGGAGCGAACCGACATTTCGCCGTAAGGATAGGCGAAATTTCGCAGCACGATGTCGCCGTGGATGCCGAGTAGCGCCGACCGGTTTTGATCGATCTCGTTGTCGAGCGCCACGAGGGTGATGCGCGAGACGTCCGGATGCGAATATGTATGGCATCCGATCTCGTGCCCGTTGGCCGCGAGCGTCCGGATTTCATCCCGAGATGCTAGCTGGCCGACCGGGCTGATTGCGCCGCAGCCGCCGGCGGCCACGTAGAAGGTGCCGCGCACGCCATGGCGCTCCAAAATGCGCGCGCCTGCCCGGCAGGCCGAGCTGGGAACGTCATCGAAAGTAAAGCTCACCATCGGCGGCATTTCGCGAAGCGCGAGCGTCTTGCGGCGCACCGCACGCGCAACGACGCGGGTCGCCATGCCACGAACTTTGACCGGCAGCGAAAAACCAGTCTCGTGGGCGCGCTCGCCGAACATTCTGATCGAAGCGTTCGCCGTATCCGATCGGTCCCGCGGGCACATCATCGGTTCTGCTCCGGCGCTTGCGGCTCGTGCTGAAGTTCCGACATGTCCGACATATCGAGAGCGCGTCGCACGCGCCGAACGTGCAAATAGAAAAGGCCGGCCGCGGACAACCCCTGTTCATGGTTGTGCAGCGAAAGTCGGTGGGTCACCCATTTGGCCTTGTACGGGAAATCGCCTTCCCCGAGTTCGAAGGTGTCGAGGCCCTGCGCGGCGGATTGATCAATCAGGTATTGCAGCAGCAGATGCCCGACCGAATATTGACGGTAGGCCGGATTGTAGGCGGGGAACGTGTAATAGAAGCTGCTGCGGCCCATAAATCCGAGATGCGCTGAAACCACCTCGCCGCCGCAGGTGAGCGCCGAAAGGTGGCTTACTCCTCCCACGCTCTGCGGCGATACCATCTCGCGGTAGAAGCGGCGGACTCCGGGCATGGCCAGGAAATCGCTGCCCACGGTGGCCATGTATTTCCGGTGCTTGAACTTGATCAGGGTGGTAAAGATCTCGTCGGATTCCGCAGCCGACGGATTGATCGCGAAATTTGCTTCGCCCAGCCGGTTGAGGCGGCGAAAATCGCGACGCAACTTCTTCCGCAGCCTGACGACTGAAGGTCGCGCGTTGACGTCGTCGCGCATCGCGCTCTGCACGATGGCGTGGCCACTCGAGCCGTGCGGGGTGCAATCGAGATAGGCGAGCGGATTGGCAGCGCCGGCGACATTGGCGGAAATCTTCTGCAAATCGACAGCGTCGACTTTCGGAAGCCGCGCCAGAATCTGCGACCAGACCGCGGCGAATTCCGGCCGGGTAAACTCGACACCGGGCGCCACGATCGGCGCGTTGAAGTCGGCGACGCCGGCATCCATGAAGCGGAGCAGGCGGACGTTGAATTTCTTTTCGATGACCAGCGGCAGATAGAGGACGGGACCGCGCTGGCGATGATTGACTACGACTAGAAACGACTGGGCGCGATGGGCGTCGCCGATCGTGTCCATCCAGACTTTGAGAAATTCCCGCGACTGATAGACATACATCCGCAGGTCGGAGGTGTCCGAAATGGACGGCCAGCCGGCGCGTTCGAGGTCGTCGCCGGCAAACACCTCGACCGAGAATTCGGGCGCCTTTTGCGCGGGAACTATGCGCGGCCGCACGACATTTACTGCCATTTGCATCAACGTGGTTCCCGATATTCCTCGTACAGAATGCCAAATTCGGCGGCGATATGACCGGCGCCGCGCGCCGCGCGCATCAGACTGGTCATGATGCCGCGCCGGCCGCCGCAAGCGGCAATCGGCAGCGACAGGATTCCGAAGCCGAGCAGGCAAAAGCCCTTGAACCAGTGCAACATGGAGCCGCGGAGACCGCGCAATTCCCGTTCGATGCGGGTTGCTTCGGTGCCGGTGCGGAATTTGCGGCGCAGGATGTAACCCACGTTCGTCCGCGACCGGGGCGTCGATTCGAATATGTATGCGTCGTCGGCCCAGGCAAAACTGCGCCCATCCCGCTTGCAGCGGCGGAAAAACTCGGAATCGCTACCGCCGGTGAAGGCAAAAGCGTGATTGAACGGTTCGTCGAGATATTGCTCGAGCACGCTGCGCCGGATCAGCATGTTGCCGGCGCCGCTGATCATCGGAATCCGGCCGGTCGGGTAACGTATCGGTTCAAACAGGCCGCTCCGGGCGAGCCAGTGACCGGGATCCTCGAACACCGGGAATACCGGACCGCCGACGATATCGGCATCAAAATCGAGCGAGACCGTCACCATCTCGGCGAGCCATTGCGGCGCCGGATATTCGTCGTCGTCGAGCACGGCGATGTAATCGGGCGCCGGCGTCGTCCGGCAGGCTCTGGCGAAGGCACGGTTGTACGCGTAGGTGTGACCGAGCTGCGGTTCGACATAAGCGGTCAACCGGAAACGGAAGTTGGGCGCCGCCTGTTGCACGATGGTGTCGCCGGCCCGGTCTCGCGCGTCGTTATCGACGACGATAATGCCGAGTTTGCCGGGGTAATCGAGTTGCGCGACCCGCGCGAGGAGTTTGCGCAAACCGTCCGGCCGGCGGAATGTCGGCACGCACAGGCAAACGGAAGGCGCGGAACGTTCGGTCATGGAAGCAGCGGTGCCTGGGATCACAGGACCACCTGCCGCCCGCCGACATCGGCGACTGGTACCGACCATTGCCGATCCACGCCGCCGTTCAGGCGCGCACTACCCCTATACGCCACCATCGACTTTGGGCTCCTCGATCGAAATTTATGCCCGCCGCGAGGTGCAGGCAAAGAAAACCAAATATTAGGCTTAAGGCCGCGCTGTCCCGGCGGGCCGCACCGGAGATTATCGTTAGCGGCCGCCGGTTAACCGTGCACGAATGCGTGCGCCTAGGCGGCGAGGCGCGATACGGAGAGTAAACGCAACGCAAAGACCGAGGTGAAAAAGAACAAGCCGAGTTCGCCTTCCTGCATCAGCATGCTTTCGAAACACGATGCGTAGGCGGCGAACAGGCAGACCCGCAGAACCAGCATTTTCAGCGGCGCCAGCGACGGGTCGTTGGGCGACCGGCAGAAATCGATAAGCGGCAGCACAATGAGCCAGAGAGCGGCCAGTGCGGCCCCGGGAATGCCGATGGTGATGGCTAGATCGAGATAGCCTTGGTGCGCGTGGCTCGCCGTGTTGGCCCAAACGTCGGTGCTGTTCATGCCATAGATGACTTCGGGTGTGTTCCAAAACGCCGCAAACCCGTAGCCGGTCAATGGATGCTTCGCCAGGGCATCGATCGCGAATTCCCAGATCTGGGTGCGGCCGGTGAACGAAGGGTCGGAGAGGATTAATCCGAGCAGATTGCGGATCGGCTCGAAATAGATCGAGCCGACCGAAAACAGATTGAGAAGCAGCACGACCAGAAGCGTCAGCGAAACCGCAGCTGCCGGCGTGCGCATACGAGCTGTCAGGTTCGACATGACCAGCGTTATCGGCAGCATCGCGATTGCGGTGGCGGATCGTGTAAAGACGAGAAACGTTGCGGCAAGGACGACGATCAGCGCGCCGACAAAAATATTGCGTTGGCGGGCGACGAACAATCCGATGAAAACGAACAGGACCATGGTCGCGCCGGCGCCGTTTTTGTGTCCGAACACGCCCCGCCAGTCGCCGGCGAGCAGCGGCTCGGCAAAATCGCTTGACTGATGAACCGACAGCGACGGAAGAAAGAACACGCCGTAATAGCAGGCGGCCAGCACGGCCAGGACGGTCGCTGCCAACACGCCGCTGAACTGTCGCAGATTCCGCGGCACGAGCAGAACCATGCCGGCAATGCCGATGGCTACCATCGTGAACGCAAAGCGCCGGCCGGAGAGCGACGGCTCCCACGAGTTGGCAACCGACAAAGCGATCCAGAACAGCAGAGCGACAAAGGCTGGCCGGATGAGGAACAGCAGCCGGCGCGGTTCGTGGAACAAGCACCACGCGCCAAGCAACACGAACAAGAGCGAATAGCCGATTTGGTTGGCGACTGTGCCGCCGATCGCGGCGATGTCGAGCGCCTCGGACAGGTCTTCGAACGGCCGAAACGAGATCCACAGCAGCAGAAACACCGACGCCAGCAGAAAATTGCGGATGAGCGTGTCAAAATCGGCGGCCCCGCCGATGATCGGGCGCTGCGCCTGAATTAAACCGAGTTCTGCCACCGCGTATCTTCCTTGCCGCAGGCCGAGCGGGCAACGCGCCGTCTCAGGCGGTCGCGGGGCCGGTGAGGACTGCTCCGCGCACTTTGCTCGCAGCGAGGCCGAGTTGTGAAACGAATTGCTCGACCGCGCGGATATTACGGTCGTCTGTGCGCGCAACCAGGACGATGTGATCGACCAGGCCGGCGAAGAAGCTGGTGCTCGGGTTGCCGGCCAGATCGATCGCCGCGACGATCACCATATCGAAGCGTTTGGTCTGGTCGAACGCCTGCCGGACGTCGGCTTCGCTGATCCGCCGGTCCCGCCGGCTGCTCGGCGAAACGAACGACACCAGATTGATGTTGGTCTCCTGATCGCGGCCGATGACGTCGGCAAGCTCGCGGCGCCCCACGGCGACGTCGACCAGCCCGGCATCGTTCTGGTCGGCGTCGATCGCCAACAGCGTTCGACGGTCGAGGTCGGCGTCGATCAGCAGCACGCGTTGCGTCGCGGCGGCGACGGCAGCAAGCGTGAGCGCGACGGCCACGGTACCGTCGTCATCGTCGGAGGCGACCACCAGAATGCTCGGATTGGCGCGGGTTTTGTGGGCGGCGCGCAGCGCGTCAAGCACCTTGCGGAGTTCGGCCGCGAAGCGCGATTTCGAGTCCTCCGCGGCGTCGAGGCCGAACGAGACGTCGACATTTGGCAACACCGCCAGCACCGGGATGGCGGAAGCAACCGTGGCGGACGGCCAAAATTCCCTGATCGCCTTGACCAATTTGCCGCCGAAAGCGCTGCCCAAAACACTGGCGTTCCCCAGGACGGCGGCGCCGCCGATGCGTGGCATGCCGATGTCGTAGAGTTCGCGCATGATCACGGTGCCGCTGCCGGCGGCGACGCCGAACATGATCGCGCCGAGTGCGAGCAGCAGGGTCGACGGCGGGAAGCTCCGATGCAGCGGCAGGTCGGCGCGCGAAATCACCCGGATGTTCTTGGTGTCGACCCGCTCCTGCTCGCCGGTCTCGCGGGCGCGCACGAGGAAAGCTTCATAGATCGCCCGGCTGGCCAGCACGTCACGTTCCAGCTCGCGCAGCGTCACCAAGGCCTCGTTGGTGGTGACCGCGGTGCTTTTGAGAGTCTCGACGTTGGCGGCGAGAGTGTCTTCATTGGCGCGCGCGCTTTCGTATTCGCTGCGCGCCGAAAGCGCGACGCGACGCACCTCGTTCTCGATCATTTTGCGCAGCCGCTCAGCCTGCGCCTGAATCTCGATCACCGCCGGATGACGATCGCCGAGCGACGTCATCTGCTCGGCCTCGCGCCGCATGATCTCGGCATACTGGCCGCGCAACGCGGTGATGGTCTGCGACTGCACCGCTTCCGGGAACGCGCCGATTTCGTCCTTCGATAATTGTACTTGCTGGACCTGGTCGTAGCGTGCCTTCGCCGCCGCCGTGCGCCCCCGCGCGATACTTAATTGGTTGTTCAATTCGGACAATTGCTGTTCGTTGACCAACTGCCCGTTCACGCCAAGGATGTTGTTACGGGCCTTGAAGGCCTCGGCGCGATCCTCGGCGACGCGCACGCGCTCTTTCAGTTCGTTGAGCCGCGCCGTCAGCGATTGCGACACCTGATGGGCACCGTCGGACCGCACCTCGGTCTGTTCGGCCAGATAGGCTTGCGCGATCGCGTTGGCGATGCGCGCGGCTTTGGCCGGTTCGTGCGCGGTAACGCCGATGTCCACCACGTAAGTGCGCTCGGCACGCTTGACGTAGATGCTGTGCTTCAGCGCATTCAAGGCAGCGGTGGTGCTGTCGACGGCAAGGCTCCACTGGCCGACGAATTCGGGATCGCGGTCGAGCATCTCGGTCTTGATCACGCGCAGCAATACGCTGTCGGACATCAGCACGCGGACCTGGCTTTCCACCTGCAGGACCGCCACTTCATTGTTGGTCTGATTGTTGCTGAGATCGTTGCTGACGGCGTGAAAGTCCGTCGGCGCGATGAGGATTTGTGTCACCGCCGTGTAGCGATGCGGCACGATCAGGATGAACAGCATCGCGAGCACGAGCGAAGCGGCCGTCGTCCACAGAATCGTGGCGCGGCCGTGCCAGAGGACCGACCACAGTTTTTGAAAATCAATCTCGGCGAGCGGCGCGAAGCCTACCGGGATATTGCCCGCCCCGGCGGCAACCGACTGCATTTGACGCGGCGCTTCGAACATCCTCGAACCGACTCGTTGGAGACGGCGCTGCACCGGCAAGCAACGGCGGCGCGCAGCAGCGCTGGTCTCGGCGCGTTAATCCGTCGCCGACTCAAGGGCATGCAATCGGGCATGTCCATGGCGGCCGGTATGGTTAACCAATCCATAAGGGGACACGGTTAATGGGTGGTGTACGCGCCCGCCTGCGGGCGGCTTGTCGGGCGCAAACCAAGGGTTGAGGAGCGGCCGGCGGGCGGCGGGTCAGCGGCGCAGCAGCCGGAAAACGGCACCGGCGGCGAGCAGCAGCGCCAGGATCGGTATCCAGACCAGAATCGCACCGACGACTGCCAGCAGGATCAGGGCCACGACGATGCCGATGATCGCCATCAGCAACGCAAAGCCGAATGGCCCGAGCCGCGCCACGTAGACGCGCTGCCGCATGGTTGCGGCCGAGGCGTAGGGACGCCAGGCGCGTGGCGGCCATTCGGAATCGCCCCGCATCCGCTCTGGCGGGATGATTTCCGGTTCGAGGCGGGGCCGTTCCGGCCGGTCCTGGTCGTCTGCCATGGTGTGACGCTGCCCGCGGGCTGATCCCTTACCAATGTAAGGCCGGCGTAGGCGATCACAAGCGGCGCGTTATCCGGCCCGCCGGCGTGCCCGGTCGCCGCGGGTGACAGTGGATATCGCCCGGTGCCGGCGCAGGCTTTCGTCCGCTCGCTCCGGTGGCCGGGACGACCGCCGCTCATGACGGCACCGCATTCCGCGTGATAGCGTCGGCCATGAGCGCGGGTCGCGCGGGCATTTATCGGCATGTCCTCATCGGCGTCGCCATTGCGGCGAGTATTTGTAGCGGTCCCGCGGCGCAGGATTCTCCCGCGCTCAGCGAGGCGGCCAACGCCATGATCGGCGTCTGGGAATTTTCCAATGCCGATCACGACAAGATTTGCCGCTTCACGTTCCGTGCCGATGCGGTCGCCGGCGGTTACCGGGTCGATATCGATCGAAGCTGTGCCGATTTGTTCCCATCGACAAAGGACGTCGCCGGCTGGACGATCGACGCCTTTGGATCGCTGCGCCTTCTCGATGCGCATGGCGATGCGCTGATCGAACTCAGCGAGACGGAGAAAGGAATCTTCGACGGCTTCCAGCCCGGCGAAGGCCGCTACATTCTGCAAAGCGCTGCGGCCGCGCCGTTGCGCTCGGCCGACGACATGGTCGGCGATTGGGCGATCGCGCGCGGCACGGGCAAGCCGATCTGCTTGCTGACGCTCGCAAGCAAGCCCGTCGGCGGCGGCGCGGACAATTTGGCGCTCAAGGTCAAGCCTGGCTGCGATCCGCTCGTCACGCGCTTCGGTCCGATTTCGTGGCGGGTGGATCAGGGCGAATTAGTGCTGCTTTCGGCGCGCGGACAGACGTGGCGGTTCGAAGAGAACGACGCCAACACCTGGCAGCGCGTGCCGGAAACCGCCGACCCGGTGCTGCTGGTGCGGCAATAACGAAGACGCGCACGAGGGCCGAAAGCATGAACGATGCAGTTGCGCTCTTCCGCGCCAAGCAAGCCGGATATTTGCCCGACCATCTTGCACTCGATTGGGCAGAGCTGGGCAAAGGCTTCGCCCGCGGCTGGTTCGAGATCGGCAAGCAGCATTTGGCGCCCAACGGTTATCTGCACGCCGCCGCGGTCGTGGCGCTGGCGGACACGGCCTGCGGTTACGGTTGCTTCATGTCGCTGCCAGAAGGTGCGGCCGGCTTTACCACGGTCGAACTCAAGACGAACTTCATCGGTACCGCGCTTGAAGGCCGCATCACCTGCGAAGCGCGTTTGATTCATGGCGGGCGCACCACGCAAGTCTGGGATGCCGAAGTGAAAAGCGAGGCCACCGGCAAGACCATCGCGCTGTTTCGCTGCACGCAGGCAGATGCTTCTCTCCAAGCCGCGCGGCGATCAATAGACCGGAGCAAGCGGGCTTGGCGGCGTGACCATCAAATCAAGCACCGACGGGGCGCGGCTATGGAACTCGCGCCGGGGGAACGCGTTATCATGGGTTTCCCAGGGCTCCTTTTCGGAAGGCTTGAGCCATGCCCACGGTCAGCTCGCGTATTGGCGTTATTGCAATCGCTTTCGCAACGCTTTTTCCGACATCGCAGGCGGCGCAAGCGTTTGGCCTGAACTTCGGGCCGTTCCATCTTTATCTGCCGGTCCCCGGGGAGCATCGGCAAAGCAACGTGGCGCGAACCGAACCCGGCGCCGCTGAGACGCCGCAAGCGGACCTGCCGCCGGCCGGTCCGCCGACGCTGCTTTATCCGGTGCTCGCCTGGCCGACGATCTACGACGACATTTTCGCGCCAAGCGCTTCGTCCTCCTGGTCGTTCGGCTACCAGAATATTTTCGATCAGGCTTTCGGAAAGTATCCGGCGCAGCGTAGCGCAGATTTGTGCCCGTACCGCGATAACACGGCGGCACTTGTCGGTCGCATCACTCAGGAAACGTCGCCGGATGGAAAGCAACAACCGCTTCTGCAAAAATTGGCGACCGCGCTCGGCCAGGCCAACGGCTATCTGATCAAAGCTTGTCCGACTGAAATTCCAACCCAGCCGGTCGCGCGTTTGCAGCTGATGGTCAACCAGCTGGACGCCATTATCATGGCGCTGGAAATCGTACGGCCGCCGTTGCAGGCCTTCGAGCAATCCTTGAGCGACCAGCAGCGGGCGCGCTTTGACGGCGCCGGCGGCGCGCTTGACGGCATCGCGCCGGCCTGCAAGACGCCGGCCGGATCGCCGAAGGAATCGTTGGCGCAGCTTGAACGGGCGGTGCAGCCGACCGCCGTGCAGCGCGAAGCTCTGGCCAAGGTCGAGGACGCCTTCGACCGCGCGGAAACCGATCTCGATGCCGATTGCCCAGGCACCGTTTCGCGTACGGCGTTGGGCCGGCTGGAGGCAACGGAAGAGCGCCTCGACGCCGCCTGGCGCGCCGTTCAGACCATTCAAGTGGCGCTGGCGGACTTTCAGAAGACTTTGAACGACGAGCAAAACGCTCGGTTAAATTCGCTGCAGCTCGCCAGCGTCCGTTAGAGCATGATCCGGAATAGTGGCTACCGGTTTTCCGAAAAGATCATGCTCCAACGAAAAATCTAGCCCGGCGAAGTCTACCGCTCGACAACGCGAAGTTTGCGCACGGTCAGTTCGTCCACTTCGAGCGAGCCGATCCGCGCCTTCTTGATCGCGAGCCGCCCGATCGCAATCCGGCCGATCGCGACTGCGCCGATCGCCACCGCACCGATGGCGGCGGCGCCGACCGCGAGCGCCAGCAGATCGGACGTGACGGCGGCCTTGCGTGGCCTGGTCAAAGCGCGCGCCATCGCTGCCTGTCTCCGGTCAAATCAGCTTCAGCCCCTTGAGGCTGGCGTGGCCTTCCTTGCCGACGATGATGTGGTCGTGCACGGAAATGCCGAGCGGGTTCGCCACCGCGATGATCTGTTGCGTCATCTGGACGTCGGCGCGCGACGGCGTCGGATCGCCGGACGGGTGATTGTGCACCAGGATGATCGCGGTTGCCGAAAGTTCCAACCCGCGCTTGACCACCTCGCGCGGATAGACCGGGGTATGATCGACGGTGCCGGTTTGTTGCACTTCGTCGGCGATGAGCTGGTTGCGCTTGTCGAGGAACAGCAATTGCTCGCGGTCCTCGAAGGCCTGCGCGCTGCGGCAATAATCGAGCATCGCCGACCATGACGAAAGGATCGGCCGCTTCTTCACTTCGCCGCGAATGAGCCGGTTCGCCGCCGCCTGCACCAGCTTGAGCTCGGTGATGGTGGCTGCGCCCAATCCCTTGACCTTTTCAAGCCGTGCCTCGGGGGCGGCGATAACCTCGGCAAACGAGCCGAAGGTCGCGATCAGGGTCTTGGCCAGCGGCTTGACGTCGCGCCGCGGCTGGGCGCGGAACAGCACCGCCTCCAGCAGCTCGTAATCCGACGGCGCCTCGGCGCCGGCTTCGCGGAAACGCTCGCGCAGGCGTTGGCGATGGTCATAATAGTGGGGCGGGGCCTCGACGAGGCCGCGTTCGCTCTCACGCTTCTTTCCCAACATTGGAATTTGAACGCCATTCCGCTGGCGGCCCTACGGCCGTACCGGCGGCTACAAGGATGACCGGATTGCGGTATTTTGCAATCGGAAAGCGGGGAGTGCGCCATGGTCAAGGCCGGGAGTTACGCCTATTTGCCGCTCGAGCGCGTCGTATTCGGCCTTCCGGCCGCGGATGCGATGCTGGATGAGACCGCGCGCATCGGCGCAGCGCGCGTATTTATCGTCGCCTCGAAGAGCCTGGCGCGTAAGACGCCGGTCATCCGGGGCATTGCCGAGGCGCTCGGTGCGCGCTGCGCTGGCCTGTTCGACGGCTGCGTCCAGCACAGCCCGCGCGCGAGCGTCATCGCGGCGGCGCAGGCGGTGCGCGCGGCGGCGCCCGATCTCATTCTGACCGTCGGCGGCGGCACTGCGATCGACACCGTCAAGGTATTGCAAATCTGTCTCGCACACGGGGTCGTAACCGCCGAAGGGCTGGACGGCCTGCACGTCTCGATCGGCGCCGACGGCAAGCGGCACGTGCCCGAGGTCAAGCCTTCGCCGGTCCGCCAGGTCGTGGTGCCGACCACACTCTCCGGCGCCGAATTCTCCAACCTCGCCGGTATCACCGACGAGCGCATCCGCCAGAAGCACTCCTTTATCGGCCCGAATGTCGGCGCTCGTTCCGTCATTCTCGATCCGGCAATCACGCAGCACACGCCCGAGTGGCTCTGGCTTTCGACCGCCGTGCGCGGCGTCGATCATGCGGTCGAAACGATATGCTCGATCGACGCGCATCCTTATTGCGACGGCCAGGCATTGCATGCGTTGCGACTATTTGTGCAGGCGCTGCCGCGGCCGGACGATCTTGCCGCTCGGCTAAACTGCCAGCATGCGTCCTGGCTCGCCGCCTCCTCGATCGCGCGCGTCAATTACGGCGCGAGTCACGGTATCGGCCACGCGCTTGGCGCCTTCGCCGACGTGCCGCACGGCCACACGTCATGCGTGTTGCTGCCGCATGTGATGCGCTATAACGCGCGGGCGACCGCCGACAAGCAGCGGCTGATCGCCGAAGCGTTGGGCAGACCCAATGCGCCGGCGGCCGACGCGGTCGCCGAGTTGATCGCCTCGCTCAAGCAGCCGACCACCTTGCGCGCAGTCGGCGTCAAGCGCGAGCAACTGCCGAAGATCGCCGCCGCCGCGATGTTCAATCAATGGGTACGCACCAATCCGCAGCCGATTCGCTCGCCCGACGACGTGATGCAGATACTGGAAGCCGCATGGTGAAGCGGCGGCCCGCTCACCCCTTGTAGGGCGGCTTGGTCAGACCTTTCGGCGAAAGCGTAAAGACTTCGACGCCGGTGTCGGTGACGCCGACTGAATGTTCGAACTGCGCCGACAGCGAGCGGTCGCGGGTCACCGCCGTCCAGCCGTCGGACAGAACCTTCACATGCGGGCGGCCGAGATTGATCATCGGTTCGACGGTGAAGACCATGCCGGATTTGAGCACGATGCCCTCGCCCGGCCGGCCGACGTGGACGATGTTCGGCTCGTCATGAAACAGCCGGCCGAGGCCGTGACCGCAGAAATCGCGCACCACGCTCATATGCTGGGCTTCGACGAAGGTCTGGATGGCGTGGCCGATGTCGCCGGTGGTGGCGCCGGGTTTGATGACGGCAATGCCGCGCATCATGGCTTCGTAGGTAACGTCGATCAGCCGCTCGGCGCGGCGCGGAATTTCGCCGATGGCGTACATGCGGCTGGAATCGCCGTGCCAGCCGTCGAGGATCAACGTCACATCGACATTGACGATGTCGCCTTCGCGCAGCGGCTTCTCCGACGGGATGCCGTGGCAAACGACGTGATTGACCGACGTGCAGGTTGCCTTGCGATAACCGCGATACATCAGCGTCGCCGGGGCGGCGCCATGATCGTGGCCGAAATCGTAGACCAGCCGGTCGATCCGCTCGGTGGCGACGCCGGGCCCGATCTCGCCCGCCAGCATGTCGAGGCATTCGGCCGCCAGCCGGCCGGCCTTGCGCATGCCGGCAAAGGCGGCCGGGCCGTAGATCTTGATCTGTCCGGTCTTGCGCAGCGGCGCGACGGCCGCGTCGACGTAGGTCATGGCGTTGGAGCTTCAGCCGCAAAGAAAGCGGCTGTCGGCCGCCCTTCGCAAATGTAAGCATGCGCGCGCGCAACGCAAGCAATCTGCTTCAGCACCCCGGCTTAGGCGTCGACGATCGAAACCGGGGCCGCGATCTCGATACCGTCGAGCGTGACCTTGCAGCGCCAGGCCAGCATCTCGACACCCAGCGCGCGGGCGCGATCGAACGCCGCGGCGTAGGCGGGGTCGATGTCGCGGGCGACGGCGAAGTGCTCGGCCGAGGAAATCTGAATGACGAACAGCAGTACGGCGCGCGCGCCGGTTGTCAGCGCGCCGGCAAGTTCGCGCAGGTGTTTGGCGCCGCGGATGGTTACGCTGTCGGGGAATTCGGCAAGCCGCGGCTTGCGCATGAGATGGACGTTCTTGACTTCCAGGTAGCAAGGCCGCCGGGCCGGATCGTCGAGCAGAAAATCGACCCGCGATCTCTCGCCGCCGTATTTAACCTCCCGCCGGATGATCGGATAATTGCGCAATTCAGGAATGAGGCCGGCTTCCAGCGCGTCGGCGACCAGCTGATGCGGCTGTCCGGTATTGACCCCGACGATTTCCGGACCGCTGCCCAGATCCGTTTCCACCAGCTCCCAGGTATGCGGGTATTTGCGCAGCGCGTTGCCGGAATCGGATAACCAGACGCGCGAGAACGGCCGGTCGAGGCCAGTCATGGCGCCCGGATTGGCGACGTGCACAGTCATCACCTCGCCCGAGGGCAGCACCACGTCGGCGAGGAAACGCTTGTAGCGCCGGGCGAGCGTCGCCGGGATGAGCGTCGAGCTAAAACGCATGGGCGCCATTTAGCATGGCCCGTGCGGCCGGCATCAAGCGGGGAGCCGGCCGTCAAGCTCATCCTCAATATGCACCCGGATGATCTCGTCGAACGATTGCTCGGATTTGAACCCAAGCGCGAGCGCGCGACGGGCGTCGAACCGGCTTGGCCAGCCGGCGACAATGCGTGCGATCAGCGGGTCGGGTGCATGCCGGATGCGGGCGGCGACCTTGTCGCCGGCGATTCGGCGCAACGCCGCGATCTGTTCGGCGACGGTGCAGCAGACCCCGGGCATGGTCAGATTGATGCGCGGGCCAAGCTCTTTGCCGTCGAGCGTCGCGCCGTGGAGGAGAAACCCGACCGCGGCGCGCGGGCTGGCGTGCCAGTTGCGGACGCTCTCCTCGACCGGCAGCACCGCCTCCGCGCCGCTGAGCGGCTCGCGGATGATCGACGAAAAGAAACCTGATGCGGCCTGGTTCGGCTTGCCTGGCCGCACGACGATATTCGGCAGCCTGATGCCGACGCCGTCGACGAAACCGCGGCGGCCGTAGTCGGCCAGCAGAAGCTCGATCATCGCTTTCTGCGTACCGTAGGAAGTGAGCGGAGTGCGGAAGAAATCGTCGGGGATCGCATCGGGGAACGGCGCGCCGAACACCGCGATCGAGGAGGAGAAGACGACGCGCGGTTGGTAACCGTCGCCGGCGGCGCGGATGGCTTCAAGCAAGGCGCGCGACCCGTCGAAATTGACGCGCATGCCTCTTTCGAAGTCAAGTTCGGCTTCGCCGGAGACGATTGCGGCCAAATGAAAAATGACCTCCGGCCGTCCGACGACAGCAGCGCGCGCAATCTTCGCATCGGCGAGATCGCCGGCAACGGTATCGAACCTGCCGGCAAATGTGTCGGGCCGCCGCGGCACGCTCACGTCGAGCAGCGTGAGTTGTTCAACCGGGCGGCCGGCAAGAGCGCCGTCGGCGGCGAGCCGCGCGGTTAGCTTGCGCCCGATCATTCCCACGGCGCCGGTGATCAGAATGTGCATGCGCCGTTTTTTACAACGCCATGCCGCCGTCGACGAGATGCGCCTGGCCGGTGATGTAGCTCGATTCATCGCTGGCGAGAAAAAGGGCGAGCCAGGCGACTTCCTCGGACGTGCCAAGCCGCCCCATCGGCTGACGGGCGACGAAATCGGCCCGCACGGCGTCGAGCGTCTTGCCGGTTTCCTGCGAGACGGCGGCGACGCGCTCCCCGAGGGACGGCGATTCGATCGTGCCCGGGCAAACGGCGTTGCAACGGATGCCCTGCCTGATGAAGTCAGCAGCGACCGCCTTGGTGAGCCCGATCACCGCAGCTTTTGTCGCACCATACACGTAGCGGTTGGGGACGCCGCGGATCGACGAAACCGCCGAAGCGATGTTGACGATCGAACCCGATTTTTTCTCCAGCATGCCCGGCAGGAAAGCTTTGATCATCCGGTGCATGGATTTGACGTTGAGATCGAAGGAAAAATCCCAGTCCTTGTCGGAGCAAGCGAACACCGTGCCTTGGTGCACGTACCCGGCGCAGTTGACCAGAATATCGAGCGGGCCGAATTCGCGGGCGATATCGCGGCTGAACGCATCGATGTCGTTCTGCGCGCGGACGTCCAGCTTGCACAACTTGCCGCGCAAACCGGAGAGTTTGTTGGGATCGACATCGGTGGCGATCAGCCTGGCGCCTTCGGCGGCGAACTTTTCGGCGATCGCGCGACCGATGCCCTGACCGGCGGCGGTGATCAACGCGACTTTGCCGTCCAGTCTGTTGCTCATAGCGGCCTCGAGGTTTTCGCTGCGTTCATCTCCGCCAGACTGAGCTTCTGCCGGCCATCCTGGTCGAAATTGTCCGAATCGAGCCAGCGCTCGAAGTTGCGCTTGCACGCCGGCCATTCGCCGTCGAGCATGGAAAACCAGGCGTTGTCGCGGTTGCGGCCCTTGGAGATCAGATGCTGGCGGAACGTGCCTTCGTACACGAAGCCGTAGCGCAAGGCCGCCCGACGCGACGCTAGGTTGAGCGCGTTGCATTTCCATTCATAACGGCGGTAGCCGAGCGTCTCGAACACGTAACGCGCCAACAGGTATTGAGTTTCGGTGCCGAGCGGAGTGCGTTGCAAAAGTGGCGAATAAAGCACGTGACCGACCTCGATCACCCGCATCTCCGGCTCGATCCGCAGCAGCGTCAGATAGCCGACGGCGCGACCGGACGTGTCGATCACCACGTAAGCATAGGGATCGGACGCCGCCGCGCGCTTGGCGAGAAACGCTGCAAAATCCGGCTCGGTGGCGAAAGGTCCGTCGGTGGAAATGTAAGTCCAGACCGCGTCGTGGCCGGCAAACGCCCGCCACAAATCGGCGAAATGCTGGGGCCTAAGCTTTTCGAGGTGGCCGTGGCGGCCGTTGAGCGTCACCGGACCGGGACGTTTCGCCGGCGTAATATCTACCGGCAAGCCGACCGGCTGGCCGGTCTGCGGATGCGGTTCTGAAAACGTACTCACGACAATCGCTTGCGGTCTTCGTTGAAAAACTTGTTCAGATCGGCGTTGGTAGTCAGCCCGGAAAAGCCGTCAAACTTGCCCTCCTTGGCGATTTCGGTGGCAGTGCGGATGAAAGCATGCATTGCCACGCGCGCCAGCGAGCCGCCGACACTGATCCGGCGCACGCCCATCGCCGCAATGTCATTCACGGTGAAGCCGAAAGCGCCGCCGCCGAGAAAATTCACTGGCTTCGGCGCGACGGCATTGACCACCGCTTCGATCTGTTCGCGGGTCCTGATGCCAGGCGCATAAAGGCAATCGGCACCGGCCGCGGCATAGGCCTTGAGCCTTCGGATCGCGTCGTCGAGATCGGGCACGCCGCGGATGAAATTCTCCGCCCGCCCCGTCAGCAACACATCCCCGCCCGCAGCATCGATCGCCCAGCGCGCCGTTCTGACGCGCACTGTCGCGGTCTCGAGATCGTAGAGCGGCGTTGTCGAATTATTCGGGGAGTCCTCGATCGACAGTCCGGCGACCCCGCTCGCGACGCACTGCGCTACGTTCCTGGCAAGAGTGTCGAGATCACCGGCGTCGGCGAAACCGTTCTCGAAGTCCGCATTGAGCGGCACATCGGTGGCTTCGGCGATTTCCGCAAAATGGGCGAGCACGTCGTCGAGCTTCTGCCCGCCATCGGGAAAACCGAGCGAGTGGGCATGGCCGGAACTCGTCGTTGCCATCGCCTTGAAACCAAGCCCTTGCAGATAGCGCGCGGTGCCGACATTCCATGGATTGGGAATGACGAAGCAGCCGGTCGCGTGCAGTTGGCGGAAGGTCTTGCGCTTGTCGGCGACGGAAGGACGCGCGCTACTCATATCGAACCCCGGCCGAACGACCGAAAACTTGGAGCGTCAATGACTGTCGCGCGGAACGAATGTCTGCGCAACCCGCTGATATTTGACGGCAGGTTCAAGTACCATACCTTCGGCAAGCTGATCGACCATGGCGCGCTGGATTTCCTGCCACGGCGTCTGGCTTTCCGGGAAGCGATAGCCGCCACTTTGTTTGAGGGCCGCGCGGCGTTGCGCCAGTTCCTCGGCGGAGATCAGCATATCGGCGGTGCCCTTGTTGAGATCGATGCGCACGCGGTCGCCGGTCTTGAGCAGCGCCAGCCCGCCGCCATCGGATGCTTCGGGCGAGGCATTGAGGATCGACGGCGAGCCTGACGTGCCCGATTGCCGGCCATCGCCGAGACAGGGCAGCGAGCTGATGCCCTGTTTGATCAGCGTTGCCGGCGGCTGCATGTTGACCACCTCGGCCGAGCCCGGATAGCCGATCGGCCCGGCGCCGCGCATGAACAGCATGGTGTGCTCGTCGATGCCGAGCGCGGGATCGTCGATGCGCTTGTGATAATCCTCAGGCCCGTCAAACACGACGGCGCGGCCTTCGAACGCATTCGGATCCTTCGGGTTGCTTAGATAGCGCTGCCGGAATTCCTCGGAGATCACGCTCGTCTTCATGATCGCCGAATCGAACAGATTGCCGTGCAGCACCCGGAAGCCAGCTTTGGCTTTCAGCGGCTTGTCATAGGGCCGGATGACTTCGGCATTGCCGGCCTTCGCATGGCCGATATTTTCGGCCACTGTTCTGCCGTTGATAGTGCGCGCGTCGGCGTGGATGCGGCCGGCGGCGAGTAGCTCATGCATCACCGCCGGCAGTCCGCCGGCGCGGAAATAATCTTCGCCGAGATAGGCGCCGGCCGGCTGCATGTTGACGAGCAGCGGCACGTCGTAACCGAGAGTCTCCCAGTCTTTGATCGACAGCTCGACGCCAGCGTGGCGGGCGATGGCGATGATATGGATCGGTGCATTGGTTGAGCCGCCGATCGCCGAGCAGGCAACGATCGCGTTTTCGAATGCGGCGCGAGTAAGAATGTCGGAGGGTTTCAAATCCTCGCGCACGATCTCGACCGCGCGCAATCCGGTCTGGTAGGCGATTTGCGCTCGCTCGCGATACGGCGCCGGGATGGCGGCGCAGCCGGGCAACGACATGCCGAGCGCTTCGGCAAGTGCGTTCATGGTCGAGGCGGTGCCCATGGTATTGCAATGCCCGATCGACGGCGCCGACTCGGCGACGATGTCGATGAATTCCTGGTAGTCGATCTTGCCGGCGGCGATATCCTGACGCGCCTGCCAGATCAGCGTGCCGGAGCCCATGAGCTTGCCGTCATGGACGTAATTGAGCATCGGCCCGCCCGAGAGCACGATCGCCGGCGTGTTGACGGTGGCCGCCGCCATCAAGCAGGCGGGCGTGGTCTTGTCGCAGCCGGTGGTCAGCACCACGCCGTCGAGCGGATAGCCGTACAGCACTTCGACCAGGCCGAGATAAGCAAGGTTGCGGTCGAGCGCCGCGGTCGGCCGCTTGCCGGTCTCCTGGATCGGATGGACGGGGAACTCGAACGCGACACCGCCGGCGTCACGGATGCCTTCGCGCACGCGCTTGGCCAGCTCAAGGTGATGGCGATTGCAGGGGCTCAGGTCGGAACCGGTCTGCGCGATGCCGATAATCGGCTTGCCGGAAGTGAGTTCCTCGCGGGTGAGCCCGTAATTGAGGTACCGCTCGAGATAGAGCGCGGTCATGCCCGGATTAGTCGGATTGTCGAACCACAATTGCGAGCGCAGGCGCGGCCGCGAACCGTTATGTTTGGTCATCACCGTCTCCGCACGCGCTGCCCCGCAACCTTTAGATAGGCCGATTTGGCCGCAGCGCGAACCCCGATGGGGCGGTCTCAGCAGCGCAAGACAGCCCGATATTGCGGTGCAGCATCCCGGCCCGCAGGTTTGCGTTTGCCAAAGGATTGCGGTGAACTGCCGGCATGTTGAAAACCGTTGCCGCCTTCGACCGCATCGGCGAGGAGAACGCTTTCGCGGTGCTCGCGCGCGCCACCCAACTTGCCGCGCAGGGCCGCGACATCATCAATCTCGGCATCGGCCAGCCGGATTTCCGCACCCCGGATTTCATCGTCGAGGCGGCGGTCAAGGCGCTACGCGACGGCCATCATGGTTATACGCCCGCCGTCGGCATCCTGCCGTTGCGCGAGGCGGTCGCCGCCGATCTGCACAAGCGTTTCAAGGTCGGCGTTTCGCCCGACGAGGTGATGATCTTCCCCGGCGGCAAGCCGACCATGTTCATGTCGATCCTGATGTTCGGCGAGCCGGGCACCGACATTCTCTATCCCGATCCCGGCTTCCCGATCTATCGCTCGATGATCGAATTCACCGGCGCGCGGCCGGTGCCGGTGCCGATCCGCGAAGAAAATAATTTCGCTTTTTCCGCCGACGAGACGCTGTCGCTCATCACCCCGCAGACGCGGCTGCTCATTCTCAACTCGCCGGCCAATCCGACAGGCGGCGTGACGCCGAAGACGGAAGTCGACAAACTCGTGGCCGGGCTGGCGCGCTTCCCCGACGTCGCGGTGATGTCGGACGAGATCTACGACCACATGCTCTACGACGGCGAGAGGCATGTCTGCCTGCTGCAATATCGCTCGATCCGTGATCGGCTCATCATCCTCAACGGCTGGTCGAAGACCTACGCCATGACCGGCTGGCGGATGGGCTACGCGATCTGGCCGGGCAAGCTTTACGACTACGCGCGAAAGCTCGCGGTCAATCTGCACTCCTGCGTCAATGCCGCCACGCAATATGCCGGGCTCGCCGCGCTCACCGGTCCGCAGGACGAAGTTGCGAAGATGGTGGCGGAATTCGACAAGCGCCGGAAAGTCGTGGTCGAAGGCCTCAACCGCTTGCCGGGCATGTCGTGCGCAACGCCGAAGGGCGCGTTCTATGCGTTCCCGAACATCAAACGCACCGGCTGGAAGGCGAAGCCGCTTGCTTCGGCGCTATTGGAAGATTCCGGTGTCGCGCTGATCGGCGGCCCGGATTTCGGCGTGCTCGGCGAAGGCTATGTGCGGGTGTCTTACGCCAATTCGACCGCGAACATCGTGCGCGCGCTCGATCGCATCGGCGAATTTCTGGCGAACCGCAAGGCGGCGTGAGCTTCAGCCGCGCTGCGTCAGCTGGAAACCGACGACAACGATCACCAGCCCGGCAAGCTGCGAGACGCTCGGCACCTCGCCGAGCGCAAGAAAGCCAACCAAAAGTGTGAACGGCGAAACCAGCGAGGGAAACAGGGCGGCGCGTGAGGCGCCAAGCAGCACGACCGCACGCGTGAACAGATAAATGGCGCCGGCGCCGGCCAGCCCGCCCTGGACCACCGCCTGCATCAGGTTTTCGTAGAGGCCCGCCGCCATCAGGTTATCGAACTTGAACAGGAAGATCGGCAGGCCGAGAAGCGACAGCACGCTGGTCGTCATCGCCGCGCGCAGCGCGTCGATACGCCACATCCGCACCAGCATGCCGAAGATGGCGAAAAAGCTTCCGGCCGCGACGAACAGAAGGTCGCCGCCGATGCCGTGCGCGCCTATGGTGTGCAGAGCTTCTGCGCCGATGATGCACAGGCCGAGAACCATCGCGAGCGCGCCGACGACACGGCGTGCCGGCAGCGGCTCTTTCAGCACCAGGCGTGCCAGCACCAATCCGCCAAGCGCCGCGCAAGCAGGCTGGATGATGCCGCCGTGACCGAGCGGAACAAACAAATAACCGAGGTAGCTTAGCAGCGCCAAAGGCAGGCCGCCGAAAATGGCGAGCGTAAAACCCCGGCGCCAGCCGACGCCGCCGAAATCGCCGACGCCATTGGCGATGAGGAACGGCAGCAGCGCCAGTCCCGGCCAAAAGTAACGGTGGAGCGCGATAACGAGCGGCGACAGGCCGACATTGATGCCCTGGCGCGCCGCGACAAAGCCGAGCGCCCAGAACAGGGCAGCACCGACGCCGCACAACAGGCCGAGCGCGGCCGAAGATTTTGCCGGCGGCGACGGGGAAACCATCAAGCTACAGGAGTTGCAAGCATCAGCCGTAAGCGATCAAGGCGGTGCCAAGCGGACGGAATTTACGCATGGTGACGATGATAAGCCCAGGCGACTTTCTTGATAAGCGTCGGTTCGGCGAAACCAGCCTTCGCTCAGTCGAGAAGCTCGATGCCGCCGCTCGCTACGACGCGCCCGGCATCGAGCCGCACCACATTGGTAGCGATCTGGCGGAGTTCCGCGGCGTCGTGGCTGACATAGACCATTGGTACATGCGCATCGTCGCGCAAGCGCACGAGGTAGGGCAGGATCTCCTGCTTGCGGGCCGCATCGAGCGACGCCAGCGGCTCGTCGAGCAGGAGGAGGAGCGGGCGCATCAAGAGCGCGCGGCCAACCGCAATGCGCTGGCGCTCGCCGCCCGAGAGCGTGCGCGGTCGGCGATCGAGCAAATGAACGACATCGAGCAGTTGCGCGATCCGTGCGAATTCTTTCGGGTTGCGAGGTTGCCGGCTCATGCGTCGGCCATAATCGAGGTTTTGCCGCACGCTCAGATGCGGAAACAGGCGGCCCTCCTGGAAAACGTAGCCAATGCGGCGCCGATGCGGCGGCACGTCGATTCCGGCGGCGGCGTCGAACAGCACCGCATCGTCGAGCATGATCGCGCCGCGATCGGGCGCGACCAGTCCAGCGATCATATTGACGATGGTGGTCTTGCCGGCGCCCGACGGGCCGAACAGCGCCGTTACGCCGCCGACTGCCTTGAAGCGTGCGGCGAGCGTGAACGCGCCGAGTTGTTTCTCGACGTCGACCGCGAGCACGCTCATTCACCCTGAAAACGCATGCCGGCGCGGCGGGCGAACCATTCGGAGGCAATGAGCGCGGCAAGCGCCAACACGATCGCGACCAACACCAGCCGTCCAGCCGCCGCTTCGCCACCGGGTATCTGCAACAAGGTATAGATCGCCGCCGAAATGGTCTGCGTCTCGCCCGGAATGTTGGACACGAAGGTGATGGTGGCGCCGAACTCGCCGAGCGCGCGGGCAAAGCACATCACTGCGCCCGCGATGATGCCGGGCAAGGCGAGCGGCAGCGTGATGGTCAGGAAGACCCAAAAGCGGGCAGCGCCAAGCGTGGCGGCGGCGTCTTCGAGCCGGCGGTCGATCGCCTCAAGCGCCAGCCGGATTGGGCGGACCATGAGCGGAAAACCCATGACGCCGCAGGACAATGCCGCGCCGGTCCAGCGGAACGAGAAGACGATGCCGAGATAGTCGGCAAGGAAAGCGCCGATCGGCCCCCGGCGGCCGAACGATATCAGCAGCAAATAGCCGGTCACGACCGGCGGCAATACCAGCGGCAGATAGACGATCCCGTCGACGATGATCTTGCCCCAGAAATCCTTGCGCGCCAGCAGCCAGCCGATGGCGATGCCGAACGGCAACGCGACCAAGGTGGCAACGATGGAAACGCGCAGCGACAGCTCGACCGCGGTCCATTCAGCAGGTGACAGGTCAAACACAACGGCACCCTAAAATTCGGTTGGTCACGGCGCCGGTTTTACCAAAACACTGAAGCCATAGCGCTCGAAAATGGTCTTGGCGGCCGGCGTGCGCAGGAAAGCCAAATAAGGCACGGCGTCGGGCTTTGCATTGGCCGTCAGCGCAACCGGATAAATGATCGGCGGATGCGAATCGTCGGGAAAGACGCCGACGACTTTCACGCCGGGATCGACCTTGGCGTCGGTCTCGTAGACGATGCCGAGCGGAGCTTCGCCGCGCGCGACAAGAATGAGCGCGGCGCGCACATTCTCCGCCATCGCCAGTTTCGGCTCCACGGCGGCCCACACGCCGAGTTTTTCCAGCGCCGCCTTGGCATATAGGCCGGCCGGGACCGCGCGGACGTCACCGACGGCGATCCGGCCATTGCCGGCGAGGCCGGCGAGATCGAAGCCGGGCGCGATCGTCACGCTGCCCACTTTGGAGTCCTTCGGCGCAATCAACACCAGCCGATTGCCCAGCAGATCGACGCGGGTCTCCGCTTTGATGAGGTTGCGCTCGGCGCCGTAGTCCATCCATTTGAGATCGGCGGACAGGAAGACATCAGCAGGCGCGCCTTGCTCGATCTGCCGCATGAGCGCCGAGCTCGCGTCATAGCTGGCGACGACCTTGACGCCCGCTTGCTTCGTAAAGGCGTCATCGACGTCGTCGAGCGCGTTCTTCATCGAGGCGGCGGCGAAGACGGTGATCGATTTTTGCTGGGCTGTGGCCGGGTGCGGCGTGGCCGCAAATACGACAGCTGCGGCCATCGCCGCGGCAATGCGCGTTGACGAAAGCACGGCGGTTCTCCGAACAAGAGCAATCGACGCGGACGCCTTGCGGAACCGTCGTTCCAGGCTAGCACGGCACGCGCCCAGCGCGCCGCACGTCGCGTTGCGAGAATAGCAGCCGGCTCACAGCGTGGCAAAGTGCGACAGACGGGCTATCATTCGCCCGATCATGTGGAGCGCTTTATGGCCCGGGCCGAGGCGATCGATGGGGAATACGACTACATCATCGTTGGCGCCGGCTCGGCCGGCTGTCTGCTGGCCAACCGGCTATCAGCGGACGCGAACCAACGCGTGCTCATTCTCGAAGCCGGCGGCCGCGACAACTGGATCTGGTTCCATATTCCGGTCGGTTACTTGTTCGCGATCGGCAATCCGCGCTCGGACTGGTGTTTCAAGACCGAGCCGGAAGAGGGCCTCAACGGCCGCAGCCTTTCCTATCCGCGCGGCAAGGTGATCGGCGGATCGTCCGCGATCAACGCTATGGTCTACATGCGCGGCCAATCAGCCGACTACGACCATTGGCGTCAGCTCGGCCTTACCGGCTGGGGCTGGAGCGACGTTCTGCCCTTTTTCAAATGGCATGAAAACAGTTTCCTGGGCGAAAGCGATCTGCACGGCGTCGGCGGTGAGCTGCGCGTCGAAGCGCCGCGCGTGCGTTGGGACGTGCTGGACGCGTTCCGGGCCGCCGCCGAACAGGCCGGAATCAAATCGGTCGCCGATTTCAATACCGGCGACAACGAGGGTTGCTGTGCCTTCCACGTCAATCAAAAGCGCGGCCGCCGCTGGTCGGCGGCAACCGCCTTCCTCAAGCCCGCGCTCAAACGCGCCAATCTGCGGCTCGAAACCGGCTGCCTGGTGGAAGGCATTGTGTTCGACGGCCGCCGCGCCGCCGGCGTGCGCTGGCGGCAGGACGGCCAGACGCGAACGGCGCGCGCACGGGGCGAAGTCATTCTCGCCGCCGGTTCGATCGGCTCGCCGCAGATCATGATGCTGTCCGGCGTGGGGCCGGCGCAGCACCTGCAGGAGCACGGTATCGCGATCGTGGCCGCCCGGCCCGGCGTCGGCTCGAACTTGCAGGATCACCTGCAACTTCGCCTGATTTACAAGATCGACGGCGTCCTTACGCTGAACGAGCGCTATCACGCGCCGCTCGGGCTCGCCCGCATGGTGGCGGAATACGCGCTGTTCCGGCGCGGGCCGCTGACCATGGCGCCGTCCCAGCTCGGCCTGTTCACCCGTTCAGATCCCGACCAGACGCGCGCCAATTTGCAGTACCACATCCAGCCGCTGTCGCTTGAACGCTTCGGCGAGCCACTGCACCAGTTCCCAGCTTTTACCGCGAGCGTCGCCAACATCCGGCCGACCAGCCGCGGCGATGTGAAGCTGCGTTCACGCGAACCGGCCGATGCACCGGCCATCAAGCCGAATTATCTGTCCACCGACGAGGATCGACTCATCGCGGCGCGCGCAATCCGCCTGACACGCCGCATCGTGGCGCAGCCGGCGATGGCGTCGTTCCATCCCGCTGAATATCTGCCGGGTGATGCTGCGCCAGACAACGACGACCGTGCGCTGGTGAAAGCCGCGGGCGACATCGGCACCACCATTTTTCATCCGGTCGGTACTGCCAAGATGGGATTGCCCAGCGATCCGTTCATGGTGGTCGACGAGCGCTTGCGCGTTGCCGGTGTCGAGCGGCTGCGCGTCGTCGATGCGTCGGTAATGCCGACTATCACGTCGGGAAATACCAACGCCCCGACTATGATGATCGCGGAAAAGGGCGCCGCCTTCATCCGCGCCGACGCCAAGGCGCTTGCATGAACGCCGCGTGGCGCGCGTACCGCATTCTCGCTGATCCGTCCGCCGAATGGCTCAGGATCGATAATGAATCGGGAGATGCCGCCTATCTGCTGGCGAACTATGTGGCGCGGCTGGCGCTGATCCCGGCGGTGTTCGGCTTCATTGGTGCCTGCGTCGTCGGCGTCGTCGTGCCCGGAACTGGGACCGTCCGGGTGCCGGTTTTTGACGGCTTGTTCGGCGCCGTATTTGGCTATGTTCTGACCTGCGCCACCGTGCTCGTTCTCGGGCTCCTGATCAACGCGCTCTCGCCGCTATTCGGCGGGCGGCGGAATTTCGACAATGCCTTCAGGCTCGCGGTCTATTCCTACACGCCGGTGTGGCTCACCGGTATTTTCCTCTTGGCGCCGGGCCTGCTTTTCCTCGGGCTTCTTGGCTTCTACGGCGCATATCTGTTGTGGGCCGGTCTGCCGCAGATGATGAAGACGCCGGAATCGTCGGTGTTGACGTTCGCAGCGATCATGGTGGTCAGCGCCTGCGCTCTCGTCGCCGCGACCGGTGCTGCCCAACACGCGTTGTTTGGGCTTGCGGGCTTCTGACGAAAACCTACGGCGCCATAAGCACCTGGCGGCAGGCGGCCGGCAACTGCGCCAGCGTCAATCCCGGCTTTGGCTTCGCCGGCTCTTCCGCCGCCTTTGGGTGCAGCACCGCGTCCGAGAACCAGTAATCAAGCTCGTGCCCGCAGCCGTCGCCCGGCTCTGGCGGTGGTTGTGGTTTGCATTGCGGGCTGTCGGCCGGACAGTAGATACGGACGTGGAAGTGATAATCGTGCCCCCACCACGGCCGCACCTTGGCGAGCCACGCGCGATCCGGTCCCGCGTCGCGGCACAGCGCCTTTTTGATCGCAGCATTGACAAAGATGCGTTCGACATCCGGGTCTTCCGCCGCGGTGCGGATCAGCTCGGTATGCTCATGCGTCCACACCGACGTATCGACGTCCAGCCGGTCGAAGCGCACCACTTCGGTAGCCGACATGAATTCGCGCTCTTCGGCGGAGAGTTTGCGGTCGGGCATCGGCGTCAGCCAGATGTCGGCGTCGAGCCCAACCTGGTGGCTGGCATGGCCGGTCAGCATGGGGCCGCCACGCGGCTGCGACATATCGCCGACCAGCAGACCGCTCCAACCGGCCTTCTTGGCCTTCTCCGCCAGGCGTTCGAGGAAAGCGACGAGCTTGGGATGCCCCCAGTTGCGATTGCGCGACAGCCGCATGACCTGCCAGGTCGGGCCGTTGATCGGCAGCGCTTTAGCGCCGGCGAGGCACCCCGCCGAGTAGAAGCCGATCGAACGCGCGGCGAGCGGAACGGGCTCGCGCTCGCGTCCGAACAATTCCCTGGCCGGCGTCGATGGCGCGTTTGGATGTTCGAGCGGCGGCAGTGGCTTAGGCTCGAGCGTGCCCGCATCCTGCGCCGCCGCCGGACCGATGCCGGCGAGCAGGAAGGCCGAAAGCAGAGCCGGCGAAATCCGCATCATCCATTCTCCGCCACGCCGCGCGGCGTGGGAACTTTTTGCCGAAACGCAACGGCGCGCGCCCGGTGGCGATACGCTGCCGCGAGTCGTTCGTGCTGTCTAGCGTCGAACAAGTCGCAGACATCGCCTTCGAGCGCCAACAGGCGCTGTTCGGTTGCCGCGTGCGGTTCGATTGTGCCGTCATGCAGGATGTGGCCGACAATGAGCCCGCGCTCGGCAAGCCGGCGCGCCACCAGGAGGCAACGATGGCAGTCGAGCGGTTCGCGCTCGGCGCAAAGAAGGCAAATGCGCCAACGCGCCGCGCTGTCGTTCAGGCGATCCAGGCTGCGGCGAAATTCCGGCTGCATCGCCATCGCCTCATAATCGGCAACGCCGTCGCGGTAGAGGTTTTCGTCGCGCGGCCGACCGCCGAGCGTATCGCCCGTCAAATCGTAGACGATGCCCGCGTCCTTAAGCAGCGCGGCCAGCGCCTTTTGCGAAAACCATGGAAAGAAGCGCGAAAACGGCACCGAACGCACGTCGGCGATCGCATTCACACCGGCGTCCTGCAGCATGGCCAGGAAGCGACCGGCGGGGACATTGGAATGACCGATGCTGAACAGATCGAATGCCGGCATGAGGTTCTTGTGTCTTCGTGCGGATGGCCGCTTTACACCGCCCGGGCGGCGCCTCAATAATGTACTGCCGGGCTGGGGCTTGCCATGAGGCGTATCGTTTGTGCGGCTTTGCTGGCCGCCGCATGTTTTGCATTGTTACCTGCGGCCACGCCCGCCGAGGCGGCCGTACTGGTGCGCGTCGATCGCTCGAACCAGACCATGGAGGTCAGCGTCGACGGCGCCAGCGTCTATACATGGCGGGTGTCGACCGGCCGAACCGGCTGGGTGACGCCGCCGGGCGTTTTCCATCCGCAATTTATGGCGGTGCATTGGTTCTCGCGAATCTTCAACAACGCACCGATGCCGCATTCGATCTTCTATAGCGGCTCGTTTGCCATCCACGGCACTGCCGACATTGCCCGGCTCGGCAGCCCGGCTTCGCACGGTTGCATTCGCCTTAATCCCGCCGACGCGGCCGTGCTGTTCGGCCTGGTCGAGAAGGAAGGCATGCAGAACACGACCATCGTGGTGCAGTAGCCTTCGCTCCCGCCTTCGCAAAGTCGGGGCGGGACGGGCGTTTGGCCGCCATCTGGCCGGCTGGTTCCATTTGAACGAAAGGCTCAATCTGATTGTCACACAGTCGCCATATTGTATTGCGGACAGGACGCCTGTTCGCAAAAGTATCGCTGATATTCGCCGGCCTGAGATCGAGAAAAATCCATGTCTTCCATTCCCGCCATCTGGATTTGGCTTGGCATCGCCGCATGCGTAACCCAGTCCGCGCTGTTTGCCGGTCTCAACCTCGCGGTTTTCAGTCTCAGCCGATTGCGTCTTCAGATTGAGGCCGACGGCGGCGACGTCGATGCGGCTCGGGTCCTCGGCCTGCGGAAACATTCCAATCAGGTTCTAGCCACGGTGATCTGGGGCAACGTCAGCACCAACGTATTCCTGACGCTGCTGTCGGATTCGGTACTAGCCGGCCTTGGCGCCTTTTTCTTCTCTGCGGTCGTGATCACATTAGTCTGCGAGATTGTCCCTCAAGCCTATTTCTCGCGCAACGCGTTGCGGATGACCGCGCGATTTCTGCCATTTATAAACTTCAACCGCATTCTTCTGTTTCCTTTGGCCAAGCCGACCGCCCTTCTGCTCGATTGGTGGCTCGGAGAAGAAGGAATCACCTATCTCCGCGAGCGAGAAGTTCGCTCCTTGATCGTGCAAAGCGCCAAAAGCGGCGGCGACATTGGGCGGCTGGAAGCCATCGGAGCGCGAAACTTCCTCGATCTCGACGACGTGCCGGTCACTGAAGAGGGCGAGCCGGTTCATGCGCAGAGCATCATCAGCATGCCGCTGGTCAACCAGCGATGCGTTCTGCCGAAATTCGATCCCTCTCCGGGCGATCCATTTCTGCGGCAAGTCGATGCCTCGGGAAAGAAATGGATCATCGTGACCGATCTCGTCGGTGAGCCGGTCTTCGTGCTGGACTCCCATTATTTTCTGCGCGATGCCTTGTTGAATCAGCTGGAAAGCAACCCGGGCGCTTACTGGCATCGGCCGATTATCGTCCGCGACATGCAGGCAAAGCTCGGCGATGTCATCGGACTAATGACGGTCGCGCCGGAACGGCCGGACGACGACGTGATCCATCACGACCTGATCCTGGTCTGGGGGGCGCAGCGACGGATCATCACCGGTGCCGACCTTTTGGGCCGCCTGCTGCGGGACATCGTGACGCGGGAAAAGGCAACGGGGGCGGATTCGAAGGATGCGCTGCAAATTCGCAGCGCTTAGTAACGCGGCCTCACACGTCCACCTTCAGCGCGGCGATGAAGGCCTCCTGCGGGATGTCGACCTTGCCAAACTGGCGCATGCGCTTCTTGCCTTCCTTCTGCTTCTCCAGCAGCTTGCGTTTGCGGGTGACGTCGCCGCCGTAGCATTTGGCGGTCACGTCCTTCCTGAAGGCACGCACGGTCTCGCGCGCGATGATCTTGCCGCCGATGGCGGCCTGGATCGGCACCTGGAACATGTGCGGCGGAATGAGTTCCTTGAGCTTCTCCGCCATGGCGCGGCCGCGTTGCTCGGCGCGCGTGCGATGCACCAGCATGGCGAGCGCATCGACCGGATCGCCGTTGACGAGCATTTGTAGCTTGACCAGATCGGCCGGCTTGTGATCGGTGAGGTGGTAGTCGAACGAGGCGTAGCCGCGCGATACCGATTTCAGCCGATCGTAGAAATCGAACACCACCTCGTTGAGCGGCAGATTGTATTTCACCATGGCACGGTTGCCGACATAGGTCAGCTCTTTCTGATCGCCGCGCCGGTCCTGGCAGAGTTTCAGCACCGAGCCGAGATATTCGTCGGGCGTTAGGATGGTCGCCTCGATCCACGGCTCCTGCATTTCCTCGATGTGGTTCGGGTCCGGCATATCCACCGGATTATGTATCTCCAGCTGCTGTCCGTTGCGCAATTTGATCTTGTAGATGACCGACGGCGCGGTCGCGATCAGGTTCAGGTTGAATTCGCGCTCAAGCCGCTCCTGGATGATTTCCAGATGCAATAGCCCGAGGAAGCCGCAGCGAAAGCCGAAGCCGAGCGCGGCAGAAGTCTCCATCTCGTAAGTGAAGCTCGCGTCGTTGAGCCGAAGCCTGCCCATGGCGGCGCGCAGATTTTCGAAGTCCGCGGCATCGACTGGAAACAAGCCGCAGAACACCACCGGGATCGCCGGGCGGAAGCCTGGCAACGGCGCCGCCACCGGCCTCTTCTCGTCGGTGATGGTGTCGCCGACGCGCGTGTCGGCCACTTCCTTGATCGAGGCGGTGAGGAAGCCGATTTCGCCGGGCCCGAGCTCCTCTAGCTCGACGCGCTTGGGCGTGAATACGCCGACGCGGTCCACCTCGTAGGCGGCATTGGTGCCCATCATGCGGATGCGCTGGCCCTTTTTCAGCACACCGTCGACGACACGGAACAACACCACGACACCCAGATAAGCGTCGTACCAGGAGTCGACCAAGAGCGCCTTCAACGGCGCCGCCGCGTCGCCCTTGGGCGGCGGCAGGCGGTGTACGATCGCCTCCAGCACCTCCGGCACGTTCTGCCCGGTCTTGGCCGAAATCAGGATGGCGTCGGACGCATCGAGCCCGATTACGTCCTCGATCTGCTGCTTGACCTTGTCGGGCTCGGCCGCCGGCAGGTCGACCTTGTTGAGCACCGGTACGATCTCGTGGTTGTTGTCGATCGCCTGATAGACATTGGCGAGCGTCTGCGCCTCCACCCCCTGGCTGGCGTC